>Ga0208495_1000427_pt1 | contig 14557 bp, 17 predicted proteins | sample CryBogmetaGMA14M_FD_184551 | JGI IMG/M metagenome (GOLD analysis project Ga0208495, IMG submission 184551) | Freshwater microbial communities from Crystal Bog, Wisconsin, USA - MA14M (SPAdes) | ecosystem: Environmental > Aquatic > Freshwater > Lake | place: Crystal Bog, Wisconsin, USA...
TTCTGCGGCTGCGCCATATCATGCGCTGCGGGCCAGATGGCTAAGTTGCCCCGATCATAAATCACATCCGGTTCTTCTTTGCCGTGGGCTTCAGAATCATTATTCTGCCGCCGGGGATCAAGCTCAATCAGACTGGCCATGTTCCACAACATGGCGGTATCGAGTGTTTGCTCGGTATTTATCTCCGTCTCCCGCAGATTGGCGGAAACCGCGATAACATTGTTTGTCGCCATAAAATTTCGTTCAGACATAATTAAACTCCTTTCAGTCGTTAATAGGTTATTAGGTGTTTAGGCTGAAGACTGTTAGGCCAGGCGGTGATTCCTTCAGCCTTCGGCCTTCAGTCTATTATCCTTTGCTTGCCTTTTTCGGTTTTCCTACTGTCTCCGCCGTTTCTTCCGGTTGATCGTCTTTTATTTCCTCGAACTTTGCGGCTTCCTGCGGCGGGATCTCCGCGTAGGTTTCGCCCTGCTTAAAACTCTTTTTTGCCATCGGCCCGTCGATAACGGTAAATCCCTGAACTCCTTGTTTCAATTTATACATAGATAACCTCCTTGTTTTTTTCAGTTTTTAAAGTAAAATAACGGTTCCTGCCCACTATCAATCCAATCCCCCCGGCAAAAACGGGGTCATGATAAGCACGGAAGCAGCCAGCAAAACGACAGAACCTGCCCTTGTTTTAACGATCGGTTCTTTACCCGACTCGTTGGTGGTCTCTGCTCTAAAAAATGCCTTTAAAGGCCATTTAAACCGTTTTTTCACTTTTTGTACCTCTGTAAACCAAATATCCGGTCTATTACGTCGCTACCACCACATTTTTTAGACCGTATATAAGCCCGTAAGCTAGGATGCCACCCTCGGCCATGAGCAAGTCTTCCGCAATGGGCCGCAGAAAATCATAAGTGGATACCTGATAACCGATCAGCTTTCCCCTGACGGCTTCAATGATCTTGTAAGAATTAACCGCGCCGGTCTGTCTGCTCTTCTGGTTCTGAGCCACAAGAACTATTAAAAAATTCATTGCGGCTGTTGTAAACTCGCCCGCCATGTCAAACGGCTCGAATTTCGCGCCCTGGTAAATCACATTCAGCGACGGCATCTGCTGCGGCATTTTTAAAAGCCCTTCAACATCTCCCTGCCAGGCGGCCACATTCTTCACACCGTCGATATCTTCCAGCTCACCGATAATAGCGTCCTGAATTGTTTCCAGCATTCCTGCGGGTATAGGTTCGGGATCAGTCATTTAAAAATTCCTCAATTTAGTACGGTCAAAAATTCGCTTGTTGCTTGTAAGCTCCACCGAGTTGCTGGTATCCGCAGGCGCTGGCGTGGTGGCTCCGAGCGCGATTGTTCCCGCCGCTACTTTTTCCAGAAAACGAATTGCCGCGCTCTGGCGGTCTTTGCGTATTTCAGGCATGACCAGATCACTGCGGGAATAAAGATCGTAAGCCGCGATATCCACGCACAGGTCGGTTATCTTCGCGGGAACTGGACTCAGTGGCACGGTATAGCGTCCCTGACAATAGGCATCGATGGTGGCGGAGGCGGCAGCGATTGCAGCGGCGACCAAGGCATCATCAACTTCGCCCGCTCCGGCATCGTCGGTGAGTTGCGTAAGTACCGTCTCGCCGATCCTGTCTGATATATTAGCAGTAGTGCAGTACGCCATAATTTATGCCTCTAGGTAAAAGTATAATATTTATCGATCTTCTTAATTGTCGTCATAAACGGTAATTCCTGCTGGTATTGTTTGGCCTGTTCTGTCAGGACGCCCGATCCTGTGAAGGCAACATACCTCTCGCCGTTCATCATAAATTGTATTGTCAAACATGCCGCTGTACCCTTTGCTTCATATTTGCTGGGCTTAATTCTGATTGCCAGCACTTCGATCTCTTTGTTTAATATTGCATCTATCCGCAACTTTGCCCCATCAAGGGGCACATGTTCTTTTGCAAAATCACTAAACCGCTTTGAGCATGCCGTGGTCATATTCAATCGCCTTTCGCAATGATTCCATCTTGAGATGCAGTTGCAAATTACGGCTGTTAGCCCATTTCATCCAGCCCGTGATGGATGCCAGTGTTGACCGGTATTGTTCAGGTGATATTATTAACATGGCCAGCAGTTCCGGCAGTTTATTCAAACGACGCTTCATTCTTGTTGCGGTTGACTTCCGTAACAGGACATGATCCGGAAAATGCCGATATCCGAGAAAGTCAACCCCGCGCGATACCGGGAACAGATCGCACTTGCTCAGCGTGAGCTTTAGATTTGAGGCCAGAAACTCCTCGATGATTTTCGCCATACGGCCCAGATATTTTTTGTCGTCATGAAATATACAGAAGTCATCACAATAGCGAAGATAGGCCTGGACGTGGTGCTCGTGTTTTAGGAACTGATCCAGCTCGTTGAGATAGAGATTACCCAACCACTGGCTGGTGTAGTTTCCGATAGGCACGTTCTTGTTGTCCGGGACACTGTAGATGATATCCTTGAGCAGCCAGAGCGTATCCGGGCATTTGATTTTCTTCTGCACTATGGAGAATAGGACATCGTGATCGACCGATGGATAGAATTTCCGGATATCCATCTTCAGGCAATACTTGTAACTTCGGGTATATTCCATTGTCTTGCGGCTGCCAGAGTGAATACCGCGCCCTGATATGCAGGCAAAAGAATTTGAGATAAACAAACCCTGCCAGATTGGTTCAATGACGCGCATCAGGGCGTGGTGAATAATGCGATCCGGATAGAAAGGCAGATCAAATATCTGACGTTTTTTAGGCACGTAAATAAACATAGTTCGATACGCTGATGTCCGAAATGCTTTGGTGATAAGCATCTCTTGTATTTGTTTGCAAACCAAATCCAGATTATCCTCACACCGGCGGATAGCATTCTTTTTCTTTTTGCCGCGTTTGGCATCAAGAAACGCCTGCCGGATGTTCTCCAGATCGGTTATTTGGCTAAATAATTTTCCATGTCTTTTCATTTTTTTTTCATAATGCCCGTAACTTCCGGTTTTCCCTACTAACTACGGGCATTCTCCGTTATGTGTTTTGCCGCCGGTATCCGGCGACAAGGCTAAAAGATCCAGCCAGGTGGAGTTGCTGCTGTCCCTGTATCCGACGCGAAGCGAGCCCCGATATTCGTATTCGTATTCCAGCGGTTACCGTTATTCGCATTACGGCAGCGCGAGCCGCAATTCGTCGCATTATTCCAATTACCGCCCGCGATCAGCTTCGTCATTGATCCTCCAGCCTAAACTTTCACGCGCCGTGTGACGCGCACTCGTTTTATCGTTTTCTTGCAACTCACAATGGCTCCGACGCGAAGCGAGCCCCGATATTCGTACGCGCATTCCAGCGGGCACCGTTATTCGCATTACGGCAGCGCGAGCCGCAAGACGTCGCAAAATTCCAAGCACCGCCCGCGAGCAGCTTAATATCTCCGTATGGCCCCTGACGATACAGAGAGCCTTTGTTGTCTCCCACATCCTGATACGCCCACGCCAATGCAAACGAGGCCAGATCGAGAGTTCCGTTTGTAGCTGTCGGAGATATAAATTCCAATCTTTCGTCCGCACCGTCATCAAAATTAATCGCGACGCCGGGAGTGCCCGGAGCAGCGTTGTATGTTATTTTCAGTGGATAATTCGGGTCGCTGGTGTCGAGATATTCACTTTTCAATCCGGGGAGAGCACACAGCAACCGGCTTGGCTGTGTAGCGTCCTCATCAAAATAAACTTGCACGCCGCCAGTCGCGGCATCAGCATCATGCTTGACCATGATGGTGACAGCAGAGCCAAACGTCAGGAATTTATCCACTGCATCCGTAGCCATGTTACAGCACAGATACGGTCTGCCATTTGCATATTTCAGGTATATCGGATTGCCGCCAGGTGAGGCGGCATGTGTGATAGTCAATGTTTTTGCAGCCGCCGCCATTGTGCCGTCTGAGTCCCAGCGATAGGACTGATCAAGCAGCCATTGATACATGGCGCCGCACATGTCCTCTGCTCCGTAATTGGCGATCATACGGCGTCCGGCTGTGTCTATGTGCCCGCCTGTTGTAACCGGATCGGCAGATCCGGTAATATTTGTTTTTTGATTACTGCCCTCTGCGGCACGCTGGAACTCAGCGTCCCACATTAAACGTGATCCAACCTTCCCACACCTATCAACCACATCATTCCAGGTGATCGTGTCGAGGATTGTCCCTCCATATACCGACTGCACTCCACCTGCGCCGTTATCTGACGCCAAATAGACAGACTCCCACAAATTATTATCAGGATTCCAATACATGCCCGCCTGTAGGCCATTACGCGCCCGATGCTTGAGGTCCCAGATAGACTGTGGCAGAATATCCTTTTGGACGTAGTCGGTTAACGTGTGCCCGGAGATCGTCCCCACATTCGCGCAGAGCGTATGAAACCCGCCGATTTTGCGGCTTGTTGTTGCGTCATAACCCGCCGGGTAGGTGGAGTTCAAAGATGTCACAAAAACAATCTGCCCAGCCGAAACGCAGGCATAAACGCGGTAATCACTTCCTGCCGCCAGGACTCCTGTGTCCAGATTAATTACGGCATCGATGGAAACATCGGTATCACAGAAAAACCAGACCGTGCCGATTCGTAACGGTATTAAACTAGAACCTTTGAAAACTACTTTTTTGTGATCCGTCTCATGGGCGACGATAAGCCTGTCTAGTTTATCCAGGGCAAATCCCGCCAGGATTGCCCCACCATAGGCGATGTCTTCCTGGTTAATTCCAAATACTCCTGGGTATTTTGCTATGTTTACGCGTCGATTGGCCATTTTAAACCTCCTCTGCCGCGCTAGACGGGTATTGTGCGATTAAAACCGCCACCGCCGTGCGACTTGCAAAACCCTTGATCCGCCAAAGCGGCATGGGATTATCGATATCCTCTGTTTCTTCTGTGCCGTCCTCAGATATGGAAATTACCCGCTTGGCGGTTTCATCATCCGCATCCTGGATGGCGCGCAGATCCGCAAGCACCCGCTCTCTGAATTCCGGCACGGCCAACAGGTTTTTAAAATCCTGAACAGTTGCGATATGTTTCGGGTATCCGTTCATTGGCTCAACCTCCCTGTGATCGTCCCGGAGGTATAGTCGCCGGTCTTGACGCCAAGACGATAGAAGATGCCATCTTCAATTTCGCGACCGACATATTCGCCGTTGGCAGAGAATGTCGCTACGTCCAGCCATGTTAAGCCGCCATCGAAACTGCGCTGTACAGTAACTATGGCAACCCAGGTGCCGGAGAGCGAGACATTAAACCTGCCCCCTATGACGAGATTCCCTGAATATTGATTTTCACCTATGATGGACACCGTTTTGTATTGGGCACTCATTGTGTTTTCTCCTTTTGCATTATTTTATACTATTATCCTTTTTGCGTGCGTTTCACATTTTTCTTGATCTCACCATCAAAGCCCCCTCTAGAGAGAGGGCTTTAAGCTAAGGTCAAGTCTGGTTATTTTTTGCGCAATTTCTTCAGCAATTTAATCAATTCATCTTTTCTCAGGCCTCTGAGCGTTTCATCGGGAGCGATCTTGGCTATCTGTTCCGACAGCCACGCCACAGTCATGGCCTCAAGGTCTTCTTGTGCCGGGATTTCCGCCGCAGCTTTCGCAGACGTTTCATCTGCTTTCTTTACCTGCTCTGCAAAATCTTTCTGGGCCGGGGTCATCGCAGCCTTCTTGACAACTTCGACGATCAGCATTGGCTCCGCTTTCAGAACAGCCAGTTCCTCTTTGGTAAATTTATCGTCGGAATATTCGACGGACTCCGTGGGATGCGCGATACCGCATCTGCGGAAGTCTTTCTTTTTGCTTTTAATTTTTATGGGCATGGTAAATCACCTCGTTATTCGTTATTCGTTATTCGTGAAGCGTGAAGCGTAAACCGCGAGATGCGAAATACGCTTCACGAGTCACGTTGTTATTTAACCCAGCCCGGTGCTGGCCCAGCTCATCTGCCAGAAGGCATAGCCACCGGCAACACGCGCTTCAGCGCCGAAACGGAATGTCTTGCGCATAAAGACATTATCTGTCTGCGCGTCGGTCTGCTCTACGAATACCGGAGCTTTCCTTTCCTGATAGACAAAAGGTTTTACCGGCATTTGGGTGCAATGGAGGAACCAGGCCGTGGTGGAAGTCAATCGCGGATTGACAACCAGCTCTGCTGTGCCGAAATAGGGGTTGGGTGTATCGTCAGCCAGTTTTTCCATTGCGACCAGGCGTTTGCCCTGAAGCTCCAGCGCCGGAGGAACCTCCAGAACGTTGGGAACTAATCCCAGGGGACGGCCGTCATCGTCTTTGAAACTCATGATCGCCGTGCGGGCCACGCCATAGGATGCTACAGCCAATGCCTGTGTGGCTCCTGAAAGCACTACCGTACCTTTGTTGGAAACTGATACTTTGGCCTCGCCGACGGGATGATCGTCATCATAGAAATACTGCCCATCGTAACAAACACTGGCAAAGGCATTATTCTTCAGGTCCGCCACAATTTCATCCGGAAGCTGTTTGGCACTGTAACCGGCCATCTGCGCCTGAGGGGCATAGATGCCGAGATTGTCGTCTTCAATATCGTTGCGATTGACTCCGACTGTGGCCTCAAAATCGTCATTGACAACGGTATATTTAAAAGCTTCCAGCGACTTGAGAACTTTATCGCCAATCCACTTGCGCATTTTAGGAAATGCGGAGAGCCAGGTGTAATCGTTCTGGCTTGATCCACTGGGAACCAGCATGGCTGTTTTCTGCCACTGTGCGGGTGTGGCCTCAAAGGCATTGTTAAACGTGGTCTTCAAGGTCAGAAAGACCGCTGCGATTGCTGCTTTATTTACTAACATGGTTTCCTCCTGTTTTAAATTCGTTATTCGTTAATCCCATTCGCCTATAGTGGCCTTCAGGCCATTCGCTCAGGGATAATTCGCTCTAGAGTTTTCCGCACATTACGTGTGCGGAAAACTCAGGCTCATTAGGCCGTTAACAACTTCTTTTTGTACACAATGTAAGCGCCGAACATGATCACGTCATCCGTGCCGAGCGTTCCATTCTTCGGTTTGATGGTCAACTCCATCAAGTTGGGATATGCCGCTAGGTCAGCCGCCGCGAAGGCAAACGTCACGTGCTGGATGGTCTTGGTGCTGGAATTGGCCATAGCATCGGTATCGCCTGCGGCGAAATCGGCATCGGCGTCGTAGAGTGCGCCGACTACGTTATTGAAAGCCGCGATGGTGAACTTGGTAAGGTCTCCCACCGTTGCTCCCACTTTTGCCGCGATGATATGGAGCGTCATGATCGCGGTGATATCCGCATCAGGCGGAATCAACACTTTGGCTGCTACTGCTGGCCCCGGTGTCGCGTGGTTATTCCAGCGAATGCCCATACCTTTTGAGGTTACGCAGTAACCGCCGGAGACAGCGTCTTCACTGGCAAACGCTGCCAGGGCAACACCGGCGGAATTAAATACCGGCGTGGGGATTAGGATGATTCCCTGTGCGGATTTTATATCCTGATAAATTTCCTGAAGGGCTGCTTCCACTTCGGTCTGCTCGGTGAAATTTCCCGCATCGGCGATGGATACAGCAGAGGCGCTATGCGCGGCGCTGCCATCGGCAATGTGTGTTGCCACATCGGCCTGTTTGATAGCCGGTTCGATATCCACCATCGCGTGGGTTGTATCGATGTATTCGGCAATGATACCGCAGAATATCTTGTTTGTGACATTGCCCGTGAGATCAACCGATTCATCATCGACCAGGAAAACATTGTCGCTAACATTGGCGATGGTGATAGCTGTGGCCAGTTTCATTTTGAAAAGGCCGCGCCTCTTGACGGTGACTTTGATCGCGCCAAGTGCCCCTAATGAATTATCGGCTCGTTCTTTTGCTATGCCACAAAAGATCTGCCCTGCCGTATCCGCGCCTGGGACGGCGTAACCCGCAGCATTGACGCTGGTTAAAGCGCCGCCGTAAATGATATCCGCGTTGACCACCGGAAGCCCTATTTCGACACCCTGTGTGTATTCGATTGCTTTGTCGCCGGTGAGTGTTCCTCTCTGTGAAGAGAACATACCTGCCGTAAAGTTTCTGAAGCTTTCACTGAGCCAGAGTAGCGCGAAAAAAACCACCAGAAACATTACCGCTGTTGTTAAACTGATTATTGGACTCATATTTTGTTTTCCTCCTTGTTGATTTTTTAGAATTCTCTTTATCCCATTCGTTACGCTCAGGGACAATTCGACTAACGCTTCGAGTTTCGCTGCGCTCGCTCTTAGCTAGTCTTATTGTATTTCTTGAACATCTCGTCGCTTACGCCCATCATCTTGTTGACTGATTTCTGAAGATCATCGGAGACCGCGCCGGTTTGATCTTTGGCCACAATAATCTCCGCTACCGGGATCACGCTGCCGACAGGGCGTGACAACACGATGGTTTTAAACGATTCCGGATTCTTCTTGGCCAGATCGCGTCCCCACTTTTCGAGTTCGTCCGGGCTGGTCTTGCCTTCTTTGAGTGCCAGCGACACAAGATCCTGCTGCTCCATGTCGGCAATTTTCTGCGTGAGTTTGGCCACTTCGAGCGACAATGTTTTAGCCACATCGCCCGGAGCTTTCAGCGATGCCACGATCGAGATAACTTCATCTTTACCAGCTTCCGCTTTTGCGCCCAATGCGTCCAGCACTTCCTTGCAGGCGATTACCGGCTTGGCAGTCTCCAGCGTTTTTAGTTTGTTCACCGTAATTTCTACGGCCTCCATAACTTTTTCCTCTGCGGTATCAGCCGCGAGGCCAAACAATTTTCTGAGTTTCTCTAACATGCCTACCTCCTTCTTTTTTTGGTTTTCTTCGTGGTTAAATTTAGCTACAATCGGACTCAGGTTATTAATCGCCGGTGTGTTGGTCAGCGCCACATTGATGAGCTGGACTATTTTACGGTCGCTTGCCCGAAGCACCATCACCGGGGAAAAATAACGGTATTCCCGATTCTCCAAATAATCTTTTGCCTTCTTTGTCCAATCGACTGCTACCCAAAGACCTTCTTTGCCTTTCCATGTCAGTTTCTTTATCCATCCCGCTGCGGGTGCCTGATCGTCCTTCAGGGTTTGATGCTCATAATCGACAACCATATCGTTGCCGCGCTGGCTGAATGCGGCGATAATAGCGTCTGCGCCCTGCTCATCGAGGTACGCAGGAGCTTCTCCGTGAATCTCGATTTTGCCTTCCGGCAGCACCTGAAACTCAGCTGGTGCTCCGGCCATTTCCTTCAAAACTGCGAAGATAAAATTTTTCATTAAATCACCTTCCCCATGATGTATTCATTGATAATGCCGACAATTTCGTCACCGTCTTTCCTGCTCAAACCCAGAAACGGGCGGGCGGGAATATTTTTTTTCTTAAAGCCGTAATGATGAACGGCGGCATATATTTTATTTGTGCCGATTTCCACGGTGTTATTGCCGATCATCTGATACCGGATGCTGTTCTTTAATTGGCCGGATTCAGTCAATATCTTGTCGCGCTTCTTTCGTTTCAGCGTCGCCGGTTTTAGCGCGGCCCAGGGATCGCCTGCCGGATCAGGGCCGCCTGCTTCAAAACGGCACTTGGTCTGTTCGGCTATTCTGTCGCCGATTGCCTTCAGGATCGGTGCCGGATTCGACATCCGGGACGCTATCTCGCCCAGTCTTTTTATAACGGCTTCTGCTCCGTCTATTTTTATGTTGATTTCAGCCATTTAAACTCTTCATTTCCTTCCGCAGCTTAGCTGCGATATCTTTAGGCAGTCTGGAGATGACGCCTTCCAGTATTTTGTGCGACTGTGTTGCCGCCGCTTCGCCGACATTGTAACCCCAACCTTTATCGATGCCGACGGGCTCGCCCGTTTTCTCGTCGATGGGCGACGGCGGCGCTTCGCCCAGCCCTTTTTGCTGCGCTTTGGCGTATTCACTGCGCGTCGAACCAAAAACCCGGCAGGTGCATCCCCAGCCGTTGGGCGCGTAGTGGGTTTGCCACCAGGGATCATCAGCCGGAAGGGTGATCCCGTCCCAGGCTAAATGTTCCGGACGCGGGACAACGCTGTCCCCATGCTTGTAGGTCAGATACGGCATGACCTGTAATTGTTCCGGATCTGTGAGCTGCGCCCAGCGACCGGCGGCATAGGAGGTGCTGATGTTGGTGGAGTAGATCAGCGCACTGCGCCAGTTGCGTGTCCCGTTGTAACTCCAGCCGTTTTTCTCCACGATGGAATCGAAGTCCTTCCGGAAATCTTCCAGCGTCGTTCCTTCGCTGATGGCCTTTTCCACGGCATCACGGAAGTCGGCTAAAAGTTCGGCCTTATAAGCGCCTGCAACCATGAAGCCTTTCGCGTGCTGGGCCTTCCAAAGATCGTCCCATCGCGCGGTCGGAATATTCAATTTGTTTTTGAAAAATGATTCCTGTTCGGCAAACGGCAGTTTAAAAACTGCATTCAGCGCAGGTTCGGAATCATTGATCTTATTTTGTTTCAGTTCCATCAACGCTCCCTACGCACGTCATAACGTCCGGCTGCTTCGGCCAGAAGCATTCCCCTGGCAATAACCGCGCCGAGACTGGCCGGGTCCATTTCGCTATAAAGATCGATAATGCTGTTTTTCAGGTTTTCCATGCTTGCCTCCGTTTCGACTAACTGCTTCAGGGACAGGACAAAAGCGTCGGTCAGGGGAAGGGTCTCTTCTCCGATTTTCTCCGCAAGGATGTCCGGTGTGTCTTTTTCGCCCCCCGTAAATGCCCCGGAGCCTACAACGATTTTGCTGTCATGCCGTTTGGGCAGCGTGTCTTTTACGGCCAGCGGATTAAATGATCCCGTTGACCGTGGAGAAAGAATAGTCTCTCCTTTTTTGGGCATCGGGATCTTGAAACGCTCGGACACGTGCTCGGCGGAGATTGGTTGACCGATATCGGATGCGCCTTTGTAGACGGTTATAAGCTCGGACATGTCTTCCGGGCGCTCATATAAAATATTGAACCAGGGCAGAGGCTTGTCCCAGCCGAAATTATAACCGACCAGCGGGCGAATGATCTGGTGGCGAATAGTTTTACCCAGCGATTCCGCGTCGGCCTTGATCAGATCGTGCCGGACTCTATCCTGCGCGTCTTCATTGCCCAGTTTGCCCGGTGTGCCCTCGGTGGTAGCTGTTTGCCCCAGAATGGCTTTAGACATCTGCTTGTCGCAGAAGTCGGCCAGGGTTTCATAAATATTATTTGTGCCGGAATTTTTAGCCGTCTCGACAAATTCGATTTCCGTATTCTTAGAGATTATCCCGGCGGCGTCCGATCCTAAAGACTGAATGGCCGCGATGAGCGCGTCTTTGTCGCCCTGGCTTGCGCCGGAGTCATATCTTCCCAGCCGCAGCGGCATACCGAAAATCTCGGCAAATGCGACCCAGTCTTTGATACCGTAATTTTTAAACAGATACATCCAGGCGCAAACCCGCAGCACTCCGGCGCGGGTATCATAACCGGAACGCGCCTTGTAGCGGTGATAAACCATCTTGAAGGGCGGCATGATTTCGCCGTTAAATGGTTCCGCCTCTGTCAACACTCTGGGAGCCTCCGTGCTTTTTGCCCACATATTGGCGGCACCGCGCTCATAGAAGACGGCCTTTTTGGCGTGTATCCAGGAAAACCCTCCGATGATGGCCTTGCCGCCTGTTGTGTCCCAGAGGATTTCGCAAAGCGAATAACCCTTGCCGATAGCATCAAGGAGATCCAAAATGGCATCGTCAAAACTCTCCAAATTAAAAAGACAATCGGCGACAAATTCTTTGATCTTTTTGCTTTCGGCGCTTTCATCCCAGGCCTTAACATCATAATCCAGGCCGCAAACGGCATTCTTGCGTGTTTGCAGTTCTGAAAAAAGATGAGTGTCTTTTTCTTCCATCTCTTCAAATATTTCCGCCTGGCGCAGAACATCGCCGGTATCTGCCTCTTTAAAAATAGCAGTCAGGCGCTGGGGTGTAAGCCCCGACGCCGGATAGTTAGACATGCGATCGCGAATTGTCGTGACGGCGATCTCGCGGGTTTCCGGTTTCTTTTTTACCTGAATTTCTCTGCCAAATTGATCTAATAAAAGCATTAGTACGCTCCTCGATACATGTACGCCCCTGGCGTTGCTTTATCTGTGTTACCGGCGAAGCGTCGCCGGGCAACGGTTTCATATCCGACAGGGCCGCCGCCCCATTCGGCGCGTGTAGCAAACCAGGCCATCGCTCCGGCAATACCGGAATCGCCGTGGCGCTTTTTACTATCATTGCCTTTTTGCCCCGTGTCCGGAAGTTTGGCGATGCCCCGGATAACCTTGAATGCGCGATGATCTTCGATGGTGTCGGCGTCGCGGGCCAGCATTATGGTCTTGTCTTCAAACGCCGCTTTATAAGCGGGCATGTTCTCGCGGTACCACGACTCTGTGAGCATTACCTGCGCGATTCGATCCGCGCCGTATTTTTGCATGGCACGTTCCGCGAGATACTGCCCATTGCCACGAGCATCAAGCGCCGCATAGCGAAAACGGGGCAGGCGATCACAAATAAAATAAAAGATTTGTTCCTGCTGCTGGAATGGTATGTTGCGCAGTTCCAACTGAAAGAGCGCCCGCCAGTTGGCGCTTTGCTGCTCCAACAAAGGAATGAAAACTGATAAGTCGCCGCTGCGGCCAAAGTCTTCACCGACGCAGGCGTTTTGTTTTTCATCCAGATTGTCCAGCCAGGGCAGAAGGTTTTCCTCGCACCAGTCTTTAACTTCAGCATGGCGCAGATAATCGGGCAGTTCGGCAAAAGATGATTTCTGTTCAAAACGGAGCACAGGGATCTCAGCCGAGAGGCATGTCTCGATCAATGCGCGGGTAAGATAAACACCGCTGCCCTGGCTAGGGATGCAAAACAGTTCCTCATCGGCATCGTCGCCGTAAACATCAATGACTTCCTGCCTCCATTCTTTTTCGCGATCGCATGTCCAGTCGCGCTTCAGAACTTCACAAATTCTTTTATAGAGACCGTCGGCCAGGGCTTCATCGAAATCAACACGGTGTAAACTGTAGGGTTTTCTAACCGCGCGGATATCCTGCACGAGGGAATTAAATTCATTGGAATCGCCGTTATGCGTGGAGATAATGCGCACCTGGCCGCCCCAGATTAAAAGCGCCATCGCGGCTTTGATGAGACTGGCCAGATCGTCATGGAACGCGGCTTCATCGATAACAACGCGGCCCTGCTTTCCACGTAAGTTGGAAGGTCTGCTGGATAAGGCGGTGATGCGCCAGCCGGATTGGAAGGTGATGCGGAAGGCCAGAATTTTCTTTTCCTGAATGATGCCGTCAAATTCGTCGAGATCTGCGTATTCAAACTCTTCCATTTGGGATGCGGTTAGATTATAAGCGCGAGCCCAGTTGGCGCAGTCATTGATAAACTCCTGCGCCATGTCTTTATTGTAGCCGATATACCAGACGTTGCGTTTTTCGCCCTGGCCTACTTCGGAAGCATAAAGCGCGTCATCCGCAGCCTCAGCCCAGGAGATACCAACACGCCGTGATTTTTCCATGACTTTAACCTGCGCCTGATCGCCAACCCACGCAGCCTGATAGGGCAGCAAGATGCCTGTTGCCTGGCGCGTCTGGTTAAACTCAGTCATGGGCTGTTTATCGTTCATATTCTAATTTCCTGGATTCCGGCCTTCGCTGGAATGACAACATAGGTTATTGTTTTGCTCTTCTCTTGGCGCTGAACTTCAATTCTTTGCGCCGGTTCATTTTAAAAGTTTTACGTCCGCCCTGGGGCTTATGACTATCGGGTCGATATTCTGATAATCCTAATAAGTTTTGTAATAATAAGATCATTGTCCGATCCCTAGTATCTTTTTGCGTATGTCTTCAGCTTTCTCCGGAGAGAGACCGCCTTTTTTAGCAACTTTTACCACTTCATCCGCTGCTGTTTTTGTTTTGGCTTTAATCTCCGCAAACCACTTTTTCTGTGATACGGAAGAGCGGGTGATATCGGCAATGGCGCGGCCCAGTTTGACAAAATTAATATTTTCCGCGTCAATGTCCTTCATATCCACAAAGACTTTAAAAAGTTTTTCCTGATACATCCGCACGATGGCGTCGTTCATCTTACCGGCATCATCGCCGAGGCGGTCAGTAAGCGTTACAGCCATATCGGTTGCGGCTTTCACGGCCTTTATCTTATCCTCAAATTTCTGCCCGTAACGATGCGCGGTTGATCGCGAGATTTCAAAACCACGCTCGGCAAACCACGCTTGATATTCGTCGTAGTTGCGGAAACCGTCAGCCAGAAGCTTCTTTTCAAATTCGGCTCGCACTTCGGGCGGCAATATTTCGATCTTTGATCGTTGCGGCATAATTTAATCCTTTTATCCCACTCGACTGGCTCAGGACACCGCCTGAGCTTGCCTGCGTATCCCATTCGTCCCTTTGGGACTCAGGGATAGTTCGCTTTGGGCTTCCTTACGGAAGCCACAGGCTCACTACCAT
>Ga0208495_1000429_pt1 | contig 14524 bp, 14 predicted proteins | sample CryBogmetaGMA14M_FD_184551 | JGI IMG/M metagenome (GOLD analysis project Ga0208495, IMG submission 184551) | Freshwater microbial communities from Crystal Bog, Wisconsin, USA - MA14M (SPAdes) | ecosystem: Environmental > Aquatic > Freshwater > Lake | place: Crystal Bog, Wisconsin, USA...
ATGGTGGTCCACGACAATCGTATCGCCCGGGATATTCTCCATTCCGGAACCGAGATCGCAGAGGAGTTTTGCCCCCTCTCCACCCAGTTCGGCGGCACTTACTTCCTCGCGGATCCTCAACCGGAAACGGATGCCCGCACGGAGCATCGCGTGGCAGAGGATAGCACCCGCTGCTATGCCATCCGCATCGTGGTGTGCATACACCTCGATGAACTGCTGGCGGCGGATCTGTTCTGCAACGGTTTCTGCGGCTGCATCAAGCGACATGGGAACCCGGATAACGTTTTTTTTCTTACCTCGACAACAGGATCTCTGCGGTCTCGGGTTTGTACGTGAAACCTGCGGGCAGTTTTTTCGTTCCCGTGTAGTACTTTACCAGCCGGCGGATCTTGGCTTCAACGAGATGGAGCTGCCGTTTATTGTGCAGGTCTTTTTTGTTCTCACCCAGGTGCTTGCGCAGCCCGAGTGCCTTTATCATGAGATGCCGAAGGTCTTCGGGGATCTCGGACTCGATCTTGTACTCCTTTAGAATATCGCCAATGCGTTTGCCTGTTGCCATTTTGACGTCAGGGACGCAGTAGCGGTCCCGCAGGATGAGACCGATCTTTGCGCTCGATGTGCCTTCCTTCCTGAGATCGACAATAATTTTTTCAATCGCCTTAATGTCCGTGTTGGACCATGCGGGCGCCTGTTTCCGGTAAGGGCGGACTGAGCATGATTTGCCTCTTCTTCGGGCGTGCATTCGTGCCATGGTTATACCTCCTATAAGACGGCGTGTAAGTCCACAAAAGAGCAGTACTATTACTGACCCCCTGTAATCCCAAAGCCATTTTTTGGCAGTGCGGTTAAGCACGTCGGACTTACATCTGTCAGCACATATGAAAAGTGCTGTTCTACTATTTGCCGGGCGGGAATATTAAGAGTATTGGTGGAAGTTACGGATTGAACGATAAAGAGGTATGCCGAGGGATCGACGGTACACATCCACGACTCCAGAAAAGGGGGGGTTTACACCCTGTGACCTTCTTTTATATGATCGACCCTGCCGAATGCAATCTTAGTACGGCGTAAAAATGATTTGTTGTTAAAAATCGGGAAACTTATTTTTTCTTTGATCTCGTTTTCGTATCTTTTGCCATAGACATGAGATCGATGATGTAATTACCTTCAGTGCCCACGCTCACGATCCGTTCATCGCTTTTAGCCATCTTCTCGATATTAATCTCATAGGTTCCGGGTGAGACAATCCGGATCGTCTCCACCCGGTCATACATCTCCACTTCCTTTTTGGCTTTTGGATCGATGACTTCGAGGACTTCTTCTTTTGACTCGAGAGCGATCTCTTCGATTGACTTTTCCTCTAAGACGTCTTTGTTGATCTCTGCTTCCCTGATGTAGAGGAACTTCTTACCGCCACAACTCCCGCAGCCCTTCAGGATCTCTGTGGAGCCGTCCTGATATTCCCTGCCGCATTTAGTGCACTTGTGTGGCATTGTGCCCCTCTTAAGCGAAGTTATCGATCATCTTCTCGTACAGCTCTTCTGTGTTCCTGCCTTCAAGACCGGAGATTGCAACAACCGGGTGCTGGGGAAAGGCACTTCTTATGCGGGCAGGGATCGCATCAGGCAGATCAATCTTGTTTGCGACGATAATCACCGGGAGTTTGCGGCTTTCAATGATCCCGATCATCATGATATTCACCTGCATGAATGGGTCAAGTGTCGAGTCCAGCATGTAAACGACTCCGTCGATATCCTCGCGGAGCCAGTGCATCGCCTCAGCGACACCCTCGGTTGCCTCACGGGCACGGATGATCGCCTCATCTTTTTCCATGCCGTACTCTAAAAACTCGTGGTAGTCGATCTTGGTGGTGACCCCGGGGGTATCAACGATATCAATAGTTATTTTACTGCCGTTTGCCCCGGAGATTACGACGTTCTCTTTTTTTCTTGCACGCCGGGTTTCATGCGGGATCTCGCTTACCGGGCCAACCGCATCGCCGGTCCAGTCGCGGGCGATACGGTTTGCGAGCGTGGTCTTGCCGGCATTGGGAGGTCCGTAGATGCCAATACGGGTCCGTTTCTTCTTGAAAAACCGGTCGAGAAATATGAAAAATTGCTTCTTTGCCTTACCAAAGCTCTGGGAAAATGTCCTCATTCGTCACCTCTTTGGTTGTGCAGGGTCTGCTGGTACAACGGATTCACCATAAATAGACAGTAACATTTGGAATGCGGTCTTTATTATGTTTCTTGTACAAAACGCCGTCGTCCGCCGCGCGATTATCCACAGGAATTTTAAATTATTACTATGACTCATTGAGCCGGTTCTTCGCCAAATTGTATTTATACAAGTGATGTGGAGTATGCTAATTGTAATCATCAGCCAAAGCACTTCTAGGAGGTGACTCATGAAAAAGAGATCCAACGCAATAAGCTTCGAAACCAATGTACCGCTAAAAGAGATCATGCATTACAACCCCACGACCATCGCATGGGGTGCCACTGTCGCCAAGGCAGCAGAAAAGATGTGCCATGACGATGTGGGTAGCTGCATCATCTTAAAAAAGAACCTGCCGGTCGGTATCGTGACCGAGCAGGACATCAACTGTAAAGTGGTGGCAAAGGATCTGAAGCCAGGCAGTGTACACGTAAACGACATCATGAGCACGCCACTCATTACGGTGAGTGCGGACAAGACAGTGGGGGATGCTGCACATATGATGGTGAAGCACCACGTAAGGAGACTTCCCGTTGTCGATGAAGACAACAAGGTTATCGGCATTCTTGCCGTGCGGGACCTCCTTATGGTTTCAAACGAGCTCAATGAACTCCTGACCGATCTCATCGAGATCAACCGTGAGGATAATGTTGAGCCGGGTTTGTGCAACCGCTGTAGTCAGATGTCTGATGATCTTAAGCGGGTAGACAATGTCATGCTCTGCACCCTGTGCCGTGAGGAGGAAAATATCACATGAAAACGGCACAGGATTTCTTACTTGAGATCCCTGTGCTGAAAGACAATGACGGGATGACAAAAGCACGGCAGATCTTACGAGATGACCGTTTCCGGGAGGTTTACGTTATTGACGCAAAAAAAAAACTTGCCGGGTATATTGACATCACTGACGCGCTGCGGGTGACGGCAACCAAGTCAAACGTGACGCTTGACGGATATGTCAAGGACGCGGCGGTGGCGAACCTGTCTGACACGGTTGAGCACGTGGCAAAGTTGATGCGGGAATACCGCACGGACAGTGTTGCCATTGTTGATCACGATCGGCATATCCTTGGCGGCGTTCTCCTGTCAGACGTGTTCCCGGTGATCATTTCACGAAACGAGCTGCCCGGGTATGTCGCCACCCACATGTCCGAAACCGTTGTTACGGCGAGTCCGTCCGACACAATCCAGAAGATATACACGCTGATCATCGAGAGCGGGTTCACCGCTTTTCCGGTTGTAAAAAAGAAGCGGCTTGTCGGGATCATCTCCCGCAGGGACCTGATCAGCTCGCGGGCGGTACGATCAACGCTTGCCGGGCACACGCAAAAAACGGTTGGGGATGTGATGAAGACGCCGGTGGTCACGATCGCCGCGGATGCCCCGATCAGCGTTGCGGCAAAACTGCTCGTCCAGTATGATGTGAGCAGGCTTCCGGTGCTTGACGGGGACATCATTGTCGGCATCGTGGACAGGCATGACGTTCTTTGTGGGCTTGTATAACCAGAAAGGATACAAGACAGGTAACAGGATTACCCTATACCCAATGCATGGCATTGTTTTTGCATGCAATGGGAAACGGAAATAAAACCTGAATGGAGGGATTACATGCACCAGAATGACCGGGGCACAAAACAAGGTGACCGGCTCTTAAAGATGCAGGGAAAATTCGACCGGGGACCAGTCGAGTTCAAATCCCATATCGCACAGCAGGAAGGAGAGGTCATGGCAATCTCAACCCATGACGTTATCTCAGTACCGCCCACCGAGAGCATTATTTCGGCAGTGGGGATGATGACAAAGCACGGGTTCCGCCGCATGCCGGTCACCGATGCAGGAACAAAGAAACTGCGGGGGATCATCACCTCTGGTGACGTGATCAATTTCATGGGAGGCGGTGACAAATTCCGGCTTGTACAAGTCAGGCACGGTGGCAACCTGCTCGCTGCAGTTAACGAGAGCGTGCGCACGATTATGACCCAGAAACTTACCACCCTCTCCTGCGACGCACACATCCGGGATGCACTCGAAATCATTGTCAATAAAAAGATCGGTGGGCTTCCAATTGTGGATGGTAACGGGGTGCTCGTCGGCATCCTTACCGAACGGGACGTGCTCAGAGTACTTGCCGCAGAACGGAGTCCCCTTGCCGTGGAGGATGTGATGAGTTCGACTCTCCGGGTAACTGCCCCGGACAGCCCGATTTCAACAGTTACTCATGACATGACAAAATACCGGTTCCGCCGGCTTCCGGTTGTGAGTGATGACGTGCTCTACGGGATCATCACGGCAACGGATATCATGCGGTATCTCGGGAGCAGGGAGGTCTTCTCACGGCTCACTTCCGGGGATGTTACAGAGGTGACGCGGTTACCCGTCCGTACGCTGATTGCCGGGAACCTTTTCACGACTACACCGGAAAAGAGCATCAACGAAGCGGCACGGGAAATGCTTGAGAGAAATATCGGGGCGTTGCCGGTAATCGAGGGCGGTCACCTGATTGGACTTGTGACGGAATTCGACCTTGTCCGGGCGCTCGCACAGGAGTAGCTGACATGTTTGCACGTGATGTGATGACCGCGCCGGTCTTTATCGTTTCACCGAATGACACCGTCGCGTACGCGAGGAACCTTATGGTGAAACATAAAATATCCCGTGTTCTTGTTATGGACAACGGGAAGCTTGCCGGTGTCCTGACGAAAAAGGACATTGCCTACCGGTTGAAACAGCAGGGCTCTGCGTGGCGCCGGCGGTCAATCGACCAGGTTCCCGTCTCCTCGCTTGCGGCTGTTGACCCGGTGGTAGTGACGCCAGGTACCGGGATCCGCGGGATTGCCTGGCTTTTTGTTGAGAAAAATATCAGTTGCGTCCCCGTAGTGGAGGAGGGAAAGGTTATCGGAATCGTGACAAAATCCGACCTCGTGAAATCTGCACTGGTATCATCGCTGTCCGGCTCCGTGGGGGCAGTGATGGAGGATGTAGCCACGGTCAGCCGCCATCACTCGCTTGACCATGTGATCAATGTCATGAGCGCAAGAAACGACAAGGTGGTGGTGACAAATGATGATGGCTCTATCGCAGGTATTATCACGGAAACAAATCTTGCGTTCTTTGAGGATTCAGAGAAAAGTGCCGTGGGGGTGGGAAAAGATGTGACAAGACAGGGACAAAGAAAGGCAGACGGGACTCGCGGGCAGGGATCACTAACGGTCACCCGGGTAACCGCAGAGGATGTGATGACGAGCCCGACAGTAACCGTCTCACCAGACCAGATGCTCCCAGATGCGATAGCATTGATGGGCAGACAGCATATAAACAGCCTGGTTGTCGTGGAGAACAACACAATTTCGGGAATTATCAAACGGGATGATATCATAAAGGAAGTGGCGAAATGAAAAAGGAACTCTTTGTTAAAGATATAATGGTAAAACCAACGACCATATCCAAATCAGCAAAGATCACCGAGGCGCTCGACAAAATGCTCGCAGAGGGTATTGACCCGCTCATTGCGCTTAATAACACTACCGTTGTCGGGACCGTGTCCCGCCAGGCGATCGCAGAGAAGCTGGGAAGCCGCCAGAACTCTGTGCTCGCCCCTGCTGCCATCCACGTGGCAAGTGTGGTGGCAGAGGACTTCACGAGTGTCTATCCCGACGAGAGTATTAACGTGCTCGTCCCGCTGCTCCAGCACTACAAGATTGTAGTGGTCTATGATAACGACCACAAGTTGATTGGGCAGGTCAGCGCCGGTGACCTGTTAAAGAAATACCAGCCTGAGGACGGCATTGACGGTGCAATAGAAAATGCTGTAACGATCGATGCTGATGAACGTGTCGTCCACCTGCGGCGCCGGATGCTGGATGACAATATCAGCCGGTTTGTGGTAACCGAAAACGACAAGATCGCCGGGATCGTGACCGAGACCGATTTGGCAACCGAGTTGCGCAAGTTTCGCGAGTCGGTCCGTGACCAGCACCAGGATCACCGGATCCGGAACCTGCTCGTGAAGGATATCATGAGCACCCCGCTTATCACGGTCGACCGGAACACGCACGTATCGGATGTGATTGATATGATGTTGAAGAAGAGTATCAGCACCGTGCCGGTCACCGACAAGGGCAAACTGGTCGGGCTTGTCACGCGCCGTTCGCTCGTGATGGCGCTGTAGACGATCAGGGTATCTTTTTTTTGAGGTTTTCGTTCCGGTTACGCCGGTAGACTCAGGTGCTACAGTCAGTAATTGGAATCAATTTTAAAAAACAGGGCAGATGGTTTAAGAACGATTCGGGGTCATTTACGAGTATTGATTTAAAAAAAATACAGTCACCTCAAAAAAAATTGAAGATACTGATCAGGTGAAACGCCGGAAGGAGAATCACTGCATGTTTGATCCCGTGCAGCTTGTTGAATGGAACCGGGGCGGTGGGGTGTATCTCTCGCCCGATCCACCGGAGGAGGGTTCCGGACCGGCACCTTTGCCCATGGGCAATGACCGGGCAAAGGTTGGGCAAAGCCTTGGGCAATTCTAAAAAAACAATTCCAGAGGTTTCTTCTTCTAATCCGGGTTCAGATACTGAGAATAATAGTAGTACAAGTACTACCTTTGCCCAGTATCCGGAGAGTGTAAGAAAACACATTTCCAGTACAGTTGCATGCGAACAGGTTCACCTGTGCACTTACGGTTTGGGCAAAATGGGCAACGATGATCAGCAAATTCAGGAAATTGACCGGAATCTCAATAGCGCTGTGCAACGCGACGTTCAGAATTGCCCAGATCTTTGCCCAGTCATTGCCCACAAAAAAAATCCCGGCAAAACAGGGAATTCTCCTGCACACCAGAGCGGTGTGGTTCCGTTGCCCGGAGTGCTCGCTATCAAAGAGTTCTGGAAAGTTGATCCTGAATTGTTTGGGAGATGCAATGTGTGTGCTGTTCATCCGGTTGCGTACCGGGATGAGGGCACGCATACGAGTTTGTGTATGGGGTGTTACGGGCGGCTGGTGAGAGAGGGGAATGTGAGGGGGATATCATTACCGGGATCCTGAACTGGTTTCCTGCCGGGCTCGCACAGTATTATGCGAACGGGAACCGGCTGGTGCCGCCAAAGAAGGTCTCGCAGGAGACGGCAAACCTGCGGACGGTGAGCGATACGGTTGAGATGTATCTGGTGACGGAGTGCACGTTTGAGGAGGGGGCGAAGATCTCCCGCACGGCATTTAGGGAGATGCTGGAAAAATGGTGTGAGGAAGAAGGGATCAGGCACCCGCCACCCGCACGCAAAGTGGCAATTATCCTAAAAAGAGCACGGTGTCACTGATGGCGGGAGATCCAATGGCGAGCGGTTCTGGTCCGGTATTCGCTGGAAGAATGCAAACGAGCGTGCAGATCTTCGAGCGGGGCGGATCGTTCCAGGATGTCAGTCAGGAGTATGATGGTTGAAGATAGATGCTCAGTCTGAAATTACTCAGGGCACTTAGGGCAGATGTACCCCTATTTCCGGGAAAGTCTTACGAGAACTGTGTACAGGAAAAAGATCCCGGAAAAGGTGGTACATCTGCCCTAAGTGCCCTGAGCATCTGAGTACAGAAACAGATGAAATGAGATTGGGGATTATTGTTTGGGTACAAACGGTGACTGCTGACTGAAGGTTGCCATTCTATCCGGGAGAAGATGCAGGAAGATACGAGCCCAGAACCAAAACTAAAGAAGAGTGCAGTAAAACGAATTATCGCATTGCGGGAAAATGAGGGGTCGTCATTCGATTGCGACTACACTTAAAAAATAGTTGTGGAGATTTTTCCCCACATCTTTTTATTTTACAGTTCAGGTCCATTTGCCGATTATTGGTGTATCAGTTGGCAGACCATACACAATCGCTTCTGCACCATTGCGATAGAACACGCCACCGCAGAACACACCTACTTCAGAAATGCCATCTCCGTTCCAGTCGCCGATTATTGGTGTATCAGTTGGCAGACCGTACACAATCGCGTCAGCACCATTACGATAGAATACACCACCGCGATACACGCCCACTTCAGACATGCCATCTCCGTTCCAGTCGCCGATTACCGGTGTATCAGTTGATAGACCATACACAATCGCGTCTGCACCATTACGATAGAACACACCGTCGCGGTACACACCTACTTCAGACATGCCATCTCCGTTCCAGTCGCCGATTACCGGTGTATCGGTGGATAGACCATACACAACCGCGTCAGCACCATTGCGATAGAACACCCCGCCACGGTACACGCCGACCTCTGATATGTGATCTCCGTTCCAATCGCCGATTACCGGTGTGTCAGTTGGTAGACCATACACTATCGCGTCAGCACCGTTGCGATAGAATACACCGCCGCGGTACACGCCTACTTCAGAAATGTCATCCCCACCCACGGTTAAAACTGACGGTACTAACGAAGGACTATATCTGCCACCAAGGGTATCGTCGAGTTTAACGGATGTGAAATTGATATTCGTCGTCCCCGTTCCTACGGCACGGACTGTTATGGTACAAAGGACAATATTCTGCATGCCCGATTGATTGGCAAGATCGATTGCTTTACACCAGACTACGGAAGAAGGAACCGTGCCGTTTGATTTCGGATTTGCCCACGCGGGAAACGAGACGCCGGTAATCTCGGCAACAGCGGAGTTCTCAATCGCAATCGTAATGTCAAACCCCGAAAGTCCCTGCGGTGCACTGTCGAGGACGATATCATAACTCTGTGTTTCCCCGGTCTGGTGCTGGGCACTTGCCGGAGTAATTGACAATACGTTTGCGGAAACGCCCGATGCCAGAAGACAGAGCATCACACAACTTACCAAGATTATTGCTTTGTGTTTCATGATCATTCCTATAATTTTTTTAGTCGGTCAAATACGATCGCGATACCAATACACGCGACCAGTGGGATTACAATGGACAGCGGTGCAGGTGTCGCTGATGACGGATACGTTGCCCCGGTTGTACCATTTGGGGTGGATGGTGTCTTTTCGGGTGCCGGTGTGAGTTGTGATACTATAACCTGTGGTTGGGATACCGGTGCCGGGGATTGCACTGCAAGCGATGGTGTAGGAGAAGAGGTCATTGGTGATGGGGTTGTAATGCCGGGATTTGTAGTGCCCGGATTTGGAGTGCCGGAACTGACTGGCGTATTCGTGGTTTGTGTGGGAATGGTTGTCTGACTTTCACCAGTTTCACCGGTGGTACCACAGATAGTCAGAGTTTTTGTTTCTGAAGCGATTGTAGTCCGACCCCCGGCATCGTCCTCGACTTTTATGGGGGTGAGGGTAACGATATAGTTTCCGGGTTTATGTGCAAGGATGGATATGCTACCGGCTGGGACATTCCTATCCCCGGGATTGACTTTTTGTTGCAGGTCAACCATCTTAAGCCAGACCTGATCCGCCGGAAGTGTAGAATTTGTGTGTAACGCAGCCCAGTCCGGGAAACTGAGACCGGTAATCGTGGCGGCTTCGGGATCGCTCGTCGCGATTGAAAGATTCAACCCGGACAGTCCCTGCGGTGCATCGGATAGTGCTATTGAAAGATCCACAATGGATCCTACGGGTACGCACGTATCCCCGCCACTCATCGTGAACACCGTGGCATTTACCGGTGCCGTACTTATGGAGAGCATAACCACACCGGCTATTACCGCGATCAGGTGAGCAGACGATTCCATTTCCATCCTCAAAAATCGGGGTCTTTTTTCCTACTATCACGTCATATTAAACAACCAGACTACATCATTGAACCCGATGAAACCACTGCCGTCATAGTCGAAATAACTGACCGGACCATATGCTCCGGTATCGATTGCATCCATGTATGTGTAGAGGAGTAAAACATCGTTGAACCCGATCCAGCCGTTGCCATCCAGATCTTCATACTTGCCATCAAGATTGGGATCGGTGGGCGACGGGAAGAATCCGCCTCCGGGCTTCGGGAATGGGCTAACCAAAGGACTGCCAACGACAAACTGTGCGGAAGTCAGGGTTGCCGAATACTGTCCGCCTGTACGGTCTTCGATCTTATCCGACGTGATGGCGAGCTTTGTTGTGCCTTCAACATCCCCGCTTACCGTGACCGTACAGAGCGTGATGTTCTGTGTGCCTGAATCGCCGTTAAGGTCAGCCGCTTTGAACCATGCACTGCCTGCCGGCATCGTGCTGTTCACCGGCATGGACGCCCACGACGGATACGTTACTCCGACAATCTTGCCTATCGCTGGGTTACTGAACGTAATGGTGATGTTGTATCCTGATAGTCCCTTAGCGGCAGAGTCCAGCTTGATTGCGTACGTGGTTGTTGAACCTACCGGGACATTTGCGGTTCCCGGCTGGAATGAGAGGGTGGGGGTTGATGGCGATGAAGTGACCGTGATGTACCCCGCCCGTGTGAAGGTGTTACTGCCAGCCAAATTGGTCACAGTTAGTTTGACGGTGTAAGTGCCGGCACTGTTGTAAATGTGAGAGGGGTTCTGGGAAGTACTGGAACTTCCGTCACCAAATGACCAGCTCCATGATGTCGGGGAGTTCGTCGAGCTGTCAATGAATGTGACAGTAAATGGAGCTGTGCCGGAGGTGGGGATCCCGATGAAGTTGGCGACCGGGGTTACTATACCGGATGTAACCGTGATGTAACTCGTCCGGGTGAGCGTATTGCTACCTGCCGAGTTGGTTGCAGTCAGCGCTACTGTGTAGGTGCCAGCGCTTACGTAAATGTGAGAGGGGTACTGGAGTGTACTGGAATTCTTATCACCGAAGTCCCAGCTCCAAGAGGTCGGTGTATTGGTTGAGGTGTCAATGAACTGCACGGTCAGCGGGGCGGAACCTGATGTGGGAGTACCCAAGAAGTTGGCAATAGGGGTTACTCCAGCGGGACTAACTGTGATGTAACTTGTCCGTGTAATTGTATTACTGCCCGCTAAGTTCGTTGCCGTCAGCGCAACTGTGTAAGTACCAGAGCTGGCATAGGTATGAACCGGGTTCCTCTGCGTGGCATTCACTGACGATCCATCACCGAAATTCCAGCTCCATGATGTAGGCGTGTTCGTTGAACTGTCTGTGAATATAACGGTTAATGGTGCGGTGCCGGAGGTAGGAGAGCCAGTGAAGGCTGCTACCGGGGCTACTACACCGGAACCAACCGTGATGTAATTTGTCCGTGTGAGTTTATTGCTGCCTGCCGAGTTGGTTGCAGTCAGCGCAACTGTGTAAGTACCAGCACTGGCATAGGTGTGAACCGGGTTCCGCTGTGTGGCATTCACTGAAGAACTATCACCGAAGTTCCATGACCATGCAGTCGGAGTGTTTGTTGAGCTATCAGAGAATGTCACAGTTAACGGTGCGATGCCGGAGGTAGGAGATCCCGTGAAGGATGCAACCGGGGCTACTACACCGGAAGTAACCGTGATGTAACTCGTCCGGGTGAGGGTATTGCTGCCCGCAGAGTTGGTTGCAGTTAATTTGACGGTGTAAGTATTGGCGCTTGTGTAAATGTGAGATGGATTTTGGGAAGTGCTGGAACCTCCGTCCCCAAAGTCCCAGCTCCATGTCGTCGGAGTGTTTGTTGAGCTATCCGTGAATTTGACAGTTAATGGTGTAGTGCCGGAGGTGGGAGTTCCTAAGAAGTTGGCGACTGGGGGGATTACCGAAGAAGGTGCAAACTTCTGGATACGATTGTTTCCATAGTCAGCGACGTAGACATTTCCCGACGAATCTACTGCGAGACCGGTGAGACCGAAGTAGAACTGCCCATCTCCGGTTCCTGACGATCCCCACTTTGCTAAGAATGCCCCGGCAGAACTGAATTTCTGGATCCGATAGTTGTCAGTGTCGGCAACGTAGACATTGCCCGACGAATCTACTGCGACCCCTTTAGGATAGTAGAACTGCCCGTCATCGGACCCTTGCGACCCCCACTTCGCTAAAAATACCCCTGTAGAACTGAACTTCTGGATACGATTGTTAGACGGTTCCACGACGTAGACATTGCCCGACGAATCAACCGCGACACCAGTGGGACCCCAGAACTCTCCGTCTCCGGGTCCACCAGATCCCCACTTCGTTATAAATGTACCAGTATAACTGAACTTCTGTATTCGATTTTGGTTCTCGTCAGCAACGTAGACATTGCCCGACGAATCAACCGCGACACCGGAGGGATACCAGAACTGCCCGTCTCCCGTTCCATAAGATCCCCACTTTGCTAAAAATGATCCATCTGAACTGAACTTCTGGATCCGATTGTTACTCCTGTCAGCAACGTAGACATTGCCCGATGAATCTACTGCGACACCTCTGGGATAGTAGAACTGCCCGTCTCCCGTTCCATGAGATCCCCACTTTGCTAAAAATGTCCCATCAAAATTGAACTTTTGGATCCGATCGTTGTCATTGTCAGCGACGTAGACATTGCCCGACGAATCAACGGTGACACCAGAGGGACCAGAGAACTGCCCGTTTCCGGATCCTGACGATCCCCATTTGGTAACAAATACATACGTTTCGCTACCGGAACTGACCGTGATGTAATTTGTCCGTGTGAGGGTATTGCTACCTGCAGAGTTGGTCACAGTCAGCGCCACAGTGTAAGTACCGGCACTTGAGTAAGTGTGGGGGGGGTTCTTTTCGGTGCTGGAACCACCGTCACCGAAATTCCAACTCCATGATGTTGGCGTATTCGTTGAGCTGTCAGTGAACGTCACCGTTAATGGTGCGGTGCCGGAGGTTGGAGTACCGGTAAAGGAGGCGATCGGGGCTATAACAGCAGTGACCTTGATGTAATTCGCCCGGGTGAGGGTGTTGCTTCCGGCTGAGTTGGTTGCAGTTAGTGAAACTGTGTAGGTGCCTGCGCTTGCATAGGTGTGAACCGGGGTCTGCTCAGTGGCATTCACAGAAGATCCGTCCCCAAACGACCAGCTCCATGATGTTGGTGTGTTGGTCGAGCTATCAGTAAATGTGACTGTTAACGGCGCAGTGCCGGAAATCGGCGAACCGGTGAAGGCTGCAACTGGGGGATTTGCCGAAGGAGGTGCAAACTTCTGGATCCGATTGTTTTCCGTGTCAGCAATGTAGATATTACTCGACAAACCCACTGCAACACCATAAGGATAATAGAAATACCCGTCTCCTGAACCCAATGACCCCCACTTCCCTAAAAATGTCCCGGTAGAACTAAACTTCTGGATCCGATTATTGTAAGTGTCGGTAACATAGACATTACCTGACGAATCTACTGCGATACCAATTGGAATAGTAAACTGCCCATCTCCAGAACCATAAGTGCCCCACTTCCCTAAAAACGACCCGGTAGAATCGAACTTCTGGATCCGATTGTTGCCCTCATCAGCGACATAGATATTGCCCGACGCATCTACTGCGACACCGTGGGGGGCGTTGAATTGCCCATCTTCAGAACCAAACGACCCCCACTTCCCTAAAAATGCCCCGGTAGAATCGAACTTCTGGATCCGGTAATTTTCTTTGTCGGCGACATAGACATAGCCCGACAAATCTACCGCGATACCATAGGGTTGATGGAATTGCCCATCTCCAGAACCCAACGACCCCCACTTCCCTAAAAATGCCCCGGTAGAATCAAACTTCTGGATCCGATTGTTGCCAGTGTCAGCAACGTAGATATTGCCTGACGTATCTATTATAACCCCTCTGGGAGAGGAGAACTGACCGTTACCGGATCCCGATGATCCCCACTTTCCTGAAAATAACCCAGTAGAACTGAACTTCTGGATCCGATTGTTGCCAGTATCAGCAATGTAGACATTGCCCAACGAATCAACTGCAACACCACTGGGATATACGAACTGCCCGTCAGCCGATCCACTAGATCCCCATTTGGTAACAAACACATACGGTTCACTGGCGGAACTAACTGTGATGTAACTCGTCCATGTGAGGGTATTACTTCCAGCCGAGTTTGTTGCAGTTAGTGCTACGGTGTAAGTACCGGCACTTGTGTAAATGTGAGAGGGGTTCTTTTCGGTGCTGGAACTACCATCCCCGAAACTCCAGCTCCATGATGTCGGCGTATTCGTTGAACTATCAGAGAATGTGACGGTTAGCGGTGCTGTGCCGGAGGTTGGAGAGCCGGTGAAGGCTGCAACCGGGGCTACTGCACCGGAACTAACTGTGATGTAACTCGTCCGTGTGAGGGTATTACTTCCAGCCGAGTTTGTTGCAGTTAGTGCTACGGTGTAAGTACCGGCACTTGTGTAAATGTGAGAGGGGTTCTTTTCGGTGCTGGAACTACCATCCCCGAAACTCCAGCTCCAT
>Ga0208495_1000432_pt1 | contig 14389 bp, 7 predicted proteins | sample CryBogmetaGMA14M_FD_184551 | JGI IMG/M metagenome (GOLD analysis project Ga0208495, IMG submission 184551) | Freshwater microbial communities from Crystal Bog, Wisconsin, USA - MA14M (SPAdes) | ecosystem: Environmental > Aquatic > Freshwater > Lake | place: Crystal Bog, Wisconsin, USA | collected...
TGTGAACACAGTCAATTGTTTTGGCGTGATGGGGCGGGGGATTGCCCTGCAGTTTTAAAAGGCTTTTCCCGAAAACTTCAAGTATTACAAGGCCGTTTGTGATAAAAAAGAGCTTCAACCTGGCAGAATGCTGGTACATGACCTGAATCGCCTTCATAACCCTCGCTATATCATCAACTTTCCCACAAAACGCCATTGGAAAGGCACGAGCAAAATAGAGGATATCGAGTCCGGTTTGAAAGCACTGGTGGAAGAGGTTCGCATACGGCATATCCATTCCATTGCGGTCCCGCCGCTGGGTTGCGGACTGGGCGGCCTGGACTGGAGGCAGGTCCGGTTATTGATTGAAACAGCGTTTCGCGAATTGCCTGATGTGCATGTCCTGCTTTTTCAGCCCCAAGGCGCTCCCGCGGCTGAAGACATGGTCAAGGTAAAGAAGATACCAGAGATGACTCTAGGCCGAGCCTCGCTGCTGGCCTTAATGCGGTGTTATCTTGGAGCAGTCATGGACCCGTTTATCTCACTACTGGAGATTCATAAGCTGATGTATTTTATGCAGGAGGCCGGCGAACCCTTAAGACTAAGGTATTCCAAGGGTACTTATGGACCGTATTCCGAGAATTTGCGCCATGTTCTCAGCCTTCTTGAAGGGCATTTCATCACCGGCTATGGCGATGCGGAGGATGACACTGAAATACAAGTCGAGTTCATTCCAGAAGCAGTTGAACAAGCAGAAAAATTTCTCAAAGATCATTCACAAACGAATGCCCGTTTTGACCGTGTGGTTCAATTGATCGAGGGATTTGAAACTCCATTTGGGATGGAACTGCTGGCAACGGTTCATTGGGTGGCCATACGAGAGGGGGCCGATTCTTTGGATAAGGCAATTTCGCAAACCTACATTTGGAATGATCGAAAACAAATGTTTCAGGAAAAACATATTCAAATCGCCTGGGCCACTCTCAACAAACAAGGCTGGTTGACAAAAAAATAAGAAACAGCCCTATGAATACGACGGATACCATCAAAAATCGTGGCACCCAAGCCAATTTATGATGTGTTTCAAGAAATGGATTCCCTCGAAGACCGCCGCATAATTACGGAACAATTGTATTTGAGGGTGGACATTCTGTGATGACGGGAATGCCGACCATAACCCGGATTCAACTGGTTGTGTTCAATTGCTGCAATGCTCGCTCATTACCTATACATTCACGAATCTCGAATTGATTGTGTCGGCATTCTTGGGAACTGTGTATTCCGCCGATGCTTGTCACGTGGGGGGTGAGGGAAAGCCGGCTCTTTACCCGGATCCTGAATCGCCCCTCGCTCGGTGACGTGGATTGAAACGAACCGGGCGAGGCACCGCCTCGCCCCTAGTGCGCCTGTGAGCGTACTCAAACAGAGAGGTGAAAGTCCTCTCCAGGTTAACGCTACAGCCTGTAGCCAACTGTAACTGCGTCGCCGTGAGGCGGGGTGGAGAGCAACAGGAGGTGAACGACCAGTCCGTAGGATAACGAACCCGTTTCGGCCGGGTGATTTCGGCGAGCCTGCTAGGGAATGGCGAAGCCTAGACCTATTCTGACGGTGGCCTGAGCCGAAGGAAAAGGCAAAGGGTCTTGAGATAGGAAGCCTGTCGCGCTGAGAACAAGGTAGCGGGAGTAAAGCGACTACAGGGGAACACAAGGTGGTTGGGGACGGAATGGTCTGGAAGGGTGAAGTACGTGAAGCAGGGAGACCTATGCGCCTGGGAGAGGCGTATAGGAGTCAGAGCCTCCATAGTAGCGAAGAAGCGCCGTAATGGGCGTGGAGCCAAGGGAGGCAGGAAGGTGGATACATGACAGAAAGACGACTGGAAACACAACCGACCACAGTGCCTGAGGAGGCTAAACGGGCCGGAGATATCTGGGACCGCTGGTCCTGGGTTGAACTGAACGTCTGGACGGAACGTATGTTGACGGCCCTGGAAAACGGGGTGAAAGGAGGCAAATGGTACAGCTTGATGGATAAGGTCTATTCCATCGGTAATCTTCGGAGTGCCTTCAGCATGGTAAAATCCAACAAAGGCAGTCCAGGCATAGACCACCAGACAATCGAGGTTTTTGCGTCTCGTCTTGAAGAGAATCTTGAGAACGTGTCCCGAGCGCTTCAAGACGGTAGATACCGGCCACAAGCCATCAAGAGAGTGTGGATACCCAAACCGGGCAGTAAGGAGAAACGGCCTTTGGGTATTCCGACGGTCAGAGACCGGGTAGTTCAGGCTGCGCTGCGCAACGTTCTTGAACCCGTGTTTGAAAAGGACTTCGCCGATCACAGTTACGGGTTTAGGCCCGGCCGTGGATGTAAGGACGCATTGCGACGGGTAGACGCGCTTCTCAAGCAAGGCTACTCCTATGTAGTAGATGCGGACCTGAAGTCTTATTTTGATACGATTCCCCATGATCTTCTCATGGCCCGTATCAGGGACAAGATTGCTGACAATTGCCTCCTGACGCTGGTGGAGTTGTTTTTGAAACAACAGGTCATGGAAATGACCGCGGGTTGGACACCGGAAACAGGTACACCGCAAGGCGCTGTCCTGAGTCCGTTGTTGTCTAATATCTACTTGAATCCTCTTGACCATCTGATGGCCCAAAGCGGTGTTAATATGGTTCGATACGCCGATGACTTCGTCATTTTGTGTCGCACGGAAGCTGAGGCTCTTAAGGCCCTGGCCCTGGTTCAGGGATGGACGGCTCAAGCCGGACTTACGTTGCACCCGACCAAAACCCGAATCGTCGATGCCGCCGTTCGCGGGGGTTTCGACTTTTTGGGCTATCATTTTGAGCGGGGGATGCGCTGGCCCAGGCGAAAGAGTGAGAAGAAACTCAGGGATGCGATCCGTGACAAGACCAAGCGTACTAATGGCCATAGTCTCCTCGCTATTATCTCGGATGTCAATCGGACCCTTCGGGGCTGGTTTGAGTACTTCAAACACAGCCGTTGCTACACCTTCCGACCGCTGGACTCCTGGATACGCATGCGCTTGCGCAGCATCCTCAGGAAACGTCAGGGCGGTCGGGGTAGGAGCCGCGGGGCCGACCATCAACGCTGGCGAAATGCTTTCTTTGCTGAACAGGGGTTGTTCTCCCTCGTTGCAGCCCATGCCGCAGCCTGTCAATCCTCCCGGAGGTGAACCACCGACCGGAGAGCCGTATGCGGTAGATCCGCACGTACGGTTCGGAGGGGGGAGCGGCCGGGTTTAACCGGCTGTTCCTACCCCTATCAGATGTTGCCCCGCTGCTCATTGCCAGTGAGTTGACGTGGGAGCAAGTTCAACGGTAGTGCTATAATAGTTGATATCGAAGCTCTTATTGAGCATATTGTCCTTTCGATGAAAGGTTGCTCGGCTATAATTGATCACTCACTCCCGAAGGAGGTCTCGCCATGTTGTCCAAAGTCATCAGGGATCTTATCCTTTTTTTAGCATTTTGCGTACTAGCACTCGTCTTTTTTAAGCCACATGCCCAAGCATGTACCGGAATCATGCTTCGTACGGCTGACGAATCCTTTGTTCATGGCCGTACGTGTGAGTTTGGTATTCCCATTGACTATACGGCATGGGTAGTTCCGCGTGGATACGAGTTTGTGGGGAAAACTCCAGGCGGCACTGGACTAAAACACACGTCAAAATACGCTGCTGTGGGGATGGTCAGTTTTAATGACGGAGCCATTTCTGATGGCATGAACGAGAAGGGTTTGTCTGTCGGAGCCTTCTACTTCCCTACCTATGCAAAATATGCCGATATCACGAACGAGAACAGATCGAAAGCATTGTCTCCGATAGATTTTCCCAACTGGATTCTGGTCCAGTTTGCAACTGTGGAAGAGGCTCGGGCAGCCATTGAACGCGGTGATGTTCTCATTGCACCGACTGTTCTTGAAGGCTGGGGCGCCACACCGCCGCCTTTGCATTATATTGTGTATGATGCTTCAGGGAAGTGCATCGTGATTGAACCGCTGGAGGGAAAACTCAAGATCCTCGACAATCCTCTCGGTGTAATCACCAACTCGCCTAATTTTGAGTGGCATATCACAAACCTGCGTAACTACATTGCCCTTAACCCACTCAACGTTCCACCGGTTGAGATCAAGGGTATGAAATTTCAGCAATTTGGGCAAGGAAGCGGCGGCCTGGGACTTCCAGGAGATTTTACACCGCCTTCTCGGTTCCGTCGCCAACCGCTGATCTCGGCATCCAGCAAATTTTTCACATTCTCAACAATTTCGACATTCCAGTAGGCGTTGCTCGTGAAAAAGAGGGTGGCGTGATCGAAGCGGACACTACCCAGGGAACTGTTGCGAGAGATCCAAAGAATCTTCAGTACTACTATAAGACCTACGATGACCAAACCATCCGTATGGTGGATCTCAAGAAATTTGACCTGAACGCCAAAGAGATAAAAAAACTCAGCACCAAAGGCAGTCAGCCAATCGTGGACATGTCTGATAAACTCAAGTGAATCCTCAGCCTGTTTGCTGGGTATTCGTCTATTATTGTTCGACAGATGGAACCGTCACCACCTGAGATAGCAACAAGCCTTTGACCACTGCCGGTCCGAGAGGCTGCCGGGACTCAACGCCCGTTCCGAAACCGATTGCAATCGGCACCATTCCTGCTATAGCTGCTATGGTTGTCATCATGATTGGTCGAAAACGAACGACTGAACCCTCTATTGCTGCTTCCAGGGGTGACTTCCCTGTGATTGCCGCCGTTGCGCTCGTCCTGCTTCTGAGCGTTTTGGCGATAATCCATTATTCGCTTCCTGATTATAACGCTTTACTCGAAGAGCAGCGATCCCTTTACGGGGCTGCCGTGGCGGACAGAACAGGCGAGCCCCTCCGACTCTTACCCGACAAAAAAGGCCGATTCGGGCTCTGGTGTGAAATCGGCCGAGTGCCGCAGCACATGATTCAAGCTGTTATAGCCGCCGAAGACCAGCGTTTCTATTACCATCCCGGATTCGATCCTATAGCCGTTCTTAGGGCATTTTTTCTCAATGTGCAGCGGGGACGTATCGTTTCCGGAGCTTCAACTATCACCCAGCAGGTGGTCAGACTGATCAGGCCCAGACTCAGGACTTACCTGGCCAAGGCATTGGAAATCTTCGAGAGCATCAAAATGGAACGGCAACTCTCCAAGGAGAAAATTCTCGAGCTATACCTCAACTTGTCTCCCATGGGGGGAAATTTGGTCGGAGTCGGGTTGGCCTCCAGGACTTATTTCGGCAAAGACATCGAGCATATAAGTTTAGCAGAGGCTGCAACACTAGCGGCCCTGCCGAGATCCCCATCAAGGTATAACCCGCGGCGGCCCCTGGGAAGAAGCCTCTTACAGGCTCAAAAGGACCGTATCCTGGAGAGAATGTTCGCACGGGGCTCAATATCCAAGGAACAGATGCTCTCGGGCCTCGGCCCGTCGGTGGAATTCCAGCACTATTCTCTTCCCATGAAAGCCCATCACTTCGTGGACCACGTCCTGAAAATCCGCCAATCCAAAGTGGAGAACGGCGCCAGGACCACTATCGATATCGGCATTCAGCGTGCGTTGGAACAGGTCCTTCTGTCGCAGAGGAATCGGCTCAACCGTATGGGCATAACGCAGGCCGGGGCCCTGGTGGCCTCGCGTGAGGGCGAGGTCCTTGGCATGGTGGGATCCCTCAATTACTCTGAGATTAATCAGGGGTTTAACAATGCAGTGGTTGCCCCCAGAGGAGCGGGCTCCACCCTGAAGCCGTTCCTTTACGCTCTTGCACTGGAGAATGGCTACTTTTCATTTAGCGAAATGGCCGACACATTCAGAAGCTATCCGACGCCTCACGGGGACTATCTCCCTTTGAATGCGGATCGTCGCTCATACGGACCTGTCACCATACGTTCGGCCTTGGGCGGTTCCTTGAACATACCGGCTGTAAAGATGATCAATACGTTGGGGGTTCAGAGTTTTTGTCGGCTGTTGGATGGCCTGGGATTCTCCTTTGTGAACAGCGCATGTACCGACCGCTATGGATTGGGCCTGGCAGTGGGTAACCTGGAAGTCAGTCTGTACCAACTGGTACAAGCTTATTCAACGCTGGCCGACAACGGAGAATACAGGCCTTTGAGAGTCCTGGAAGAACGTCGGGTACCTGGAGTGAGACTATTCTCTCCGGAAACCGCTTATGTCATCACAAACATATTGGCCGATCCCTCGGCTCGCCTGCTGACTTTCGGGAATCCTGACTACTTTGATTTCGGATTTCCCGTAGCGCTAAAAACAGGCACGAGCAGTAATTATAGGGATGCCTGGACAATAGGATACACAACAAGACACATAGTAGGTATATGGGCCGGCAACTTTGATGGCCGGTCGAGCCCCGGTGTGATGGGATCAGGAGCCTGCGGCCCTCTTTTGAAGGAAATAATCGGATTCCTGTACCGTTCTGGAAAACCCGATGCTTTTGTCAAACCTGACAACGTGCGAGAAGAGTTAGTATGTGCAATGTCAGGGAAAACGGCCAGCCCAAGATGCCCTCACAAGGTCAGAGAACTTGTGGTCGGCAATTCCAAAATTCTCCCCTGTGATTTGGCTCATCACAGCCAATATTATTACCTTGGGGGCGATTACGCTCAATGGGTTCACGGTCGAGAAGCGGAACAGGGTCCCGGTAGATTCAGGTTATCGAGACCTTCTGATAGGGTGGGACGTTTTCCGGATAATGATCGACTTCAAGAAACTTGGCCATCGTCATCGACTTCGAGAGGAACGCATCGCATCGAGATAACAAGCCCCCACAACTTGGACTGTTTCGTTCTCTCTCGGAATCGCCGCAATCAGGTCGTGTTCAGAGCGGTTTCGGATCCCCTCGTAGATCACGTAGTATGGCTTTTGAACGGGGTTGAGGTCGCCAGGACCCCGCCCCCTTATGAATTCTTCTGGGATCCCTCGAGGGGAAAACACGTTATCCATGCAATCACTCCCCAGAGCGAGGCAGCCCAAGTCACAATCCGGGTGGAATAAACTCATTTGTGGCAGACTCGTGGAAAATCACTACCCATGTACCTCAAACAACGTGATATCATGCCGTCTTCGACCAAGTACAAGAGCTGGATGGCGTTTCAAAAGGATGCAATCATGAAAAACACCTCATGGAATGGCCTGAAATTCGGAATAATCTTAGTTTTCATCCTTTCGCTGGCACCCGTTTTCGCGAATGCGGAGGACCTCACCGTTTACGCTCGTAGGGACACTTCTGTCCAGAGCAAAACAGGCATTGTCTGGGCAGTCTCGTTGCAATTCAACGCGCCTGTTTTCCCCTCCAATTTGGCCCAATCGACAAGGGTTGGCTCTGATGGAGTCGAGGAAAAGTTTGAACTGCGAATCCCCGGACAAAGTGAGAAGGCTAAGTCTCCAGCTAGGGAGTTCATCCTTGTGCCTTTGAAAGCGTCCGACAAGCCCTCGTCAGTGAAGATAACCATAAAAAAGGGACTTTCCGATTCTGCCGGCAGAATCCTCCTGATAGATAATTTTACTTATGAATTCATGTCCATGGAGATGATTTCAGTAACCGGTATGTCTACATTTTGTAGGTCCCAAACGAATAAAGGTCTCATGTTGGAACTCTCGGACGACACTACGGAAGATGAACTCCGCAAGGCTGTCAGCATAACGCCTACTGTTCGGGGATTGACCGTGGCCAGGGAACAAGGGTTCCAGTATCGAATAGCCGGTGAGTTCGAGTACGACAAGGACTACCTCCTGAGAATATCATCCGAACGGGTGGACGCGGGTCGCGCAATTCTTGAGGCTAAAGACTTCCCGTTCAAGGGTCCCGGCCTTAAATCGGAGATTTTGATACGATCCGATCGATCAATTGTCGAACTTATCGGTCGGCAGCTTCTCCCTTTGACCCTATCCAACGTTTCTGCTGTTCGCTGCAAATTGGAGAGGGTTTTGCCATTTTTTCTCGCGGAGACTGCCGAAGGACTTCGAAGCAATGACAAGAGAGAATTGATCGATCTGAAGGGCAAAACTAACAATCTGAGCAAAATATCAGGCACAAAAAGAATTAACCCCGTATTCCTGGGAGAAGTGTCCCAGGACTCAGATGTGTTCTTTGCCCCCGAGGCAAAAGCGCACATTTATGGATATTCACTGCCTCTTTCCTTTCGCAAGGCTCCGGATACGGGCGGCGCCTGGATTGCCTCATTGGACGACCCGAACGGCCAATCCCAGGGTGAGGCGACAAAACTCATTCAGATTACCGACCTTTCGCTGAGCTACAAAATATCCGCTCAAACTTTGCTTTTCTGGGCGACTTCACTTTACACGGGTTTACCGGTGAGTGGGGCAGACCTGATGTTGGTCCGTAACGATGGGCAAAAGTTTTTTGTGGGCCAAACGGATCAAGACGGTATCCTCATCGTGAAAAGCGGACAGGCATTCCCTTCAGTTCAGCCCGGTGCGGCCGAGATCGTAACAGGGAGCCGGCCACTGGATGTTTCCACCATAAAATGGGCAATAGCAGCTACCAAGAAGGACTCATGCGGACTCGAGCTGGACACTTTTCGACTGAAGCCCTTTGGAGTGACTCAGGCTGAACAAGTAAAGGACCCCACCGGCAGCCAAACAGGGTGTGTTTTCACCGAACGAGGTGTGTACCAACCCGGAGAAACGGTCCATTTCAAATTCGTTTCAAGAGAATACAAAGAGGGGGAAGTTGTATCCCCTACCGGCGAACAGGTGAAAATCGAGGTAATAGGTCCCATGAACGACGTTCATTATAGCAATAATTTCAAACTCGGGGAATTCGGGACTTGTTACGGCTCTTTTGATGTAAAGAAGTTTTTCCCTGTAGGGACCTACACCTTGAATGTCCTGGTTGGGAAAAGTTCCGAAGCAGGCAATACCTACACCTGCTCATTCATGGCCCAGGAGTTTAAGAGGCCACGGCATTTTGTCTCTGTTTCTATTAAACAGGAAGATCGAGTCTCCGAATCGTTTGTCGGGGTAAAATTTAATGAAGAATTCCTCTCCGTAGATATAAAGGGCCGCTATTACTCAGGAGGGCCCTTGAAGCATGGCCGCGTAAGATGGGAGGCGACCCTGGTGCCGGCTGTAAATACTGTGCATGGGCTGGAAGGGTATTTCTTTGGAAATCAGGATGATAGCACGCGATTTCTAGAATCAGGCGAATCTGTCCTTGATCGGGATGGAAATTTGCGTGTGGCAGTACCCTTGGATAACCGACTTCTCACGGGTATTTATGGGGTAAGAATTTCTGTTACGGTGCTCGACATTGACGGTGAGCCCACTTCCGAGGTTGAGACTTTCAACCCCAGGCCAAAGTTCCTCGTGGGCATTTCTGATCACCCCCGACAAGTGCAGACCGGATACGCCTCTCCATTGAGAGTGATTGTAATTGACCGTGACGGCAACAAGGTCTCTTCGGGTAAAATTGAAGCGGCCATCATGCAGAAAAGATATTTCTTCACTCAAAAAAGAGACGATGCCGGGAATATAAATGACCTTTGGGAAGAAGGATGGATGAAATCCATCACCTCTCAGCAGTCCATAGTGAATGGTCAGGCCGGGTTTCCTCTGGAACTGAACGATGAGGGAGATTATTTGATATCAGTGACCTACGACGATGCCGGGGGACGGTATTCCAGCCAGACTCTTTTTGCAGTGGGATGGAAAGAATACGACCAGTGGCTCCGAAGCAAGGCTGAAACCGGAGTTCGTACCAGCAACGAAATACTTTTGGCGACCAATAGAAAAGAGTACGGCTCCGGAGACTCTGTCAAGGTTGAGTTCCGGACTCCCAGACCGGCAAGAAAATGCCTGGCGACCCTGGAGAGAGGCGATATTCTCGACCATCAGGTCATAGATCTCTCCAATGGCGAAGGGGTTTACCAATTTACCGCCCGGGAAAAATTCCATCCGAATGTCTACGTCTCCGTCATGGTACCGGCAGGACGATCTGGTTTCCCGATCTACGCCAGCCAGCCCGACTTGGATATTCCCACGGTCTACTACGGATATCTTGACGTCTCTGTGAGAAATCGGAGCCAAAAGCTGAAGCTTGACATAGAACCCGGAGTCCGGGAACTCAAAGGTCGCCCCGGTGACAAGAAGGCCGTTGCCCTGAAAGTGACCGACCAACGCGGCACGGGGGTAGTATGCGAACTCGCGGTTTGTGTTGTTGATGAGGCGGTCCTTGCTCTAACGAAGTACACCACCCCAGACTTGTCTTCCCTTCTGAGGTTTAATCTTGCCTTATCCGTATTCTCAGGAGATCTGAGGCTGGACCTGGTGAGTCAGGACCTTTTCCGGGCTTTCTTGAGCCGACCGTTGACAGGCGGAGGGGACGGTTCCGGAGATGTCGTTGCAAGCTTGAGAAAAGATTTTCGTCCTGTTGCCTTCTACAATCCGGCCGTAATGACAGACCAGTCTGGACAAGCAACCGTCGAATTTGTACTCCCGGACTCCACCACAACATACCGAATTTATGCCGTGGCATGTGATAAGGGCTCAGGAATAGCTTCAGCAGACAGAAATCTGCTCGTCACAAAAGAGTTTTTTATTGAACCATCGCTGCCTAGATTTTTTGTTGCCGGCGATCACGCCACCTTCCCCATAACTCTGAAAAATGGCACAAGCGTCCGTGGCAAAGTTAATCTCGAAGCTTCGTCTTCAAAGAATGTAGCGGTGGAACGTATTGAATCGAACGTCACATTGGAACCTCACTCTTCTGAGGCGGCACAAGCCTCGGTCCTGGTGGCCGGCGGTTCGGACAAAGGATCGCTCCGTTTTCAAGGGACATTTAGTGGGGATTCCACCCGCTACTCGGATGCCATTGAACTCAGCTTTCCCGTTTACTCGAGATTTCTCCCGGTGCACCGGGCAATGATCGGCGATTTTGTTCGAGAAACAGACATATTGGTGAATCTGCCGGATGCCGTGCGACACCATAATCCCAACGAAGTGAACCCGGCTGATTACAAAGCATATTTGACCCTGGCCGCAACTGACTGGGCGAGGATTGAGCCTGGCTTGAAATACTTACTGACGTATCCGTACGGATGCGTTGAGCAGACGAGTTCCGGAATAATACCATTGGCAGGAATTGGATCCCTTATCAAGTCAGGAACTTTCCCCGGTATATCCGAGGGTGAGGTTAATAGGTTTCTCCTTAGCGGCCTGGATCGACTGTTGTCGATGCAGTTGGCGACCGGAGGTTTCCCCTATTGGCCTGGTCAACTTAACCCCTCATTGTGGGGGACTGTCTATGCTGCTTTTGCGCTCACCGAGGCAAGATCAGCCGGTTATGACGTTCCTGAAGATAGATGGGAAAAGGCCCTTCAATTTATCAAGGAGAATCTATTTCGAAAAGATAAGGATGTGCATCAGGACGCTGTCTGGACAAGAGAATGGGCGGTGTTCAACCTGGCAGCGGGCGGCATGCTCACCACCCATGAACTAGCCACTTTTTTTGAAAACTACGATTCCATCGGCCCGCAGGCTAAAGCTCTTCTCATTCTGTCGGCCAAGAGAGTGGGTTATTTACCGGATTCAAAACTTGCCGAACTCGTAGGAAAGCTTCAGCCCCGCTATGACCTAAGCCGAACTAATTATAATGATTCTACTTTTCGAGAGCTAGCCATCTGCCTGATGGCCGCGGTAGAAACAGGCTCAGGTCTGGATAAGGCTGATACCTGGGCCGGCACGCTGTTACGAGGACTCAGGCCCGAGGGACGCTGGGTATCCACTGCGGACACCGGGTGGTGCCTCCTGGCCCTCAGCCGTTATTATAAAGGCAAAGAACCGCCGAAAACCGGCAACATCAGTTATCGCATAAACTACGGCGGAGAACAGTTATCCGAGGTTACATCGTCAGAGAGCACTGCTTATGTGGAAATCGATGCGAGAAAGCTCCTGGAGGGCAAAAAGATGCACTTGGAAGCCGATACGAGCCGATTGGTAAATTACGTCCTGCACATAACCTATCCCGAATCAACTTCCGACTCCTCACACCTTTCAAGAGGGTTCAGTCTCCGAAAGACCATGGAGAATCTGAACGGTAAAAAGGAGATAAATGTTGGAGATGTAATCAGGGTTACTCTTGACATGACACTTCTGAATACAAACAAAAAAGATCGTGACGGTAGTTTCGAATACCTGGTCCTGGAGGATGCCGTGCCTGCCGGTATGGTGCCCATCAACTCTGATTTGAAGACAGAAGGGCTTGAACCAGGAGACGTTGCAGAGACAAGCGGTTCCCGCGCCGGTTCGGCTAATGATTTCATGCCTACCTATGCGGAATTCCGCGATGACGGGGTGCGAGTGTTCAAGAACAGTGCCTTGCAGGGTAATTACCAGTATTCTTACCTTGCCAGGGCTGTGGCAGAAGGGGAATTCTGGATGCGAGGGTCAAAAATTTCTCTCATGTACAATCCTGAACTCTATGCCGTGGAGCATGGGCAAGTCATAAAGATTTTTCCTGTCTCCAAATGACGGGCCGGGAGCGTAATGTTTCGGAAAATTCCGGAAAATTTCTTGACTTACTAAATTTCGAATCTATAATTACACTATTACAAATATTCTCATGGGCTGTGTATTAATGGAGGTTCTTGAGTTGACATCAGGGACTATGGTTTGGTTTATGGGGTGAATTTAATGGTATATACCGACGCCCGAGCATGGCTGGAGGCTCACGAGCTTATCGAATGTAAGCCGTTGAAGGGTCGCTGGACACGCAAAACATGTCTTGAAATAGCGAGGAGAGTACGCAAAGCCCCGCGCAATGCCAAGTCTCAAGCGGATCTGCCTCCGTTGAGAACAATTCCCTGCGCCAACTGCCCGATCCTGGCCGCGCTAGAAAAATAGCCATTGACCAATCGTACATAAAAAATTGACTTCTGCATCTGCCTGCCTGGAGGGAACCCTCATGTGGAGATGTCTGAAGTGATCTTCTCAATCTGCTCTCGAATGACCTTCTCAACAGTATCGAGCAGCTTGTGCTCAATTTCCTCGCGCAGCAAGGCCATCACCTCTTCACGTTCAGGTTCGGAAAATAGGTTCTCCACTGTACCATCGATCGCCGCTTTGAGCGCGGAACTCACTTCCTCCTTAGAAGGCATGACAGACACAATAGATTGGTCTATCCTGGACAAAATTTCATCTCGACCGGGGAGCGTGCCTGAAATAATACGGCTTAAATCATCAACAAAATCCTTAGTGTATGGCGGCAATGCCTGATGAGCCCCTACGAGGAATTCCCTTGTATGATCCTCGGACAGGGATAATCTCATTGAATTTGAATCCGATGGACCTTTAAGCGTGTCCTCGTTGGGAACTCCCTGTTGTTGTTGTGTCAAGCCTTGCGACTTTTTATCGTCTGGAACAATCAGATCAAGATCATAAACAACCGGGACGGGTTCGACATCCAGATCCGGTAGATCTTGAACGCTTCTTTCTAACTCATTAATAGGGATAGACGAAACCAGCTCTGAAGAGGAATAAGGCGAAATAACGGCGTCCCGTTCATCGGGTACCCCAATGTCTTCCAGATTGAGATCAAATTCATTGCCGTAAAAATCATCGGGGTGTGTCACTCCTCTGCGCCCCGGCTCCTCCACAAGTGAGACCGGTTCAATGTCCGAACGGTGCTCCAAATCGACTGCGGGTTCGCCGGCCTGTTTGATTGCATCAGTTAAAGCTTCTGAGTCTGTTCCCGAATCTTCTGAATCATCATCATCGAAGTCTATCATTATGTCGTCGTCATAATTTTCATTTTGATCTTTGGAAGGAATTTCAATAAAGGACTCGACAGAACTTCTTACCGCTTTTTCGTCCAGAGGTTTCCTGAGATAGCCGTCCGCGCCGGATTCTTCTAATTCTGTGGCAGAAGGACTGCCGGGGTCGCCCAACATGAGCAGCACCGGCACATCCGAGTAATTCCTCGATGTCTTTATACCTGATACGATTTTCCTTACCGCATGCCAGCCAGGAGTATCTTCCAGAATGGAGTTGAGGATTACCAGGTCAGGTTTGAGAGTTTTTATTTGCTGTTTAAGTTCGGTTGCACTACGGACACCGAGTAGTTGATAATCTGAGGCCTCAAAGAACCTGGACAGGGTTTCCCGGCTGACAGGGTCTTTGTCGGCCACGATGATCCGGTAGGACATTTCGACCTCAAGCTTTTTATGAAAAATATAAAAAATTATAGCCAGATGTCAAGCTGTTTCAAGGTTACGAATGAGAGACTTTTCCGTGGAGTTTCGTAATTTAGGAACAATTAACTTTATCTTTTGTCTATATTTCAAAAGATAACAATATGGTATCATGATGATATAAAGATAGGCACAC
>Ga0208495_1000435_pt1 | contig 14241 bp, 16 predicted proteins | sample CryBogmetaGMA14M_FD_184551 | JGI IMG/M metagenome (GOLD analysis project Ga0208495, IMG submission 184551) | Freshwater microbial communities from Crystal Bog, Wisconsin, USA - MA14M (SPAdes) | ecosystem: Environmental > Aquatic > Freshwater > Lake | place: Crystal Bog, Wisconsin, USA...
GTAGATAATGGCTTCAATGTCCAATGCATTGAATACATCGGTATTCAGTGCCGCCATTTTATCAGCAATGTCTTTTTTGCCTTGATGCAAATGAATGGCTCCGCAACAGCTTTGTTCTTTTGGAACAAGCACATCAAAGCCGATACGATTTAACAATTTAATGGAGGCGAGCAGGGTTTTTCGGTCAAAATGATCACTGATGCAACCGGTAAACAAGGCGACATTGCCACGGTGCTGCTGGTCTGTTGGATAGCGCTTGGCCAGTTTTGTTAGAGCGACTTTTGGCATGAGTGCTTCAACTCTTTCAAGATTAAACACACGCAGCAAGCCGGTTTTTCTTATCAAAAACTGTAAACCGATTTTTTGATACAAGCCCATGACAACCGTTGCCGCAGTCAACAAGGATTTGTGTTCTATCAGTTTGAAACCCATAACGGCAAGAAGATTGCCGGGCTGTTTTGAAGAGCTTGCTTGAAAAAGTTTCTCACGCGCGAGATCGAATAAATGACCATAAGTCATTTTGCTGGGACAGGTGGTTTCACAAGCTCGGCATTGGGTACAATTATTAAGGTGTTTGAGCTCTTCTCCGGAAACGGGTGTATTTCCGTTGATGATTTTATCGATGCTACGCAGACGGCTACGTGGTGTTTCTGCTTCGATTTGGGATAATTTATAAGTCGGGCAGACGCTGATACACAGTCCGCAGCGCATACAATCAGTTGCCTCAGGGATATATAAGCCCTGCCGAGGGTAAATGGCTTCCTCGCCCGGGCAATCGTCGATAAAATCAAACACGGTTATGATTCCATCACCAAGGAATAAGCTCGGCGTAATAACTCCAATTCTGCAGGTGGCCGGTTTCTTAGCTCGGTAAACGTTCTTAATTTACAGCCTTTTTCAGCCATCAATTTATGGGGTGGATCCAGCGCATTAAAATAAGCCAAATAGACGGTGATGATACCGTCCGGTGTATCAACCTGTTCCCGATAAGCGGGATTGGCGTGCAAGAGATGCGCGGGTAAACCCAGAGCATGACTGATGGTGCTGACTACGTTGGCGGGCGGCGTGTGGACAATGGTCAGAGACAGTTCATCTTCTTCCAAAACGGAAGACAAAGCAGGTAAAGGAGTGGGCGTGCAAACACTGTCGTGAGGGTGTTGCGTGAACAACGTCAGGCCGCTGATGGCGCCGTTGTAATAAAGGATAACGCGGCTGCGGTTTAATAAATCAGTCATGATAGTTCTCCCCGTGATGAGTATCCCACAGACGTTTATAACTGCTATCCATGTGCGATAGGCGCGTGGTTACTTGATGTAGTCGGTTAAATTCAGGAAACCGGCCATTTTTTCCTGACGAATACCACTGCTCCATTGCTGAAGTCAGTTGCTGCTTTTCATTATAATCTTGGGCTATTCTATTTTTCAACCAAATCATGCTGTTGTCGGGTGTTAACTTGACTATCCGGTAACAGGCACCGTTTTCAAAAATACGGACGCCGCCACCTTCCGCCGCAGTCTGGTATAGTTTTACCGGATCGACGACTTCCAGACCGGCCAGATAATCAATGCCAAATTCATGCCATTGGGGAAACCACGGCAGGGTCGGCCCCATCAATACGGTCGTCGCGTTTTTTGCCAGTTCAGCCAGGCGCGGAAAGGTTTTATTGGTGATTGAACTGGCAGTTAAAAACACCCAGTCAGCATCGGACAATAAAAATTCACAGGCGGGATCCGGGTAATCGTTATGCGATGGTTGCCGCTCCAGAATACTAATATTAAGGTTTGCTGCATACCGTTCAATACCTGGGTAGCGGCCTACAATCACCACTTTTTTGCCTTTTAATTGGGGCAGGAAATGTTCAAAAACGGCCAGATTGCCTTTATCGGTAGCCGCTAACAGCGTGATGCCGGATGGTAATTCGTAACGGTTTAAGCTGCAATTAATAGCCGCCATACCCACGGTAGCTTTGTAAGGCTCCCAGTCGGTAATCCAGGCGGCCAGTTCGCCCAGCGTTTTGCCCGCCAAAGTGCCAGGCCACGACAAGGTTCGGGTAGGGTTGCCGGGGCTCATCGCCAAACCCAGCTGTTGGGCTTTACAGACCGTCCAAACCAGACCGATAGTCAGTTCTGTAACGGGCGTGTCGGTGTCGGCATGGTCGACTAATAGCTCATAAATTCTTGATGGCTTTTCCATTGGCTACGTAGGCATGGGTAATAATTTGGCTTCCGACTTAATGTTTTCAGCTTTACCCCAGGCAGTAACGCCTTCAACAAACCAGTTTGCTTTGTGCGGGTGGGTTTTGATCACATCATATTCTGCGTAAAAAGTGCCGTCACTATTAAACTGAAGCCTGCCGATGCGCAATTTTTTAGAGTCATCGTACCAATGGCAGGTTAAGTTATGGTCACCCGTATAAGGGTCTTTGATGAGCAAGAAACTGGCCTGTCCGTAATTTGGGTAGTGCTTGATTTCAGCTTCCCCAAACCCCAGCTTGATAATTTCCTCGCTCAGTCGCTGACAGATACATTCTGCCAACTGACGGTTTTTAGTGATGTGTTCAGATAAATCCATCAGGCTACCAGATCTCGGCCGGAACCATCAAACCGGTAACCGGTTCGCCACCCAACAGATGCTGTTCGATGATGGTAAGGACGTCAGCCTTTTTCAAGTTGCCGTACATAATGCCTCCAGGATAAACCAAAACACTGGGCCCCATCATGCAAGGCCCCATACAACCGGTATTGGTCAGGCCGATTTTTTCAAATAGATTGCGGGTTTGTATTTCATTCATAAATTCATTCATGATTTCAGTACAACCCGAACTGGCGCACGAACCTCTGGGATGTCCTTGTGGCCGGTTTTGAGTACAAACAAATACATGTTTTTCTGGTCTGGGCATGATCGTAATCCTTCTATTAATGGTAGAGATGCCGGGGATTCTGAGCCTCGGCTCGGCGCAGTCTGGTTAAACGCCAAGCCGGGGCTTGGCGTTCCCGGGCGCGTTTTTTTTCCAGTGACTATCGCTATAGAGACTTTCGTTGGTTAAGCTACATTATTTTCTGTAGGGCGTGCCGTGCGCGCCTTGAAAATTAAGGCGCGCACGGCACGCCCTACGTACTATCGCTAATCCCAATTATCATGAAATTAAATTAAGCCGCTTGTTTATGAACGTGAGTAAAACAGTCTTTTGGGCATACTTTTGAGCAGGCTTCACAGCCAATACAATCAAGGCCGTCTTTTATGCTCATGACCATACTGTTGTCATCGTCGTCCTCAAAATCGCCATAATCATCATCAAAATCCTCGGGATTAAGTGCTTCGGCTTTTTCCACCAAATCAAAAACATCACGCGGGCAGACCTTAAAACAACGACCACAACCAATGCAGGTTTTTTGGTTGATGTCAGTCACATAGGCAGGTGTCCATTCATTGCCGCCAAAGGTGACACCGGTTACAAATTCAGCCATGATTAAATCTCCCGGTCAGACCGTTGCTGCTTGCGCGGCATTAAATTTTTGATTGGCTTCATCCCATGCTTTGCAGGCATCGTAGGTGGCTTGCGCAATCCCCATAATTTCATCGTAAGCATCAGGCAAGCGGTCTTCAATCAAGTCATGCAATTCCATCGCCTGTTCGCTGGCCAGACGTTTGGTTTTTTTGACATCTTTTTCCAACTTTTTCAAGTCTTCAGGACTCATGACTGTGCTCCTTAATCGGTGGCGGCGTTGTGATATTTTTCGATTAAGCCCAGCGCCTTTTCAATCGCTTTCTCGCTTTTTTCGCACAAATCTTCCAGGCTTGAAAAACCAAAACGATGCGTGTCGCGCAATACTTTATCGACGACAATCAGTTTTCCCACCATAATTAACGCACGGCCAAAGCCTTCATGCGTTACATTAATCATCGGTGCCGCCATCAAGCCGGTCTTTTTTTCAATCAGTGTCGCCAGTGAGTTGTAATAAGCTTTTAAACGGGCGATGGTAATTTCTTCGGGATCACCGATGACCGGAATTTTCTGTTTACGTTCTTTGGTTAACACAATCGGGTCGATGATTTTTGCTTCCGACCAGCCATCGTAAGTGTCATAAGTATCTATGGCGCGTAATTGTTTTATATAATCTTTTACAATGTCAGAACTTAAATTAACATCATCTTCTTGTACAACTAATTCAGCTAGGGCCATTTCTTTTCTCCGTTAAATAATAAATTTGTGGTTATTTGGTGTAGGGGCAAGCCCTACCGTATTAATTATTCATCACCATACACAGCAACTTAAAGATTTAATTCACCACGAAGACACGAAGTTCACGAAGAAAAACCAAAGAAAAATCTTCGTGTTCTTCGTGTCTTCGTGGTGAAATGTCTTAAGTTGATGTCTATAACCGTATTAATCATTCATCCCAACCTTCATCTTCCATCTTGCTGAACCGCTCGGGATCAGGGCTTTTGTGTTTATTAATCGCCTTTGCCAGCCAATTGGACGGCCCGGCTTTTATTTCATTTTGCAGGTCAACGATCAAATCTTTAATCTTGCTGCCTTCATGAACCTTAATGGGTTGTATGTTTTTTAAGATGAGCTGATTAATGGCCGAACCGCCAATGGCTTGGCAATACACTGCTGCACAGCCGTTGAGCAAGTCAATCTTGACGGATAGTTTGTCTTCGTTGCCGTCCTGACTCAGCTCACCAAATTGGGCAGCTTCCAGTAGTTCGGAATTTTCCAAATCAACGGCATAGACTGCAAAAGATTTGGCAGAACCAAAATGTTGGTTAACAGTTTCCATATCAGTCGTGGCAAAGGCTACTTTTAATGCAGTGTCCATAAATTTCCTTTTATCAGTCGAGTGCACAATGTGCATTCGTCGGGTTAATGACATGACAGCGGATAGTCGGTAAGTTCGCTGGCCGGTTTTTGGGCATACACAGAACGATAAACCGGAATTTCTTCGTGCGAATAATTGATGACCAAATTGGCCAAATCAAACAGCGTCTGCCGGGTGCCGCGATAACCGATCCAGGTTTTTTGATAACCGCCAATAATATCGAATAACGGAAAGCCCGCTCTCAAGATCGGCGTACCCAGTCTTTCAGCGGTATCCACAGCATGGGAGTTGCCAATAACCAGCTGCGCTTTATTGGCCTTGCCAATGTGTTCCATATCTTCAAGGTCGCCAATTTTGATGGTGGCAACCGGAATACGCGTTAATAAAGGTACGTTGCAAGAAGTGACTGCGGCAACCACTTCAGCGCCCATTTCCTGAACCAGATCAACAAAGGCATTCAGTAAATCTGCATCGGCGGCAATGGCAATCCGTAACTGACCCAACATAAAATGTGTGTCCAGCATGGCGTCCTGCAATTGTGAGCGTTGCCGCTCAATGCGCTCGGGCACCTCGTGGCCACTGATTTTAGTCAACGCGCTAATCAGTGCATCATTGGCTTTTAAGCCGTAAAGATGATCCAGTTGATAAGTCGGAACGCCGGTGCGTTCTTCCAGTAATTCACCTGCTTTATAAAGCGACGGCCCGATAACCACCGTTGCCAGTGCATCGCCCAAGGTTGCCATTTCTGACAAAGGCGTACCGCCAATGGTGACCGGACTAAAATCTTCCTCTGTCAAACAGCCATCCAGCGAGTCGGAAATATTCGGTATAAAAACCGCTCTGAGTTGAAATTGCTCAAAAATATCCCGAAGCGCTTCCAGGTCGCCGGGTGTCAGGGTGTAATTTGCCAAGACATTAACCTGACGTTTCCGTTTGCCCGGATAAGTGCCAGCCTCTTTGGCATTCGGGACTAAGGCACGGATGATCTCTGTGAGTGTCGCTGCATAACCGGTTTCTACGCTGCCGGTAAAATCAGGGGTATTGACACCGACTACGGCAACATCGGCAAATTCCGGGTTGGCTTCTCTAAATTCGCGGACATTGCGATGCACATCCGCGCCTTGGGTTTCAGCAAGTCCGGTCGTTAAAATAGTGATCAGTGCAGGGCGGGATTTTTCGGCAATGGTTCTAATCCCTTCGCGTACATTTTCATCGGCTCCCATCACCGAACTGCCCTGATCCATCGCCGTGCTTTGCAGTGGAATCGGTTCCCTGAAATGACGAACGAAAAACACTTTGGCAAAAGCCGTGCAGCCTTGCGACCCATGTAACATGGGTATTGACCGATTAAAACCCAGCGTCGCCAAGGAACCGCCGATGGGCTGACTGGCTTTAAGAGGATTGACGGACAGCGCCTTGTTTCTTTTCAGGATGTCGGCCATGACTAATATCCTCCGCTTTGACAAAGGGGGGATTTTATTTTCCACGGTGCAGGTGCCCTCACCGCTTCCCAGACCGGACTTTCAATCGTCAGTGCCAATTGGCGCACCAGCTCCAGCATGCCTTGATAACCTTCATAACCAAATTCGCGTTCCTGGTTAATATCCAAAAACGGCACTTTGGCCTTTAACGCGGTGTACATATTTCGGCCACCGGCGATCAAAATATCAGCCTGATAATCATGCACGATTTTTAGCAACGCTCTGGGGCTGCCATCGTCAATCATCACGGTGTCTTCGCCCATCAGTTCACGTATTCTGGCTTTATCTTCTTCAGTGGATTTTTTGGTGCCGGTAGCCACCACCACCATCCCTAAATCTTGCAGTGCTGAAATCACCGACCAGCTTTTCACGCCGCCGGTAAACAACAAGACCCGCTTGCCTTTGAGGCGAGCTTTCCAGGGTTCGAGTTCTTTCCTGACCCGGCTTTCTTCACGCTGTATAAGCGCCTCGGTACGGGCCATTAAATCGGCATCATCAAGGGCTTTTGCAAAATCAGTCAAGGCCTGACTGGTGTCGGTAATACCGTAAAAACTGCCTTCAAACCAAGGCGTTCCGTATTGTTGCTGTAACTTGCGTGCAACATTCACCATCGCTTTTGAGCACACCATCATATTCACTTCCGCTTTGTGCATGGTTTGCACTTCACGAAAGCGTGCATCACCGGACAGCGTACACAACACCCGCAAGCCCAGCTCATCCAACAATGGCAACACATGCCAAAATTCACCAGCAATGTTGTATTCGCCGACCAGATTGACGTCATGCACTTTAATGCCTTCATGCGCCGCGATTTGCAGCAACGGATCAGGGTCACGCGTACCAATTACATAATTAACCATGGCATCACCGGCAATACGGTTCCCCAGATTTTTAGTACCGTAAAATCCGGCAGAATCAATCGGCACCACCGGCACGCCCCAACGCTCTTGCGCTGATTTACACACGGCATTAATATCATCACCAATCAGCGCCGGTACGCAGGTGTTATAAACAAAGACTGCGGGCGGTGAGTAGGTATCAATGGCTTGTTTGATGGCATGGAACAAGCGCTTTTCCGCACGTCCCATAATAATATCCTGCTCGGTTAAATCGGTCGTCATACCGATACGATATAAATCCGCTCCGGAAGATCGCGTACCCCGGTTGTCCCAAGAACTGCCGGCACAGGCAATGGGGCCGTGGACAATATGCGCGACATCAGCAATCGGCAACAAGGCAATCTGTGCGCCGTCAAAAGCGCAACCACCTGCCGAAGCACCCGGTTTGGGCTTGGCACAACCGGATTTTTCTTTCTTGTTATGCTCACAGGCCGGTTCATCCAATAGTACAGCAATGTCTTTTGTTGATTTCATGGTTGCCACTACAAAAATAGCTTCGTTTGTAGTGACATTAGCAAGCCTTATGCCATTTTATAATCTATTGATTTTATGTTGTTTTATGGGGATTTATTTTGTAGGAAAGCTTACAAATCGAATGAGCGTAGAAATAAACAAGCCAACATTGGCGTAATAGTGACAGTAATCCGAATTTGCGTACAAACAATTTCCAACACAAAATCATTATCCTCTTAAGTCCGGATCAAAAACTGGGTAAACTATAATCCACTCTATTATAAATACCCTATAACAATCACCATGAATTTTGCATCCGATAATTGGACTGGTGCGCACCCTGCAATTGCGCAACGCTTGTTGGAAGTCTCTCCTGGATTTTCAGCGCCTTATGGCGCAAGCACACTTGATCGCAAGATCGAGCAACGGTTTAACGAACTGTTTGAACGTGAGGTGGCGGTTTATTTCGTCAGCACCGGCACCGCCGCAAATTCGCTGGCACTGGCTGCTGTCAACCGTCCGGGTGGCGTTTCCTTCTGTCATCGCGAAGCGCACATGCTCGAAGATGAATGCGGTGCACCGGAGTTTTTTACCCATGGCGCACGTCTGGCACCGGTGGATGGGGCAAACGGTAAAATCGACCCACACAACCTCAAGGCCGAAATAGAGCGTTTTCCGCCTAATTTTGTTCATGCGGGGCAACCGATGGCGATTTCCATTACTCAAGCTACTGAAATTGGAACGCTTTATCAGCCGGATGAAATTGCTGCCATTGCCGGAGTTGCACAAGCTTATGGCTTACCCTTGCACATGGATGGAGCACGTTTTGCCAATGCGTTGGTTGCGTTGGCGCTAACGCCAGCAGAAATGACCTGGAAACGGGGTGTGGATATTGTTTCTTTCGGCGCCACCAAAAATGGTTGCTGGTGTGCGGAAGCGTTGATATTTATGAATCCGGAGTTGTCCAAAGACTTGCCGTTTATCCGTAAACGCGCTGCACAATTACTGTCCAAAAGCCGCTTTATTGCTGCTCAATTTGACGCTTATTTACACGATGATCTTTGGTTAACTATGGCGCGTTATGCCAACACCATGGCTGAGCGCTTGCAAAATGGCATCGTAAACGCTACCCAAGCACGATTAGCCTGGCACGCAGAGGCTAATGAAGTATTTATTATTTTGAATAAAGCACACGCCAACCAGCTCCAGGAAAAAGGAGCCGTTTTTTATCAGTGGAATCCGCCACGCGCAACACCTGGCCTGTTAGGTGAAAACGAAGTGTTGGTGCGTTTGGTAACCAGTTTTGCGACGGAGGCTGATCAAGTGGATCGCTTTCTTGAGCTGTTAAAGTGATCATTTATATTGACTATCAACTAACAATACTTCAGAAAGTTTAGCTTTGATTAAAAATAGCAGGAGAAATTGATGGGCAGCGTGACTATACCGCTGTCGTCAATGCGCCGACGTTCAAATGTAATTGGCTCTCGCCTGGGCCTGGCAGAAAAGCTCACGACGAAGTCCCTTGGCGTTGCCATTATTTCAACTACAGTGACAAGGTAATACAGTTTTGCAGTCCGGGCGTCACCAACGGGTTAGCGCTAAAATAATCTTCAAACGCATCTATATCAAGCGCCCCACCGAGGGGTGTGACCTCAATTTAAAGCAGTCGCAACAGAAGGAACACCAAAGAGATTTATTTTTTGCCAAAATTGAGTCCATCTTTGAGCCGTTAAAACTAATGCCCGTAAATTTAAATTGCCTGTTGCACCGGGTTGTTTCCAGCGCATACCGGCAAGACAAAATCTTTGTTTTATAAGCGTTTTACAAGCAGCTTCTGTCACACCCGAGCCAATCGGAATATTTTGCTCGGTGTAACTGATGTAGTTCATTTGGTGCCGATGATTTTTATAATAGGTAATGGCTGAACCCAGCTTTTCTCGCAGATGTCGCGGTAATTTTTGGGTGTATTTCCGTGCTTGTAGCGCCACCATTTCATCATAAAGCGTCTCGGCAGCTCCCGCTGTGTGTTTCAGTTGATGGCAGCGATCTTCCAACCAGGCTTTGTGAGCACTTTTATCCTTAGGATATTTTGCATTAGCGACGGCGCCCAGATAACTGCTCGCATGATAAAAATCGAGGACCTGTATCTGGGTATGCGGCGTTAAGAATTGCTAGTTGCTTTCAGCGCCATCGGCTAGCCCGACCCTTTTGGCATTCGGAAAGTGTGCTTTTAAGAGCTCAATCTCTGCGGTAAAGCGGCGTAAGAAATCCGCTTTGCCATATTCTGGTGTAGCGCCCAGATAAATAGTGTGTTGCCGTTCGCCTTTGGCATCATAAAAACTGATCGTGCCCGCCATGGCTTCCCGCCAACCTTCTTTACTCAAGTGCATACAGGTGCCGTCCAGGCTGATGGCTATTGAGGTAATAGGTTTTTGGAAGTTGGGTAGATCATAATGCCACTGGGTTTCTTGTTGCCCCGCTATACCTGCCACTTTTTGGGATAAATTTTGCAAGAACGATGAGGATATTTTTCGTCCTTGGCATTCCAAGAAATCCTGTTGAACTTCCAGGGCCGAGTTACAAGCCATCTTAATGCCCACCTGCTTGGCAAATCGAGGCGTTGAACTACCAATGATGCGCGCAGCTTGCTCCAACGGGCAGAAGGTCTTTCCTCGTCCATGATGGTGATAAACATGCCTCACACACTGAATTTCACCATAAGGCGTTTGATAAAACTTTTTTTCCTGCCCCCTGCTTCGCCATTGCTTGCCCTCTATTTCAATCCCTTCCCCTTGGGTGTCAAATTGCTTCAATGCTTCTTCAGTAGCGAGGCTGCCTGCCTCATTGACGACCGCCTGAATCGCTTCCTCACTGTCCAGCATCGAATCTTCGAGATCATTTGTTATCTCTATAATGATCTTTTTCCCTTCTTTTCTTATAATTTTTGCAGCCATGTCTGTTCTTTAAAGTTTTAAGGATTAAATACGTTTATGCTTCTATCTCAAAATATAGGAATAATGTCTATCTGTTTCTTTAGAATGTCATAAAATTGAGGTCGCACCCGTCGGCGAGAACTACAAGTGATTGACAAATCTACACAAGAGGATAAAAAATCATGTCAATCTACAAGCGAAAAGAAACGTGGTGGATTCAGTTCACCGCACCGGACGGACGCAGAATACAACAAACTGCTGGGACTCAAATAAAACAGGAGGCACAAGAACTACATGATCAATTGAAAGCGGAAGCGTGGCGCGTTAAAAATCTTGGCGATAAACCCCGACATGCTTGGCAAGAAGCAGTAATTAGATGGCTATCTGAATCTAGCCACAAAAAAAGCATTGAAACGGACAAGGTTCGGCTGCGCTGGCTTGATATACACCTGCATAACAGCAAACTCGATGAAATAACAAAAACCAAGATTGATGCCATTAAAAGTGCCAAACAAAATGAAGGCGTGAGTAATGCAACAGTCAATAGAACATTGGCATTATTGCGTTCAATCCTAAATAGAGCGAAGCAGGATTGAGAGCGGTTAGATTCCACGCCCAACGTAAGATTATTTCCTGAGAATGCGACAAGAGTTAGGTGGCTATCTCATGAAGAATCAGACACGCTAATTAATGAATTGCCCGAGCATTTGAAAGCAATGGTGCGTTTTACTTTGTCGACTGGATTACGTGAAAGCAATGTAACAGGTTTGCAATGGGGACAGATAGATATGCAACGCCGTTGTGCTTGGATTCATGCCGATCAGGCAAAGCTATTGCTGTACCTTTGAATAACGATGCAGTGGCTGTTATTCAGCAACAAATCGGCAAGCATGATACGCATGTGTTTACGTATATGGGCAATCCAGTGACTCGCGCCAATCACCATGCTTGGGGAAAAGCTTTAATTCGAGCTGGCATTACTGATTTTCGTTGGCACGATTTAAGGCACACTTGGGCAAGTTGGCATGTACAAAATGGAACACCGCTTCATGTACTTAAAGAATTAGGTGGCTGGTCGGATTTAACGATGGTTTTGCGGTATGCCCACTTATCCAGCAAGCACCTGGAAGAATATGCTGGAAATCAAAAGCTGTGACAAATTTACTACACTTAACAAAAAAGGCTTAGTGAAAATCATCTAAGCCTTTGATTTTATGGTGGGGTGTCGGGGGTTCGAACCCCGGACCTATGGATTAAGAGTCCACTGCTCTACCAGCTGAGCTAACACCCCGAAATTATTGGCGGAGAGAGAGGGGTTCGAACCCTCGATACGTTGCCGTATACACACTTTCCAGGCGTGCGCCTTCGACCACTCGGCCATCTCTCCTATTTATCCTTCCCACACTCCGTACGGGAACCGAGAAGGATAAACCAGATTGGCTGTTGTTGCAATCAATTTCAGCTATTACTTTCTTCCGTTAGTGCTTCCAGCTCATTCCAGCGTGCAAAAACTTGTTCTAATTTGACTTCTATTGCTTTTAATTCATCCAGGGTTTTGGCAACAACCAGTGGATCTTTTTTATAAAAAGAAGGTGAACTGATTTGTTCAGTTAACGCCACTTGCTTGGCTTCCAGCTCATCAATCAATTGCGGCAATTTATCAAGTTCTTGCTGCTCTTTAAAACTTAATTTCTTTTTTTTAGCGGTGGTGACTGGCTTTTCTTGCTTGGATACGGCTTCTGTCTTTTTGACCACAATGGCGGGTTTGTTTTGTTTTTCCTGATCAACATGACTCATCCAATCCGTGTAACCACCCACAAATTCATCAACATCGCCTGAACCATTAAGAACATAAACACTGGTGACTACGTTGTCTAAAAATGCCCGATCATGGCTTACCAGTAATAAGGTGCCATCATAATTAACCAGTTTTTCTTCCAATAATTCCAAGGTTTCCAAATCCAGATCATTGGTGGGCTCATCCATGACGATAAGATTGGCGGGTCGGGTAAATAAACGCGCAAGCAACAGGCGATTTTTTTCGCCCCCCGACAAGCTTTTTACCGGGGAACGCGCCCTTGCCGGTGCAAACAGAAAATCACCCAAATACGACATAACATGGCGTTTGTTGCCGGCTATTTCGACAAAGTCATTACCATCAGCAACGGTATCCGCAACGGTTAAGTTAGGATCAAGCTGATCACGTAACTGGTCAAAGTAAGCGATTTCAAGCTTTGTGCCCTGCTCTACTGTGCCGCTGTCAGGTACCAGTTGTTGTAGCAGTATTTTTAATAAGGTTGATTTACCTGCACCGTTGGCACCAATCAAGCCAATTTTATCGCCACGCTGAATCAGTGTTGAAAAATTCTTGATAATTTGCTTTTCGCCATAGCCAAAACAAATATCCTTAACTTCGATCACTCGTTTACCGGACGCATCGCCTTTTTCCAAAGCCAATCTGGCTGTACCTTGTTGTAGGCGTCGTTGAGCACGTTCACTACGCAATTTTTCCAGCGCTCTAACACGTCCTTCATTACGTGTGCGTCGGGCTTTTACGCCTTGTCTGATCCAAACTTCTTCATCGGCCAATTTCTTGTCAAATTCAGCATTTTGATTGGCTTCATCTTCAAGCGCTGCGGCTTTACGAGTCAGGTAATCGTCATAATTACCGGCCCACGACACCAGATTACCACGATCCAAATCAACAATGCGGGTCGCCAGTTTTTGCAAAAATGACCGGTCATGGGTCACAAATAAAACGGCACCCTGAAAGTTAAGCATTTGCTCTTCCAGCCAGTTAATACTTTCAAAATCAAGATGGTTGGTAGGCTCATCCAGCAGCAATACTTCAGGCTCTATCACCAAAGCTCTTGCCAAGGCTACGCGGCGTTTCCAGCCACCGGACAAGTCACTGATTTTTAATTCGCCCGGCAAATCAAGCTTGTTTAAGGTGGTTTCAACCCGTTGTTGAAAGTGCCAGCCATTATGTGATTCAAGCTTATGTTGCAAATCGCCCATTTCGTTTAACGCTTTGTCATCATCATAATCCATGGATAAAGTCAGGGCGTGATAACGTGTCAGCCATTCGCCCAACTCACCCAAACCACCGGCAACGGCGTCATAAATGGTGGCATCATCCGGTAAATCAGGTGATTGTTCCAGCCACGCAAGTCTTAATTCTGGTTGACGCCAGATATCGCCGTGATCAGGCAATACATTTCCGGCGATAATTTTCATTAAGGTTGATTTACCTTCGCCATTTCGGCCTAACAAACCAACTCGTTCGCCAGCATCCAGTTGAAAGTCGGCATTTTTTAATAAAGCGTGGGTTCCATAAGCAATGGAAATGTTCGATAAACGTAATAAGGGCATTTTAGAATTTCTTTAGATGGTAAATAGAGGGAGTTACGCCGGTATTATATAGAATAATAACGTTGTCTTTATGACAATATCATAAAAAACCGGTTATTTGTGGGTAAGTTATAAACAAGCAGGTTGAGCGAGATTACTGGAATAAGCTAATCCCGCTCCTGTAAAGCCTGTTTTTTGGGACATATTAGAGAGACCTTCATGATTAAGCGACATTATTTTCTGTAGGGCGTGCCGTGCGCGCCTTGAAAATTAAGGCGCGCACGGCACGCCCTACGTACTT
>Ga0208495_1000441_pt1 | contig 14096 bp, 18 predicted proteins | sample CryBogmetaGMA14M_FD_184551 | JGI IMG/M metagenome (GOLD analysis project Ga0208495, IMG submission 184551) | Freshwater microbial communities from Crystal Bog, Wisconsin, USA - MA14M (SPAdes) | ecosystem: Environmental > Aquatic > Freshwater > Lake | place: Crystal Bog, Wisconsin, USA...
CGGGGCATACTGACTGCTTTGGCACCGTCCAAGTTAATGCAGAGACTCCTTTGGTCTTCTCCGGTGAGGGCTATATGGATTCTTTGGCAACCCTGACAGCCACGCCAACGGTAAAATGCTTTAATCTGGATTGTGCCGTAAGGGTGGAAGCTATCACTACCAGCAACGCCGTTAAGTGGCGCGGTACATGGACGAACTTCGCTTGTAAATGGAGTGATAAAACCAAGATGTACCTCTCCAATACAGGAGTTTGGACTCTATCGATTGGCGAAGTGGTCGCTGAAAGTGGCCTGCCCATGCGTGAGACTGATTATGTAGTCGGAGATCGCATTAGAAAGTTAGGTGCGGCGCTGGATTACGCTATTAAGCGGTGCGTTGTCGTCAAAGATCTCGATGAGGTTGAATTATACCGGGAGTACATGTTCTGATGGCAAAAAGACTCCCTGAATTACCACCCACTCTCCCTCACAAGAAGGCCGGGCCCCTGGTCCCTCCTGCCCCAGACAATGAGGGAGAATTGGATCCAGAATTAAGGGCCTATATTGAAGACCCGGACCTATGGCAAGCCCTGCAGAAGGATGTCATTGAACCGAGCAGAAAAGGGCTATGGGCCTACTTTGTGGCCACTGTTGGGGCGATCTCATGGGCTTCTGGTGTGGGCAGAACCTCAAAGCAGTTAACCGGCAATTCAAAGCAGGGCGAGAAGTGGCAAGCCGGACCATCGTATGCCCGCAAATATTTTGATGAGAGAGGCGGGCAGCTCATCAAAGATGTCTCTGAGACTGACCGCAAACATATCAGGGCCTTACTCATCGAGCATTGGGGCAAAGGAGAGGCTCAGTTTGCCAGGGATATAGCCGGGGATTACCTACTTGATCCGAAGCGGGCTAAGTTGATCTACCGCACTGAGATGCATAACTGTCATGAGGCCGGCGCATATGCCAATGGTCACTTCAACGGCGCTAGGTTCCGTGTCTGGATTTCAAACGGTGCGAATGCCTGCCCTAAGTGTCTGGCTATGAACGGGCAGATTAGGCCCATAGACCAGCCTTACAGTGATGGCAACTATTACCCTCATAAACATCCAAATTGTGAATGCAGCCAATACATGTTCACCCAAACACCCACAAAGGAGCAGCTAGTAGACTGCAATAAGTTAAGCAACGAGAGCAGAAATGAAGACTTTGCAGCGCTTGATAAGTATGTCAGTGTCACGATCAAAGAGAAGCCTGAGTTAAACAAGAAGGGCGAATTGATGAAGATCGATTTAGGCAGTCCGGCACTGCAAGAAAAGCTTGCAAAATCGATATCAGGTAGTGGCGTGTAACCTGCAAGAATCCCCTCTCTTTTTCGGTCTTGACCAAACAATAGATATAAAACATAATTTAATATCAAAGACCAGATGTCGGGCAAAAGAAGTCAATATACTAAGATAGATGGCGATGTGATATTCATTGATGAGTCTGGTGATCCAGGGTTATCTCAAGAAGCGATCGAATGCAGCCCATATTATACAGTTGGATATATATATTGCAGACAACCCGCCGTACTCAGATCCAGCTTAAAAAGATTATTAAAAAGAGTACATGACAGAAAGAGATATCCACTGGAACTACATGAACTGAAATTTCACCTCCCCAAAAGCGATCTGATTTCAAAGGGTTATTCAATTGACGAACTTTTCAAATATGAAGCATATCTTCCAGATATAAGAATAAAAGCGATTGAAATAATATGCGAAAAAGCAAACGGCGTATTTGGAGCAACCCTTGATAAAAAGAAGGCACAGCCCACGTGGACATCTGAAAGAATTGGTAATTATATACTTGCACAATCGCTACTCCTTGATGTAATGAGCAATATTTCCCCTCGTTATCCGCCGTCTATATTATATGACAGCGGACGCCTATCACCAGCAAAATCAGAGTTATTTAAGGACTACGTAGGTAAAAAAGATCAGTATTTAGAACGATTTGGTTTGAATAAATACTCAGGCCAAATGCCTACTCCGAGCAATCGAAACTCGGTGGCAGAACCAGGAATATGGGCAGCGGATATTGTAGCTGGCGCATTTAGGTATAAATACGTCTCAAGTGATACGCTTTATGCAGACCTACTCAAACCATTATACGCAGGCACTGGCGAAAAATTGTACTGGCCGTAAAAGATAATAATCGGACAGCCCCTTAGTAATCCCAATCGGGCACGAACCCCTCTCGCCTGAAACAGGCACGGTTTCCCAAGGACTTACCTATCCATAACTAAACCTTGTCTGTGAGTATAAATATTTTTCCGTAAACAAAGTGTGTAAAATATCAAAACCTATTTATCGAATTCATGATTAATAATCGTATCTCTCTAAGATCACAGAGATCAAGCTATCATGGCCACAACAAAGCCTAGATAGATCTTTATCAGATCAGTCTATTATCCTACAGATCTGAGGGGATCTTTCTTGAGGATCTATGCTGAGCCGGACGATCTCACCGTCTCCGAGATGGAGCGGGCCGCGATCGGAAAGGGGATTACCAAGAAGCAATTGGTGCTAGAGGCTGTTGATCTTTACCTACACCAGGATAGATCTGAGCTTGATCAGGCTATAAGAGACCGCGATCAAGCCAGATCCGAAGCCGATCAGCGATGGAAAGAGATCAATCAGATAAGGAGCGAGCTTAACCAGCATAAACGCGATCTAGAGGCCGGAAGATCGCGAGAAGATCAGCTAAGATCTGAGGTAGAGCAGGCCAGATCTGAGAAAGATCAATCATCTATCGAGGCTGTGGGCTTGCGTCGCGACTTGGAGCACTACAAAGAGACATTGCGGCTGAAAGATGATGAGATCAACTTTCTACGTGGCCATCTAAGTCAGCTCTCGGAAAAGATCACGCCGGCGCTGCCTCCGAGCCAGGAAGAGGCCAAGGCAAAGCACTGGTGGCGATTCTGGAGATAGGCATCAGACCTCTATCTTTTTATCAATAAAGATATTAGTGCATTACATGGTCGAGATAGAGAGTCTGCAAAAAGAGGTTGATGACCTTGAAAAATTGGCCTCTGATATTGAAAACAGAGGACGAAAGCTAATTACCAACGCACCAATCTCTTCAACGCAAAAAACAGAACGAGGCCGTAGTGTAGGACCCAGATCATACCATTGGAAGGATTTACCTAAGGATTTAGAAGACCTTCAACGTGATCTCACCAGAGATTATCAACGTTGGTACTCCTCTGCATATCCACTTATTCATAATTTCATTCCTGAAAAAGAGCTTGAATTTAAAGGAAAATATGAGGGTATCATGGGGATTATACAGCTAAAAGGTTATGCCACATCCTCTTCTAATAATCCAATTTATTTTATTAAAGAATTTGAAATTCAAAGAAGCATCTTACTCAGTATGCCTTCTGCAGCACGGATGAAAGAACTGATCAAATGATGCTGCGTAGAGTCTTCCCAAAGTTCTATGACATTTCTCAGGAGTTGAACTTAATGTCTTAGAACTAACCGTTTCTTTTGGCAACGGTTTGGAGAATATATCTATCCTGCCAAAGAAATAATATTCGTCTGCTATTATAATAGAAACGAAACCGAAACGGTATTAGCAGATCAACTAAAGCAAGCATCAAACGGTTATTATCCTTCTCGGATTTATGAAATTAAATTGTATTTTATTCGACTATATTAACTAGGTAAGCTTATATGCTCAGTCCCACCCTCTCCTTAGACCGTTGCCAAAGGTCACAGTATCCGAACTCTGGAGAAATGCCTAAGTCAGTTCGTTTGATGGTCAACCTCATAATTTTGCGGCCATCGTTTGGCCTGTGGTCACATCTAAGGGCAGGCCAAAGGGCTTCGGCTCTCTTCATGGCTCTGATGGTGTCGCGGCGGCTCACGCCTTCCTTACTCTTTCCGGTGAATAGTAGCCGGGCCTGTTGGGAGTCCAAGGCTACATCTCTTTTGCTGGAGCGGTCGTCTTCTCCATATGTCTTGATGTAATCAATAATTTGTACTGCCCTTGCCATGATCTTAGAGCAGACTTGAACGATCTTCCCACCTTCTTGTGGCCTGGTCTTCAGTGCATCGCGAACTTTGGTTAGGAACTGGCGTATGTAGGCATTAAGCATGATCAGCTTTGTTATAGGGGATCTCTCTGCTTTCAGAGCTCCGGCATGATCTTCTGTGAGCCTGGCAAGCTCCCTCCCTCGGAGAATGCCGCTATCCCTCACAAGGTTAGCGAGTAAGTTGTGGGTGAGGACCATCTCGTTTAAGAGGCCCTGCAGCTCAGAGGCGTGAATTTCAAGAATAGGATCATCTGGCGATTCGAAACCGGCTTTGGGTGGCTTGCTCCCAAAGCTATTTATTCTAGCTATGGCTATTTCTGACATAAGGCAAAGCTCCTACATCCTGGAGTCTACAGTCAGGGCTGGCAGGCCCTGGCCGGACCAAGTTTTTTATTTACTACTATTATTACCGCGAATTGTTTTGATGTAAGATAAATCTATCTTTAATAATGGGAAAGACTGATATGCTTTCAGCTAGAATGTTATCCATGTTTATGCACCACATAAACACGAAGTTAGGCGGTTAGACCTTCTTCAAGAGGGCTCTGATCGCCTACCTTTACACCTTCGACTTTTCCAACAACCATAACCTTGATTATATCTCCTGGTTGTGGATTGCCTATCAACTCCCTTACAACCTGAGGGATGGTGATTCTATTCTGTTTATCCATCTTCGCGATTACTTCATACATGGCTATCAACTTTACTTTATGAGTATTTATACTTTATTCTTTTTAATGCTGAAAATGGGGAAACGTTTATAATGTATTATGGACTATCATATTATTGGTGCATAAACATGAATGGAAAGACCTTAATCCAAAGCCCAGTAACGCAAACAATCGGTAGTGGTAAAGCCCTTGCTCAGTGTCTAGGGATCAAAGAAGCTTTGCCTCAAATCATTTCCCTGGCGAACGGCGCGCGGCTAACCCTGAGCACAAAGAAGGACTGCTATTATTTCACAAACGCGAAGGGATGCTCCTGCAGGGCCGGGCAATTTGGGAAGGAGTGCAAACACAAGAGGGAGCTCCTCTCTTCCTCTTCGAAGGCGCAAGCGCAAGCATACCAGGCCCGCCAGAGAGAGCTTGTAGCAATGGCAAAGGGCATCTCCTTACCAGAGCCCATAGAGCCCGCGAAGAAGCTGGCCAGGCCGCCCGAGGAGAGCATCAGGCCCGCTCTTCCCGCCTTCCGGCCTTTCGACCTTATGCCAGGCGAGGAGAAGGGGACAGCATGAAATATCACCCAAACATTTTTCATTAGATCTTTCAATCTTGAAACAAGATAAGGAGGGATTTAAAACTTGGTAGATGAAGCAAATAAGCCTGAGGCCACAATTTCGACACCTCAAGAAACACCTATTGCCGCAGCTAGACCGATGAAGTATTGCCAGAACTGTGGAGCTCAGATCGACGAAAAAGCTATAATATGTCCGAAATGCGGAGTACAAGCAGCACCGTTAGGTGGTCCTAAAGAACCCAAGAGTCGCACGACTGCAATCATATTGGCACTTTTCCTTGGCGGTCTCGGAATACATAAGCTCTATCTTGGGGTTGGAAAATGGTGGCTTTATCTGCTATTCTGCTGGACGTTCATCCCAGCTATATATGCGCTCGTGGAATTGATTCAATATGCAATGATGTCAGATGAAGCATTTCACGCCAAATATGGCTAACATGTCTTTTAGGGATACAAACCCTGTTTAGTGTGGGTAACCACCAAACCATCCTTTTCTTTTTCGCTCTCCATTAAACCGCCAAACATTATTATAAGCATACTTTAAAATTATGGCATGATGGCTTTCTACAGTCTTAACTATATGCCAAAGTTGGTTCTATGGCATTCTGCACGGTTCTTGTGAAAATGACATGGAACTATCTGTGGAAGCGATAGCTACGGCTATGATAGAGGTCTCGCGATGTGGATATTGCGAATGTTCGCAATATCTCCATTCATTACTCTTCAATCTTTTTCGTAAGTGTGGAAATGTACGTCTACTAATAACGATAGAAAACTATATATCTGTAGAACTACTCTCTCAAATTATCTCACATTAAGAAAATTGTATAGGTATTATTTGACTTAGTGCAATCTGAGTGCAATACACTTATAAGTATGGAACTGCTCGATCTTATTATGGAAGATCCCATAAACGAACGCATGGATGAGGGAGTCTCATTTCGATGCACGTTAGGAATGAAACAATACATCAAGGAAGTAGCCACTAAAGAAAATCTGAAGTTCTGCGAAGCTGGAAGGCTGATCGTAAGGCGTGCTATGGTCCTCGATGGAGTTAAGGAATGAGGATGAACGACACCGCACCCCTTCCTTATCACAAGTTTCCTGATGAGTATTATGAGACTTCGGGCCTATCCTTAAAACGCTTTCAGGAAGATATGGATATGGTTATAGATTGCCGGGAAGAATATCTTATCCCTATTCTTAAGATTCTTAATGAACTTCCCGAGAATCCCGTTCTGGAAGCAATAAAGAGGCAGATTGATGCAGTGATATTATCCCCTCACCAGAGAGCCCGGAATCCCACCGCTCTATTTCGGGAAATGATGCAGCTTCAATACTATGCATGTGCTTACCTTGAAACCCACGGCACAAAGGGAAAGAAGGCTAAGCCGGTTATCTCAGAAGGGATTGAGGATTTAAAAGAGATAGATCCTGAGAATAAAACCCAACAGAGGGCCATGAGACTCTTAAGGCAGCTTAAACTCAATCCAGATAAAGCCCTTCATACCGAAGCGTGCAAGACACTTCTAGAGAGTTCTGAGGGCGCTGCTCTGGATTCAAAAGGGGTTAGGCGGGCTATGGAATATTTGGCCGAAACATACGGGCCAAAGATACTCTATGAAATGGTAGACGGATCGAATCGTTTAAGAATAAATGTTTAACTTTTTGCTACTTTTTTGCTTGACCAGCACTTTTGACTTTCTTATGCCACTGGTCATGTTGACCAGGCAGACCCCAGACATATAGAGAGGGTAGGAAAGGCTTATATCCTAGCAATGCCTCTATTCATACACTAAGAGTATAGGTATTATATTACAGTTTTAGTATTATATTACTTTTAGTGTTATTATATAAGTTTAATATATAAGTTTAAGGATAGACGTTTGACTTCTCTCTATAGAAAGACAACCTGCCTGGTCAAGTTGACCAGCCAAACGTAAATCTGAAGAAATAAATAACAGCAAACCTTTCAATCTGGTGAAATGCATGAAATATGTCTTGAAAATGGGAAAAAGGGCGGTTTACCTGGTTATCCAGAAAAGGATCAATCTGATGGAAATAAGGTTAGGTCTTGGAAATGGTAAGGTGCGTCCTGCCTTCAAGGTTCCTGAGGTTTGTTCTTGGAAAGTGGATTAGTCTTTACCTCCTGAACATGTTCAGTAGGTAAACCGGATACTCGGCACGTCGAGGAACCGTTTTTATCCAATCTAGGAAAACTCTTCTCTTTTTTGCCCTTAAAGAGGAAACATATATATACTTTCCAGTCCATAAAAGAATAGGCAACCATGAAAAGATGTGCTATATGCAGTCACAAAAAGAGGGCTGAAATCGAGGCGGCTATTATCGCTGGCGTGAGCAGCTATTCCACCATATCCCGCCAGTATGGGGTAAAGGTGGACTGCCTGAAAGACCATAAGCGACTCGGACATCTTAAGGTCGCTTCCCTGGTAGCCGCTCAGGAAGAAGAGGAGAAGCATGGAATTGATGTGGCTGCCCTTCTGGATGAGATTCTGGAGATATCCTTAGGCTCTGCAAGAGAGGCAAGGGAGGCTAAAGCATTCTCCTCAATCGGCTCAATCATGGCCGCGGCTCTGAAAGTGGCTGAGATCTTATCAAGGGATGCACCAGGCCATGAGGAGAGCGGTCTTGATGGAATGCGAAAAGAGATGAAGGCGAGAAGAGATGACAGAAAAGGTTAAGCGATTATGCTTTTATCCGCTTGAAAATGGCTGGTTTGAAGAAGTTTGGGCAGATGGGGCTATCATTGAATCAACCAATCTGTTGCCGGCTGGCATAGCTCAAAGATACTGCAAGACTATGATCATTACATCCATGAAGAATGCTGTTGCAGCCATACATTATGCTTAAAGAGTGTTAAGATGTGGCACCTTCCACCAGATGATAGTAAGGCGGCTTCGGTTTGGATTGAATCACTTGAAGAGAGTGACATCAAGCTGGAGCTTTTATCCGGTGCCGTCCGATCCACCAAGACCGTTGGCAGCCTGATAACATGGGTGGACAGGGTCTCCTCGGGCCCTAAGAACGCGCCTCGGGCTATGCTCGGAAACACTGAGCGAACGCTTCTGAGGAATTGCCTTTATCCTTTGCAGGAGTTCGTTGGCTCTAAGAACTGCAGGATCAATACAGGCATGGGAGAGATCAATCTATTTGGCCGTAAGATCTTCTTAATTGGCGCCAATAACCTGGCAGCCCTGGCAAAGGTTCAGGGCCCAACTTTCCTAGATGTCTACTGCGATGAGGCCGTGACCTATCCCTTTGAAGTCTTTAACATGCTGGTCTCACGCCTCAGTTTACCAGGGAGCAAACTTTGGGCCACCATGAATCCAGCCGGGCCTAATGCATGGATGAAGAAGCTTTTCATTGACCGGGCAGATGAGGTTAGAGCCCGAGTATGGCAATTCCAGCTAGACGATAATAGCTTCCTGAGTGACGATTATAAGACCTGGTTGAAGTCCACCTACACGGGCCTATGGAAGAAGCGAATGATTAGCGGTGAGTGGGCGATAGCGGAGGGAGCTGTCTTTAGCAGCTTTGACCCGGAACTACACGCAATCAAGGCCCTTCCCAAAGAGCCCATGGACCAGATGAGGATAGGGTGCGATTATGGAAGCATAAACCCAACGTGCTTTATCAAGTTATGTAGATATAAACATAAGTGGATAGCAACAGAAGAGTTTTGGCATAACTCCAGAGAGAAGGGCCAAAAGACCAACAGCCAGTATGCAGCAGCTCTTAAGGAGTTCATTGGCCCATTGCATCCCACAAGCATAGAGATAGATCCTTCTGCAGCCGCCTTTATCTTTGAGTGCCGGAAGGCAGGGATAAGAGGGATTCATGGAGCGGACAACGATGTAGGCGGCGGTCTCCAGAAGATCGCCCAAAGCCTGGCAGCCGGCACTCTGGTAATAGGTGACTGCCCGCACCTTCTGGAAGAGATGGGTTCCTATGTGTGGGATGACAAGGCAGCCGCTCAGGGAATAGACAAGCCCGTAAAGAGTGACGATCATGCGATTGATGCACTTAGATATATAATCAATGCAATATACTGAGAAGTGAAATATGACCAAAAAACGCGATTACAAAAAAGAATATGCCGATTTTCACGGCACACCGGCGCAAATCAAGGCCCGCTCACAGCGAAATGCTGCAAGAGCCAAGTTAGGGCTCGCTGTCGGAAATCCAAAGGAAGCAGATCATAAAAATCCTATTTCCAAGGGCGGATCTAATCGAAAAGATAATCTCAGAGCCGTTTCCCGGACGACAAACCGCAAAAAGGGCGCGGGCAAGAAATGATAGACGGTTGGTGGAACTATGGTAATCACGAGTTTAGCCGCATTTGAGGCAGGAGCACCCTGGCCTATTCCCTCGGAACAGGAGAGGATGGATCGATACGCAAAGAACGCATTGCTCTATGATGGCAAGCACGGGCAGGTATGGCCTGATCTTAACCCATTTGGGATTAATCACTCTGCTAAAGAAAGCTCCTTCAATGTGACTGATTACATTGACCGGAATTACGTAGAGATGACTGTCAACTGGTACAAACGGGCAACTACGTGCTTTGCGGATCTATTGGTAGGTGAGCCCTTTGCTGTCACAGCAGATAAACAAGAAGCCGTTGATAGGCTGGTCGCCGATAACTCCCTGGTCTTGAAGGCTCACGAGATAACTATGTCCATGGTGCGGAATGGACAGGGAATCTATAAGGCAAGATTTGATAAAAGAGGTATCATAGATGTCATCCCCCCTCGATTATGGTATCCGGTGGTGTCACCTGATAGCATTGAGCCCGTGGCTCACGTGTTGGCCTGGTCCTTCAAGGAAGGGGAAGAGGAGTATGTCAGAGCTGAGATTCACGAGAAGGGATCTATCAAGAATCGGCTCTTTTCTGTTGAAGGCGGCAAACTCAAAGATGCTCTTCTAACCAGGTTCGAACGCTATGCAAACATCCCACCCGAGGTTAAGACCGGCATTGATGCCTTCCTGGTCGTGCCGGTGCAGAACCTCTTAGCCTCTGATGGGGTTTACGGCATGGATGACTATTCGGATATGTGCGACTTGGTTAAGGAGCTGGAGAAGAGACTTATCCAGAACTCCAGAGTCTTTACCAAACATGCCGATCCTTCTATCTCTGGTCCTGCCTCAAAGATCGATATTGACCCCTACTCAGGTGAGGCCGTGGTTGTGGGTGGTGGGCAGTATTACGGCTACAACAATGGAGAGCCTGCCCCGGCATACATGGTTTGGGATGCTCAACTGCCCTGCGTATTCCAACAGATAGATGAGGTAATAGCCCGGCTCTATATGGTCTCTGAGCTATCCCCTGCCGCTCTCGGAGAGCTTAAACAGGGTCTTGCAGAGAGCGGATCAGCTCTTAAGCGGTTAATGATGGCAACCTTAGCCAAGGTCAACAGGCTGAGGCTCAGGCTCGACCCGGCTACCAGGGAGATCCTGAGAGTCACCGCCGCCCTTGAAGTTCTTGGCCGTGGCTCTGGTGCTGCCCAGCTTGATAACATCAGGATTAAATGGCAAGATGGCTTGCCCAGGGATGAGAAAGAGGAGACCCTTCTTGAAGTCGAAAAGAAGAAGGTTGGCCTTACCACAGTTAAGAGCTCTCTGAGAAGGCTTGAACCAGAGATGGATGAGGCAGCCCGAGAAGCTGAGGCCGTGGCAATCCTGAAGGAGAATCCGCCCAAACAATGGCCGTATTAAGTAGGGGCGTGTAACTTGCAAGCCCCGCCCCTCTTTTCCCGGCCCTTTTGCATAACCAGAAGCCAATTGATATTTTTATAAATACCTTTCCAGCTCGACAAGTAGGGTGTTGCGCTATGGGAAATAGGCTTACAAGAACCGCTATCTGTGGCCTGAATTGATCGCTATGAGGAGATCGATCAAGTTAACTTGTGCCCCATTCCTAAGACTATGGAATGACTGTTTTGCCAGAAGTGGATTTAGGCCAAATTGACCAGGCCGTGAAGGTTGTATAATTCAGTATATACAACTCTCTATACCTTTCCTTATTTGGATAATATGCTCTGCAATTTGCCCTTTAAGGATAATTTTATATATTAAGCGGAACATGGTTATATTATCCCCAGCACCGGGACAACGGGTGTTTCCATGCCCGCCTCCAAGGGGAGGACTGATTCATCTCCTTGCCTCCCTTCCCGGCCCTGGTGATAGGTTGACGGAATCCTCAAAATTTCGGGGTACATTATGCCAGACGATGATAAGAAATTCACTCAGGCCGATGTGGATCGGTTTGTATCTGACAGGCTCAAGGAAGAGCGCACAAGGAGAGGCGATAACGAGGCTCTTATAGCAGAAAATACCGCACTTAAAGCTTCTCTCTTAACAGAGCAAACCACCAGACAGGCACTTGAGGTTAAAACATCACTGAAGGAAGAGACCGAACTTAGGCAAAGAATCGCCAAAGAAGAGAAACTTCCCGAGTCACTAATCACACTCATAACGGGTAAGACTGAGGCAGAAATCCGATCCTCAATGAAGATCATGGTTAATGCCATAGGTCCGGGCCCGGCTGTTGGAGCCGCGACAACGCCGGCTACTCCTGCCCCAACGCGCTTCACAAGGGCGCAAATTGATGCGATGGCACCGGAGGATATTGAAAAGAATTGGAAAACCATTGAGGCTCAAATGGCTGATGGTTCTCTAAATAGGTGATTCGATGACGATCAACAACTTTATCCCTTCGATCTGGGCGGCAAAGATCCTGGCAAACCTAAGAAAAGATCAGGTCTTTTCTCAGGTCGGTGTAATGAATAGGGACTATCAGGGAGAGATCAGCGGGCAGGGTTCCGTGGTAAAAATAAACGCGATAGCGCCGGTCACTATCAGGCCCTACGTTAAGAACGTGCCCATTGAGCCCCCCGAGACTCTGAGTGATGCACAGACCAGCCTCACCATAGACCAGGGAAATTACGCAAATTTTGAAGTAGACGATGTAGACAAGGCCCAGCAAAGCCCGAAGATCATGGCCGCTGCGATGGAGCAGGCCGCCGCTGATCTGACGGATGTAGCTGAGATGTATCTGGCGGATTTGTTGTATGATGGGGTGCCCGCTGGAAACAAGATTGGCACTGACAGCGATGCCGGGGCTATCATTCCCAACGCGACAGCCGGTACTACTGCCTATGACTATCTGGTCAATCTCGCCACAAAGCTGAGTGAGGCTAAGTGCCCCAAAGCAGGAAGATGGGTTATCGTTCCCCCCTGGTTCACCGGGCAGCTCGTTAAAGATGCCAGGTTCACCAACATAGCCGCCTCTGGAAGCGACGAAGCCCTGAGAAATGGGGTAGTTACCCGTGTGGCAGGCTTCGACGTTCTGGAGTCCCTGAATGTGCCTGTGGTGGTCTCTGAAGGAAAGTCAAACTCTGAGATCATAGCTGGTCACAGCATGGCCGCCTCTTTCGCAGAGCAGATAAGGAAGACTGAGGCTTACAGGCCGGAAGACTCCTTTAGCGATGCGATAAAGGCCCTTCATCTCTTTGGCGCAAAGGTGACAAGGCCAACATGCCTGGCTCTGCTCACTGCAAGGGCGGTGGCTTGAATGAGGCTCTTTAACCTCATTCTGGTGGGGCTTGTGCTCCTGCTATCCCTTGCCCCTGGTGCCATGGCTACAAGGGCGGCCATAGAGCCCATAACAGCCGTGCAAAACTCCTATGCCGGCTTTGCATGGGATGCTCTGGCTACTGCAGGCCACTACTACAATGCAACCAATGACGGCAAGCAGCTTCTCATTGTGAACACCACAACCACAGCCACGGCTTATGTTCAGAACGTTACTGTGGTAGCTGGAGAGTTCTGGAGAGCGGAACTTGGAGACATACTCTTTCAACTTCCGACAAACCATACTTACGTCCTTGGGCCTTTCGAGAGTTCTTGGGTCAAACAGTACAACGGAACCGTACTTATTGACACCAACGCAACGCGCGGCTCTATTGCCCTTATTAACCTGCCCTGAGCCGGGGCTAATATATTTTTAGGGTGGTGAAAATACGGCCGATTACATAACCCATGATGACGCAGACGACTATTTTGCCCTAAGACCTAACTCAGAGGCATGGACGGATGCCGGTGTCACTGATGCGGATAAAGAAGGTTCTCTTCATACGGCTACTCAGGCTATCAACTGTCTAGGCTTGAAGGGCTGGAAGGCAAATCCAGAGACTCAGGTTAACGCATTCCCTCGATACATCCCCCTTGCCCGAGGCGGCATTATGGGTGATGGGGTGACAGTCCCTCAGGCTGTGATTGATGCGTGCTGCGAGGAAGCCTTAGAGCTCTTATCAACAGGTGGCAATGTCCGGCGGTCTCTGCAAGACCAGAACGTGACATCCATGAAAATGCTTGATGTCTCTGAGACCTTTGGCCCACCAGCCGGGCAGCCGGTCCTTATCTCCAGGATCGCCAAGGATCTTATCAGGCCCTTCATGGCTGTGGTGGTGCCTATCGTATGACCAGAAAGAGCCCCGTGCATGATTACCTCAAAAGCGTGGGCCAATATGCTGATCTCTGGAAGCTTTACCTCGGACTGCCAGCCAATCCCCTGGTTCTAACTGATGTCTCACCAGCCGGTAATCATAAGGTGCGGATCTATGTTTGGCCTATCTCGGGGCATACTGACTGCGTTGGCACCGTCCAAGTTAATGCAGAGACTCCTTTGGTCTTCTCCGGTGAGGGCTATATGGATTCTTTGGCAACCCTGACAGCCACGCCAACGGTAAAATGCTTTAATCTGGATTGTGCCGTAAGGG
>Ga0208495_1000443_pt1 | contig 14041 bp, 10 predicted proteins | sample CryBogmetaGMA14M_FD_184551 | JGI IMG/M metagenome (GOLD analysis project Ga0208495, IMG submission 184551) | Freshwater microbial communities from Crystal Bog, Wisconsin, USA - MA14M (SPAdes) | ecosystem: Environmental > Aquatic > Freshwater > Lake | place: Crystal Bog, Wisconsin, USA...
ATGGTAAGGCTTCCCCAGAGCAAATTGGGCTGGGCCCATTTCAACTGCCCGCCCATGAACAAGTGATCCATTCCGCCGCCAACGTATTTGATAAAAAATCCCAGGCCAAACAAACCAAAGATAATCGATGGTACAGTGGCCAGGGTCCTTACCGCAAACCGTATGGTCTGGGCGATCCATGATTTCTCATGGGCGTATTCGGTAAGGTAAATAGCAGTAATAGCTCCGAATGGCACCGCAGCAAGAGACATCACGATCACAAGCAGGGCCGTGCCATAAATAGCCGGGAAAATCCCTCCCTTCATCATCCCATCAGTAGGAAACGATGTGAGAAATTTCCAGCTAAGTGTATCCTTGCCTCCGATAATGGTTACAACAAGAATGATTACAATAATTGCAAGAATCAATACAACCGAAAGGGCTGATGCGGTAATAATCGATCCACCGATAAGTTTATTTTTCAGCCTCATGCTCCCCTCCCCTGTATCTTTCTAACCAGCCTGACCTTGACATAAAATTCGGCTAAGGCATTTAATGTGAAGTTGAAAATAAAGAGTATAGAACCGATCAGGAAAAGCACCCCGTAATGCATATCGCCAAAAACTACTTCGGCCATCTCAGCGCCGATGGTGGCAGCCAGGGTGCGTACCGATTCAAAGGGGTTCAAAGAACTCAAGGCTGCATTTCCTGTAGCCATCAGTGCGATCATGGTTTCGCCGAATACGCGGCCAACGCCCAGAAGTACCGCGGCAAAAATACCGGGTGTTGCCGCCGGCAGGGTTACAAATACCGCGGTCTGCCATTTGGTGGCTCCCAGTGCAAGGCTGGCTTCACTGTATGTTGCAGGCACGGCTGTAAGTGCATCCTCCGTTATGGTAAAAATAACGGGTATGGCCGCCAGGGCCATCGCGATTCCACCCACGAATGAGTTAAGCCGGGTTTCGTACCCGAAAACGTTTTGTAAAAAGGTAGCCATCACCATCAGAGCAAAAAATCCAATCACCACCGAGGGAAATCCTGCAAGCAATTCAATGGCCGGTTTGATCCATTCCCTAAGCCAGGCCGGGGCGAATGCCGAAGAAAACAAAGCCGCGAGAATTGCTACAGGAGCGGCAAACAACATGGCGATCAAAGTCACTTTTAAGGTTCCCACAAATAATGGAATCAGTCCATATCTCGGATTTTCAGAAACCGGGTACCATTCATTGCTGAACAGACTGCTAAGGGAGCCCTCCCCACCTGAACTTTCGGAAGAAACAAGGTTTCCATCGGGGTTCACTTCTTTCTCTGACAAGGAAGAATCTTTTACTACACCATAGCTTTCAGGCTTGTTCTCCGCGGCTCCGGATTCAGCCCCGGTATACGTCTCGGGTTTCTGAGGAGCTGCAGAAGGTTCAGCCCCGGTGTATGTCTCGGGCTTTTGTTCAGCTGCAGCCTCGGTGCCTCCATAAGACTCAGGCTTGTTCGCGGTTCCCGCTGTGGTCTCAGCTTTTGCCCGGGACACGGACTTAAACGCCGGAAGGCTTTCGCGGAACACGAAAAAAAATATCAGAATGATAATAGCAATGGAAAGAAATGCAACGGAGGTAATCAGCTTCTCGGCAAAGTACTCCGAGAACCGGAATTTCTTTCTCAGAGATTCAGCAGTGAAAGTATAAGCTGTTTTTTTATAATCAGAATTCATCGATCTTGGTTTAAAAGTGAAAGGCAACATTTTTTCAAATGCTGCCAGTCACTTAACACACATCTACTAACAAAGGTATTATTTAACGGGAAAATAACCAACTTCAGTAACAACTTTCTGTCCATCGGCGCTTAATATCCAGTCAATATATTTTTTAGCGTCGCCTGTAGGTCTGTTTCTCATGTACATATAGAGATAACGGGTGATGGGATACTGCCCTTTGGCAATGGTTTCAGCTGTTGCAAGGTAGGCCTGACTTTTATCGACCTTCTTCACTTTGCAATGTTTAACGCCGGTTGCATAAGCTGCACCGCCGTAACCGATTCCGTATATATCTTTGCTAACAGCGTTGACAACAGCCGCTGTTCCGGGAAGGGTCTGGCAACTGGGTGCATAATCTCCTTTTACTACTTTCTCCTGGAAGAAAACATAGGTACCCGAGCTGTTTTCACGTCCATACAGTTTGATCTCAGCATCGGGTCCACCCACTGCTTTCCAGTTCCGGGTCTTACCACTGAAAATATCGCCAAGCTGCTTTATCGTGAGTTCACTAACCGGGTTGTTTTCACTAAGAAAGATAGTGATACCGTCTTTTGCACAGGGGATCTCAATTCCGAGAGAAGAATAACGTTCCTTAAGTTTGTCCATTTCCGATGATTTCAGCGCACGGCTGGAATTGCAGATATCGGTTGATCCATTAATCAGGGCTGATATTCCCGTACCTGAGCCACCACCCGTGACCTGTACAATAACATCGGGATTTGATTTCATGTATATCTCGGCCCACTTCTGTGCCAGGATAACCATGGTATCAGAACCTTTGACCGTGATTTTTTTCGGTGCCGGTATGAATGCGAAGCCTATTACTGCCAACAGGACAATACTCGCAATCAGAGCTAATTTTCTTGAATTTTTCATATGTTTTTTATTAATTTTTGTTTTATTTTTTCTTCTTTCACCATTTAGAATTTCACCTGCATCCTCACGGTCAGCACATTCTGTTTGATCACGTTGCTATAATCGTAAGCGCTGGTTACTCCATTCACCGTGTATGCTGAGACCACATTACCATTTCCATTGGCGCCAACTGTACCAACCTTTTTATTCATCGGCATTTCATACGCAATCATGAACTTGATGTTGTCGGTGAAATAATAACTATAAGCGAAAGTCCAGGTTCCATAAGGAATATCGGAAGTTCCGCTATTGAGTTTGCTGGTATATACATTGTCTGTCTGGGTAACTGTTGCAACGTTACCTGCAAAGGTCTTCACAGGATTCGGGTCCTTGGTGGTTTTAGAAGCATCGTATTTTGCGGTGCCGATCTGATCGGCGGCAAGCTTGGTATTGGGGTTGTACCAGTCATATCTTACTGCGACCTGGTTGCGTTTGCCAATGTTCTTGGTCAGGTAAACATACCAGCCGCTGAAACTTTTGGTGATGGCCGGAGTGCTGTTACTTGTTTTGGTTAAGGTGGTAGTCATCCACAGGGTATCATTCTTAATTACGTTGGTAGAAGTAACTGCTGATGCAGAAGTCGTGATGCCGGGAATGGAATTCACACCGGTAATGTATTCACCCTTGATTGAGAGTCCGCCAAGAACATCGGCATAAAACTGAGCTTCAACACCAAACCACTGCTTGGGTACTGACTTGCCCAGATTCTCCAGGGTGCTTTTATAAGTATAATCAGAATTCAATGCAGTTAAGCTGTTGGCCTTGATCCGGCCATAATATCCGTGTGCACCAATAGTAAGTCCGCCCCATTTGCCGAGCTTAAAATCATAGGTAAGGCGTGCCATCAGGTCTTTATAATTGTCGTAATCGATATTCTGCAGCACAACCAGGTTCCCGTTTGCATCAGGGGTAGCGATGCCATCATTACCGTTAAAAACGGCCAGCTGGAACTTCAATGGAAATTTGGGGGGGGTAACTTCAAGTTTTGCACCGATTGCACGTTCATCGGGATAGATTGCCCTGATCACGCGGGAACGCTCGGGAACTTCGCGGCTACTCGAGGAAAACTCCACTTCGTAGTTGGGGCGATTGAATTTACCAACCCACAATGAGAAAGTTTTCAGCCATGGATCGTTGGCTCTTGCATAAGCATCCTTTATTGTAATGTTACCGGGCTGAAAATCGGGTTGCAGCACGAAAACGATCCCGTTAATCGGCTCATACGTAAATTTTATTCTTGCCCTGCGTACCATGAAATAATTACCAGGATACACGTTTGAGGCTTCGTAGTTCACCCATTGGGCCTGGATATACCCCGACAACTTGATCTTGGTAAGCTTGGCCAGATCGCTCTCGGCGGTTGCAAGTCTTTCTTCTACTCCGGCAACTTTGTCGTTCAGAGTGGAAACTTTCTGTTTCACGGTATCCAGATCATTCTGCACCTTCATTTGCGCCTGTAATGTCATAGCAAGAAACAGCAACGGCAGCACAAGTCCGCCAATCATAATAAATTGTGTAAATTTCTTCATAAACAGTAGTTTTGGTTCGCAGCAAAATTAGAACTTGCGCAAACCGGCTATGTTACGCCAGTATTACTTTAATGTTAAATAATTGTTAAGCGATTTTGCCAGCGCCAGAAATAACGCGGGATTCAGTAACGTGATTGTTAGGGTGTCATGCCTCTATGGGAAAGCTGATCGTGAAGGAAGTTCCATTTGTCTGTTCTATATGCAGCCGGGCCTCAATCTGTTTGACGAGGATTTCAACGATTTGGAGTCCCATGGTTTTATTTCCTTCCATTGAGAAACCCTGCGGAAGTCCGATCCCTGTATCTGAAATAGTAAGAGCATAAAAATTCGGGGCTTTTTCTTTTTTGAATGAAACGGTAATGGAACCCTTGGTATTGTCGGAGAATGCATGCCGGTAGGCATTACTGAGGAGTTCATTCAGCATCAGCCCCAGCGGAATAGCAGTTTCAATATTAATAATAAGCGGTTCCATCTCGAAATCGAGGTGAACATTCATCCTTCCATAAGTAGATGAAACTACCGAAGCAATTGACCTGACGTAATCGGGAAAGGAAATTTTCTCGAAATCTTCAGAACGGTATAGCATCTCGTGTACCAGCGCCATGGTCCTTATCCTGAGCTGCAGATCGGTAAGCGATTGCCTGATATCTTCGTTCTGGCTTTGTGCTTTCTGCATATTGATCAGGCTCACAAGGATCGCGAAGTTATTTTTAACTCTGTGATGAATCTCCCTCAGGAGATTTTCTTTTTGTTTGGTACCTTCCACGATTCCCATTTCTCTTTTTTTAAGTTCCTGAATATTTCTTGTCACTGACACAAATTCCCTGAAGTCCCCGGTTTTAGGATCAAATACAGGATTAAGGGAACTCTCTACCCATAATGGTTCATTCCTCTTCTTTCTGGCCAGGAAAGTAATAGTATCGCTCCTGCGGGCCGTTACAATCTGCATGAGCTGTTCTTTAAGAAAATCTGAATACCCGGAAATCACCAGTTCGAATAAATTTATAGATGACAGCTCTTTAGGGGAATACCCAAAAATATCAGTGGCAGCTTGTGAAGCGTATGTAAAATTATAGTCCTTGTCGATTCTGGTAATCAGATCCAGCGAATGTTCTGCAATGAACTTGTATTGATCTTCTTTTTCCACTATCCTTTTCTGGATCAGTTTCCGTTCAGCCGCTTCATGCTGGAATTTGATATTCAGGGTTCCAATTTTTTTCTTTGACCTCAGATGGCGTATGTTTATCCTCACAATAATAATAACAGCAAGAAGAACCGCGAAAACAATAGCGATCAGAAGGAATTTAAAAATCTGCTGGTTTCTTATAAATCGTTTCTGAAGGTAGTTCTGACGCTCAAGAACTGAAATACTTTGCTTTAAGGCAGAGATGTTTTGCCCTTCTTTGATTGCAACAATATCGGTATTAAGTCTTTCGAACAGAATGCTGTCGTTGGCGGAAGCCATCAGTAAAAAATTATACAGGGCTTTTTCCTTATTTCCTTTATTCAGATAATAATCATATAATATGCTGTATCCGCTTTTCAAATAATAGAATTTTTTGTTTTTCTTCGCTTTTTCAAGAGCTGAATTCATATAATACATTCCGGAATCTGCCTGGTCCATCCTTAAATAATCACCTGCCAGATTGATAAGTGAACTGTTTTCGGCATCCAATAATTTCGCTTTTCTTCTCAATGAGAGAGCTTTCCTGTTAAAATACACGGCCCTGGGAAGATTATGCTGCATATCGTAAACATGAGCCATCCGGGTATACATTGTACCGGAGATTCCAGGATTAACAGAATCAGCTAATAACGCCAATGTATCATACATCCTGATCACATCCCCATACCTTTTCTCATCAAGATAAATAGCGCCAATCGAAATATAAACTCCCAGTTGTTTTCTCCGGTCCCTGGCTTTGGTAAAATATTTCAAGGCTTCCATATAATAATCCAGTGCTTTTGAGGTGTCCATTTGCTCATGGAACACATCGGCCATATTATTAAGATAGGTGCCCGTGTAAACATAATCCTTTTTATGTCTTGCCAGCTCAAGACCGTGCCTGCATGAGGAAAGGGCACTCTCGTAATTTTTCAGGTAGAACTCGACAGCGAAAAGGGCATGGTCAGCCCGCATCAACCCTGTCGTGTCTCTGAGCAAACTGAAAAGCTGGGAGGACGCAAGAATAAAACGTATCGCTTCGGCACGTTTCCGTTTCCCGATTAAATAATTTCCGATATTCAGGTAAGATTCGGCTTTCCCTTCGGTATAAGAGATTTCAATAGAGCGTTTCATTACCTGATATGCAATAGCAAATTTCTCTTCTGGTGTTAATGTATCGGCATTAATTATAGTGATCATCTTATCTATACTGCGGATGTCGTTCGACTTTTCCCCGGCATCGGTATTTCGGTCGTTCCGGGCGAAAAGACCAGATGGCAGAAAAACTGCGATCAGCAGAAACAGAGAAAATGGTCTTAGTCGTTTAGATTCCATCCCTGATTGTGAAAATGATTATTCAAAAGTAAGAAAAACCCTCATTAGGTTACTTTATTTTCCTGGTTTTAAGGAGAAGGCTGTTGCTGACTACCGAGACTGATGAGAATGCCATGGCTGCACCGGCAATCATAGGGTTCAGCAGGAAGCCGGTAAAAGGGTATAGTATTCCTGCAGCAACAGGAATGCTGAGGACATTGTAGAAAAAAGCCCAGAACAGGTTAACGCGGATCGTATGAACTGTTTGCCTGCTGATCTTTAAAGCCAACGCCAGCTTTGCAAGGTCGCCTTTGAGAAGGATGATCCGGGCCGATTCTATAGCAATATCGGTTCCGGTGCCCATGGCAATACCCACATCGGCAAGTGCCAGAGCCGGGGAATCATTGATTCCGTCGCCAACCATGCCGACTTTCTTTCCGGATTTCTGTATTTCCCCGATATATTCAGATTTCTGTAAGGGCGAGGCCTCGGCTTTGAAAAAATCAATCCCGGTTTTCGAGGCAATCTGTGAACTGATAGCAACACTGTCGCCCGATAGCATATGTACCTCAAGGCCCATATCTTTCAGCTCTTTAACTGCAGCTGCCGACCCGGGTTTGATACTGTCGCTTATAGCGGCGACAGCCACAACCCTTAGATTTCGCGCAATGTAAACCACCGAGAAGGCCTGATTCCTGAGCAGCTGATGATATCCGAGAAGCTCATCAGAGATGAGGCAGCTATTACCGGTGACATACGTTGGACTGCCGATATGATACCTGTTCTGATTGTATAATCCCGAGACGCCTTTTCCTGTCACACTTTCGAAACCCACTACCGTATTAGCCGTATTCTGAGGTACATTAAAAAAATCCATCAGGGCCCTGGCGTACGGGTGTTCCGACCGCCATTCAATAGAAGCCACTGCTGCGGATATCTCTGCAACAGCATCCTGTGCAAGATGCTCGTTTTGGTCCCATTGTATCTCGCTCACGCCGGGCTTGCCCGAGGTGATAGTCCCGGTTTTATCAAAAACGAGAACATCAAGTTTGCAGAATTCTTCCAGGCCGGGTGCATCTTTGATGAGGATACCATGCTGTGCAGCCTTACCAAGGCCGACTATAATTGCGGTAGGTGTGGCAAGGCCCAGGGCACAAGGGCAGGCGATGATCAGAACACTTACCGCGGTAGTTAAGGCATGCGAAAAACCCATTCCTGGAAAGAATACCAGCCAGGAGAGAAAGGTAAGAACCGCTATACCTATAACAACCGGAACAAAGACCGAAGCTATACGATCGACCGTTTTCTGGACCGGGGCTCTGCTCCCCTGTGCCTGCTCAACCAGCCTGATGATCTGTGCAAGCATAGTCTGTTCTCCGATTTTTTCGGCCAGGATCAGCAGACTGCCTGTCTGGTTCAGGGTGGCGCCTATCACCTGGTCTCCTGCCTTTTTGGTCAATGGAACGCTTTCGCCCGTGATCATGCTTTCGTTGACCAGGCTATCCCCTTCGGTGACGTGACCGTCGACCGGAATCTTCTCCCCAGGTCTGATCACGACAATATCTCCTATCCTTACTTTTGAAATAAGCACTTCCTTTTCCTCTCCGTTTCGGATCACTCTTGCAGTCTTTACTCCGAGGTTCATCAGCTTCCTTATGGCAGAAGATGTTTTGCCTCTCGCCCTTTCTTCCAGAAAACGCCCGAGAAGGATAAAAGAGATGATCACCACGGCAGCCTCGTAGTACATCGAAGATCCCATCCCTTTCATGGGGTTCACCGATGGAAAAAACGTATTGTACAGGCTGAAGAGAAAGGCTGTTCCGCTTCCCATTGCTACCAGGGTATCCATATTTGTGGTAGCATGTCTGGCGCGTTTCCAGGCAATGACAAAGAACTCCCTTCCGAACCAGAACATCACCGGACAGGATAAGGCCAGCATAATCCAGTTTCTGTATGCAAGCCCGGGTAGAAACATAGAGATTACAAATACCGGAATTGCAAAAGAGAAAGAAGCCAGCAGATTAATCCTTGCCTTACGCAAACGCCCGGCCTCACGCGATTCCTCATCCGCCATCATACCTTTACCGGTAATAAGCCGGTAGCCGATAGCCGAAACGGCATCCTCCAGCTGCTTTATTGAAGCTTTCTCAGGATCAAACTCGACCAGCACCGTCTGGTTCGAGAAATTCACGTTGGCCGAGACAACACCTTCAACTGCCGCAAGCATGCTGTTTACACTGGCCGCACAGGCAGTGCATGACATCCCTTCAACTTTATAGATCTCTTTACTGGTTTTCATTCTGGCGGAGTGGCTGGGAAAATCAACGAAAGTGTTTCTTCTATTTTGGGAAATAAAGCCTGTAAAAGTGCCTGATTGCTTTTCATGATTTTATTCCTGAGTACCTGCAGATGCAGTTGATATTCGGGGCTGATCTTTTTCCTTTTCTGAATGAACTGGACGATGTAGTCCATCAGAACCTGGTTATCGTGCCAGTTTCCGATCAGCATCTCGGTCTGGCTCAGCCTGCTTAAAATAGCATCCTGTTTCTCATCTTTGAATACCATGGAAATCAGGATGAGAATGGTCACCATGCTTTTAAGATGCTTTCTGATTTCGTGAATGTTTTCAGGGTTGGAAGGATAATTTCTGAGCAGGCTTATTTTCTTTGCTTTCTTTAGAATAAATTTTTCTGACCTGACTTTCAGCGACCTGACTTTGATCTCCAGGCATAGTTTCATGATCGCCTTTTCTGATTTTTTCAGTTTCTTTTCGTCGAACTTCTGCACTACAGCAATAAACTCTTTGCTTAGTTTATTTTCCCTTGACCGGAGGTATTTGATAAAGAAAGTCATGCCGGGTGTAAGCGGGCCGAACTTTGCAATCACGATCTGGTTTACCTGCAACTCCCTTATCTTTCCCGAAAACCTAAACAATGTTTTGAAGACTTCGAAATTTTCATTGTCAAATTTTTCCGGATCAAGCATCTCGAACATCTCGAGGATGGAATAGATCTTTTTCATGTCGAGCCGGGTCTTGTGAATGTCCTTTTCATCGCCTGTGATACTCGAGCTGTAAAGGTTGGCAAGGAAGGAAGTGGTTCTTTTTTTGAAAAAACGCCAGTAAAATTCCCGGACTTTTGAAGACGTCATAAAATTGCTAAATTATTTAGCTTAAGGTAATTATAATGCCAGGGAGGACTCCCTGACAGGTAATTTTTCGGTACTTTCTGCTTTAGCTGGTTGAGCATTCTCAGCCGGGGAAGGATTTTCTATGTGATGAATCGGGCCGGGAGGGGGCACATGGTAAGCCAGTTTATAATGCTTGTAAACCTTGTTCAAATCTTTCAGGAGGGCTATACCCTGTTTGGCCATCCGTTCTTTACGATCCCATGAAACATGCATTTCAAGCATATCCTTCATCATAATATTACGGTTGTTTTTCCAGGAACGCAGAGAATTAATAAGGGCCGGGTGGAACTGGGATCTCAATACAGAATACTGTTCCCGGGCCTGTAACAATTTGATCTTTTTTAAATGCTGTTCCAGCCCGCAGGCAGAACCCGGGTTTTTACCTTCGGTGATCATTATCAGCTTTTTCAGCCGGATCTCTATAATCCCCGACAGAATCCAGATGGCTTCGGTATAAAATCCATTTTTCATGGCATTGCCGGCTGCAATCGTCAGCTCTTTAACCGTGAACACTGGTTTTTTACTCTTTCCTGTCTTGATCCTCATGGCAGCAGAAGTCGAAATTTGTGGTAAAGGTAGAAAAAAAATGCCTACCTTTACCGTCCTTATTCAATGAATAACCTTGTACCGTGCCACGATTCTTTAGTTTTATAAGTATTCTCCTGCTGCTCTTAACACTCAGTTGCTCTAAGCAGAGTGATCCTGTAACCCTCGATTTTAATTCACTGGTAGCCGGGGGAGTAGGCCTGGGTTTTGTAAGTCCGTCTACAGTTCCTCCAACTGCTACCATTGTTGCTACTATGAGCTCAGCTGTTAATCCTGCCAGTGCAACAACCAACAACATAAAACTCCTGAGGTCTTATGATACTACTTATGTAGACCTTGCCATCACAGTCTCAGGAAGTACTATAACCATCGTTCCTAAGACTGATCTGGGCAACGGCATCTATTATGAACTTACATTCACATTACTTCTGGGTACAGACGGCACTTCTATGACCTATCTCTGGAGGTCATTCACCACGATTGGCAGCTTCGGACCCCCGGGGCTTATTGCTTATTGGAATTTTAACGGCAACACTTACGATATGCAGGGGCATTATACCGTGAGTTCTGTCACAGATCTAAATTATGCGATCTCCTTCAGAAAATCCCTGGGGCAGTGTGCCGCATTTAATGGCACGTCGACCATGGTTCAGGTTTCTAACGGCGATCAGCTGGTTAACACGAAAGATTTCTCTGTCTCTTTCTGGGTAAGAGCAAATTCCCTGTACCAGATTGATTCAACAGGGAAACCAAAAGCGCAGCTGGTGCTCGGGGTAGGTGATTATAAAGGTTTTGAGTTCGAGATTGCCTCCGACTACAGCTCCTGCAAACTGGTTGCTTCCTATGCCCTTCCCGACGGCTCCACGATTTCTGAAGATCTCTCCTTTGGCGGTGACGGCAAAACAGGAACTAACGGAGGTTTTCCTGGCTGGACTTACTGCGCCGACCTTAGAGCCACCGGTGGTGTTTTAGCGCTGCTGAAAGACAGCTGGGCTTTTATCAGCTGCACCTATAACAGTAATACCAGGATTGGCACTCTTTATATTGATGGCGTTATGATGAAGCAGCAGGATTTCAACAAATGGCCGGCCGGAGATCCCGCTACAACCATCACGGGCCTGAAATACGGCGGCAGTGCACCCCTGCAGGAAAACCTGTTTGCCATGGGCTTCTTCCATTCTGCCCTGTCAACGGCCTATTCAAACACTTCCTGGGGGAATTACTTTTCTCCTTATTCAAACCATTTCAGGGGGTGGCTCGATGAGGTAAGGATCTTTAACAGTGCAATTAAAAGTTCAGATGTACTTGAGATGTACATTCTCACCATGCCTTAATTTTTCTCTTCCACAAGTTTCTTGATCCCTCTCATCACTTTCAGTGGAGTGTCTACAATGACCATGTTGTATAACCACGAAGGTACATTTCCGCCCGGATCTACAAAACCTTCCAAGACCGCCTGGATCGTATTGTTGCCCGTTGGTTTCAGTGTCCACTTCTGCCAGTAATTCCGTATCCTCACGATTCCTTTCCGTTCGGGGACCGCATCGGGCAGGGGTTTGGCCGAAACGGTTTTTTCTCCTGTTATAGGGTCCACAGTGATCTTCGCCTCAACACAAAGATCACGGTCATTCATAGGCCATGGTACATCATACACCAGATAATACCTGACGAGTTTATCAGGTTCAAAAGTGAGCACTTTTATCTCCTTCACATTTTTATCCCACCAGTCAACATTCTCCACATTTCCGATATACCTGCTGAGCTTTTCCATGGTTGTATGGAATACCGTTTCTCCTTTGAAGCATTTAAAGTTAGAATGATCAGGCGTTCTGGTATAGATCTTTATCCCCTCTTTTTCCTTGATGAAATTCCATGTCTGTGCACTCAGCGCTGAACACATCAGTACTAAACAAGACACCAGGAGAAACCTCAGGTAAATCAATGGATATTTTTTGTTCGGTGGCTGCTTCACGGATTCTATTTTACCTGCAGAATCTCATCGAGGCCCGCGATTTTAAAGGTCTTCATGATAAAGGGGTCAGTATTCAGAATCGAAAAAGCTCCGTCTTTTACCCTCTTCTTTCCGGTCACACAAAGTCTGATAAACGAAGACGAGATATACGTAACTTCTTTCAGGTCAAACGCAAGGCCGAAATCGAGAAGAGCCCCCGGGTTATCATTCTTTGAAAGCGAAGTAAATTTGGCCTCCAGTTCCGGTGAGAGCTGGTTGCATAGTACCGTATCCAGGCGTCCTTTAAAAATACAGGTCAGTAGTCTTACTTCGGGGTTAAAATCAAAATCTAACATAATGGTGCTTTTTCAATTAATGATTTTTATGATACTCAAACCTCAGATCGGCTTCACTGCAATTTTCGTCAAGGTATTTAGGCTTGTCGATGCTGAAAAACCGGTCATTCATTTTTCTCCTGCAAACTCTCTGGATATTAATAAGGTGTTTTACGCTGATGTTCTCGGTGGTGATGTTTTTACCGCCCGTGCCACAGCCAAGGGTCAGCGATGGCGAAAGCATATTGAATGTTCCTCCGACTGCACCCTGGGAAGTTGGCGTGTTGACCACGATACGCCCGGCATTGATAAGCTGGCTGAATTCCATGATCCGGTGTTCGTCATTGGCATAAATTCCTGCGCTATGCCCAATCCCCCCCAGGTAATTCAGATCGATGCATAATTTTATGGCCGAATGATAATCTTTTGCAGTATAAAACGCCAGGATAGGGGCCAGGATCTCGACCGAAAGAGGGTAGTCTTTACCAACCCCTTTTAATTCGGCCAGTAATATTTTTGTTCCCTTTGGAACAGTAATTCCGGCTTTTTGGGCAATCGTTTCAACTGACTGGCCCACGATAAAGGGGCTCATGCTCATCGACTCTTTCACAACAGCGATATTCTGTACCTTAAGGATTTCCTCCGGGCTGAGAAAATAACAGTTCTGTCGTTTAAACTCATCTCTTATCTGAGGAGCAATTTTTTCTTCAACCACAACCGACTGCTCGCTGGCACAAACGGTTCCGTTATCGAATGTTTTTGACATGATGATAGAGGAAATGGCAAAGGGGAGATCTGCGCTTTCGTCGATGAACACTGGCACATTGCCAGGCCCCACACCTATAGCCGGGTTGCCCGAGCTGTAAGCTGCTTTAACCAAACCTGTTCCTCCGGTAGCAAGGATAAGCGCAACCCTCGGATGAGCCATCACCATCTGAGTGAACTCCCTCGATCCTGCCGGGATCATCTGAATGCAATCCTCAGGTGCCCCTGCCTCCAGCGCCGCTTCGTAGCATATACGGGCTGCTTCACCAGTAGAGCGGGCCGCGTTACGGTGAGCGCTGATAATGATGGGGTTTCGGGTCTTCATGCAGATGAGTATCTTGTAAATGGCAGTAGATGTGGGATTGGTCACAGGTGTTACCGCGAAGATAGGGCCCAGAGGCTGGGCAATCTCTGAAATGCCGGTAACTGTGTCATGATTGATAACCCCAACCGTTCGCTGATCCCGTATATCCTCGTACGCCAGCTGAGTGCCTATTACGTTCTTCCACACTTTGTCCTCCCAGATGCCGATCCCGGTCTCATCAACAGCCATCTTCGCCAGCTTTACCCTGGCATTCAGGGCGGCCCTGTAAACAGCCTCCACAA
>Ga0208495_1000445_pt1 | contig 14007 bp, 14 predicted proteins | sample CryBogmetaGMA14M_FD_184551 | JGI IMG/M metagenome (GOLD analysis project Ga0208495, IMG submission 184551) | Freshwater microbial communities from Crystal Bog, Wisconsin, USA - MA14M (SPAdes) | ecosystem: Environmental > Aquatic > Freshwater > Lake | place: Crystal Bog, Wisconsin, USA...
AGCTAAGATTCTTGGTACGAGCCAACGGAATGTAGAAAAAATTAAAGCTATACAAGATGAAGGCGATGAAGAATTAATTGATGGGATCAGGAAGGGGACATTAACCATTAATAAGGCTTATAATATGGTTTATCCTGATGAGAATGACAATGATGACCCCGATATAGAAGATATGGAATTTGAAGAGATACAACAACTGGAAGAGTCCATAGGCTATAACTTCGGGCAAAACCTTGTCTTAGATACAAACCCGGCCCCCTATGTGAAGAAGCTTGTAGAGCTAAAGGAGCAAATGAAGGAGTTAGAAAAGGACATAGTAGACCCGGATGTAAAGGTTGGTGGTGAATATGAAAATTGTGCAAATAAATGGAAAATGGATTCTCTACACTACAGGGAAAGAACAAATCTCAATTCTCAAATCTATGCAATTGAGAAGATGCTTAATTATGGAATAAACGAAGCAAACCTTAATTTCTGGTATTACTACATGCATCCCCCTCATTTCGGGAAAGAAAAGAGGGATGTGGAGTGGTATGTCTGGTTTGAAGAGGATGACAAGCTTAGAACGGATTTCTGGAATAAGTTAGGGCTACCATTGCAGCCGCCCTATAGAAAAGTGTGGGATAAGAGGCTATTGGCTGGCTTAGCCATTGTTGGAAGAAGCGACGGCAAAAGAATGGAGAAGCTGAAGCAATACGAAGCATGGAAAGGAGGAAAAGATTCGATTAAAAGACTAAGAGGCTACGAAACGCTTGATGCTGTTGAAAAGGTCCCATCTATAGATGTTGAATATAAAGATGGAAGAGAGGAATGGTTAGCAGCACATGTAGAACGTGATAAAGAATGTAGAAAGGTCCTAGAAAGGTATTATCAGGAGGTGAATCAGGCGTGACTCCTAAAGAATCCTACAAGAACCAAGAACCTCTTGCCGAACCTTTGCCCGATCTGCAAGCTACAGAGCAGGAGCAGCACTTAATCAATAGGCAACGACTCAAAGAGCAGCTTCTTGAAGAGGTGGAAGCCGCAAAGCTGAAGGAAGCCTCCCTTCCGCCCCGTGTCCCTTCCCCTGGGGACCACACAAGCAAAGAGCATACTCAGGTTGAACGCCTTGCCCGTGTCTCTGGCATAGTCGATTTTAGGAAACCTGTCGAATTTGCAGATGATGACTTAGAACAAAAAGAACAAACCTACTTCGGCATACCAAGATTGAAAAGAAGACCTCCGACAACCACACATAAACCATATGAGCCAAAGAGCTTCGGGCAAAATGTGATTAGGACAAGGTAATTGTCCACTGACAAAGAGAAAAGCCTCAGGAGAGCCCTACAGGAATTATAATAATGGGGCTAAACAATTAGCCCCTCTGCAAAACCAGCTTTTGTCTGATCGGTTCGCCGTGATGAAGTTTCAAGCCCCGCGGCGGCACGGGTCTCTTCTCTCCAGCTTCATGCCCCTGTAGCTCACCTGGCAATAGAAGCCTACTCTCTCCAGCTTCCAGAGGCCGGGCGAACTTCTCCATTGCCGTCTTTCCAAAGTGCTTCAAGTCAAACTCACGCTGGCAAAGCTCCTGTCCCCGATGTGATAAGACAGGCTGCTCTTTTGCGGCCCTTGCCTTTGCCTCCAGCTCTTCTTGAACGTGTCCGAGGCGGGCCTGCTGATCAAGCCATTTTTGATCTTCAGAAGACCGCCCCTTCATTGCTATATCCATCATCCTCTTGTAAACTTCTTCATCCATGAATATCACCCTTGTAGGTCGCTACCGTCCGAGTCCAAGCTGGAACTCAGGGGGAAGCGACTTTAAGCCGCTAACATTTCTGTAATTTTTGCCGGGTCCCGAACCAGAGCCCGCAAAGGATGGAAAACGCCCTCTGCGATCTCACCACCGTCTTTGCATAGCGGTATTAATTGATCCTTCAGCTTGATTAGTTTTTGGGCTTCCAGAAGCCCTTCTGTGACGGCGGCCCCTCTTGCCGTTTCCAGAACCTGAAGCTCCTCATTGGCAAAGAGAACGGGAAGGGTAAGGGCCGGATTCTTCTGCAAGAGAGAGATTACCAATCTATTGATCCTCTTTGCGATTACCTCAGGAACGGCCCTCACCGCGTCAAGGCGTGCTTCAAGCTGCTCCATAGAACTGCTCTCCAGTCCAAAGGACTCAAAAACGCCCTCGATCTCATCAATGATCCCCTGAAGTACAGCCATGTTATTCCTGATAACCGCTATCTCTAGCTGGATTTGCTCTACCAGGTTCTCATCATGAAAACTGGTTATCTTAGGCAAGCCATCAGTCATTTCAATGATGCTCTGCTCTCTGATTATGCTCTCCTTTTCGCATAGCTGCTCTTCCAAAAAGACAATCGCCGTGGCGATCTTTACCAAAGGATCTTTCTTGCCCCGATCTCTACGGGCCAAATTCATCAGTGTCATAACCCATACTAATCGCCTCAATCTTTAATAAGTTTTCTAATTCATAGCCCATAGATTTATCTATCTATGAAGTAGAACTACATTGCATGGGAAGAAAATTCGCAGGGGATCTAAGAGCAAAACGCCGGAAACTCTCCAAGAAGGCGGAAGACTTGAAGGCTGGAGCCGCCTGGCTGAAGGCCGCCCATGATAAGGACCCTGAATTATTGCCTTCCGGCCTGGCTGAGAATGCCATCCATAGGGCTGAGGAGTTCAAAGCAAAGGCTACAGCCCTGAGCCCGGCGATCAAGCTTGAAGAGCTTAGCGTGTTCACCTACCAAAAGAAAAAGGGTGATAAGTGCTACAGATATTGGAAAGCAGAATGGAGAGGCCACAATGGAAAGATGAAACAAGCTCACATAGGCCCGGCTGACGGTAAAATGGGCCTATCAGAGGATGAGGCCCTTACAAAGGCCCGCCGTGCTAAGGCTGAAGACTTAGGACTTCGCATTAGCCTTAAATAGTTTGAATAACTTAGGATAGGCTAATATGTTCCCTACCGTTCCTTCGGGAACGGTAGTTCAATATATATTCGAGTGATCTTTTTGGAGAAAGCAGCGGTCTTTATTGATGGCGGCTATCTTAGTAAGATTTTAAAGGGCCAATTCGCTAGTGAGAAAATTGATTATTCGGTATTCTCAGACATTATTTGTAATGATTATAAGCGATTACGGACCTATTACTATGACTGCTTACCGTACCAGGAAAACCCTCCGACTGAAGACCAAAAGTTAAGATATGCCGAAAGGCAAAGGTTCATTACCGCTCTGGATAACCTTCCAAGATTTGAGGTAAGATTAGGTAAGCTAACAAGGAATATGGTTAATGGTAGCTGGAAGTATGAGCAGAAGAGGGTAGATGTCTTATTCTCTGTGGACCTTGTTAGGATGAGTTGGGCTCATCAAATAGAATATGCAGTAATTGTGACAGGGGATAGTGATTATGTACCCGCGGTGAAAGCTGCAAAAGACGCCGGCATTACAGTAAAATTATGCTACAATAGGGCTTCGATTCATAATGAGCTTTTCACAGAGGTAGATGAACGGTACGAAATTGATCAAGCTTTAATCGATAAGGCGAAAAGCCCCTAAGATCAGATATGATGTCACCTGTCATTAGGCCTGCAAAGGTTGACTCTGAAGCAGGTAAAGAGTTCATTGAGGGCGTCAGAGAGGGCCTGGAGGATTATGCAGAGGGCCGCTATAAGGTCTTCAAGGATGCAGATGAGCTTATAGATGCTGGTTATAGCCACCTAAACACATACCTTTTTGACTTCTAAGGAAAGATTCTTATACGATTAATCTTAATCATTTTTTGAGGGAAAACAAAGATGGGAAATAGCCTTGCGAATATTACTATCTTGCTAATTTTAACTTTTATAATTAATATACATGTAGGAATTGCCGCGGAACAAACCGAACCTGTAACGAAAGTTTTTATAAAAAATGAAATATATGGGCCAACAGAAAGACCGGAATTGGTGTATACGATACAAACACCTAAAATTATTGATTATGATTTTATATTAGCAGTGGATAGCTCAGGAAGCATAGAGGGAGATGAACAAATTCAAAAGGATGCAATTGTTAAAGCAGTGCCTGATTTCATAAGGGATATACCGAAGCTCTATCCTAATGCAAATTTCAATATCTCAATTGTTAGCTGGGATGATAATATCGATTTTGCATATGATGCAAATAAGGGTTATAATAATAATATAACATCCAATGCCAAATTAGCAGATCTAAATAAATCAAATAACGACATACGTAGTAAATTTGCAAAAGAATTTAGCACTTTAGAGACGGAAACTACTGATCTTTCCAAGCCCATTAAAGCATCTCTTGATATCTTGGATTCAGAAGTTAATCGCCCTAACGAGTATCATAAGTATTTAAAATTTATGATATTAGTAGTGGGAAATGGCGAATTCAAACCCGCTACCAACGAATTAATAAGAAAAGCACAAGAAAGAAATTACAGAATATATATTATAGGAATGGATCTAAAGAAACCACCATCAGAAATACGTAAGCATTTGGAAAAATTAGCTGAAAATAGTAGAAACCAATATATATTTCTCCCGATTGGCGACTTATATAGGCCCCTCAATGAAAGTCTTGATGCCGCATTAAGGTCACACTTAAAAAACGCAACAAATGCACCAGTGGCCGAGAATGTCAAAATAGGCGAGACTCTTTACTGCTATTACAAGCCTGATAGAAATTCAGTCAAAGTTAACGGAAAGCAAATTGATGCTAACTCAATCCATATAACACCAAATCAAGATGGAACAAACACCATCAAATTTGAGGTCCCTGGTGGCTTATATCCCAATACTGAGACAAAAGTAACATTTAATGTTGATTTCGATCCGGGATATTTACCAGTAACTTTGAATGAAGATCGAAAACAAATCTCACTATGTTCGCCTAAATCAGATACCCAAATAGGAGAATTCTCCTTCAATTGGTGGCTAAATAGGGAACCCTTTAAATTGCCGATGCAGAAAGCTGAGCGAAGGACTGAATTCAGTCCCTCCAATCGGCTAACAATTCAAAGTTCCGAATCGAAAGAAAATTCGGAAAAAAATAGCTCTATCCTTGAACACGTTATTAGAACTTTGTCTTTTTTCCGAATATTTCAAATTTAAATTAGAAGAGAGGATCTTAAATGGTTTTTAAATTTTTTGCTAGTGAGTTTCCATCCAAGGTAGCATGTGAATTTGTTTGTTATTCAATACATCACATGGTAAATTTATGGTTATTATTTTCTATGATACATCAAGTGGAGTACTATATTAGGACTTTTAATTCAGCGTTAGTCTTTTCAATTCTAACTCCTATTCTAATAGCTTCAAGCATATATCTACTTTATTTATTTAAAAATAAAAGAATTAAAAATATAATTCCATTCGTTCTTTTGCCTATTTTTGCTGGTTTAATTTACTGTATGTATTTTTATACATTAAAAGAAATAGAAAGTATAGATAATTATAAGCACGTATGGGATGATTTTTTTATGAATTACTTTTATTATTTATTCGCATTAGTAGGTGTATGGATTTTTCTCTCATTGCTTCAGAAATATCTAATAAAATGGGGATCTAGAAAGCCGGAATCTCTGAATCGAAAAATTGGTTAATATTCTTTTGATGAGTAGTTTTCTGAACGCTTTTTCTATTAAAAGCGATGCAATGGTGATGCAAAGTATAATATGTCACATCAACCTATGCATCACTATGGTTCGCATTACCGTAGATGTTCCTGATGCAGACCTCCCTCAGATTGATGCAGAGGCGAAGCAACAGAGTATCTCAAGATCAAAGTGGGCTGCGAAAGCTATCGATTTATGCTTGCATCAAATGTGTAGCATCAGTGATGCAGAAGTGATGCAATTACAAAAACAGCTTGATGCAAAGACGCTGGAATATGATGCAAATAGCCAACAGATCACGTATCTCAATGATGAACTTGATCGCATCAAAAGCCGACTGAAACAGGATAACAACGAAGCCACCCAGCGATGGGAAGAGCTGAAAGGCGTTAGGAACGAGAATACAAAACTTAATAATGATCTCCATGCAGCTCAGACCACTATACAGCGGCTCCAAGCCGAACTGCTCAATAAGCAGGAGGAGGTAGATCAAATGGACTCCCTGAGAGAAGAACTTGCCGTAGCCAAGACCGACCGTGACAGGCTCAATGAGGCATTAAAGGTTAGAGACGATGATGTTGCCTTCCTCCGCGGCCATGTATCGCAGCTCACACAAAGCATATCGCAGTTATCTTTGCCGCCCTCACAAGAAGAGGCCAAAAAGAAGGGGTGGTGGCAATTCTGGAAAGGATAGTGAGGAATACCTTTAAGATATTATGATGCTATAAGCAAAGCTCATAGCAAAGATATGGAGGCTTTAAAAGTGATAAGCAAAGATGAAGCCTCCGGTGTTCGCTGTCCAGGCATACCGGAGGGTATCACCGCACTAAGGGATAGAGGGCATTCCAAGGATATAATGGTTCCGCCCAAAGACCCTGTAGCTGAGAATACCAGGCTCAAAGCCCGTGTCGCAGAGCTGGAAGAAGAGCTTCAAACCGTTTTTATCAACGTTGCAGAGACCTTTGAGGCCGTGGCTACCACCCTAAAGGATCAGGCTATCTTAAGAGGCCGCGAACTGTCAGAGTTCATGGAGCCTGCAAGAGAGGCCGCCAAAGCTGGAGACTCCATCAGGCTCCTTGCCTATGCCAGGCAAGGCGTTTCAAAGCTGAGGAAGGCTCTCCAGGATAGCCCTGTACCCGCGATCAAGGCCATAGTTGCCCCTGAGAAGCCCCGCATTGTGAGTGTCTCTAAGATCGCATTAAGGGCCTTGCAGGTTAAAGAGAGGATCGAGGAGAGCGGTGTTAAGACCTTCTCCAGCCGGGATGCCAGACAGTACATCGCGGGGGTAGAAGGAGAGGAGCCATCTCGGAGAGACACGATCAGGGCTCTTAAGCAGACTGTTAAGATGCTACCTCAATATGCCTTAGAGGTAGTAGGCGGCATTTCAAGATTAATCTGTAGAGATAGCAGACCACCCGGTGAGCGGGCCGTATATGATGAAGCTGAGAAGAAAGACCGTAACCAATGGCAACGGCAAGGATTGACTGTAGCTCTACCATGGCTTGATCCTCAGGGTTTACGGGCTAACGTAGGGAGGGCATAAGCAAAATAGACCCGGTACAGCCCTTAAGCAGCCCTATGCAGAGAATGCCGATTTCAGCTCTTCCTACTTTTAGCTCTTTTTACGTCTTCGGATAACGGTTCTTTCTTAGTAGCATTTTGGAGCGTTGGCCTACTCATAAAATGAGGTGTTGCCATTGGCAACAGTTTTATCCTTCCGCTAACCTCTTCATCAAATCAGAATGATGAGGAGAAGTAATGCATAATAAGACAGCCGTGATTAAGATATAAACACCATACCATCCGTATGTAGTTTCATACCTATGCCAAAACACGCTGCTTGGATATAAGTCATAAAACATGTTGTGTGTATAGTTGATTGGATAGTTAGACAAATACCACCATACATAGATTATTGCAGAACCGATAAGAAGCAAGCTAATACCGGTAATGTCTATAATTCGATTTATTCGAGGAGAAAACATACCACGGATTGGCTTTACTATTGCATAAATTATAAGTATTATAAAAACCACAAAATATTTAATTGCCCCGGCAATCCCCTCACTGAATTGAGCGTTTTGTTCTTGTTCTCTTTCTCTTCTAGCAGCTTCAAGTTCGGTTCTTATTTTTCTGATATCCTCATCGGATTGTCTTGACATGCCTGCAATCCCTCCATCTAATTCACATTTTCGAAATAACAGAGAATCTATAAATAGCTACTCACTATTTTCATAAAGCTGAGAAAGGGACCTACTGAAGCGATAAGGAACCAACTAAAATTTTTAAGTACCGGCAAGTATGGCAACCTTTGGTAGGTAACTTACCGATACCGATATGGCTTCTCTTCCAAAAGCCATACTATTTTTAGAGAGGAGATTGCCGGGGGATAAAGGAAAACCGGCACGGAGAGAAAGAGAAAAGACGTTTAAGAATCTTTTTTGAGAGGCTTCACAAGCTTCAAAGTGGTCTCAAAGGTCTCGCCTCCAGTGAGGCCTAACGTCTCACTGTCTATCTTAGAGAGAGAGTGATTCTTCCGTATTGATCCATCTTCAGGAACCTTGTGATAACATCTCCTTCTTTCACCATTTAACAGGTCTAAGGCTTATTAACTTTTTCCATTAGTGCATACATAATTGTTGATCCTAGATTAGTATTTACACATCTCCAGCCCTTTTCAGCCATATTGTTCATATCTTTAATTAAATCTTCAAGTGATTTGTTTTGTATGATAGTATACTTACCATCATTCATGACTTGCTTGTCATCGCCTTTATTTCCAAATAGTCCCATATTTGATCACCTATAGTTGAATCCCTTTTAGATACTTAAGATTAATCGTTAGTCTACCCGAAGCCTGAGAACCCCATACATAACATTCGGACTTCGGGCCGGGTTAGAAACGGAATAAGTAAAGTAAGCCGGGAAAATGCAACTGTAGTTGAAGCAAAACCCGGCTCTCTTGTTATCTCTTCCAGCGAAGATAACCATGAATTGAAGAGAGGAGAGGACCGGGAAGCTTACAGAGAGCCCTTCCCGGTATACTGAGATATTTTTATGAAGAACCTATAATTTTTTCAGGAGAAGGAAGCCGGGAGAAATCGTCAAACGCCCGGCCCTTTTCCTGGTGATCATGCTTATGGTATCAAATTAGATTCGCCAGAGGATCTTTCACGCCTGTACTCGATCTTCTTTGCAGAAGACCCCGAATTTGTTTGAGGCCCAAACCCGGTTACTAACATAACAGTAGTCGCATAGTAATATTTAAATCTGTTGCTTACATAACAAACGGTATGATATCTCATCCAGAAGCCGAAGAAATTTTACAAAGAGTACTAATTTTAAGACAAAAAGGTTTGACGATCCCTAGAATCACTCACCAATTGGCACGTCAATATAGGGCACCGTCGTATTATTCACAAGTCAAAAGGGTTGTGGGATGGGAATCTGATCATGTGATTGATTGCATTAAGGAGCTGAGGAAGCGAGGACTGCTTGAACCTGGTGAAATTAAAAAATATTTGGTTGTCAAGTGATGCTCTTGATGGACATTAGAGCTGAGCAATCCATATATTGCTATTGTTTTCTAAGGCCTGATTGAAAAAACCCGTGAAAAATCTTCTTTGTCTTTCGCAGAAATATCAAAGTCTTATTCATTAAAGGAAGTAATGCCATTTTGAATCGTCTCAGTACAGGTATTTAGAATCGCTAACCTATAAAAATCTATTGTACAATAAAATAATTGTTTTACCTTTTTATGATAATATAAGAACAAAATTTGTACAATAAAGACATATTTAAGTTATGGAGGAAACTACATAGGCTATAGGAGTTCTTGTCTATATTTGTCTATATGTGTCGTTTTTCACTTATTCAATCCTCACAATAGCTAAAAACCATTGATAAAATAGAAAACCTTAAATACCAAAAGTCTACAACCTGTCTACGATAAGAAATTATGGAGTTGAAAAGCATATGTCTAATGAACCGCCCTTAAGTTGCCGTCCTACTGAAGAGGTTTTACAGGCTATTAATGAGATCGGAGAGGCCACACAACTATCAAATAGTTACATAGTGAGTCAAATGCTCATTTGGGGAGTAATAGCTTACCAAAAAGGAGATCTCAAAATACCCTACTCAAAGAGGAAGATGCATCGAAGAGGCAACAACAAAGCCGCTATGGATAGAAGAAGGGCAAGGGAGCTTAATCATGGAGTTGAAGCCGCCCCCTTGCCTGAAGATCAAACCGCCCTAAGGAATGATCGATAATGGACGAGGCTCCTGAAGATTTAAGCCTTTCCTCGGATCTTTTCCCATCTGAGAGGCGGCGGTGCTATTGTGTTCCTTCAGTCATAGGCAATAAGACATCTCAGGATAGGGAAGATGCTCTTTGGGCCTTTTATGCAGATAAGGATAATCCAGATAGCGATAAGGTCTTTGCAAACCTCATAAGGCTCTATCCCCTGGAAGAGTACGAACGCCCTGTTATGGGCTATTCAAGCGGTGCTGTCATCTTTACCTTGAACATAGATGAAGGGGTACACGGCGATGAGGAGTTTTTTGAGTATATCGTCCCACAGATGGAGAGGGTATTTAGAGATCGTTCAAGTCAAACCTCTACTGAAGAAGCGAACGGGGAAGAAGAGGATGGGCCGATAACAAGGGAATTTGATTATCTAGCTGATCTTTATGCTAAGCCCCATAGCCCTTACCACTTCAAGCGTTTTGAGACTGAAGAAGAGGCCCGGCAATACATCTTGAATTATCTCACTTTTGAGGAAGAGGAAAGACTGAGGAAGTTTATGAATGCCGAAAATGCCAGGGAGGACTTAAAAGAGATTGAACATGAAGAGCTGAGACAGGCATTCATCTATGCAAAGTACACTGAAGGCGGGGCAAGTGAGCGATTAGTAGCCCTGCATGGCCGGAACCTGAAGTATGATCACTATGGAAAGGGCCGGTGGCTTATCTGGAATGGCTCTTATTGGCGGCCCGACGACACCAAGCAGATAAAACGCTTTGGCCGGGATTTAGTACAGTTGCTTTATGAGTATGAAAAAGAGCTACCAGGCGGCAATGAATCCGAAAGGAACCTAAAGAAGGCTTTAAAAAAGTTTGCAAAGAAATGTGACACCAATAACTCAATAGAGGCAATTATCAGATTGGCGGCGGCTTACGAGGGCATAGCCATAAACGGGCATGATGTTCTTGATAAGGAGCTGGAGATAGTCGGGCTGCCAGATGAGAAGGGCGAAGTATTAGACCTGAAGACGTGCCAACCCCGGTCCGCTTCCAAGAGCGATTTAGTGACTATGACGTTGGGCTTTTACCCCTCGGAGAATGAGGATTGCCCGGTCTTTAAGGCGTTCCTAAGCCGGGCGTGCGGCGGCAAGGAGCGGCTTATCAGCTTCATAAAGAGAGCTATCGGCTATAGCCTGACGGGAGACCCGAAAGAGCACAAATTCTTTTTGCTATGGGGTGATGGGCGGAACGGGAAGAGCACCTTTTTGGGGATCATGAGGGAGGTCTTTGGTAATTATGCCCGGCACGCTGATATGGCAACTTGGCAATATGATTCAAAGAAAGAGGGCCAAACCCGAAGCGATCTTGTGAGACTGGAGAAGGCCCGCCTGGTGACATCGATAGAGGCCGGGAAGCGGTTCCGGTTTAATATGACTATCATTCAGGGAGTCACCGGCGGCGATCCCCTAACTATGAGGACCTTATATCAAGAAGAATTTGAGTATATGCCGATGTTCTCTTTATGGCTTGCCGCCAACTACCGGCCTGAGATCACAGAGAAAACGACGGCGGCGTGGGAGAGAGTTATGCCCGTACCCTGGAATGTCTTTATTCCGTCTAAGGAGAGAGACAAGGAGTTACCGGCAAAGCTTAGGGCTGAAGGACCTGGTATCACTCGATGGGTCTTAAATGGGCTTTTGGATTATAGGCGTGAGGGATTGAATCCGCCGCTTGAGGTGCTGGATTTCTTAGGTGAGTATAAGACAGAAAACGATAGCTTAGCCCTCTTTGCCCGTGATATGATAGTGCTGGAGACAGATGCAATAGTCGGAGCGGAAGAGCTTAAGCAGTATTATCATGTTTACTGTGAGCAGGAAGCCATAACACCAATAGCTGATAAGGAATTTCCCTCGGAGTTTATCAGGTTAGGTTTGAAAGGAGTGCAAAGGATGACAAGAAGTAATGCAGGCCAAAGATGGAAAGGACTCCGAGTAAAGAAGCAAAAAGATTTTGATCGAGAGGAAAAAGGCGAAAAACCAATAGCTTCGGGGCTTGTGTAGGGTGGATTTTCCTCTTTTTTCTCTAAATTTGGGTTAGATGTTGCTGGTTTTGGTCTATAAGGCAATAGTGGGTGTAGGGTGTGTAGGGTACATCGGTAAAGTAAGCCGGATAAGATAGGTATTACTATGATTACCCCTGATACTTTACCGATGTACCCTACACACCCTACACTAATTTAAGAAAACGCTTGCAGTAGCCTCAAAAAACACTAATTTCACCCTACACTAAGGCGATAGATAGCGGTTTTGAAGGGATCTCCAAAAAGAGGTCTTTGGCGGCAAGGACACTCACCATAGCCATCCATAGACACGTCGTTTCATGAAAGTAGATAGATAGTGGGATGTTACTTCGGTGACATGGGCTCTAATTAGAAGGGTGTAAACGCTCTATAAGCAGAGGTAGTTGTAACAATCGTTATCTTGCAAGTAGACTAGAGACTTTCCGCCCCTTTCCTGAGCCCCCTCTCAAAATCGATATCATCAGACTTGATTTACAATCGTATGCAGCGAGCCCATATGTAAGTTATACAGGGTAAAATGATAGAACCTTGCCGGACTTCTTAACACCCCTTAAAACCTCTTCTGCTTAATCACTCATTCCAGAGACTATGTAATGAAACTTCGACAATTGCCTGCTATCGCTTTTTCGTTATCGGTAGAATCATAAACCCCCTGTAGAATCCATATCGCAAAGGTAGGGGTATTGAGCCCGGAAAGATGCTTATAAAAATGTCTCCCTTTTATAGCTCTGTAATCCTCATGCATGGTAGATTGCGGGTTGTACATAGCAAAGGCGGCCCTGGTAGCTGCAACCCATAGCAAAAAGGCGGGCCTCAAAACCGATAGCATCGGGACTGGTATCTCAAAACCCCCTGGCATTTTCAAAAACGATAGCGATGGACCTGGTAAACATCCTTGACACATCTTTTAAGAATCTTGGACACTTCCTCAAAAAGAAGAACAAGCCCCCGTATCTTCTTTGAATAAGCCTCTTTTCCACCTGAAAAGAGGGTGCTCCAAAATTTTTATGAAAAAGTTGTTTATGATTTAGACTTTTCTCCATTTATAGGAGAAAACCATTTATACCATTAACCCATAGATCCATGTATGGCAAAGAGGAAAGTTAGATTAGAACCTGAAGGCCTCGATAGGGATCTTTTAACCCCGCCGCTACTCAGGAGAGTAGACAAAAATGGCCGAATATCCCTATCATCCGATCTAAAGAATTCTGATGTGCTTGTATTTGTGACTACTCTTCAGCCGGGTGATAAGGAACGCTTCTCTATCATCGGGCGTTTGAGGCTTGGAGACTGGAAAAAGGAGGAAAGTATCAATGACAGTAGCAATGATGAAGCTTAAAGACATCATTGTAGATGAAGACCTACAAGTACGTCTCCAGTTGGATTTTGTAGTTGTGGGAGAGTATGCTGATTCTATGCGACGCGGCGACGAATTCCCGCCCCTGGAGATCTACCAGGTAGACGGCAAGAACCTTCTAGTAGACGGTTTCCATCGCATAGAAGCCTTCAGGTTGAACAAATTTGAAATGGTTGCTGTTAATATTAACACCGGGGATTACAAAGCCGCGGTTATGGCTGCGATCATGGCAAATAGACATAATGCATTGCACCTGAAAAATGTAGATCGCCAAAGAGCTGTGACTATGGCTTTTATCAATTTTCCCGAACTCTCCGACAGGGAAATAGCACGCCGTATAGGGGTTAGTAACCCGATGGTCTCTAAATATCGTAAGGTATGGAATGAACACCTGGCAAGTCTTAATGAAGAGGAGAGGAAAGGAGTCTCTGAGAGCTTCCTTGAAAAGGTAAGGCGAAAGGAGAGATGTGCCGGTAAGGATGAAGAAGATGAGGAAGACGAAGAAGATGGACAAGATGACAGCGAACTGTATAAAAAAGTAATGCTCTACCTGGCTAAAGAGGATGAGAATAACAAAGAATTAGCTAAGATTCTTGGTACGAGCCAACGGAATGTAGAAAAAATTAAAGCTATACAAGATGAAGGCGATGAAGAATTAATTGATGGGATCAGGAAGGGGACATTAACCATTAATAAGGCTTATAATATG
>Ga0208495_1000446_pt1 | contig 13975 bp, 10 predicted proteins | sample CryBogmetaGMA14M_FD_184551 | JGI IMG/M metagenome (GOLD analysis project Ga0208495, IMG submission 184551) | Freshwater microbial communities from Crystal Bog, Wisconsin, USA - MA14M (SPAdes) | ecosystem: Environmental > Aquatic > Freshwater > Lake | place: Crystal Bog, Wisconsin, USA...
ACACTGGAGCCTGCCTGGAGAGCCTGGGCCGCAAATTCTCTCGTGTGTGGAGCGACGCCCAAGACTGGACCGCAGACGACGCGTTCATGGCTCGTTTGGGCGAGTGGTGCGCGACTGGTCGCATCGGCTACTCCACTGAGCAGATCGGCTATTCGGTTCCCATATCCAAAGAGGCACACGCTCGCTCGAGGCGCGTCGCCGAGGAGATCAGGAAAAGAAGGATTCTGGCCCTGATGCTCGGGGATACGTCCATGGGGATGATCAACGGCTACTTTGGCCCGCGGCGGCTGGCTCCCATCGGATTCTCGGAACACAAAGTCGACCAAGCCTGGATCATCGACCGGGGCCGTTCCATCTCCGATGACCGACTCAACGGGGCGATGGCATTCGTAAAGGAAAGCGGCGTGAAGTTCCACTGGGGCGAAGACGGGGCGGAAGACTTCGACGAAAACGCCACGCGGGAACAGTTGCGGGACTACCTGACCGTGCTCGACCTGGTGAGCGAATTCAAAGCCGACTGCGTGGGTTGGCAGTATCAGCTCGGTTTGGTGCCGTTGCGGCCGCCGTCGGATTTCGCCGAGGGGCTGCTCAATTCCGTTTGCCGGCCAGAGAGCAACGGCGACGTGATCATCACCTCCACGGAGGGAGATCAAGGCAACCTCGTCCCCATGGAGCTGATGAAGCGGCTACTCATGGCCAATGGGCTGCACCAAGCCGTGATGTTCCACGATGTGCGCTGGGGCGCCGAATATCAGGGACGATTCTTGTGGGTGCTGCTCAACTCGGGCTCGTGCGGAGGGTACGCCATGAGCGGTGAGCCAGACACTCTCAGGGGCGTCCACTCGTACCGTCAACCCGCCGAGTACTTCCCGATCCCCGGCGGTACATTCGCCGGTGAAGCGCGTCCAGGTTACATCACGTGGGCCAGGGCCTATCTCAAAGACGACGAGCTGTGGATGGACGTCGGGCAAGGAGAAGTTGTCACTCTACCCGAGCAAATCCGCGAGCAATGGTGGCGCGGAACCACGCGTCAGTGGCCGTTCATGGCAGCCGATCTGGGCATCTCGCGAGAGACCCTGATGGCGCACTATCTGAGTAACCACATCGCCGTGGCCTACGGTGACATTCTCGAGGAAATGGCCGTACTCTCGCAAATGCTCGGCTTCAGAGTTCGCTTTCTGGGAAGGAGCGCATGATATGACGCAGGACCGCCGCTGCTACATCGGCATCGACGTGGGGACAGGAAGTGCTCGGGCGGGAGTGTTCAACGCAAGCGGAAAGATGCTCGGACAGAGTTCGCACCCGATCAAAATGTGGAAGCCGCAGGCCGATTTCGTGGAGCAATCGTCGGACGACATCTGGGGCGCGAGCGCGGCGGCGGTACGTCAAGCCGTCACGGAAGCTGACATCGACGCAACGAATCTGCGAGGGATCGGCTTCGATGCAACCTGCTCCCTGGTGGCCCTGGACGAAAGAGATCGGCCTGTGTCGGTGAGCCCTACCGGTAAAGACGAACAGAATGTCGTTGTTTGGATGGACCACAGGGCTCTGGAGCAGACGGCCCGCATCAACGACGGGGGACATGCCGTGCTGCGCTACGTGGGCGGGATCATCTCCCCTGAGATGGAGTCGCCCAAGCTCAACTGGCTCAGAGAGAATCTCCCCGATTGCTGGAAGCGGGCCCGTCGTTTTTTCGATCTGGCTGATTTCCTGACCTACCGCGCCACCGGCGACGAAACCCGCTCGCTGTGCATCACCGTGTGCAAGTGGACCTACCAAGGTCACTTGGTGCCGACGATACAGGGCAGCGTGGGGAGCTGGGACGACACCTACTGGCACTCCATCGGGCTGGGTGAACTGGCCTCGGAAGGCTACCGGCGCATCGGAACTTGCATCCGGCCCATGGGCGAGCCTATCGCTCAGGGACTTACCAAAAGCGCGGCGGCCGATTTTGGTCTCAACCCGGGAACACCGGTTGCGGTGTCGATCATCGACGCCCACGCCGGTGGCGTTGGAATGCTGGGAGCGAGTCTCACTGAAGGCGGTGAGCTTGAACTCGAAAAGCGGCTGGCTCTCATTGGCGGCACATCCAGTTGTCACATGGCGGTCTCCAAAGAACCTCGATTCGTAGATGGAGTCTGGGGGCCGTTCTATTCTGCGATGATCCCCGGGTTATGGCTCACCGAGGGCGGCCAATCGGCCACTGGTGCGCTCATCGATCACATCATCTTCAGTCACGTTCGTAGCCATGAACTCGAACAAGATGCGAAAAAGCGCGGGATCACCGTTTATGAAATCCTCGCGGAGGTCCTCGATAAGCTCGCCGCCGGAACGGAGTTTCCCGCCGAGCTCACCAAGGAACTCCACGTGCAACCGGATTTCCACGGCAACCGCTCCCCCAGAGCCAATCCGCACGCCCGCGGGATGATCTCGGGTCTGAGGCTCAGCGACAGCCTAGAAGACCTCGCCCTGCTCTACTTGGCTACAGTCCAAGCGGTGGCCCACGGCACCCGCCACATCCTGGATGTCATGACCGAGAGCGGCTACGAAATCGAGACCGTGCTCACCACCGGTGGTGGTGCCAAGAATCCGATCTTCCTACGCGAGCACGCCGACATCACCGGACGAAAAATCGTCCTCCCCAAAGAGCCCGAGGCCGTGCTTCTTGGCTCGGCCATGCTCGGCGCCGTCGCCGCAGGGGACTGCGCCACGGTGACCGAAGCGATGACTAAAATGAGCGCCGCCGACACGGTTATCGAACCCTTCCAAGGCGCCTCAGCGAGCTACCACGACTCCAAGCACGAGGTTTTCCTCCGGATGTACGAAGATCAGTTGCAATACAAATCGCTGATGAACCGAAAATCGTAGGCGAAGGGCCTCTCAAGAAACTTCTTTTCCCATACTCGAAAAAATGTAAAATGGATATATTCAGGAAAACTCTGATGGTCTCATACACATCTGACTTACCGGACGTATTGCAGCTCTCAATGTCCTTGACGGCACCTTCATCGGGTCATGTCAACATCGACATCGTAACGGCGAATTCTTGAAGTTCTTTCGCAAAATCAACCGTGAAAGGCCTAAGGTGGACACACTGCAATCCAACGTGTTATTGGTCAGGGCATCCGCGGGCATGAGAGTTGGGACTTTTCAGTCCACTCCTCTCAAGATAAAGCTAGTGAGAGGACTGATCCACTCGGTGAGTGCCGAGAGTACATAGTCCTCACCGGTATTCAGCGTCCGGAGGCAATGGAAATGCACAGAAGCAACGTGACACGAGTTGGGCTTGTTTTGGGAATTCTCATAGTAGGGACTTTCTCCACCGGTATTATTCATGCTTCCTCATCTGTCAGACTTTCCGAAGGCGAGACGGTCTATGTGCCGGTCTATTCTCATATCTACGTAGGGATTAAGGGCAATCCATTTGACTTGTCTATATCACTGATCATTCGCAACACGGACCCGAATGAAGCGATTACTATTTTCTCCGTAGCCTATTTCGATTCGAATGGGAGACTGGTGAGGAACTATCTGGAAAAGCCTTTGCGGCTTGGTCAAATGGGGACGGTAGATTTCTTCGTCAGCGAATCAGACACTTCCGGAGGCTTAGGAGCGTCATTCCTTGTCAAGTGGAAATCTGCAACCAAAGTGAATGAGCCGGTCATCGAGGGTGTGATGGCAGGTACCAAGTCAGGTCAAGGTATCTCCTTCACTTCTCGTGGGAAAGCCATCAACGAGCGGACCGATTAGAAGCACAATGGCGGCTGGTGGTAATGGGTGACCCCGACTTCCAGTCTGAAAGTTTGATCTGGATTATGAGCCAGGTGTCGGAGTATAATGAACTCGGCTTGAGCGGAACGTTACGGACGATCTATCGCGAGAGTGGCGGAATTTGGCAGACGCACTGGACTTAGGATCCAGCGGGGTAACCCATGGGGGTTCGAGTCCCCCCTCTCGCACCAGAACCACACAAGAGTAAAAACTCTATGAACCGATTGCTTCATACAGTACTGATTGCCTTGCTGCTCAAGGTTTTTATTGCTCAAACCGCCGGTGCTCAGTATTACTATAACTATTACCCCGATAATTACGGGCCTGGAACTGTTCAACCGAGGTACGTACCCCCTAGTGAACAGACGCCGTCCCTCCCTTTCCGTTACCGTTTGACCCCTAATCCCAAACTCTACTGGAAATGGAACCAATACAACAGATTTTCCGAATATCAGAATTTGCTGAGAAGCCCTCTGAACCCAGAAAGCGACCTGGATTACCTGTTAAGGACTTTTTAGGGCAACGAAAATCACCAACCGGCCGGAGTTTCCCATTCTGTCTGAACCATGCCCCATCAACGCGGAAGCTTATTAAAATTTTTGACAATTCTCGTCTTGTGCTAGCCCTATCTAGAGAAGTAAGTAAATTTGTCGCGACCAAACTAATTTCATCGTCTTAGGCCCTTTTTCATCTTCCAGTTTTGATATGAGCTGAACAGCGAAGGCCCGATCAATAGAGCGGCAAATACAAGGGCACTTGCTACAATAACAACCATTTCAACTGTGTCGGGGGTTCCCATATCCAGCTATACTCCTTTCCGACCTCATTTGAGTTAACTCCATTATAGACAAGCGATTGTTTCTTGGCAACCACCGTCACAAGCAAGGTCAGGTGTTATTCAGCTTCGGGACCGGCATCTGAAAAGGTTTCGTAAAAACCTTTTATAGCTCTCATTAAAACGAAATGATAGTATCCAGACCAAAGGCTCGAAATCATTTCCAACGATAACACCATTTCATGTCGATAGCGGAGAACAGCATGTCACTGGAAACAAGAACTCTATCACTGTTGCCGGAAGCTCTGGATGTCCTAGAAGCTGGATTTAAGGATCTGCCCGATTTCACCCCCGGAGTAGATCTGGAGTCTATCCGGACAGTATTATTGGAAGCTGCAGAGAAAATGCGCAATAATTATCCTTACTTTCACCCTTTTTACCTGGGGCAGATGCTGAAACCGCCGCATCCGATCGCACGTCTTGCCTATATCTTGTCCATGTGGGTCAATCCCAATAATCATGCCATTGACGGCGGACGCTGCAGCTCAGACATGGAAAAGCAAGCCGTTGCCCACATTGCCGACATGTTTGGATGGAAAGTTCATTTGGGTCACCTCTGCAGCGGCGGAACCATGGCAAACTTGGAGGCCCTTTGGGTAGCCCGGTGTCTCAGTCCAGGCAAAACCATCGTCGCATCACAGCATGCACATTACACACACGAGCGCATTTGTGCGGTCCTGGGCATCCCATTTCAAAAAATTCCGTCCGACGGCATGGCACGTATGGACCTGAAAGCGCTTCGAGAAATTCTTGAGCTGGGCAACGTGGGGACAGTCGTTGTGACATTGGGCACTACGGGGTGTGGGTCGGTGGATCCGCTTCTCGGGATCCTCGAACTCCAGGGACGCTACGGGTTCAGAATTCACGCAGACTCGGCCTACGGAGGTTACTTTACCCTTGTGGATAATTTGAGACCCGAGACGAGAGCCGTCTTTGACCACCTGGCCCTGGTAGACTCCATTGTCGTAGATCCTCACAAACACGGACTTCAACCGTATGGCTGCGGGAGCGTGTTGTTCCAAGATCCTTCCGTGGGGAGGTTTTACAAGCACGATTCTCCTTACACGTACTTTACATCGTCCGAACTTCACTTGGGTGAAATAAGCCTCGAATGTTCGCGGCCAGGGTCCTCCGCGGTCTCTCTATGGGCAACGCAGCGCTTGCTTCCCCTGGTTCCAGGCGGTTCCTTTGCCCAAGATCTTGGGAAAGGACGTAGAGCTGCCATGAAGTTCTTCGAACTCCTCAGAAATGATCCACGCTTCATGACTGCCATATCGCCTGAACTCGACATCGTTATCTGGGCTCCATCAGCATCTAGTGCAAGTGAGGCATCCAGACTCTCAGAGGCAATTTTCAAATCAGCCGCCCAAGACAATCTTCACTTGGCAATAGCGAATTTCCCCAAGTCCATGTTCACTGACCATTGGCCGTGGCTCGTATGGGACCAGGATTCAATTACGTGCCTAAGGACATGCCTGATGAAGCCCGAACATCTCGAGTGGATGGACCGCATCTGGGAAGCGCTGGATGCTGCTACAAAAAGGGTGGTGAAGTAAAGCATAAATGGGCAAGAATATAGAATGATTCAGCATGGATCATGCTGAGAGTGATTTGTCATGAAGGCTGGAGATACGGTTGTGGCATACCGCGAGGTACTGGGGGTCGATTTCATACCCGACGAATCGCCGTCCGGATTTGATTGCGGCAACGGCGGTAGATCCGCTCCCCATAAAAGGGTCCAGAACAGTCTCACCCTCAAAGGTGTAAAGCCTGATCAGACGCTCGACAAGCGCAACCGGAAAGGGTGCTGGGTGGCCTATTCGACGGGCCGATTCCGGTGGAATACTCCAGATACTTGTGGTTGCGGCCATGAATTCGTCACGACTGATGGTGGATTGCCCTTTGTCCAACCTGTCGAAACGCTGCTTGGAAAAGACCAGGATGTACTCGTGCAAGTCTCTCAATGTCGGGTTACAGGCCGACATCCACGATCCCCACGCACAAGAGCCGGACACGCCTTTCCCTTTGATCCAGATGATTTCTCCACGCATGAGGAGACCTAGGTCGGCCGCGAGAGATGCCACATGAGCATTGAGAGGAATATAAGGTTTTCTTCCTAAATTTGCTATATTAAAAGCGATTCTACCACCAGGCACAAGTGCCCTGTAAGTTTCTGCCAATACCCGTTTCAGAAAGTCCAGGTACTCCGGCAGGCTCAGATCCTGATCATAATCTTTGCCCACGTTATAGGGAGGGGAAGTGACCATAAAGGCCACCGAGTTGTCCGGAAGTTCGCTCATGTCCTCGGAAGAGTGCTGAAATACCCTGTCAAGTTTATTAGAAGGTATCTCGTTGATTGCTGCGAGATTCGTGCTGCATGGCTGGACTGAACAGAGTTTCCTGGCGTAATAACTGGACGAGTCATGGGATTCTCGTTTTCCGGTACCGAATGACGTCGTCACAGTTCTCTTTTTCACTAGTCTTCCGTCTGTTCCTGGGGCTTTAGGCAAGGCGAACCGAAGGCTCACGGGGGGAGGAATTACCATCATGTAAAAAATTGGTCAAGATAAAAATCAATTATTACAATGAATAATATTTATTATAAAAATTCAGAATTATTGTAATATAAGTATTGAATTAATATAATATAAGTATTTACTTAATAATAAAGAGATTTGTTAGCAAGAGATTTTGTCATGCCTCGGTGTTTCACCGTCCAATCCCAACCACCATGTAATCCTCAGGCATTTCTTGCAAGGAAGTAGAATAATGTGGTACGTTGATAATTTAGGCCGGGTTCCTGACCGGAATCAAACGCTTGCCGGCCGACTTTATCTCCCACACTAAGCGGGTATGAAACAGTTTCAAACGGTTCTTAACGCATATGACGCCCCGGAGGAGCCATGACAGGTGCCGAGTTGCGCGAGAAGTTCCTCAAGTTTTTTGAAGAACGATCCCATACCAGGGTGGCAAGTTCATCGCTGATTCCATCCGGAGACGCGACTCTTTTGTTCACGAATGCAGGGATGGTGCAATTTAAGGGTGTCTTCACCGGAGAAGAAAAGCGTCCGTACCCCAGGGCGGCTACTTCCCAGAAATGCCTCAGGGTCAGTGGTAAACACAACGATCTTGAGAACGTGGGGCATACAACCAGGCACCACACGTTTTTCGAAATGCTGGGCAACTTTTCTTTTGGAGACTATTTCAAGGACGATGCGATTGCTTTTGGGTGGGAATTCCTAACCGAGACAATAGGGTTACCCAAAAACCAACTTTATGTAACCATCTACAATGATGATGACGAGGCATTCGGGATCTGGAAGAAAGTGCTGGGAAACAAAGCTAATCCGATAACGAGGCTGGGCGAAAAAGACAACTTCTGGAGTATGGGTGACACAGGACCTTGCGGCCCATGTTCAGAGATACATATAGATCAAGGGCAACGTTTCGGCTGCGACGATCCTAACTGTGGACCCGGTTGCGACTGCGATAGATTTCTGGAGCTTTGGAATCTGGTTTTCATGCAGTTCGACCGGGACGGGTCCGGCAATATGACGCCGCTGCCCAGGCCGTCCATTGATACGGGTCTTGGTCTGGAGCGGCTTGCGGCTGTTGTCCAGGGGGTGGACAGCAACTGGGATTCAGATCTTTTTCGACCAATAATTCGTCGAGTAGAAGATCTGTCCGGTAAAGAATGTCACGGAAAAGATCTGAGTTCGGTAGCTATAAGAGTGATAGCCGATCATAGTCGTGCTGCAGCATTCTTGATTGCCGACGGCATTCTACCCTCCAACGAGGGAAGGGGATACGTTCTTCGCCGTATCCTGAGGAGGGCGATTCGTTACGGCAAGTTCATGGGGCTCAATCAGCCGTTCCTGTTCGATTCTGCGGGTGTAGTAGTCCGGCATATGTCAGCCTCGTACCCGGAATTGGACACACATAAGGTCCTAATTGAAAAGGTCATACTTAGCGAGGAAGAACGTTTCCTTGACACTCTGGCGAGGGGTCTGGTTCTTTTCGAGGAGGAGGCGGAACGGGTACGAAGTTGCGGGGGCGAAGTTATCCCCGGTGAAGTGGTCTTCAGGCTTTACGATACGTATGGTTTTCCTCCCGACCTTACTGCGGACCTGGCTAAAGAATCGGGTTTTAAAGTGGATCAGGAAGGCTTCGAACACGAAATGTCCCGACAAAGACTTATGGCCAGAGAATCATGGGATGGGATGCAGGGATCGGAACCGGAAGCCCTTCGGAGCATTTTAGGTGAGGAGGCGAGCACCGAATTTACCGGTTACGAGACCATTGAAGACTCAGGCGTGGTAAGAGTCATTCTCAAAGAACGCTTAAATGCTTTGGAGGCAAAGGCAGGGGAGCAGGTAGAGATAGTTACGGACAGAACGCCTTTCTACGGTGAATCCGGTGGACAGGTAGGTGATCACGGTACAATCAGCAGCAATGGAAATGAAATAGAAGTCCAGGACACTATCAGGCCTTTGCCGGGGTTGACTCTGCACCGGGGGTTCGTAAAGGCAGGCTCGTTGAAAGTGGGAGACAGGGTGCAACTGAAAGTGCAACGAGACCTACGCCTTTCGACTATGACTAACCATTCTGCGACGCATCTTCTCCAATGGGCGCTCAGAAAGGTACTCGGAGATCATGTCAGTCAAAGCGGATCTCTGGTTGAACCCAAGAGGCTGCGATTTGACTTCACCCATTTTTCTCCCATCTCCCATGAAGAATTGGCTCGTGTTGAAGACATGGTAAACGAGAGAATCCGCGAGAACGCCGAGGTAATCAGCCGTACCATGTCTCTGCGTGATGCCAAATCACAGGGCGCCATAGCTCTTTTCGGAGAAAAATACGGGGAAACGGTACGGCTGGTATCCATAGGAGATTTCAGCAAAGAACTGTGCGGCGGGACTCATGCCTTACGAACCGGGGATTTGGGCCTTTTCAAGATAGTAACCGAGGGTGGGATCGCCGCGGGGATTAGGAGGATTGAGGCAGTTACAGGCAAACCGGCCTTGGACTACGTTCGATCGATGGAAGAGGAGTTGAGAGGACTGTCGGAACGACTTCGGGGAACCCGCGGGGAATTGATTCGCAAGGTGGACAAGCTCCTTGAGGACAAGAAGGCCAAAGAAAGGGACTTTGAGGGCCTTAAGGTTAGGCTGGCCGGAGGCATGACAACTGATATTCTCGATGGCGTGCGAGAAATTAACGGCGTACGGGTCCTGGCCCGGCAGATTGAAGGCGTGTCATCCCCGAAGGATCTCAGGGAATATGCAGACAGGGTGAGGGATCGACTCGGATCAGGAATTGCCCTTTTGGGGGCAAATGCGGATGGTAAGGCTCTCATGATTGCAGTGGTCACCAAAGACCTTGCAGGCCGATTCCATGCGGGAAACATAGTTAAAAAGGCAGCAGCGATGATTGGAGGTTCAGGAGGCGGCAGGCCGGACATGGCCCAAGCTGGAGGTACTGACACAGCCGGTCTGGAGCTGGCCCTAAAATCCGTGGAAGATCTTCTCAACTTATGAGCCGTGTCCCGGACCTGGACAAGCCCCAGTGTTCATTTGCTTCGTAACCATGGGGTTCCATGCCGGGCACCTTTCGCACAAGAGGGAAGCGAGCGGATGGACATAAACGAGAGCAACGAAGTTTACGGGAGAATAACCCGGGTCATTAATGAATTGAAGATGGCCAGGCAGTCTGTGACCATTTTCAAAGTAGTTGAGTTGACAGGATTAGATCAATTTGTGGTGTTTCAATATTTCTATCAAAAGGGTCTGTTACGTGGGAAATAAGCCCGATCGGTAGTGGTCATCGCGCATACCGAAAGGTCGGATGAAATCCATGCCGCATTGTGAGGGAAGAACTGGCGCACTCCTCCAGTTGAGTCTTTTCTTTTAGCCACGGAGGTAAATGAAGACATCCGCAATCGGAAATTGAAGGAGACTCATGCGTTCATTCGACGAGGGGGACGTGCGCCTATACGGGCTACTCATTTTCGGAATCATGGCGCTGGCTTATTTTCAGGCCTTTTTCCATCGTGTATGCCCTGCGGTGGTCGCTCTCGACGTTCAAAGAGATTTCAACATTTCCGCGAGCGTGACCGGTCTGCTCGCGTCCGCGTACTTCTGGGGCTATGCAGTCATTCAATTCCCCGCGGGTCTGCTGTCTGATTCCTTGGGCCCACGCAAGACAGTGACACTGTTTCTGATCATCGGGGGAATCGGCAGCCTTCTCTTCGGGTTGTCCGCGAACGTGGAGTCGGCGGTGGTGGGAAGAGTTTTGGTGGGCCTGGGCGCGGGCATGGTCTTCACTCCCACCATGAAGCTCGTGTCAGAGTGGTTTCGCCTCCATCAGTTCGCGCGGATGAACGCGGCTCTACTCACTACGGGCGGGCTTGGCGCATTGAGCGCTGCCGCTCCCCTCGCGTTCTTCGCACATTGGATCGGCTGGCGTGTGGCGTTTGAGATCATTGGCGTTACGACGTTCGTATTGGCCATACTCACGTGGCTTATCGTGCGAGATCGCCCTGCCGATAAGGGCTGGAAATCGCCGGCGGAAATGGAGCGCGCCGCATTGGGCAAGGTGCTCAACCCTCCCTCCATCGGTCTCATGGCCGGAGTCCGCCAAGTCGTCTCCAGTGGTTACTTCTGGCTCATCGCGCTCTGGTCGTTTTTTACCATGGGCGCTTTTTTTGCGTTTGGCGGCCTTTGGGGCGGTCCCTATCTAATGCACATGTACGGCATGAGCCGGGCCGAGGCCGGCGGCGTCCTCAACATGCTCGCAGTGGGCATCATGATCGGCAGCCCGATTATGGGGGTGCTCTCCGAAAAAATCCTTCATAGCAGAAAACGGGTCATTTTAATCACGTCCAGCACTCTGGTCCTCACGGTAGGGCTCTTGCGGCTTGTCCCCGCAGGGCTGCCCATCTCTTTACTCTACCTGATTTTCTTCCTCTTTGCCGCGTGCGCCATCGCTCCCGGGGTGGTAAGCGTCACCACGGCGAAGGAGCTTTTCCCTCGTGAAATAACTGGAACCTCGGTGGGAACCCTGAATCAGTTCCCGTTCATGGGAGCGGCGATCATGCAGATCGTGGTGGGATGGGCGCTCGACGCCTATCCGGGTAGCCCGGAAACCGGCTACTCACAAGAGGCGTACGGCGTCATGCTGAGTATACTTTTCGGCAGTGTAGTGGTGGGATGGGTCGCGGCCTTGTTCATGAAGGAGACGTTCCCTCGAGGCCGCGGCTGAAATTGGCTCCCTGACAAATTTACTTGCTGGATTCCCGGCTCTTGCGCTTCTGCTTCTTTCCGACCGGAGGTTCATCCACCGGGCAATTGTCCACGATATTGGGCGGGGGCTCGCAATACCCCGGGCCGTACCCCCCTCGGAAGAATGGACCGCCTCCGTAATTGAATTGCCATTCAGCCATTTGAGAATAACTCACTCCCTCTAGTCTCGGCTCCTGGATCTGACCTGACGCCGGGCCCGTGGCCAGGAAAACTATCGGAATAAACACCGTCGCGCACAGAACTACGCCTTTGAAAAAGGGATTCAACATGGGCCACCTTCCCCCGGTTGGTGATGTCTTGAATGCTGTTTTACCGTATCCGATTTTACCATCGTTTGGAGGGAATTTCAACAGCGCAACGCAGCTTATATTGCAAGACTTGACCCCGGTCACTCATTACATTTGCCGTCCAAGCTGGAGCTTTACCAGGAGATGCAACTAAAAAGAGCCATAGGTCTTGTTGCGGTGAAAAGAAAACAGGGACAAACCCCAATCGTAACTTTATTGAGCGGTAGAATTGAATGAGTTGGACGATCTTAGCTGCTCAGAATTTGAAAGACCTGTCCACAAACCCCGAACGATTTCCATCCGTGCTAACACTTACAGGTCCTCCATTATCTCACCTCTTGCAATGCCTCCTCCGCTCTATGAAATCAATCCGTCAAGAAATTCCTGTTCAACCAACACCCTTTTGCACTATGTTCTGTCCAAAGAGTGCTGAAACAATATAAAAGCAATTAGCCACGCGAATGCTATTCGGGGAACTCGAATGACTGAGCATTTGTTAACATTGCCTGAGAACAATGATTCTGCCTTCCCACTTGTCGCAGTTGTTGGGCCTGGCTCGTTATGTAATGCCGCCTACTCCTTTGTGCTCGGTAAATGGTCTGTCGAAGACCGGTCCTCCTTCATGAACTTTAAGCAAATACTCCCCCAGGATTTCCAAGACCACCAGATGTACGCCGCAGTTAAGGACTTGGAGATTATTTTGCTCTCTCTATTTGTGAATGATCAGGTTCCCAGGAAGATCTTTTATTTCTGGTATCCAAACACTCTTCGCGAGGACGCTAGAATTCGATTGTTGTTTATGCTCGGTCAGCGAGGGATTTTTCCCATTCCAGATGACAATGTTTTGACTTCAGCCTTTTCCCAAAGTGGCCTGCTCTTCACGTCCAAAATTACCACCCCCCTGGACGAATTACCGTCAAACTCCTTAATTGAGAAATGGTTCACGCTTTTTCAGAAACACGAGCATTTGGCCGCTAGTATAGGGTTAATTCAAGAATCGTTTCTAATGATTAACCGGTTGTATGGACAGTACAGGTATTATGATTATCTAGAGCTTTCCGCAGCATTCATTCTGATGATTTCCGGGCTTGAGAGCCTATTTTTTCACAGATCAGATGATCATGCTGACATTTCTTTTAAGTTCAAACTATTGGGGTCGATTTATTATTCAAAGTACGTGACAGAAGATTTTTTCTCACAATTTGGTCCAGACGCAAAAAAGCTTACTTATTCAGAAATTATGGACTTGCTGGCAGCACTTTATAACGTGAGGTCGAAAATCGCACACGGGAAAGGCCATGGGCTTTTTTTTGGAAAAAACACAAAGGAATGGCGAAAAATCTTCGAATTGTTGCATGTGGCTCTTGTCAAACCTCGCGACAAGAGTGAGTTCATGAGTCATATCAAGCTATGTCTTGGCCTTCTGGAAAAACACATTCTCGCTCTCATCTACTGCTCCAAGGAGCATCTCGTGAAAGGAGCGAGCATCATCAAGGAAATCTTGTAAGTGCCCATTGCCGTAGCCAGTGGTTTTAGGAACCCGAAATGCCTAGGTGAACCGGAATCCGTAGAACAACGTGAGTATTGTGCCGCTAGTAGCCGCTGCTGAAGCTATCCCAGCGCCAACAGCGGATGGTTCACTCATTCCTGACACCCTCTCTATTCAATTACCCAGCACGAGACGAAAACGCCTGGAGGGTCTTGCGGTTTACTGTTCTATTGTTTTGGCTTTGGTGAGTTGCCAAAGTCAAAATTTTCCACTCCCGGCCACGAGACATATC
>Ga0208495_1000452_pt1 | contig 13882 bp, 12 predicted proteins | sample CryBogmetaGMA14M_FD_184551 | JGI IMG/M metagenome (GOLD analysis project Ga0208495, IMG submission 184551) | Freshwater microbial communities from Crystal Bog, Wisconsin, USA - MA14M (SPAdes) | ecosystem: Environmental > Aquatic > Freshwater > Lake | place: Crystal Bog, Wisconsin, USA...
CAACGGTGCCATAAAAACCCCCACTGGGGGAATCTTTTTTTGAATCTTTAATTCCATATACAATCATCCCGATTACTTCTTCGTTAGTAAATATTGGACTACCACTATCTCCGGGACTTAGGATTTCTTTGATCTCCAGACAATTTATCATTTCTATCCACTTACCCCACTCATAATTCTTATATCCAACATTCGGGAAACTTATAGTCACTTCAAATTGTGAACGATTTTTCAAAGTGGTTTCCCCTGGTACCCCATATCCAATGCTTGTATATTGTTCATTCCAAGCAATATTCCGTGTTGAAAGTACAAATGCTTCAGGAATGTCAATGCGCAAGGAATAGATCGCTAGATAAAAATAAATATGATCATCACTCCTATATTCCTGTTCATATTTAAGATATAATGGTGCCGGCAGTTGAATAAACTTGTCATTATAGTAAAACCCCTTGTTTAGATACTTTTGTCCTGTATCATCAAGAATCACATGGCCTGCAGTTATTAGAAAATTTGGCCGAACAAGAAAGGCAGAACCAAGTCGTTCTTTGTTATCAATTTCTTCGTTAAAGCCATAGATTGGTACAACATATTTTTCCATAAAATTGCAATCTACCGAAAACATCGAAAAATATAATGAAAAACATTAATCAGGCAGGGCACACTGGATTGATTACTTTAGAAATTTCATTTATTAGCTGATTGGTGGAAAAACCAGCCTAATTGACCAGTTGCCGCCGATGTAAATTGACCACCCTTCGCCGGAAGGATTATCCGGTGTCCGCCGGAGCAAATTGACCACCCCACGCCGGAGCAAATTGACCACCCCTGAACGAAGATCTTTTTCCTTGCTGTGAAGCAGGCATGAATGATTAGTTTGGCTTAGTCTAAATTAATCACATGTCTAATAAACTAATCGTTATGAGCAAGGTAAGGAACATTATCAAGCTTTACACCGAAGGTGTAAGTAAACAGTCCATCGGGGAACGGACAGGGCTTCCCCGCAACAGCGTAAAAAAGTACATCAGATTGTTTCTGGCCTCGGGTGAAACCCTGGAGAGTCTTGAACAGATGAGTGATACCAAATTGGAACAGATGTTCCTGGCCATGACCTCAAAACCGCATGTGGAAGACGATCCCCGGTATAAGGCAATGGTGGAATTTTTTCCTGGTATGGAGAAAGCCCTCAAGCATCGCGAGAACACCAAGGAGAAGCTTTGGCAGCAGTATATAACGAAGTATCCTGATGGATACCGCGTATCGCAGTTCAAGGATTATTATCTCAAATGGCTGAAGGTAACCAACCCGGTCATGCACATTGAACACAAGGCCGGCGAAAAGGTCTATGTGGATTTTGCCGGGGAGAAGCTTGAAGTACTGGATACTGAGACGGGTGAAACAGTCCCGGTAGAAGTGTTTGTTGCGGTACTTGGTGCCAGCCAGCTTACCTACATAGAAGCCACAAGGACCCAGCAGAAAGAAGACTTTATCGCGGCCTGTGAAAATGCCTTTCATTACTTTGGAGGTGTTCCCAATGCGATTGTTACGGATAATTTAAAGTCGGCAGTGGTCAAGAGCAACAAGTACGAACCGACTTTAAATGAAGCCTTCCGGGACTTTGTGAGCCATTATACGATGGCTGCGTTGCCAGCAGGACCCTATAAGCCCAAACACAAGGCGTTGGTTGAAGGGGCTGTGAAGATCATGTATCGCAGGATCTACGATGTGGTCAAGAAGAAAGCCTACTCTTCATTGGAGTTGCTCAACGAAGTCATCGCAACAGCGTTGGAAGAGTATAATAACAGGCCAATGAAAAACCGGCCGTTTAGCCGTCGCCAGCTCTTTGAAGATACTGAGTGCAGCATGTTACATCCTTTGCCAGAGCGCAGATATGAACTAAAGCGCCGTAAAATAGTCACAGTCATGAAGAACAACTATGTGTGCTTGTCAGAAGACAAACATTACTACAGCGTTCCCTACCTCTTCATTGGTAAGAAAGTAACCTTGTTGTACAGCCAGAGCGAGGTTGAAGTATATCATCGGTATGAACGGATTGCCTTACATAAGCGTAATCGTCACCCCTTCGGCCATACCTGGGTGAATGAACACCTGGCTTCCCAGCATCGCTTTCTTGGTGACTGGAACCCGGATAAATTTATTGAGCGCGCTGCTGATGTAGGAACTTATGTAAAAGAATACATTATCCAGTTGTTGAGCCTTCGACAGCATCCTGAGCAAGCATATCGCTCGTGCCAGGGGGTGTTGAGCTTTGCTGCAAGGGCCGGGAAAGAACGTCTTAACAACGCCTGCCGACGTGCGCTGATCTATGGCGATTACAGTTATCATACGATCCGTGTTATCCTTGAAAAGGGACTTGACCGCGATACTGTGGATGAAGAGAAGGACGATCAGTTATTACCCCTGCATCGTAATATCCGAGGCAAAAAGTATTACAAGTAACCAACCCACAGGTCGTTCTCTCACTCCAGGGGACGGCCTGTTTTTTTATCACTTAAAACCCAATAATCATGAACGAACAAACCCTTCAACGAATGAAACAAATGAAGTTCTATGGAATGGTGCGGGCTTTTACGACAACCATGGAAAACGGCCAAATGGCAAAATTAACGGTCGATGAGATGATGTCTATGCTGATTGACTCAGAGTGGGACGACCGCAATAATCGCCGCATTGAACGCCAGATGCGCAATGCCCGATTTAGGTATAAGGCCAATATGGAACAACTGCACTTTGACTTAGATCGCAATCTGGATAAAAACCAGTTAATGCGATTGGCTGAATGCACGTTTATTGACCGAAAGGAAAATCTACTTATCACCGGCAGTACGGGCATTGGCAAAAGTTTTATTGCTTCAGCTATCGGAAACCAGGCCTGCACCCTTGGTTACAAAGTATTGTATGCAAACATTACCAAGCTGTTCACCCGCTTGAAAATGGCTAAGGCCGATGGATCATACATCAAAGAAATATCCAGGATCGAGAGGCAAGATCTGCTAATCCTCGATGACTTCGGGCTCCAGCCCATGGATGGTCACAGTCGATCTGTCATGATGGAAATCGTTGAAGACCGGCATGGAACCCGATCAACTATTATTACCTCACAATTACCCGTAGCCCAGTGGTACGAGGTGATCGGAGAACAGACCGTTGCAGATGCTATCCTGGATCGCATTGTTCATGATGCCCATCGCCTGGATCTTCTTGGAGAATCACTACGCAGAAAACAAAAAGACTCGAATTAATAAGGATAGAAATGGAAATGAAAAAAAAGTAAATTTGTATTATGCCTAACAGTCTAAGGAAAAAGATCGTTTTTTGTACATCCAGAAGGGGGTGGTCAAACTGCCCGGCGAAAGGTGGTCAATTTAAATCGGCGTAGGGTGGTCAATTTGGTCGGCATATCCACTCATCTGTAAGCGGACTCAGTGTTTTGTTTGGATAAGTATTGATAGTTCCACCTTTCATTTTATGAAGGCGGAAATGATAGGGGTCAAAATCGTATGAAGGGAAATAAGCAGATTTACCATCCTTCTCACGACGAAAGGCAAAGAGATCTTCCCTGCCGTGGAATAAGGATTTGTATATAGAAATGTTTGATAAAAATGATTGATCCCAAGTAGAGAACATACTGTGTATATGGGTTGTTCCGTATGTTATATTTTCCCCAACAGGCCTAATGTTTGATACCAATAAAATAATGGGCTTCCCTGTACATTCCTTCGTTTGTTGAGAAACTGGTATTCAATGGGTGCTATCATATATTTTAAAATATCATCCCCATTCTGCCAGCGTAATATTTCTCCTTCAAATCCCGTTAACATCATTGCAGCAAGATAAGCAGCTTTTGCAGATGCCAATACTGCATCATCAATTCGGAAGGATCCAATATAGATATAGGGTTTCAAGTAGCTTATGCCGTTTAATACATGCTGATACTCTGTTCTGGGATCGAAGAATTTTCCCAAAGAACTGATCATTAAAGAAGTATTGATAATATCAGCTAAAACATCCTTGGCTGTAATGCTCCGCTCTCCCCTGTATGAAATTTCTTTTTGAGCGGTATTTTCAAATGATTTTCTGAAATTATGAAGGTTACTAATCCGATCGAATAAAACACCGAGATCGAAGAGCTGTTTCATCACTTCCATTTGCTTATCAATAATCTTTCCATCCGGATGTTCAACCAAAAAGCGTACACCAACCGTGTTAGGTGCAAAAGCCGTAAGTTTATCCCCGGCAATTGAATCTATAGATGGTGTCGGTACTGTTATTAGATTTTCATCATTTTGGACCCACTCATTCACAATTGGAGAATTTACTAATTCCGCATAACCATGTTCTTCGTAAAGAACATCCAGTAAAATTCCTCTCTCCTTATCGTCTAATTTTGAGATATATTTAAGCTGGTAATGAGCTTTTGGAATCCCGGGTTTATAGCTGCGGAGTTCATCTAACTCAAAATTGGTAAAAATGCCTCGAGAGCAAATCTCTGCCAATACTCTTTCAATTTTACTTCTGTTTTCTGTGGTAACAATATCAACATCTATCGAAAATCTTTTGGGATCTGGTAAAATCAGTAATAGACTTGTACCCCCTTTGAAAGTAAAGGAAAGGTTAGTCTGTGCCAATTGTTCAACCAGGCTAAGAGCATAAATGACCTTCTCCATTAAATTTGGATCACTTTTTGGATAGGCTTTTCGCTTTTCCTGTATCCAATCGGGATTATATGATGCCGGTAATATCATTCGCTTAGTAATTCGATCAGTTGAGTGTTTTTATTAATAAAATCAAGCAGATCCTGTTCTTTGGTTCTGCGTTTGGCATAGGCCAGAAGTTTTGTAATATTCAAAGTATACTTATTGTAAATATTGTTGTATATGTTCACCAACTCACTTCCCTGGAAAGGTGCAAACAGTTTGCTTTCTACATACAGGTCTACTAAGAGTTTCTCGGGTGAAGGAATGGCAATTTTATTTACCTTTTTGAGGGGTGCCTTAGTCACCAGAGGTTTTACAATAATGGATTCAATTTGCTCAAAAATGTATCTTTCAATCAGGTTTTCATCTGGTTTGTAAAACACATTTTTGTAGTTCTCGTCTTTAAGGAAATTAAAAACTGATTCTGCTGCTAAAACCTCTGCTTCCACAAGTAATAAAAACCTACCCGGTTGATGTATCATCCAATCATTTAACCAGCGTGTACTCCATACACAATACCTGGCCACCGGAAATTGCCGGCTTACTTTTGCTGCAATATCTTTTAACCTGGGTTCTATCTGTGGATGAAATTGTGGCTTTGAAGAAATAGTATATATACCTCTTTTTACTGGTTTAAGAAGATTTTTTTCTTTAAGCGAATAGATTCGCCAAGTAAAGGTTGACTCCTTTAAGTCAGGTTCAAAGGACCTGTAAAAGTCGAAAAGCTCCTCACGGGAAATTTGAGGTTGCTTGGCAAACCGTTGTTTCAGCTGTTCTATTAAGAAATCTGTTGACACCTTGAATGACCTTAATTTTATTATAGAAGAGATGTAAAGGTATAAAAGAATTTTCTAATATTGGACAGTAAATGCACTTTATTGGCAAAAATTAGAAATCAAATAATGGACAGTTATTGGATTAACTGGCAAATATTTGAAATGAAAAACCATTTTCCATTTTGATCATAGATTGTCAGGTTTTTTTCTTTTGCACTGGAATATTATCCCAGGTCCTTTCCATTTCAAGCTTTTTAAAATCCTCGGAGATCTTGACATACTTGTTAAAAACGGCATCCTTCTTATGGCCGGTGATTTCCTTGATGGTCTTGGTATTCATGCCAAGCATAATACTATTGGTGATAAAGGTCTTCCTGGCGGTATGGTTGGTGATCAGTTTATACTTAGGCTCACGATGCTCCCTTGCCTTGCCCCCGGAATAATCGACATAGTTGACCAGTTCAGTGATCCCTGCTTCCTCACAGCATTCCTTGATATGATCGTTGATCTTCTGGGCAGAGAGTTTTGGAAGCGGTTTGTTCTCCAAATCCTCATACTTAGCAAGGATGACCCTGGCATATTGGTTCAATGGAATAACTTCGGTTTTATGTGTTTTCACGATGGTTTTAAAGATCTGCCCATCCCTGATTTGCTCTCTTTTAAGGTTTTGGAGATCCGAAACACGCATTCCGGTAAAACACATGAAGCAGAAAAGATCCCTGGCCCTGGCTCTTTTATAAGAGGTGAACTGGAAATTATTAAGGGTCATTAGTTCTTCCAGGGTGAGATAAATAACATCCTTCTCACGTTCTGTTGCTTTAAATTCTTTGAAAGTTAAATCCTTTACATAACCTCGTTTCTTACACCAGGTAAGGAATGCTTTCAGGTTACTTATGATCTTAGCAAAATAATTATCCTTGGCTTTCCTCTTAACAAAGGCATAGGTCTGGAGATTGTCAAAGAATTTGAAATTGATTGAATGGAGGTCAACCTTATATTTTGTGTCTTTTTCAAAATCCTGAAGAAAGTTTTTAAAGGTCCCGTAGCAGACAATGGTCCTGTTAGCCCGGATCGCTTTGCTGCTTTCGATATACTCATCAAGCACATCATAGAATGACCTGTTGGTTTTTCGTTGTTTCCCGGCGGGGTTTGCAATTGCATTTTTCAAATAAGCTTCCGTGATCGGAATATCGTCCCTCAGGGCGTTATTGATTGCTTTTTCGGCAAGTTCCTTAAACAGGCTTATTCTTTCATTGATGGCGATGTAATTATTGTCAGGTTCGTCTTCCCTTTGCTTTTTTACTTTTTCGTTTGATTGGCTCCAATGTCTTGATTTCACTACATATCCGATAAAAAACATAGGTCGGATATATTGGTGAGTTATCCTCATTACGATGGGTTGTTCACCATTTTTATTAATTTTACCAGATTGAAGGTAGAAATGAATGTTGGCCATATTTCGGAAACGCTAGATGAATGCGAATTTACGGAAAAAAACTGGGTACCCAAATCGGGTACCCAAAAAAGTCGTAAAATTGAGAAAAATAGGGTTTATTTAGAAAAAGTTTAAAAAATAAAGCACTGATAAACAGTTGATACAGAAAAATATAGTTAAATTCAGTCAAAAAACCAATCCCCCGGCTCCGGGTACTCAAAAAGCTCTCAAACCGCAGTGGAATGAGGGCTTTTGTTTTTTCGGGTCCCAAACGAGTACATAAAAAGAGATTTTATAGGTATTCAAATTGGACAAAGCGGAGAATCTGACCACCTTAACCTATTGGCAATCTATAAACTGGGGTGTTCATATTTTTCCGGCGAATGCTGATTAAAATGAACGTTTTTTCAAGTCAATGAGCCTTCTCAGGCACCTGATATATTCAGGGTCAGTACCGCAGCATCCTCCCAGCACTGAAGGCCGGAAAGAGAACAGTTCATCGGCATGGGCTTCCAGGAATCCTGAATCTTCCGGGTAAATTGTACATCCATCTGTATAGGCTGGTTCCCCTGCATTGGATTTGATAAGGATATGCAGATCCTTGCTCAGTGAGCGGAATTCTTTTCCGACATTGATCATCTTCTCCAGACCATTTCCGCAATTTGAACCCACGGCCAAAGCACCTGCCCGGGAGAGTTCTTCCGCTGCTTCCGCCAGTGAAGTTCCCATGATGGTATTGAAGCCCAGGGATGAATATTCAAAAGTCATGGATGCAAAAAATGGAAGGCTGCTATGCTCCCTTATGGCCTGTATGGCGCACAGCAATTCATCCAGCGCGATAAAGGTTTCAAGCATGAAACCATCGATGCCGGAACCTGACAGCGACTTTACCTGTGCAGCAAAGGACCGGGTCATCTGATCCCTCGTAACTTCGCCGAAAGGTTCCATGAATTTCCCGCATGGGCCCATGGAAGCAAGTACAAACCTCCCTGACGGCTTCACTGATAAAGCCAGCTCTGCAGCTGCTGCATTAAGTTCATTCACCCGGCCTTCAAGGCCATAATCCCTGAGTTTAAGCAGGGAACCGCCAAAAGTATTGGTTAGCACAGCATCGGAACCGGCTTCAAAATAGGTCCTGGCAACATTTTTAACCTTATCGGGCTGCTCAATATTCCATAGTTCGGGACAATAACCGGGCTGCAATCCGGAAGCAATCAACCGGGAACCGGTGGCTCCGTCCAGAATAAGAACCTTACCGGAAACAATAAATTGAGAGAGGGTTGGTATTGAAATCATTCTTATCGGTATTTTAGTCTTAAATAAACAGTTCGTCCATTATCAAAAGGATACTTGTCTCAAAATAGTTTTTCCCAAAGGAATCAATTCAATTTTTTCCGTTTTTTTTGTGGTTTTGTTTTTCAGATAAATACTGATTTTCCCATCCTGAAAGCGAGCCTGATGATTTATGATAAACTCATACCTGCTCGAATCAGTAGGAGAATAAGTCAAGTCTATGAATCCGGGAGCATAAACTTTTCCTGTATGCTCGATGGCTTTATTGGGTTTAGCATAAATCAAAGCTCCGTAGCTGAAGTATTTTTCGTGATTCAAATCCTCTTTGACCTGAACATCAGCCTTAAATTCCAGTTCGATCTGATCATTCGTTAGGTATTTCCTGTCAAAAACAAGATATCCATCTTCAAGTTGGTAATTTTCTTTGGTTTGTATGGATGTGGCCCATTCCGGTTTTCTGATCTTTAGTCGAAATGAAACGGCTTTCCCGGTTTTTATTCTGAAAATAAAGTGATTCTGGTAGGGATATTCTGTTATTTCTTCAATTTTAACCGGAACATTTTGAATGGTTGTTTCCAGAATATTCGGGCCTAAAACCCCAGTTAACAGAGTGTTCTCGCTTTCTTTAAACCAACAGCACTGCAGGAAATATGGCGAAATTCGGCCGGCATTAGGAACACAACAAACAGCCACGTCCTGATGGACAGGTGAGTATTTATACCGCGTTTGTTTTCGACCGGGTTCCACTTCACCATTTCGGGTACCTGTCATTTCAAACGAATTATCCGTTTTCAGATAGGCAATACACGAATGATCAGGATTTCTGCTTCCCTGCGCGGCATTGTAAAAAATGGTTTCTATTGCCTCAGCAGCCTTGATATCGCCATTTTTCTGAAATAATGCAGAGTAACTATCCATGAGTTCATGCAGCGAACAATATTCGTATCCGGTGTGCGTGGCATCTGCCTGTCGTCCGCCAATCCACTCATCGCCAATAGCGCCGCCTGTTGGGGTGGTGCAAACTTTAATCCGCTCAAGATAAATTCGCAAAGCGTTATTCAATTCTGTAGTCCCCTTAGCATACGCAGCCACGATCAACGGTCGCAAATGTTCATAGGTATGTGCTCCATGCGATTGCATCTTAAAGTTTGGGTCTAAAATATTATGGAGTTGGGCATCTTTTTCTGAAGAATAGTTTTCGGAGAAATTCAGGTATAAAAAAGCTGCATAATCCGAATATTTCTGGTCGCCGGTGAGTTGATGCATCCGGTCCAATACATCGGTAAATGTTAATCCATGAGCCACGCCTCCTGAAAAATCTTTTCCTGCAAAAAAAGGCTGCGATTTGTTAACCGGGTAATTTTGCATCACATTGTCAACCGCCCTGACCAGTGCGTTCCAAACATTTTCGTCGCGAGTGCATTCGTAATATGCCAGCAATCCGCGGTACAAGGTTGTTTTTGACCACAATTCGCCATTTTCGCTGGTAAATTTATAGCGTAATTCTTTGTCATAAATTCCAATATAACCATCTGCGTCCTGCGTAGCCAGAATCCGAGTGATGTAGATTTTTACTTTTTCAATCGCCTGTTGATCATCAAGCAGAAAAGCATTCCGGATATATCCATCCCACCAGTTCGACTGGGTTTCGGAGTTCCACCATTTATATTGATCGTCGCCTCCGGCATCACCCGATTTAAGATTCCCCAGATCTTTTGCTTTGCTTTGTTTGTGCAACCGCCCTGTACTATAGATGGGGTCGTTAATCAAATCAGGAACCAGCCGGTCCAGGTTGCCAACAAACCCGGCCATGTCTTTTTGCATTTGCACCTTCAGCCATCCCAAAGGTTTTATGCTTCCGAAAGATAGACTCTGGTATTTTTCTGACACCATTTTATCCTGTGCATTCATAACAAAAGGGGAGATAAAAAGCGAAACAGTTATCATTTTTATCGATAAGATCATTTTTATTTTTTTTCTAACTGGCATAAAAGATCACTGTCTTTACTTTAAATAATTCAATTAATTAATCTTACACTGTTCATTCAGCAATTTTGCAAATTGTTCAGATATGCCACTGCACCCTGGGGGTCGCGGCTGTAAAAATCGGCACCGATCTTATTGCTGAATTCAGTATTGAGAGGTGCACCACCGACTAAAACCTTTGTTAATGGATATCTTTCTTTCACCAATTTTACTACCGATTCCATGTTACTCATAGTAGTGGTTAACAAGGCGGAAATTCCAACCGCACCATTGGGGTACTTTTCAAGCGTATCCAGAAAAGATTCGATTTTAACATCTACTCCTAAATCAATTACTTCCCATCCGGCTCCTTCTACGGTCATGGCGACCAGGTTTTTACCAATGTCATGTAAATCGCCGAAAACAGTGCCTATTATGAACGTGCCTTTGCGTTTTACTTCACCCGACATGAAATAGGGTTTCAAGTGGACCAGTGCCGTACCCATAGCTTTGGCCGCCATCAGCATTTCCGGAACAAACACTTTACCCTGGCTGAATTTCAGTCCAACAGCATTCATGCCTGGTATTAATCCTTGTTCAAGGATTTCGACAGGTTTTATGCCTGCCTCCAACGCTTGTCTTGTTAATTCATCTGCACCAACCTCCCCCCGCATTGAAGGAGGGAAAGGTGATTTTTGATTGATTTTGCCAAACTCGATACAAGTTGTCAGTTTCTCTATTATTTCATTCATGACGCTAAATCGTTTATGGGATTTGATATTAATGAATCAGCCTTTATTATACTCAGCAATGGCTTCGAAAAAGGCATCAATGTTTTCAATTTTTGTTCCTGGAGGTATGTCGCAACCGGAGGAAATTACAAAATTGTTGTATTGTGATGTTCTTGTTAAAAGTTCTTTCGTTTTTACTTTAATGATTTCAGGACTGCCATTTTTTATAACTCCCGCAGGATCTAAATTACCGAACACAAGTCTGTTTGAAGGAACCTGAGGCAGAATCTCACACATATCAACAGCATTGCCAAAATGAAATCCTGCCGCCCCTGTTCCCAGCATTGATTCAACCAGGCTGACTGTATTTCCGCAATTATGCAAAACCACTATAAAGTTGTCATCCTGCACAAAATCAACAATCTGTTTTACATACCGGGATGAAAATTCCTCACATTGATAATCGGCAAGCAATCCGGCAGCCGGTTCTGCTATCACAATTCCATTACAGCCTGCTTTTTTAAAAGCGAGCGCATACTCTTTTAAAAATGAAGTGCAAATGTTCAAAAGATCATGAGCGCCTTCGGGTTCAATGAGTATTGCTGTCATCATTTCGGTAATATCGTAAAGACGGCCGGCTAAGGAATAGGGGCCGATGATACCGCCAAATACCGGGAGGGCTGTGGTATTATCTGCAGCTAACCGGGCTGCGGTTAAATGGCTTTTTGTTCTTCCGTCACCTATCGCAGGAATTTTAAGGTTAACTACTTGCTCAAATGAGTCTATCAGTCTTTTTGAAACTGTGGGGATCTCGTTTTCACTGAAGTTAATAAAACTGCCAAATGCTTCTGCTTCGACTGACAAATCCATGATTAAAGTTGTTGCCCCAATTGCAGGATATTTTGCAGATAAGGCTTTCACACAGTGATATTGAACTTCTCCTATTGTGACCATGTCCATAACCGACTTGCCGATAAGCTGAAGCCCGGGATATGTCATAACAGGCACAGCTATTTTTTCGGGATGTGCAAGAATGGAATTTTTCCATTCTGTCATATTCATTTTCATAAAAGGAGGTTTCAGGGATTAATTTGTTTTAGTTTTTGTTGAAATTTCAGCCAATTTCATAAGATTTGCTATAGGAGTATTGACGCCGATTTCGCATCCGCCTGAGAGAATAAATTTCTGGCCCTGCATTTGTTGAACAAGTTCATTGGCCAGGATTTCAAGGTGCTGAGAGTCTGCTTCCTGAATCAAAACAGGGTTAATATTTCCTTTGATTACAACATTATCACCCAATATTTTTCGTGCTTCCTGTAAATCAACCTGCCAGTCAAAATCAATAATATCCAAATTCAGATTGCTAATGGAAGGTAATAAATGGTTGATATTCCCGCAGATATGCAGTTTGGCTTTGGCCCCCAGCGAATGAATATGATCAACAAGTTCTTTGTGCCTTTCTTTAACATAAAGATCATAGGTGGCTGCATCAATCTGCGAACAAATTGCGTCACCAATTCCAATATAGTCGCAGCCTTCATTTATTTGTGCTTTGGCAAACTCCCTGGCCACTATCATACATTTATCCATGATTATATTTGAATAATCAGGATCGCACATAAGATTCATCAGCATCTCGCTTAAACCCGCCAAATCGCATGCTTCAGCCAGCGGACCTTCAATCCATCCTCCCACCGGGACCGTCCCTTTCAGCAGTTTCTGATAGTAGGCCGCTCCTGAAATCCTGTCGCGTGTTCGTTCACATTGATAAATGTCAGGAATTGCTAAATATTTGGCGTCATCCTCATTTTGAATCACTATGTTCAAGCATTTTGGAACCCCTTCAGGTATAAATTCAATTCGGGCCCCAAAAGCAGAAGTTTCGCGGTAAGGATCACTGATCAGGCTTACCATATCAAGGTCGAAGTATTCCATACAACGTATGTTCGACTCAACCAGTACTTTGTAATCCGAAGCAAACTTCCCATAGGTTGTTTTATTAAAACGGGCTGCAAAGTGCATCAATATCGGCTTGAATAGCACACTCGAATGAAGTTCACCAGAAAGTAATTTATCGAATTGCTGTTTTTTGTTCATGTGCTTCAATTATTAATATAAGAGTTTGAACATGATTAGATATTGTGTTTTAAGTTGCGGTAAAGGCATTGGGCTGAATCGCAAACTTCGCAGGTATATCCTTTTGGGCGAATCTCAGGTCCGATACCTATAAAACCGCTGATTGATTTTATGGGTTGCATGAGGCATGAATCGGAAAGCGAAATTCCACAGAACCCGGGAGGGAGAAGGCTGAACAGCTTTTTTTGTTCAGCAACCATCCATCCGCAATATCCGGGGCTGTAACGGTTTGAAATCCCTGAACCTGTTTTAGCCATTTCAAGCTTTAAATTGGCCTGAACCTGTTCCATGGCATTCTCGACGGCAAGGCTTCCATATATATCATAAATATAGCCATGCAACATTTCATTATTTTTCATCAGTGTACGTGATTTTTCAAACACCGCATCCCCAATTGTACAAACGAAGACGGCAATCTTTTCACTTGCCTTAAGCTGTTGAAAAATATTCTTTTTAATATTGAATGGAATTCCGTTAACAAGGATCTGTTTCAACTTCGAATCCGTTTTTACATCTTCGGCAATCAGGTATCCGCCGGTAACCTGGAGAAGTTCAGGACCATTCATAAAAACTTCTTCAATATATTCATCAACCAATGCCTGTACTTCGGCAGATACGCCAAGCACTGCATAAATTTCAGCCCGGTTTATTCCGATTGATCGGCTTTGAATATTGAATTTCTGTAAATGCATGCGATTTTACAATTCTCTTGGAGTTTTACCTTGCCGCCAGTGATCTTCAATCATTTCAAGTGATTTCCCTTTGGTTTCGGGAATATAAAAGTAGCCCCAGATCAAGCCTGCAATTCCAACGAGGGCATACAACCAGAAA
>Ga0208495_1000463_pt1 | contig 13653 bp, 6 predicted proteins | sample CryBogmetaGMA14M_FD_184551 | JGI IMG/M metagenome (GOLD analysis project Ga0208495, IMG submission 184551) | Freshwater microbial communities from Crystal Bog, Wisconsin, USA - MA14M (SPAdes) | ecosystem: Environmental > Aquatic > Freshwater > Lake | place: Crystal Bog, Wisconsin, USA | collected...
CTTTTATGATGATCTCCCGCTGCCAGTTCAAATGGATTTTCCTGCAAGGCCAAAACAGAGGATTCTCCTGAACATTCGCCTCCCTGATTATCAGCAAGCAGACCTTCAGGAATTCCTGTCTCACGGTATGTTTTACCATAAAACTGCATGCCATCGGTACCCGCGGCTATCGCCGTGTTTTTACATGCCATCATCAGCCATGGATTGCCTTCAGCTTCTTTCATGTTTTGGCGGCAGCATACCACCGATCCATGATTTCTATCATCAAGAATCCGACGTTCAAGATACTGGCTTACATATAATTCATTGACTAATCCGTCGGTTGACGGCTTCAGTCCGGCATCCTGCAAATAAATCAGGTCAAGTTCAACCAGCGCGTCCGATACATTGGTAATTTCAATACTCCACTGCCAGCTCAGGCTTTTTTCTGAAAGTTGAAGTGAACAGGTATATTCAAGTCCTGCCCAGGAACCTTTAGCTATAAAAGAACCAGCGTTCAATGAAAAGCGGCTATTGCTTTCCGGGCCCAGAAGGGCTGTGAATTCAATGGGCTTCGCTCTTTTTCTCAAATAGATATTTGTCCCTGATCCTGAAAAAGCTGTTGAAGCTCTTAGGCTGATCCTGAGCGGTAAGGCTTCAATACATCTTACCGATCCGTTATTCAGAAAATCAAAGGAAAGTCCAGGCGAATTTTTAATTACAGCCATCTTAATCTAAATTGGTTCAGGTAATTCAGCTAATGACAGGTTAAGGACCATTTCGCTTCGTTGTTTATGACTGTATAAAAATGCCACGCGTTTAGCATCACGGACCATTTTAAGCGTTTTACCCCTTAGTGTTGCCGATGTGATTTTTTGAACATTTGCACCTTCAAACACGATCTCACCGGCCAGATCTCGGTTCCCGTACAAGGTGATCTCAATCTGACCATAAATTTCTTCAAAGCCAAGAATATCAGAGGTAGTATGAAGAATCTTTAATCCGTCAGAAATTTCCATGCAAACAGGACTTAATATGCCATATAAAGCAGGCCATAGAATCTTATCCTGGGCGTAAGGAATCGGGATGGCTTCACCATTCCCGGGATGGGTATAGCTTACTTTACCATACTGTTCCTCATTATAATAATTTCCCACGAAAAGAATCGCAGAGCCATCTGGAGTGAACCGTTCCCTCACCGTGATGAAATCATTGCCGGTCCATGCCTGCCTGAGTTTTGCACCCGATCTTTTCAACATGGCTTCATAAACGGGTTTATGCCCTTCAGTATCGAAGCCGATCCAGGTTCCAAGGTGAAGCAGGGATCCGTTTCCAAGCGATTTCTGAAATCCGCAGACATTGCCATTTATATTCCTGGCAATAATTTCCGCTCCCGTAAGTGATTCTTCGGAATACGTGATCTGAGGATTGGAGCACTTGATATCTTTGAATTCGAATATGTCGATCAGAGGTGAATCAATATTCTCGGCTCCTGCCGGATTTACCGAAATGGCTTTACGAATGATGGTACATGGTTTCTGCGACATCTCGCGGTCGGGCAGGTAAGGAAAAAGAACACTGTTGCCGCCGGCCCTGGTATAATCGACAATGACCTGCTGCTCCCGGGCATTCATCTCATCGGTGCAGAATACCCATACCTGTTTATATTCACGCAAGTCATCCGCAGTAGAAGCACAAAGGTCGGCCATATCATAATCGATATTGAGGACTTGCAAGGCTTTCAGCAATCCGTCAAAATATGCAGGTCTGCGGATGGCGGAAGGGGTAAATTTAAGCTCACACCTGCTGTCAACCGGCCTTTCGAGCTCCGTGGCGTAATACGGTGGGTAGAACAGTACGCATATTTCGGCTTTGCGTTTTGCCCCGACGATAAGATTTTCGGAGGTTTTTATGATTTTACTCATTCGTTTTACCAGGGGGAAGGCGCTGCTTTGGTCACCTTCGGTATTGAGTGGATTGAACCAGTAAAAAGTTTCACCTGAATAGCCCTTGCGGCCCGGGTTGCGACCCTGCGAGAACATGTAATAGTTCCATCCGGTGAGCCCGTTGGCAATGCTTGCCTTGTAAAAGAGTTCCATCTCACGCGGGTTTGTTACCACGTGATATTCACGGGAACCGCACTGGAACTCGGCCGCAAACAAAGGTTTGTTCCCCTGCATGGCATGCGTGATGTCGTTGATGATGCGGTCATCATGCAAATTACGGTACGACAGAAATTCGGGAATGTGATCGACTCCGAAGATGATCTCGCTTTTATCCCTGAAAAGATCATCATACATGGTGATATTGACCGGGAATTCATAACCATTTCCATAGATCCAGCCGGGAAGGTTGTGGTATAAAGGAACCGTCACTCCTCTTTGTCTGGCCATGCCGGTGAGCATTCTCAGGTAGTCGCCATAATAGGTTCTCCAGAAACAATGCCATTCATAATCACGGCCGCGGTCAGCCTTTGATGCATAAGGAAGTTTGCCGTCGGGTGGTAGTTCAGCATAGGCAAAATCTCTGTAAGCGGTTCCCCATAGTCTGTTTACTTCTTCAATGCCGGTGAACTTCTGCTCAAGGTATTTAATGAAATGATCTTTTACTGCATTGCTGTAGTCGGCCTGGTGCGCCAGCCATGAGAATACCCCGATCTCATTGCAGATCTGCATCATAATGATAGGCCCCGAGGCTGATATTTCACGCTTGCTTATAAAGGGCATGATCTTGTCATACCATAGTGCAACTTTCTCCAGATATTTTTCATTAAACAGGCTTACCCCGTCGCTTGGAAATATCCCGCCTTCGCGGTTACGCATCTTGACTTCATCGTGATACTGAACCATAAACCAGTCTGGCAATCCGGCTCCCCGGAACTCCGCAAGAATAAATGGTCCAGGCTTTACAATACAATTCAAGCCATAAGACTGGCATAGCTCAAGCCAGCCTTTAAGATCGCGCTCCGGACATGATGTGCCATCAAAATCAAAAACAGATTCCTCCGATTCGTGCCAGGCCCATGGAACGTAAGTGCTTATGGTAGTCAACCCGGCTTCTTTAGCTGCTTCCAGGTGCTTGTTCCACAACTCCCGCTTAATTCTGAAATAATGGATCTCACCCGAATTCAGAAAGACCTTTTTGTCGCCGAAGTAGAAATTATCATCTTTAATGCTGAAGTTCATTTGTCACTTTTTATTTGATTCTTGTCATCCTGCATCCCGCATCCTGTTACACTTTCGCCAGGTTTCTTTGCCTGAGTAGTTCTTTGATCTCATGGCTTCTTTTCTCGGTGAGTGAGTAACGCATAACAAAGAAAATCGAGAAGAGGCTTAATAACAGCGGCAGTCCGATTTCAACCACACGCATCATTAAAAGGGTATATGGCGTTTGCTGTGTAAGGGGCACGATTTTGCTTTCAATTGCACCGAGTTCATTATCCAGTAAAACCAATGATATTGCAGCGTTCATGCCGGAAAGCTGGTTGTTTACCCCGGAAATTTCCTGCATGATGACATCATAATGTTCCTTGCTGTTTTCGTTTCCAGCGATTTGGCTTCCAGGTGCGACCTCAGCTCAAAAGAATACATCCTGGCTTTTACAAGTTTCGTCTCCAGCGTCAGTGGAATTGCCTTTGCTACGGTGGCATTCATCAGGGAGTCCTGAGCACTGGGCACCAGGTTTGCCAGAAGCGATTGAACCTGTTCAAGTTCATTTATCGTACCTTGTGTTGTGAGGAGTGCATTTGACAGCATGTTTTTCCGCTCCACCGGGTATGCGGTCAGGATTCGATTCGCCTCGTCAGGCTCCTTAAGAGATTCTTTATCAAGATAGATCATATATTCTTTTGACTCCTTGAGCGCTTCGGATGTCTTGGTTTTAGTATTTTCCAGCCACTCCTTGTTGATGCTGCCGGGCCCCTGGTATCCCTTCCAGTACTGAACGATGCTGCGCATCTCCCTTACGCTTCCCTGTATCTTATCGACTTTTGTGACCTGGGTTTCATCGAACATGGTAAATACGATCAACACACCAGTCACAAAGCTGGCCAGGGCAGATCCCATTTTGATGAACCACCAGAATACCGAGTAATAACTGCCCTCTGCACGATACCCGGTCTTTAATTCATCTTCATCACAGATGTCGCCCACCATCGAAGATCCAAGGGTGAAGAAAAACAGCATCCCGGCAGAAAGAAGAACCGTGGGAATGATGATCAGGTAGGGATGTGAAGGGTTATAGCATACAATTTTAGATAGTTGTGCAAGACACATGAGTAAAATAGAAATGGTCAAGGTATTTCTTTTACCCAGTTTCGGGCTGATCCAGTTGAGGGGAAATACTGCCAGTACCCCGGTGATAGCCCAGATCATCCCGTTGATCGCGAGCAGGTAAGCTCCGGCAACCTTATCTCCCCCGAAAACATAAAAAATAGGGATATATGACCCTATCAGTTGGACGAAATTAAAGCCCATGGCCAGTGTGAAAATAGTAAGGGTGAGCATGACAAAATTCCTGTTGCCTGCCGTGCGTTTCATGTCCTGCCAGAAGGGTGTTTTTTCATGCTTTGCAGCTTTGACAAACCCGGGTTCCTTCAACCTGAAGAACCACCAAAACGAAAGCGGGATCAGGAAAGCAGCAATCATCAAGGAAACATAACGCATGCCATCGGCTTCATTTCCTCCGGGGCCTTTAAAAATTTCCATGCTGGCGAGGGCAAAAAGCCAGGGTGTACCCATGGCAAAAAGATTTCCAAAAAAACTCTTGGCGCTGAACAAACGCGTGCGTTCGTGGTAATCGGTGGTCATCTCCATTCCAAGAGCGCCGTGAGGGATTTCAAAAAGATTCACAGCAGTGAAAAACAGTAAAAGGGAAAAAAGAATATAGCCAAGCTGAAACCATTGAAAGCCTGTATCAGATGGAAACCAGGTCCTCACCATATCACCCTTCGGGATCCACCAGATGACGACAAAAAAAACAGCAACGAGTATTCCTCCAACCAGCAAATATGGGCGCCGGCGTCCCCAGCGGGTCCGGGTATTATCAGACAGGTGACCGATAAAAGGATCAGACAGGGCATCCCACAAACGGGGAACAATCAAAATAGCTCCCAGCCAAAAGGCGCTTAACCCTAAGCTGATATTGCCCATCAGGCCGACGAGTATTCCTGCTATGTTAAAGAGGGCAATAGGAATAATGCCCCCGGAGCCATAAGCAGCTAACTGCGAAAAGTGAATCTGATGTTCTGGCTTTGACCTTTGATCTGTGATTATTTCCTGTTCTTTCATAGGGAGCCCAATTGATTAAAGCGCTGCCTGCACTTTTGTTATTTGTGCGGCAGGGATATTATTTTAGTTTTCTTAAAGTTTTGTTGCCAGGTAACGATTTCATTTGTGTGATGGAGCCGTTTTTCCAAATAAAGCCATATTCAACATATCCGCTTCATTAGCATAAACAAACGATATTTGATTTATAGTAAGTGCAACAGGAATGAGCTTCTCTTTAATAGCATCGGTATGAATATGATAATTTACTTTGGCAAGGGTTCTTTGCAGGTTCCAATCTAATTTCAGACGATCGTTTTCATCTTCTTGTTTTTGAGAAATAATAGAAATTCCTGAACCCTGAATGTTTATTGTTTTATTCTTTACCATTGTTAAATTTTATTTTGCTTTTTAAAGTGATCAGATTATAGTCTTCAATAATAAATCACCACCTCTGCCGGCATCACTTTAATTGATATTTCCTTGCCATTGAAATCTTTGCTCTCAATGCCATTCACGCTTACTTTTGACGGAGGTTTTGATCCGTTAAAATTTTTAATTTTTATTCCGCCGGAAGGAAGTTGCACCTTGCCGTAAATTGAAAACTGGTACTTGCTGTTATCTTTTTTTATTGAATATGAAATCTCGCCGTAATACGTCGGCAGGTTTTCAACCGACATTCCTATGGGAGAATCAATCCAGTCCTGATAAAGAGCTGAAGCCAGGACCAGCGACTGATCATACTCGTTTTCATAGACAAACATAGCCCTGATAGCATTAATAAAATCGCTGCCAACCCAGGTGTGGGGCATGTCGCCTATATATCGCGGAACGCGGTAATCTTTCCACACAACTTCAGCCCAGTGATTCCATCCCTGTGGGCGCTGATCATGCAGAAAAAATGTTATTAACTCGTGAGCTCTCTCAGGCTGATCCAGATAAATAAATGACCCGATCAAACGGTTTTCATAGGGAGTATAATTAACCCAGTCAATTTTTCCGTCTCTGCGGTTTTTGAAAAATTCATAATACTTATCAAACGTATTATATACCTGCGGATGTGGTAAGTTGTTTAATTCGTTGCAGGGTGTTATAGCGATGGTTGTTGAAGTAGCATCAAAATCACCAAGCTCAACGCAACCGGGCAGGTAATTTATTTTTCTTGTCTTCATAGCGAGTTGCAGCGAGTTGTATAGATTCTCCTTAAAAGTATCGCTGACTTTCTTAATCCTTTTATAAGATTCGTTTTCGCCAAGTGTATTTTGAATCTCCGCTGCATCTTTCAATCCTTTCATCGTAAAAAAATCATCCCAGTAAGAATGCATCGGTTTCGCGGAATACCCTTCGTGGCTGATGGATTCGGTAACCAGGCCATAGTAAGCACGAACGCTGTCGTTCCCGTTTTTAAAATGGTCTGTCGATCTTTCGGCGATAAGCGATTCTATATATTCAACCGCTTTTAATACATTCTTGTTTTTCGACCTCAAAAAAGTGGTATCCCTTGTGAAGTTGAAATATTCGCGGATCAAAAAAATCATTTCGCCATGACTGTCATTTTCAGGAACCGGATCGGGACCCCTGGCATCGACAACACAGGGAGCTTTACCGTTTTCGAATTGATGATCGGTGTACCAGTCAATAAAGTCCCTGACTTCTGTTACAATACCTGATTTCAACAGGGCTGAGGAAGTGAGTGAGCCGTCGCGGATCCAGCTTCTTTCATATGAACGCGAACCGGGTTGAATGCCTGCTTTATCCCTGTTGATAAGGATATATGCAAGATTTGACCTGTAAGTGTTTACAATACGGTTTGCTGATTCAGGTAAATTAAACCTGATATGCCCTGTTTTGGTTTTCCATAATTCACAGGCCTTTTCAGATTCTGCTTCCACATATTCATTGCTTAGCTTTACATCACCGGATGGTTTGCCGTAAAAGGGAACAACTACAAAGAATTTAGTGTGTTCGCCTGGTTTCAGGTGTAAGGAATATTTTATTACGCCGCTGGCCAAACCTTTTTGATCAATTGCAGATTTATTCTGAGGAATATTTCCTGCACGAATAAAGTCAACAATATTCCCTTCATCAAAATTAAGCGCACCAAAGGAATCGTAAATCTTTTGAGGCAGTATCACTTTGTCATCCACACTGATTATTCTTCCCGCATCATCTTCTTTGATCGATTTGATTTTGCCCATGCCTCCTGTAAGATTCAGGAACTGATAGTATGGATTAACCTGGTATGGGCGGATCAGCAGATAAAATTCAAAATCTTTTGGTTTGCCCGAGAGATTGGTAAATGAATAACTGATATCGAGCCTGGAATTTTTGTTGGCGTCTCCACTTGCAGTTACCCCTGTTACAAACTTCAGATCGTTACATTGCCAGCTGACCGAAGGCACAAAATTAAATTCATTTTTATGTTCAGGGTCGCCCATTGACTGAGCTGATTTAACATTGCCCCAGTTATACAGTGAATCACCGGATTTTATCATTGGCTCTATCGAAAACAGGGCTTTGTCAACCTCGACCATCCCATCTTCGTTGATAAGAGCTTCCTTAACATCATTATTAACGCCGGTAATTGTCCAATACGAAGCCTGCTCCGAAAAGTATCTCGGGTAATTTCCCGGCTGTGAATTTTCAGCTGTGTAAATCAAAAAGTCATTCGGGGTCATAGAATTTCTGATATCAAGAAATTTTATCCCGCAAATTCCAAACCCGTTCCCGGAATTGCTTGTTGCAAGATTGACCTTAATGTACCTGGCTTCTGCCTCGGGCAGCCTGATAAAGCTTTCATCGTTCTGATTGGAAAGAACTGAATAAACTTTTTCCCAATTCTTACCGTCGTCCGATAAGAAAACATCAAAGGTTCTGGCATAATTGTTTTTCAGCCAGTTGATTTGTAAACCGCCGAACTCCCTTCTCGTTTTAAAATCAATAATAATATTCTGATCTGTTAATTCATTGCTTTGCCAGTATGTCTCGCTGGAATTATCGGCAATAAAATCAGGTGAATGATTTTTAATAAACGATGAAGCTGTAATTGCCGGGGATGGATAGGTCGTTGTTTCAGGAGGCAGGGGCTCAAACTTCAGGTCATCGATCCAGATCGTTCCTTTGCCGCCAACAAACGAAGATATTGTAAACTCAATCCGGTCAATACGTTTTAAGCTCGGATCTGTTGTTGGCCCCCATGCAAAATTGATATGTCGTTTCTTAATCTTTATTTTTTTCCATTCTTTGGGGAAGTCATAGTTGCGGTTAATAACCCACCACACATTGTTCCCCGTGCTGTCAAGAAATTTGATCTCAAAGTTATTGGCAGGGGATTCGGCTTTGACATAAAAGGTAAATTCATAATTATCGGGCAGTTCGACAGGGAACAATTTCTGTATTCCGCCGTAACCGGTTCCTTTTGTAAAGTCATAATCAAAGCGGATGGCATTGCCCGTTAATCCCTTCTCGTTTGATAATTGAAGATTAACTCCATCGGATTTGATGAAACTCCAATCATCTTTTTTTTTACATTCAAAGCCGAGTTTATTTAAGCCTTTTTGAATAATAGTATCTTTCATCACATAATTCCAAACCAGGCCAGTCCTGAAATTCTCTATCATGATAAGCATAGGACCCTCATCTATGCCTAAAAAATCATCGTCTATCCAGCCAGCTGTCAGGTTGAAGGCATCGTAATAACCGTATTTCCCCCAAAGTTTCTTTCCGTATTTTTCATTCATTGATCTAATGGTAGGTAAAACGATTTCAGGAGCAAAGGGCAATGAGGAAAGTGGACCGTAAGGTGCAATTGTGCCATCATCAAAATAATTGTAATCAGGGCCGCTGCTTCCCCTTCCGGCGTAGCCCAGAAACTTTTTATCACCAAAATTGTATTTTTCGGGTGGTCCGTCACTTGCCGTCACGCCCCAGCAAAGCGAATCATAACCGGTCCAGCCTTTCGGATTATCAGACGCATACTGTCGTTGAACATATGTGGCACGCCGTGAATTTTCGAAGTAGTCGATTCCTTTTTTCCTCATGTAAGAATCAGCAATTCCCCTGAAATCAATAAATGCCTGTGAAAACTGATGACCGAACAAGGGAGGAAAAGCAAGATGCGACAGACCTTTGTAAGGGGTCTCCCATCTGTAGGTCTTAAGCCATGCATTGTAACTTTGTTCAGCATTATTCATCCCGCTCCCGGCTGCCAGGATATATAAGAAAAGAGCCTCATTATAACCGAACCAGCCATAATCCTCCAATCCTTTCTCGGGAGACCAGGCCATGGAAATCGTTTGAGCATATTTGCTTGAAGCCGGCAATACCATAAAATTCCAGTCAATTCTGTAAAGTAGTGATGCTGCAAGCGAACGGATCTGTTTTTCAGATTCGTTATCCTTGTTGTAATAGTTTCGGGCAAAAATGATCCCCATCATCAGTAAGCCGGTATCGACACTGGAAAGTTCACAGTTCCATTCGCGTGTGCCGGAATCCATTTTAAGAAAATGGTAATAAAATCCTTTGTAACCGGTAACGTCTTTGGCGGTGCTTTGTATCGAAGTGATAAAGAAATTCAGGATCTTCAGGGTGATCGCGGCAGCCTGATCACGTGTGATCCATTTTCTTTCAGCTCCTATTGCAAAACAAGGTATTCCAAAACCGGTCGCGGCTATGCTGCAGGGAGCGGTGCTTAAAGTGCGGTCTTTTACAATTCCCTTTATGGGATGATGCTCATTTAAAAAGAAAAGAAAAGTTTTATGCTGAATTGAATCAAGCATTGACTCTTCCGCAGGAGTCAGAGGGTAATTCACTTTTCCATTGGATCTGAATACAATGTTTTGCGGCTGTAAAGCCCCAATGGAAAAAGTAAAAACCACAAATAATAAAATTTTGCTGATTTTCATAGGGCTTCTCATTTTATTCGGTGGAGGCTGGTGCTCAGAGTTTAAACGGAGCAGAAATAACCTTGTCCGAACTTCCACCCACAAATGCATTGAATTCGCCGGGTTCCCAGTACTTCTTCAGATCGGGATGATAAAAAGCAAGATCGACGGCAGTTAGTGTAAATGAAACACTAACGGTATCACCTTTCCTGATTAAAAGTTTTTTGAATCCTTTAAGTTCTTTCAGAGGACGGGTAATGCTTCCGACTTTATCCTGTATATATAACTGCACTATCTCTTCACCATCGCGATCCCCGGTATTGGTGACATTTGAGGTAATAGTGATAGTGTTTCCCGCGACCACGGCTTTTATGCCCGAATAGCTGAAATTGGTATAACTCAAGCCATATCCAAAGGGATAGAGCGGAGTGTTCGGGCAGTCGAGATACTGGGATACATACTTGTCTTTAGGACCGTCGGGGTTGAATGGTCTTCCTGTGTTTTTGCAATTGTAGAAAACCGGAATCTGCCCTGTGTTTCTGGGGAAGCTCATCGTGATTTTACCTGAAGGATTAACATCCCCGAACAGTACGTCGGCTATTCCGTTACCTGCCTGGGTTCCACCGAACCAGGTTTCGAGGATGGCCGGAGCGATATCGTTCAGGTAGGATATGGCAAGCGGGCGGCCATTGAAAAGAACGACGGCAGTGGGTTTTCCGGTTTTCACAACAGCAGCTGCCAGCTGATTCTGCACGCCGGGAAGTTCAATACTTGTCCTGGAAGCAGCCTCCCCGCTCATTTCCCCGCCTTCTCCAAGAGCAAGAAGAACGAAATCGGCTTCTCCTGCCGCCTTTACAGCCGCATCAATGCCCGAAAGTTCATTGTCGTTGATGGCACAGCCTTTCTCATAAATAACTCTGACCTTGTCGCCGCATTTGTTCCTTATCCCATCAAGCAGGCTGACACATTTTTCCCACTGGCCTGCAGCGATCCAGTTACCCAGCATTTCTTTTTTTGTATCGCCCAGTGGGCCTATAACGGCAATGGTTTTCACGCTTGCAGGAACAGGCAGGGTTTGATGGTCGTTTTTAAGCAGAACACAGCTTTCAGCGACCAGCTTTCTGGCAAAATCGAGACTCTCTTTTGTCATGATCTCGGTTTGCTCCCTCTGTTTGTTACAGAACCGGTATGGGTCATCAAATAAGCCTAATTGAATTTTAGCGGTCAGAATGCGGCGTACAGCTTCATCGATATCTGCAATCTTAACTTTTTTCTCTTTCAGGAGAGCCGGGATGTGTTCTAAAAAAGCGCTTCCCATCATATCCATGTCAACCCCGGAGTTCATTGCGAGAGAAGCAGCATCTTTCACATCTGCAGCATTGCCGTGGTTCACCATCTGGTTGATAGACAGATAATCGGTTACTACGAAACCCCTGAACCCCCATTCTTTTCGAAGCAGGTCGGTGAGCAGCCAGTGATTGGCGGTGGAAGGAACGCCGTTTATCTCGTTGAATGATGTCATAAGCGTGGCTACACCGGCATCAATACAGGCTTTGTATGGAGGCAGATACGTTTCATAAAGGGAAACAGAGGAGATGTCGACAGTATTGTAATCGCGGCCTCCCAGCGGAGCTCCATAAGCAGCGAAATGCTTCACACAGGCCAGAACATGTCTGCCATCGGCATACCCCTTACCCTGAAAACCCCTCACTCTTGCTTCGGCAATCCGGCAGCCAAGCCAGGTGTCTTCCCCGGCTCCTTCAGAAACCCTTCCCCAGCGGGGGTCACGCGCTATATCGACCATGGGTGCGAAAGTCCAGTTAATCCCTTCAGCACTTGCTTCCATGGCTGATATTTGTTCAGCTTTTTCGATGGATAACAGGTCCCAGCTTGCTGCCTGGCCCAGAGGGATCGGAAAAATAGTACGATGGCCATGGATCACATCATATCCAAAAATCAATGGTATTTTTAATCTGGATTCTTCTACTGCCATTTTTTGCAGGGGTTTGACAAAATCCACAGTATAGGCATTTAAAATAGCTCCTACCTTGCCATCCCTTATAAGCTGTTTGTAATTGGAATTGAGGATGGGGCCTGTTACATCCCAGTCCGAAGCAAAAAGGGATAATTGGCCCAGCTTCTCATCCAGGGTCATTTTTGAGAGCAAGGTCTCAATCTTAATGCTGTCTGATGATGAAAGCCTTGAAACAGGTGTTTTTTGGGCCATCGCGGGTTGAAACAGAAGGCAGAGAAGGATTGCCAGACAGAAGAGCTTCAAAGTTCTCGTGTAATGATGCATAAGCATTATTTTTCGTTGAAAAGCGATTTATTTACCGGTTAAACAATTAATAATGGTTCAATATGTAAAACCAAGTTTTTGTAAGGATGACTGAACTTCCGGGCTGCTCATGAAAAGGTTCCAGAGAAGCTGGGAACGATAGTTCTCGATCATGCAGATGATGGGGCCTTCATCGATAGCAAGGTAAGAAGAAGCCCACCAGGCCTGCTCCACATCGAATGCGTCGTAAAAGCCATACTCACCCCAGAGTTTGTCGCCCAGGATATAGTAGAAATGTTTTATGGCATTCATCGATTGCACAGGAGTATATGGCAATGCTGAGACTGCAGCGGTTGGAGTAATAACTCCCAAATCGTTAGTGGGAGACTGAGCGCTGTAACCCCATGGATTGTCACTGGCAGTAAGGCCCCAGGAGTGAGCGCTGTAACCCGGATAATGCCGTGGATCGGCAACACAATATGAGAAATTGATCATCGACTGGTTCACGTTTTGCTCCCAGTAATTTGCATACTGGTCGGAGAGATTACGGGGATCCAGACCAAGAAAGGAATAGTGAGTGAAAAACAAAGGTCCTCCATAGGGTTCCCCCAGAGGTAACTTGTATCCGTAATAGCTGTTTCCGTTTTTAATACCACCGCTACGGGCATAGCCAATATGATAGACGACTGCTGCCACGGGATGAGTTGTTGAGGTGGCGGCCATGATGTAAGTGATAAGGGTTTCATTATATCCCCTGATCTGCATATTCATCGCCCATCCGTAATTTGGCGACCAGTGCCAGTAAAGGACGTATTGGCCTCTTGCATACCAGTCGTATTCTACTTCGTTTACAAGTGTACTTATCCTGTTTATTAGGTTCTTCTCATTAATAAGAGTAGAATCCAGGTCCTGGCGAATGGTAAAGAGTCCTTCAACCATGTACGAAGTCTCAACGAGGTCCCCCCCATCGTCTTTATCGCTGAATGGCACTACTTTTCCTGTACTTCCGTTCAGCCAGTGAGGCCATGCCCCGTGAAAGCGGTCGCATGTTTCAAGGAATGTAAGGATCTTGTCAAGCCGGGTCAGCCCCTGGTCCCTTGTGATAAAGTTCCTGTGCATTCCTACGACCAGGGCCATCAGTCCGAAACCGGAACCTCCGGTAGTGACAATGTTGCCTGATGTGTTTCTCTCCCGTGCCATGCCGGATGTCGGATCTGCGAATTCATAGAAATAACGGAAGGTCTGAGAC
>Ga0208495_1000467_pt1 | contig 13592 bp, 10 predicted proteins | sample CryBogmetaGMA14M_FD_184551 | JGI IMG/M metagenome (GOLD analysis project Ga0208495, IMG submission 184551) | Freshwater microbial communities from Crystal Bog, Wisconsin, USA - MA14M (SPAdes) | ecosystem: Environmental > Aquatic > Freshwater > Lake | place: Crystal Bog, Wisconsin, USA...
CAGGACTTACCCATTACTTTTCATGAATATCAGTGAATATTTTTAATATATCGTCAATTATCTTAAAAACAATAGCTATCTGTTAGAGAGCCGTTGCAGTAATTGATAACAACCGTTGGTAACTGTGCTAAAATTAGCAATGAAGATTATTGTTAGAAAGAATGCAATTCGAATAAGTGGCTCCATGGATGAGGTTCAGATGATGACAGATCATGCCAGAAGGGAGAGTGTGATAAGGTATGCATCAGTGCAATTGGAGGCGAAGAGGAGGTTGATGGAGGGGAAGCAGTAGAGAAAATGACTTGCCGCTCCTCAATCCGGCTTGATGTAGCGGTCTGGTACTTTTTCCCATGTACTGCATCTGCGTCCGACGTTTCGTTTAAATTCGAGGAAGAGCTCATAGGCATCAACATCGGCATCGGGCATGACCGTTGACACTGCTGTCTCAAGAGCGTAACGCATTTCTTGACTAAGGTGGTCAATAATTTCTTCGATCTTTACTTTTGCCATTTTTGCCTCCTTAATTAACCCCTTATTTCTAATGCCTTAGACCCAGACTGTCTATTCAGCGTGTATAGGGCTACTTCACAATGCCAATGGCATGTGAGAGAAATATGATGGCAGAAAGGAGCCAATAAAATACAAAGCCCATACCCGTGAATGCAAACAGCCAAAACAGCCATACTGCTGGTTTGGGTAGAATGCGTTGCAGCTGTACCTGAATGAGTTGTGCTCGACCTTGTGCCGAACGGACATTGAGAAGAACTGGCTGAGTTGTGTGGCTTAGGAGCTGAATATTGACGTACTCTTTAGCGCCAAGGCTCGGGATCCTGATGACATGTTCTCCTGTTGGTGTAGTTGCCTCTGAAAAGTCGATTTGAGTTGAAAACTGGAAATGATCGGGGCGTGTCCTGTGAATTATCTCGATATCAGTTGCAGGTCGGCGACCAATATTTTGAATGGTGAGAGAATCTGTACGGAGAGCGACATCTGGATTTCTCACCTGAAATAAAAAAGAGCCAGGAATCCAGTAGAGGAGCTTGGGACGAGCCTGCATCCGTTGCAATAGGAACCCTACTATAAGACTGACAACCCCAGTAAAGATATAACCAGAGATATGTTCCATAACTTCCTCCAAGATGCCCAAAAATGTCATATTAATCTGCTCAAGCCGCCGACTGCACCTCCAACATAGAGACTATAGTGGTTCATATTATCATGTTGCTGAGACTTTGCACAGTAGATGATTTTTGTCAACTTGTGAGGTAATCGTGCTTCAGGTTGACAAAGGTTAAAGGCTGGTTAAAAAATTTTGCTGCAAAAATAGCAAATTTTACGAATAAAATGGCGGAAGTGCATGGGAATCGAAAACTCCCACGCATTTGTATCTTATTGTGTTCACAAGATTTTTAACAGTCTTCTATTATTTCTGGAACGAAGCTGCACGAAGCCTCGAAGTTGTCTGAAGGCTTGTAAGCTGTCGGCTTTCCTCTCCGCCACCTCCAAGATTAAAACTCTATCCGTTGCCTTTTTTGCAAGCGCTTGCAAATTTGTTCACAGTTAAGTAGGAATTGCAAATAGAAAGTGCGAATTGGCAAACTGTAGTGCGTGACGTCGGACTTAGTATCGTGTAGGCATTTTCGGCGGGCAAGGCATGACGCTAGTTGTTCAGTTTCAATCCGGCAAGACAGTGCTCGTCACATCTGAGATCAGTCCCTCTGCTTCGAGCGCATCCACCAATCGCTCGAGAGCTACTGCTTGCACGGGTGCCAACGCAACCCCAAGTTCGAAATTCTTGTCGAAACCACCGCCTGAGAGGTTGGCAGACCCCAGATATCCCTTCGTGTGGTCGGCAATTATTAGCTTTGCATGAATGAAACCGAGGGATGACGGCTCTGCACTAAGAACCCGAAGCCGCCGCCGAATGATCTTACCTTCCGTTCCAGCCACCAAAGCGTTCACTGATTTGTAGTTCCAAGTGCCGCAATCTTGCAAATCGCCCGTTACGAGCCGGATCCATGCACCGCTATCGGCTGCCACAGCCATCGGACCTCTCAGTCGATTCATTCCAGACGTGCTCAAATAGGGCGCAACCAGCAGAAGACGCTGACGTGCTTTCGATAAGAGCTCAGTTATAAAATAATCTAGATCACCAAATTCATTTTTCAATGGAGCCGGCAGCTTTGATCGATGTGTCCATGTGCAATAAAGGTTTGTCACGTGATTTCCTTTGTGCCCTCAGTGCTGGCGCTAGGTGCCTGACCCCGAAGTCGCATCTCTTCTGAAATGACCTCCGGCGACCAGTAACCCATAACGCGGCGGGTTCGACCTGGGACTGATCCACCCCGCAGATAAGATCTACTAAGGGATCTATTGAAGTACGCACACCCAAACTTCGCATACAGGCAGGCCAAGCACGCACCTCCCATTGAGCTGCATACAGGATCGAAGGAACACTGATCGGCGTAATCTCGGGCCGATCCCAGCCACTGAGTGAGGTTGGACCGGAACACGGAATCGATTCCACCGAGGGTGAATTCCACGTGCGCTGATGCATAGAGCAAACCAGAGCCATGTGCGGGGAAGAGGTACTCTGCCAATGAATCGGCATCAATACCAACGAATCGGTGAGCCGTGGCCTTCAAAACGTGAGAAAGGGTATGAAGGACTCCAAAAGCCAAGGCAGACGGCTCGTCAACTATTGCTCCTGCATCCAACTCATACGAATTAAGCACAAGGTGTGATTCGCTTGCCTCAACCAATCGCCGCACCTGGCCCAACAGCCACGCCTTAATCGACGCTTCGTCAACCGTCGCCTCCGCGGGTGGTATGAGTCCACAATTTAAGCTGAGAAATGCAGCGAGGCGGTATGGATTAAGTTCAAACAGAAGGGCTTCGGTTGTGTTCTTCGCCACGTATATAGGAATCTTGCCATCCTGCGTTCCATAAGGCCGCAAAGCAAGAGAGCTGCCACGTGGTCCGTCAGCTTCAGCTGCCTCCTGAGGTGTACTGAAGTAACGGGTATAACCAATCCCAGCCAACATTATCGGCAAGGACTCCAAAATGCGCAGATTTACAAGTCCAAGATCCAGAGCGAGCTGTACCTCAGAAGTATAGCGATCTGCTGTTTGAGTATCACCAGCGGAAGTTGCCTCTGCGATGAGAACTTCAAGAGATATTGCGACACTGCTAGGTTCATCGCGCACGAAAACATATTCGACAGATTGGCGTGACTCTTTCCAGTCAAACGTAGGCAGACTAGAGCGGTATTTGGATAATTCTATATCATAGGCAGCCCACGGGTCGGCACCCGCCAGATTCGCAGCGGAACGAACCATCGCATCGGCCTCTGCCTCAGTCTTTCCTGTTTGCATCAACACTTGCTTCATTGCTTGCATCTCGGGAGAAAGGACGTTACCTAAAGGTTTCCGGCGCGCCAAGTCAAGAACGTGGCTGGGCTGATAGGCGGAAATCGACAGTGCTGCACCTATAATCAGGTCGGAGAATCTCGGATTGCCTCTCCAAAGATCCAGAGTCCGAGGCTCGATGTCAACGAGGTCCACGGTCTGGGAATAGTATATGCGGCTGTCTTCAAGCAGGATGCCCCTCTTTCCCTTCTTTGGCAGGCATTCGCACCGCCGGAACCCAAGACCTTCCCGAGGCGTCCGGTAAAGCGGCTTCCGGCATACTTTACAATACCAGTAAGATTCCTGGAAGCTTCCCTTATTGAAGAGTTCTATAGTGTGCTGCCCCTCATGCCTAGGCATATACACAGATTCGATCCGGCCGCACTCACAGACATAGGCGTACGGCACCTGGCGCAGCTGCTCCCGCCCTCTACAACTAAGACATCCAAGTCGATCATTTACTTGCCGCAGCCTCTCGATTTCTCGGTAGAAATGTACTCGACCGCACGTGCGACACGTGAAAACAAGAGGCCAGATTGAATAGTAAACGCCGTACGGCTCCCCCACGACATACTTAGCGGATTGGAAGACCGGATCGGGAAAACCAGTCGGACCGATGGCATTCCACCGCCTGAGAGCCGCACCTACGGTACGAGCCAAAGCACCATCCAACGCTCCTGTGTCTTGGAGGACCACCGACGTAGTGCTACACCACCCACCGCTCTCGTTATATCGGAAGAGCGCCCCAGGCGTGTAGCGCCAAATCACTTGAGAGCGGCCTCGTTTCATTTTCTCCTGCATGTTCCTCTCTCACCTCGATCGAAGTCGCACGGCATAATCAGCAGAATCTACGCTCCCAAAATCGATACCTTCGTCAACATCCCTGAAGGATGTAATTGGCTTTAAGACGTCTCGCAGATTTCGCTCAAGTGATCTGCCAATGGCTGCCATGAGATCGTCAAAGACATCGTCCACACGCTTCCGTACATTTGCGACTTGCGAAGGTGAAGCGGGCGGGCGCACAGAATCTACACCAATAATTCGGTGAATGGCGGACCGGAGTGCATCCGGGTTAATGCAGCCACTCTGGGTGCCTGTCTGTGCGCCAGGCTTGTTTCCAAGGGCTACGTTTAGCGTTGGTACGTGATCTAACGGCCTAGACACCTGTGCCCCGTACAATTCAGGTGTCCATTGGCAGAGAAGAAGACCTGCAATAATACCCGGGACAGTTTTCTGGGGTGCGAAGGATGCAAATCTGTTTACTGCAACCGCCTCAATAAGGCGGTCCATATGTTCATGCATTACCGGAAAAAATTCATATTGCGAGAGCTCTCTTGGATCTGAGGCTCGAAAACACACTGCCACTATACCTGGATGGGACCTGGCACAACGGCTGGTTGCTTGGACGTACTCTGCATAATGGGACGGCATGCCACATATGGTCATCATGTTTATGCGTTCGAGGTCAACGCCGTGGCTAATGAGATTCGTCGCCACCACTACATCCAAACGCGGTTCGCCGGTCTCCTTTCCCTCTTTTTCAATCCGGTCGAGAGTTAAACCAACATCATCCATACTCTGATCACCGGTAAGCAGCTTAGTCTGAAGGAAGCCGAGATTATCGAGAAGAAGTTTTCGCTCCACTTGACTGAGTTTGTCAATGATACTCCCCCCAGTTGCCTTTCGATTAACATAGCAGAGTTCAAAATCGTAGAGGCGCAGAACTTCTCTGGCATCATCGTCCGTGAGATCCCTACGATTCATCAATTCCAAGACTCTTTGCGGTGCCGCCTTCAAACGGCGAACTTCCTCAAGATAAATCGAGAGCGCCCTTAAAGAGGGCTCCTCGATTCCGCGCGTATGGCCCAATATTCCAAGGTAAAACCGTCGCGATGTTGGTGGTTCACTCGTCGCATAGAAGGATTCACCTAGCCGCCAAGCCGGCTGCGGGAATCTTCTTGCTCGGCTCAAGTAGACATGAAATGCATGGGTATCGTATTCCTCGATCGTCGCCGTAGCTGCAAGAACCTTCGGTGGCATGTGAGCCCTAGTGCCCAAGTAGTTTAGTAAACCTTCATAGTGCCCATTGAATATCCCTAATTCGGCACGGAGCAGGTGAAGTTCATCTTGGATTAGTAACGACGGCCCCGGATCTCTTACCTGAGTGATCCGCTGAAGGTCACGTTTCTTTGCTGCACATCCAGAGAACTTCTCAATGCATTCGTCATACGAGGTGTAACCGTGTTTTGGGCAGCTTTGGCTTACACCCCGAACAAGGTGGCAAAAGTGGCGACTCATCCCGATGATAGCAAGCTTGTCAACCGTGCCGACCAGCACCGATGGCAAATATCTATATATCTCATTATCAACGATGAAAATTGGCAGGGATCCTCGTAGGCTGCCGAGGGTTACGGAAGTGTTTGAGAAACAATCAACATTGGTGCATTTGTGAGCCAACCGCCAGTCGGTTCGACGAGGCTCGATTAACACCGCGCTTCCACAGTGGGGGCACTTCCGAAGTAGTTTCCTATCTTCTCGGAGGTTAGGCTTCTGTTCCAGATTGCGCATCTCCTCTTCGGAAATACGGTTTGGCGTATTGGCTTCACCCACGTAATAGCCCATCGCAAATGGATCACCTACGGCAATTTGGGCATTCTCAGAGCGAAGTTCATTCAGAACCGCAATTACACGTCCCAGTCTCTCCAACTGTTGTAGAGAGAGCATGCGTAGCGGGAATCGCATCCAGGCTGTCACGCCTCTGGTCTTCCCGCGCAGCCGGTCGAACAACGTAGCAGCTGCGATCAATCCGAGGTATGCTTCGGTCTTTCCGCCACCGGTGGGGAACCAAAGGATACCAACCTCTTGTAGCATTGAACGCAGTGTGGTTGCAAAAGCGCCATCCTCCGTTGGAGCCACTTCACGAACGGCTAAGGCTGGCATTTGTGAGACTATAAATCCGATTTGGAACAACCGCCAGGAAGTAATCCGACCACCACTTTTCACACCTAGTCGCGCAAAGGCTCTATTCATGAACCGAAATGCTGTGAGAAGAAGTACGTTCTCTTGGAGCGCCTGAATACCAAGCCTATAGCGAGCGATCTCACGTTCAAAGTCATCACGCTCGCGACGGCACGCCTCGATACCGGGACCTGACAATTCGCCAGTAGCTCCCGTCTGCAAAAACGTATCCCATTCTCCCAAATAATTGAGCATGGCCTCAGCAACTCGCTCAAGCGGTGGAATGGGATCTGGGACATCCAGTGCTGTGAATGGAACTTGAAGTGTGTCGCGGGTGCGATACAGAGGCTGTTTGAACAGAGGCAGCGTTTCCGTAGTCACCGTCGCCACATCTTCAGGATCCAATGACGCAACGCAATTGATCCCTTTTGCGATCATTTGCGGATTGCTCTTGTAGTCCTTCGGTGCAAGCAGAAAATCAAAAGGGACTAGCTTGCCGCTATGTACAGTCACCCGCAGCTTGGCATCGAATATTGCTCTCTCTTGGAGTCCCTTGTCTTGGATTGATTCATCGAAAGCTCTAGTCGCGTTAGCCAGAAGAATTCGCACGCGCAAAAGGTTCGGATCGGATGTCTCGATCCTTGATTCCAGCCGCAAGATAACGGACCAATCGGGAAGCGGTGCAGGATCACCCTTGACTGCTCGAAGCGCGGCTGCATATGCCCCTTCATCACGGAGGATTTCGGCAGTGCCCAAATCGCGCCGGCGCTGATCCGCATCGCCAAGGTGCCGCCAACGGTCAGGATCATTTGCCATCTCCAAGCTGAGATTGGCTACTGTATCTGATATTTCAGTAGAACCTATTTCTTCAAGTTGGCTTCCCGTTAAAGGAAGAGTGACATTAATCGCTGGTGGCATCGCATCTTTCCGCCGCCATGTCCGCGGTAACATAACAGTGCCGCCCTCGACTTGTGCACTGTCCTCCTGATCCTCGTTATCTTCCGATGCAGTCTCCGTATCTTCAAGCCCATCAGCATTTTCTATACTGTTGCCGGCATCGTTGGTCTGTGCAGAAATCGCGTCTTCTCTCGTTGACATCCCCGATATAGGTTGAGAGTCTACCCCCATGACCTGTGAGTTAGCACGCAGACATGCCTCAAAAGTAGGAAAAACACTGTAATAATAGCTCCAGCCCGCCTCAATAGAGATATCGACAGATTGCCGACCTTTGATCGGCCGAACCCGGAAGTCGAGCCCGATGGCAGTGCCAGATGGGGCATTACCTGACTGACCTGTCTGGTCTATGCGAACAGGCTGCAACACACCAGCAAAGAGAGTGCGGGATGGCATCGCATCGATAATGTCAAGACGGTCGCGACCACTCAATCGGGTGCGAATACGATCGATGAAGTATTCAGTTAAGAGCCTTTTATCCGACTCCAGAATTGGATTTGAGCCTGCCACGCGAGATTCTCCTAGTTCTTCTTTGTAAATCGACCAACCTGCATGTTGTATATACTCTCGGGAGGTGCACCAATGGCTGTCACCTCTGCTATATCGATAGTTTCTAACAATTCATCGAAGGGAATGCCCAACCTATCGTCCAGTGCTTCGCTCCTGGTCGGGACGGCACCAAGCGCCAGGTGTTTAAAGGAAGTGCGGATCATATTGCTTAGCCGATGGCCAATACCCCGGCGTAGTCCCCGAATTTTCCGGAATGCTTTCTGGAACTCATTAGCCTTTCCAGCAACCGCGGGATTGCCGGCAACGATTCCAACAGCTTTGATGGATTCTGCCGTCTCCGGCCCGATGATGTGTCCCTGTACCCATAGCCGAATTGCCGCTTCACTTTCGACTGTTGCCCCCTCACGCTTCAGGTCACGCCACAATCTAGAGTAATCGATCCTGTGATTGGTCGAATACTTGGCAGCGAGACCCTGCACGACCACTCTCCACCGCCGTCTGAAGGCGCCCAGGTATTCCATAGACGGCTGACGCTCCGCGAGGTCTACTATTGTCTCGAAAATACCCGCGCGCTTAGTCTGACCGAGCAGGAGAATAACGTCACCGACCGCGATCTCGGAAGCAGTAAGGCGGCGCAACTCCTCATCGATGGACAGCCTCACGCAATCAACCGCGGCATCATTCGGCATTAGCAGGGTCCCAGAGCCCTCAGAGCGCGAGTGTACGTGAAGGAGGATGCACGTCTCCGCAGAGGCGACGATGCTGTCACTCAAGAGGAGATCACTCTCCGCGTAAATATCATCCTCGCTGGTTTCCTGGAACCAAGCTGGTTCTTCGACGTCTCGACCAGTCTGAACAGCCTTCTGAGATTCCTCCCAGAGATCACGCAGATCTGATAATCCGCCCGTCAGCCTGAGCTCGCTTCCATGCTTGGATTTCGTGGCAGGTCTGGGAGGTGTCTTGAGGCTGAGAGGTGGAAGCGGGCATTCAGACGAAACGTCCTTTTCAATACGGCATGACAGCACCAGCGAAATCGAACGCTCGCGGTTGCGGCGACGCACGTCGCACGCGTCAGAATCGTAAATGGATCTTAGTTGCCGCTCAATGATATCAATTTCATGAGGATAGGCTAGGTAATGGACAGAGTCGCCTAGGTTTGCTCCGGCTAGCCACCTGTACCGGCGAGGCAACGCCCCATTCATAACGGTCATGGTCTTCCTTTTCGGTACTTGCCCATAAGTCGCGCAAGCCTGAGTCTGAAGTTTGGATAGCCACGCCTCGCCTGCAAACACTTCAACGGCTAACCAAGCATCTAGCGCATGTGCGCTGACGCGATCGCGTGCAAGCACCTGGAGGGTCTCGCACGAAGTATTGAGGCCGAGCTTTGCTAGAAGGTCCCGCAAAGCTACGGAGCGAGGGTTCCCCTTCTTAAGCTCGTTCAGAACAGTAGAAAAAAGGAGCTTCAAGCTTTGGCTGACCGCGCCAAGACCATCATCGGTCCCGCGGCGCGCTCCGAGGCTTTCGATGAGGCGAGATAATGTAAAACGCCCTCGGTTAACAGCAATGCCGTCATACCAGGCAACCGGCACGGGAAGCTGACTCAATGTGGCAAGGAGCCACTTGGCGCGATTGAGATCAGGGGATTCTTTCTGGCTGTGTTGGTCGAGCAAAGATCCTATCTGCTGGAAAAGGTCCTCCAGTTTTTGACATGTAATTGGATGTACTTCATGGATGCGGTCTAAATAATGTGCTGCATTACCAACACGCCAATCAACAATATCCTCGTCACCATCCGAGATTGGCTTCTTATCCTCGCGAATACAAGTCGCGACGGCACGATGATCGAGGGGGAAATCGGTAAATCCTGCCTCAGTTAGGGCGCTGAGGGTGTCGCGATCACCGATGGTATAAATTCCAATCACGCCAGCGTTCTTCCACAGCCTAGTTGTCCATGTGCATAGGTCCGTTGTTCTCTGGACCCATCTGCCGAACCGTAGATCCACGAGGACAAGATCCGGTCGGATTTTGACGCGGACCGGCAAAACAAGGCCAGGAAGGAAGAAACACACACCTTCATCAGTGGATCTGACCTTGGGCTTAAGCATGATCTGTTCGCCATCGGGTCGGAGGCGGCTTCCTGGGTGGGCACCGTCGATATGCTCTTTTTGCACGAAGAGATCGCAGTACCTGCTGCGAAGATCGAGATCGGGACTGACGACCAGAACGCCCGACCGGTGCCTACCTAGGGCGGTATCTAATGTGTTGGCTAAAACCGCCGACGCTGCCAGGAGCAGCGGGAGATGTCTGGCCGCGGTGGGTATTCCAATCGCCAGATGCTTTCCGCTCGCCCGCAACAAGTCTGTAAGGCCGGCAAGGTAAAGAGAGGGTTTATCGAGTTGTGGCCGGATGCGCCCGCTAACGGCTGTTGCAACAGATAAACCTGATGGCCCCAAGAGTCCCAACACGCCTAGATCCGCTTTCGCTCTGGAAGCAAGATGCCGCATCCAAAGAGGAGAGTCAGCGCTTGCCTCGTATGAAGTGAAGTCAACATGGGCACGCAGCTGGTCAATCCCTTTTTGTGGTGAGATTGTTTGGATATGCCGCCTGTCATCCATGGCGCGTCAGTCCGTTTTCTGAAATCGCCCTTTCGAGCCTCTAATGTAGTCGGCGTTCGGTTCAATGGCGATCCACCTTCTTCCAAGCTTCTCGGCGGCCGCCCCGGTTGTGTTGCTGCCGGCAAAAGGATCTAGAACCAGATCGCCGGGCTTCGTTAAGAATTCGATAAAAAAATAGGCAATTTCCGAAGCCATGCGTGCTGGGTGGATCGCCAATCCGTTTTGCCTGCAATAATTTTGGTATGGGTCCACCGAACTGGTGTTGGATACGGAGATAACATTGGGCGGGATCGCCCCCGAGTTATCCGTGAGGAAGGATTTGTTTCCAATATGGTGTTCAGATGGCCGTGCCCCGGCATTATATTTTCCGGTTCTTAGAAGTTTCTTCATCGATTCGCTGTACGGCTTTAGAATGCGTCGATTGTCAGCCTTTGGTCGATGGGTCGTAGACATCCACCAAATATGCGTAAATGAGTCTTTTACCCTAATTCGTTCAACGGTTACCCACTGCGCGGGTGATGGCAGTCTTGCAGGGTTGTGAGACACAAACTGTTGGCAGAGAAAGAATGGGCCGGCATCGAGAAATCCTAAAAGAGACCGAATCGGGAGCGTTGACATAGTCGGATACCCGGGCTCCCATCCATTCCCGATCTCAATTACAATGGATCCATCTGGACGGAGAAAATCCTTCAAGAGTCTTCCGAAAGAAGACAACCAGTTGATATATTCCTCGCCTTGCAGGTTGCCGTACTTTTTTTTTCGGTTCAGCGGGAAGGGTGGCGAAGTTAGAACCAGCTGGACCTGGCCCTTGTAGCGCTTTAGGTTTCGAGAGGCAAGAGCGATTTCTGCTCTTCCACAGTAGGTTCCTCCAAGCTTCGTGCGGAGGACACGATGGTTTTGGCCGAGCTTCCTGGCCTGTGCTTCGTTATCTTTACGTGCCTTGGCCTTTTTCATTACAAGCTCGTAATTATTGATTAGAACTTCTTTTTTGTGGAACGAGTATAGGAAAGGTACCATTTCATGTCAATAGAAAACGTGCGCGACAATAATAAACAATCCTTCGACATATTCTGAGAAATCTTGTATATTATCGCAGAAGCATTCACCTTTGTTATCTTCATCATGATCAATTAAAGTAATGATCTTCCGACTCACATTAAAACTATCGAAGAAAATCGGACTCGCTCCGTCGGAAACCCTTCCATTTGATAAGAATCCCTATGCAGACTGGAGCACTCATCTATTCACAGCGCAGCGCATTCAATACATGATCCTGACAAACACCACGTCACTATACTCCATGGTTATGTATGGACGAGGGATTACCGACGAGAAGCAATTTTTGCAGGGGGTCTTGACGTACATGAGGGCGTTCATGACTATCGATGGAAATATGTTAGTATTTCAGAAATACATCGAACCGCTGGCCAAAGAAATATCCTTCTCTAAGATAGTAGACCGGCGAGTCATGGGATCGATGAATGACCTTGTATTTCAGGCAAAGGTCCATCTCAACATGGGAAAATCACCTTTTGATGTTTCATTTCTGTTAAATGAGACACCGATGTCGTATTTGAAATATCATCGACCGAAAGATGCTTTTAGGGTATTGAATATTGAAGAAATAGAATCACCAGGTAATAGGCAAGGGGAAATAACGTGATTTATATTAACTTCGTTCGACCGCCCACAACAAGATCATGATCATTGACAAGGAAACGGTAATAACCGGATCTTTCAACTTCACGAAAGCTGCTGAGGAAAAGAATGCGGAGAATTTGTTGATCATCAAGTCTAAGGAACTGGCAAAAGTTTGTATGGATAACTGTTATAAGCATAAGGAACATTCTGAAAAGTACGAAGGGAGATAGCGATGGCTCTGACAAAGCAGGGCTATTTTCAATTCGCCACTTAATCACATGATACGTTATATACTGTTTTTAATTTTAATCCTGGGCGGAGCTGGTCCAAGTTTTGCCTATAATACCAATCAGGCCATGGAAGATGCAGACGCATTTTTGAGAAACGGGCAGTACCTCGAGGCGGTGGGGGCCTATCAGGATATTTCAGACGTCGCGCCAGATACTGAGATGAAGGCGAAAGCAACACTCAGGATAGGCGATATTTACAGCTACTTTCTGAACAATAATGAGAGGGCGCTGGAAAAATATGGCGTCGTCATAAAGAAATACGAAAGCAGCATGCATGCGGCAAACGCCCATTTCAACTCCGGAATGATCCTCTATGAGGAGAACAGGTACAAAGAGGCGCTCTATGAATTCAAGATATACCTGAAAAGATACCCCCGCGGGGACCGGAGAGATACGGCGGAGTTCATGATAGAAACTTGTTCGCGACCGCCTCCCGCCATGAAGGAAAAAAAGCCGTCCTTTACGAAAGCGAAAGAGGAGAATGTCAGGGTTCTCGTGGCGACTGGTCTTCAGGGAATCAGTGTGGATTCGACCTCATTTTTTGAAGTACAGGATGGCTATGGAAAAGACATTTCGGGCAAGATCCGAAAGGCCGCCCTGTCTATTTCAGGAGGCGGCATAAGGCTCGACGGCAACAGTCTTTCCCCTGATAGGCTGATTATCGTGCCGTTGGAGGGCCAATGGTTGAATTTGAACGGCACGCCATACAGAGGTGAGCTCAGGATAGCGAAGAACGCCAGGGGCGATATGGATGTGATTAATGTTCTGGACGTGGAGGCCTATCTTTACGGTGTCGTCCCGAAGGAGATGTCCCCCCAATGGCCTCCGGAGGCCCTCAAGGCCCAGGCGATTGCCGCGAGAACGTATGCCCTGTACCAGAAGGAAAAAAACAAGGACAGGGATTATGACGTAATTGCTACTACAGCATCCCAGGTTTATGGCGGAGCGGGGGCAGAATCGGCGAGGTCCAACCAGGCCGTGGATGAGACAAGAGGAATGGTGCTCCTCTATGACGGTCAACTGGCCCTTACGTATTTTCATGCAAATAGCGGGGGCATGACGGAAGAGGCAAGACGTGTGTGGAGTGCAGATGTTCCCTATCTGAAGGGTGTTCGTGATGATTACAGCGCAAAGGCCCCGGGCTGTTCGTGGAAGCTCTCCCTGAATGTCGATAAGATTAGGACAGCCCTCAATAAGAAGGGCATAGATGTCGGACG
>Ga0208495_1000476_pt1 | contig 13246 bp, 10 predicted proteins | sample CryBogmetaGMA14M_FD_184551 | JGI IMG/M metagenome (GOLD analysis project Ga0208495, IMG submission 184551) | Freshwater microbial communities from Crystal Bog, Wisconsin, USA - MA14M (SPAdes) | ecosystem: Environmental > Aquatic > Freshwater > Lake | place: Crystal Bog, Wisconsin, USA...
CCATCTGAGCCTTGGGAAGCTTCTGTGTCTTCATGTAATCAAGGGCGGTGGGGTTGAGCACATAATCCTTGTTGCCCGCACGAAGCATTCCCAGAAAGTTTATTCTGCTTTTGCAGTCGCTGGTTTCAAACCAGGCAAAGATCTCATTCCCGATATGCGTACAATAACCATTCTTACCCCGGTGCCGTGCGGAGGTGTCGTCCACATTGGTGTAAGATGAGATTTCAAGACCGACCCAAAGAATCTCGTCCTTTTCCATGTGGAAGCGTTCCTTGTCTTCGGTGATGATCCGATTCACCTGCCCGGTGGAAATGTCAAACCCCAGTTCCCACAACTGCTCGAAAATCAAGGGCTGAGTCACATGACAATGGTAGTATTGGCAGAGAATAAAGCTCAGCAACGAAGAGTCAAAATGGCCGCCCACTGCCTTGATCTCCTCCGGAAGCGGTGCCACAATTGAGACACCTTCCGGAGTTTGCCATCGCTCCCGGCGATAGAGCGTATTATGTGGCTGGAACACAAGACCCTGTACTGTAAATTCCTCATAGCCATTGAACGTGCTCCCTGTGGAACATTTTCGGCCTTCACGATAACCGTCTCATGGATCTCAAGGTTATCAGTTTTCTGCCTCTTGGAGGACCCAGGACGCTTTTTGATGTCCTTTAAGGATCCCTTGTTCTCGAAATACTTTTCAAGGACGGAAGGCTTTATATTGGGTTTGGGCTTCTGACCCTTCAACCTGGCTATCTCGTCTCTCAGTTCCTGAATCTGCTCCTGTTGGATCCGGATAATCTCCAGCAGAGCCGTCACCAACGGTGTGCGCTCATCCTCGCGAATCTCGGGAATCTTTGGGGTGGTTTTCATGCCCCCTGTAAAGCATATTTCCTTCCTCTTGTCGCGTTCTTTTTTGAGGTGACACACAATATTTTGTTCTCACACACAGTTGCCTCAAGGAGTAACAGTTGACCACGGCCATGAAAACCGTCAAAGAACCTACCCAAGCGTCAATACACTGGGCGGAGGAGTCTCCTTAGCCGGGGTTTTTGAGGAGTTACGTTATTTCCTCGGAGAAAAGCTAGAACGACGGTCGTTCCCATACCAGTCCAGGCAGGCTCCCTCTTTGAAGCCTCCAGGATAGCCCTATCAGCTTCTCGTATTGCATCCTTGATGACTGAAAAGGCTTCTTTATCAAGTGCGAGCCCATTCCTGACCTGCTTTGGTATTTCCTGCACCGCAAGTTCACTAGCAACTTCACCCGCATTATGGACGCCCATTCCATCGGCAACAATGAATAACCCCAATTCTTCGTCTATAAAAAGGCTGTCCTCATTGGCGGTTCTCACCAAGACCCTTATGTGTTTGATATCCAATTATCAAGTTCTGATTCATGGATCACAATACAGCAAGCGGTTACGTTGACCGTTCATTTACTTCAAGGCGAAAATATCCTCGTTTAGTAACATTTTACCACTTCAACCTCTGAGTTTCCATCGATTACGATGTACCAATACTAACGGTTCACTACCGGAGGATTTCAACTCACCGAACTTGTTGCTGATATGGTTGACTTATACGAGCAGGCCTTGACACTTAGGGCGATAACCGATAAGACGGCATCCTATCACGGACGTTCTCGGCTGAGAATTTCCGTCTTATTTTTTCGGAGGACCTTATGGAAATAGTAGCTAATCTACCAAGTCCAGAGGAATGTGCCTCTCAAATTCTTGACTACAGCGGGCACAAATTTGAACCGGACATCGCAGGGGATCTGTGGCTGAAGATTCTCCAGCACAAGTGGTTTCTGTCGGAAAAGCTCGGTAGGGACGTAGGCATAAAAGTGGCTTGTCTGGATTTTCTCGAAAACACGGACACTGTTCGGCAGGAACTCCGGGAGGAAGAGATAGCGCGGCTTCTTAGAGATCTTGGGGCGCAAATGGTGGATCGTTCTGTTTGGGACACGATTTCAGATTCCCAGCCTCCCAAGAGGATAGTGGCCAAGAGAATTATTTTGCCCCTCACAGAAACTGATCTCGCTCAGAAACACGGCGTTATACCGCCGAGAACCATAATTTTCTTTGGCCCTCCTGGTACGGGCAAAACCTACTTTGTACGAGCAATAGCGAGTGTTCTTCAGTGGTGGTACATCGAGGTCAGTCCAAGCGATCTTATGGCCGATGGACAAGACCGTCTCGGTCGTAATCTCAAACTCCTTATGGAAGGGGCAGCCGGTTTGGATGAAGCTGTCATATTTATTGATGAGTTCGAGGAGATCGCAGGCAATAGGGATCAAGCCTCACGTATCGACAAATCTATCACCAACGAGTTTCTCAAGCAGGTGCCACTTCTGAAGAGACGGGGAGAGAAAATCCTTCTTGTATGTGCTACAAATTATATACGAGACTTAGATTCGGCCTTACTGAGGCCAGGGCGATTCGATTGCATAATTCCAGTAGGAGGCCTCGATGTGCAGGGTCGCCGCACCATTTTCGACTATTACCTTTCCAAGACGAACTCCGGAAAGGTTGATACGGATAAGATAGTTTCTCTGATCCCTCTTTTTACACCTGCAGACATCGAGTATCTGTTCCAGAAGGTCTCACAGGTCGCGTTCGAAAGGGAATTGCTAGGGGGTGAAGACTACCGGCTTAATACAGACATCTTCCTTGAAATACTGTCCAAAGTCCGGCCGTCGCTCACAGAAGAGATTATAAAAGAATTTGAGCTGGATTGCATTGAATATACACGCTATTGATAGGCTCTCACAAGGCTTAGATGATATGATATGAATCCGAATAATTTGTCTCGGGTTAGATTGTTGAGGAACAGAGCGGAATGAAGTTTGGCCGATTCAGTATTCTGTGTTGCCTCCTGTTATTGCTTTGTGGGGGTGTCTCCTGGAGTAGCCAACTTAACTCGATCATTGAAACCCAAGTATTACGGATACTTGCCACAAAATACTCTGGATACTATCACAAACCATGGAAAACACCAGACTTCAATACAGTAAAAGGTAGCGCATTCTTTTTCAGAGATGAAAAAAACTTTCCTGGTATGACAGGACTTATCTTGACCAATGCACATGCAGTTTCCATGGCCCAAAGCATAAAGGTGTCAAACGGGCGTGAGAAGAGGCAATATACGGTGCGGCAAGTGGGAATCTGCAACTCCGCAGATTTCGCAGTGCTCCAGATGGAACCTGAGGAGCTGGTGACCTACGAACGGCTCAACGGTCCTGTCACACCACTGGAACTAGGTGACAGCGACATGCTCCGGGTTGGCGACAAGGTCACGGGATGGGGCTACCCCCTGGGAGGGGAGAGGCTGAGCAAGTCTGAACAGGGAGAGATCAGCAGGATAGAGGTGAGCCAATATGCCCATTCGCTGGATCGCTGGCTCATGGTCCAGGCATCATTACAGCAAAATAGGGGTAACTCCGGGGGGCCTGTCCTTAAGGACGGGAAAGTGGTGGGGATTGCATTTCAAGGAATGAGGACCAGTGACAGAATTAATTTTTTTGTTCCGATCAACCTGGTGAAGGATCTCATACCATTATTAGACAAACAGGACCTTCTCCCCCGTTGGGGTTACGTAGTCCAACCGCTGTTCCCGAGGCTGAAAGATTTCTACAATCTCGAACTGGACCAGGGAGGGGTACTTCTCGACTACGTCATTCCGGATGGCGGTCCCTCCAAATTCGGTCTGGCCAATAACGATATCTTGATGGAAATAGATGGGCATGAAATTGACAACTTCGGGGAAATTTACTTTGAACCCCTCGGGCAGAAGGTTTATTTCGGCGAGATTCTGAACCGTAAGAAGGTCGGTGAAGACTTAACGGTAAAGGTTATACGGGAAGGCAAGGTATTAGAGATCCGGGGAAAGATTACGCCTGGGCTGCCAAGGCTTGTTCCTAGGATTTTTACCCGTGCGAATTACTTTATTTACTGTGGAATAGGGTTCGTAGAATTGACCTTGAATTGCATAGATAATCTTGGAAAATCTGGAGATACATTTCGGGCCAAGTACGAGGATCAATTTCCGGATCTCCCCTATCAAAAAATCGTGATCATATCCGAGATATTTCCTGAATACGGACTAGTCGACACGTCATCATACCTCAAGCGAGTGGAAAAGATCGATGGCGGCCATGTGCTGAATGTCGAGAGTCTCTACAGCACCATTGAATCATTAGCTAAACAGGGGAAGAAAAAAGTGCTTCTGGAACTGGAGGGTCATATTCAGTTGCCTATCGATTTCGAGCGAGCACCGGAATTGGACGCAATGATTAAAGAAAAGTACGGCATACTCTACATGAAAACCCCAGTCTGGCTCAACACACCGAGAACCTGAAAATCTGACCTGCCCGCCAAAACAGAAAGATTAGATTAAGTGGGGGGTCGTGAAGCACTTAGGCATAAACCCACCAGATCATCTATTGCTGCCGTTCCCATGCACATTACGGTATCAGCTCCGCCCCAATAGATCTTAACAGTGCCGTCGTCTTCGGGGATTGCACCACAGGTGAAGACCACGTTGTGGACATAACCTGTCACCTCCCATGGATCCTCGGGTTGAAGAATCCACTCGTCAGCAACGCCCAGAATCTTTGCAGGATCTTCAAGATCGTGCAAAGCTACGCCCAGCCGATAAACTGCTCCATCCATGGTCTGGAAGACTCCGTGATAAATATGAAGCCAGCCTTCGGATGTCCGAAAAGGCGTCGCTCCTGGGCCGATTTTCATCTGATCCCAATGGTAAGGGGCCGGCTTCATGATCACTTGAGAATCACCCCAGTGAACAAGGTCAGGGGAGAATGAAATCCAGATAGACCACGGAGCTATTTCAGTATGCGGACGGTCAAGACGAGCAAATCGCCCTTGAAACTTGTCGGGAAAAAGTACCACATTGCGACAATCGGCTTGCGTGATCAGAGCTACTCGTTCAACGGACCTAAAATCAAAGGTTTTGCCAAGACCTATTCTTACACCATGCCTGGAATAAGCGCTGTAAGTGATGAGAAAATCATTGTCAATTTGACATATACGAGGATCTTCAATTCCGAATTCCTCGTACTCAGCGAAAACGCCTTCTCTCGCAGGCACCATAAAGGGTTCGGGGTCAACAATGAAATTACAGCCGTCCTTGCTCCTCGCCAATCCCAGTATGGAACGGCCATTTCTGAGATGCGAACGGAAAACCAGTATGTATTCGCCGCGAGTTTTGACTGCCGCCGCATTGTGAACTGTTTCAACTGGGTATGGTACATGATCCTTCGTGAGGATCGGATTCCCTTCGAAGCGACGCACTATGAAGTCCTTGGGATATATGGTCATTGACTACACCCGGCCGAAGTCGTCTTCAAAACGCTCAATGTCATCTTCACCAAAGTAATCACCTGTTTGTACTTCCACGAAAACCACATCACCAGGACCAGGGTTGAAGATGCGGTGTTTCGCTTCCTTGGGAATCTGTATAGAATCTACTGGATTTAACTGGACCTGTTCACTGTCCCGTGTAACGATAGGGTGGCCGCTTACAATTGTCCAATTCTCGCTGCGGTGCTTATGGCGCTGTAAGCTCAGTCTCTTTCCCGGGTAGACGACAATACGTTTCACCTTGTGATCTGGAGAGTCGGAGAGAATTTCATAGTATCCCCATGGACGGCGATCTTCTGTTCTCGTTTCTTCCACGATCCGATTGTACACTTTCAAATAATCGTCAACCATGCGATCTCTCGAGAATCGGTTTTCCACGACTTCTCGGCAAGCAGGACGGGATATGGTCTGGATCCTCTTTACTGCATTGACCGCCTCGGACAAGCTCGATACAAGAAAACCATTCACACCGTCCGTTATGATTTCCGGCATCGAACCCCGTGAGAACGCTATTACTGGTGTGCCACATGCATTGGCCTCAACAACGGACAAACCGAAAGGCTCATTAAAGTTAATTGGATGTAAAAGGCACGCTGCCTCGCCAAGAAGGATGTCCCGACGGTCTGGGCCTACGCTTCCCACATATTTAATCTGGCTGCCATGCAGATGCGGCTTAACCTCGGTTTCAAAATAGTACTCGTCCTGAATTATTCCCGCGATCAACAAATCCTTGTTCGCCAGTCGAGCTATCTGAATGGCTTCTCGAGCACCTTTGTCAGGATGAATTCGGCCAAAGAATAATAGGTATTCTCCACCGAACGGGTTGAAAGTGAAAGCTTCCACGTCTATCCCATGGTGAATGGTTGCACTATAGGTAAGTTCGGGTGACCGATCAGCATCGCTGATTGATACATAATAACTTGTTTCGTTGTATTTTTTGTAAACGGGCAGAATCTTATCAGAGGAAAAGCCATGGATCGTAGTGAGAACCGGCCTTTTCACTAGACCTGAGTATGTGAGAGGCAGGAAATCAAAATGATTGTGGATCAAGTCAAAATCTTGTGCTCTCTCGAAAACCTCGCTGATATGAAGTGATTCCCAGACCTTGGGAACCAGACTCTTGTCTTCCTCGTAAGGCCTTGGAACAATTGAGTGAATTCTCCCACGTGTTTCCGAATCTGCCGTGGCAAAAAGTGTGACGTCAATGCCTCTTGCAACAAGACCTTCTGTGAGAAGAGAGACAACCCGTTCCCATGGTCCGTAGTGTCGAGGGGGAGTCCGCCACGCTATCGGGGACAACATCGCAATACGCATTCCTAAAACCTCAGTCCGTAAGGCGTTTCGTCATTATGTTACCGTTTGCTTTATCACAAGCAAAAAACAAACATTTCTCATACATATTAGCATACTCGTTCTCAAGCAACTCACTATTTGCCTTGAAGTCCCGGAATGTCAAGACTCTGCCTGGGCTGACAGTCCCCACGTTCGTTGGTGACCCGCTCAGGCATTGAGTCATTGTCTCCTCAAGGCTCCTCTGAGCCCCCCTGGACTTGACAAAAACTGTCCAATGGTCAAGAAATGTACCATCTTGAAGTAACAGTCCCCCAACAGGATCACTTAATTAGTGAATCGAATCATAAATCAGCGAGGCATTCTAAGCAAGCGATAAGAGTATGCAGGAGCACGCGTGAGAAGAATCAAACGAGAAAAGCCGATATTGGTATCAGATCTCGACGTAGTTTACGTCGGGACATTCGTACCAAAAACGTGCGGGATTGCGACATTCGCCAACGACCTGGGTACTTCCATCTCGCAGGAAATGGGAGACAAGCCATATCGCGTTGTTGCCATTACTGATCGAGCAGGTGGGTACGATTACCCGCCTGAGGTTACGTTTGAGATCAGAAAGAACGTAATTCGTGATTATGCTCGTGCGGCCGAATATCTTAACGGTTCATCGGCACAGATAGTCAGCCTACAGCACGAATTCGGAATCTTCGGGGGTGATGCCGGCAAGTACCTTTCAGTGCTGCTGTCTCATTTGAAAAAGCCCGTAATAACAACCCTTCACACGATATTAGAAAATCCTCCCAGCGATTACCGGGAAGCCTTGGAGGACGTCATAAACTGCTCCCAGCGACTTGTCACCATGAGTCAAAAGGGGGTCAGGATGCTCCATGAGATATATGGCGTTCCCCAAGACAAGATCTCATTAATACATCATGGTGTTCCTGACGTTCCTTTTGTTGATTCTAACTTCTATAAGGAACAGTTCAATGTAGAAGGCCTGACAGTTCTTTTTACTTTTGGGTTGATCAGTCCCAATAAGGGTATAGAAACGGCCCTGGAAGCCCTACCTTATGTTGTGGAGAAATACCCGAACACTGTCTACATCATTCTTGGCGCAACGCATCCTGAAGTTAAGAAGATTCACGGCGAGCAGTACCGCTTATCACTTGAACGAAAAGCCATTGACCTGAAGATAGCAGACAATGTGGTGTTCCAGAACAGATTCGTTGATCTGCAGGAATTAACGGAATATATGTCTTGTTGTGATGTTTATTTGACTCCGTATTTGGCTAAAGAACAAATAGTTTCTGGTACGCTTGCTTACGCTGTGGGTATGGGCAAAGCTGTAGTGTCTACGCCCTATTGGTATGCGGAAGAATTGCTCTCGGATTCACGGGGAGTGTTGGTAGATTTCAGCGACGTGAAAGGTATGGCCAAGGCCCTGAACGACATGATCGGCGATTCCTTACGACGGAATAGAATTCGCAAGGCGGCTTACGAGTACGGGCGCACAATGGTATGGCGGGAGGTAGGGCGTCAGTACGTGGAAATGTTTTTACAAATGCTCAGCGAACGGAGGAACTTGGAGGTGATATCGTCCTGGAAGCAAAAGATGCTTCCCCTGATTACCCTCCCAGAGATCAAACTCGATCATTTGATATCTTTATCAGACGACGTCGGTCTGTTGCAACATGCGTGCTTCGGTATACCGGATCGTGATCATGGGTACAGCGCTGATGATATCGGTCGGGGACTTGCCGCACTAATGACTTGTTATAATCAGCAGAAAGATGAGCAGATGCTTCCTTTAATCCGAACTTATGTTAGCTTTCTGAATCACTCTCAGACAGAAACAGGCGATTTCCATAATTTCATGTCCTATGATCGAAGATTCATGGATAGCCAAGGGAGCGATGATACGTTGGGCCGGGTCCTTTGGGGTCTCGGGACCGTTGTCAGGTGGGGGACAAAAGAGCAAATACGGGCCCTGGCCCAAAACATGATGGCAAAGGCCGCTCCGAGAATACTCGAAATTGAATCACCGAGGGCCAAGGCCTATGCTATTATAGGTATGTACCATCTCTTGCAAAAATTCGAAGGAGCAAGTCAATTCAAGCGACTTCTCATTCTGTTGGCTGATGATCTGGTTAGCCTGTACAAAGAAAACAGGAGCGCGGACTGGGAGTGGTTCGAGGATGTGATAGCCTACGGAAACGCTAAAATCCCAGAGGCTTTGCTACGTGCTTATCAGGTAACCCAAAGTGATGAATACTTGAACGTTGCCCTAGAATCACTTGATTTCATTACTAAAAAGCAAACTAATGGAGTCTATTTTGAGCTTGTCGGCAATGAAGGTTGGTACCCCAAAGGTGGGGAAAAGGCCCTCTTTGGTCAACAGCCCATAGATGCAGGCTATCTTGTGGAAGCCTACGTTGCGGCTTCAGAGGTAACAAACAACTACAAGTACCTCGAACTCGCTCGGCTTGCTTTTGAATGGTTCCTGGGCCGAAATAGACTGAATACCGCGCTCTATGATTTTGCAGACGGTTCGGTAGCCGACGGGATCGACTCCAGCGGAATCAGCGCCAACCAAGGCGCAGAATCAGTTGTGTGCTACCTTCTTGCAGTTCTCGGTCTTTCGGAACTCAAGGCTCAAAGAATCCTGCCTCCCAAATAGAACCGAATTATTTTCACGCTGTTTTGTTGATTGATGGTGAAGGTCTCTCTACAGCTATTCCTGAAGCTTCAGAACTGTCCGTATTTTCTCCTCTTATACCGATGCGCGCCCAAACAGGTAACTTGATTGATCTGACGAATATACATAATCTTTACCGGTTGCAAAAGAGGATTCTTTGAGGTAAAAGCCCCGTGAACGGATAAGTTAGCTGCAATCGGCATACGACGTCCCCGTTACAATCAACCAAGCATTTACTTACGCTTGTGCGAATCAACGTGCCTTAGACGTAAAGAAAAGGACTTTCGATGAGTGATTCAGACCCCATAGTAATGATTTCGAGCTATCCTCCACGCCTGTGTGGAATCGCGACTTTTGCTGAGGAAGCAAGGGAATTCATCCAGAAGGCTAATCCTGACAGGGAGGTTCTGGTAATAAGCCATACAGACGGCGAAGGAGAAGGCGTATTCCCTATTATTGACATGTCCATGAGGGACTGGTGGAAAACTGTGGCCCAAAAAGTGTATCAACTGCGCCCTTACGCAGTGCATCTGGAACACGAATACGGCCTGTACGAGTACCATGACTCGAGGGGTCAGGGAGATGGAAACGAAGGGTTCCTGGATTTGCTCGACGCAATCAATGAATTTCCCACTATTGTAGAGCCGCATACGGTCCACGGTAGGCTGACGAATTTTGAAGCGAATTTCGTCTACCAGATGTGTGAACGGGCAAGGGTAGTGCTGTTCAAGTGCCACTATCAAAAATGGCGTCTGGACTGGAATTTCGTAGGCAGAGGCTGGCAAACCCCCAGAAACGTCATGGTGGTCCCTCATGGGGCTAGGCCCGATCGACGCTGGGCCATCGGGGATGTCCCGGCCCTAAAGGAAGAGCTGGTTTTGGACAACATCCCATACTTAAGCAAGCACCTCGTGGGCATGGTCGGATGGATACAGTCCAATAAACGCTGGGACATCTTGACTTCCATGTGGGAAGATATTCATGCAGAAATACTGGAACGGTCCGGCCAAGACTGGGACCTTTTGGCCGCCGGATCCATGAGAGATCCGAACCACTTGACTGACTACCAGAATTACCGAGAGCAGCTAGAAGTCTTGGAAAAAAAAGGGCTGGCTCACTATTTCGAGTTCATTCCACGCGGAGAAATATATTACAAAGTTATGGCGATTTGTGACTTCATAGTTTTGCCCTCGACCGACGAAACCCAATCCGGGACGCTTGCACGAATTATTGCACTCAATAAACCATATGTAACGACAGCCCCCATGGAAGGACTTACCGCTCAAACACTTGAAAGCGAAGGCGGATTGCTTTTTACCACTAAGAAAATGTTGAGGGACCAGGTTGTCACGCTGGCCTGTGATGAAGAACTCCGGTTGAAGCTCGGAGAAAACCTCAAGAAATACCTTGATCAGGTGGTTTCCTGGGAACTGGTAGCAAAACAGTACAACGAAGCTTACGAATTGGCTAGCCAATCCGTTGTGTCCGGACAAGCGGTTGAGTTCCCGCTTGAATTCTGAAGAAAAAAACTGAGGATGTCCGACACATGAGATATGAACCGGATAGCTGTTATCGCGCACTGTTCAAAAGGTATGAGCTGAACCCTATCCTTACCTGTCTCGACTGGCCATATCCAGTGAATTCAGTGTTCAATCCAGGCGCTACAATGGTAAATGGCCGGTATCTGCTGTTGGTAAGAGTGGAAGATCGTCGGGGATTCTCACATTTGTGCGCCGCACGCAGCGCCGACGGACTTACCGACTGGGACATTGATAGGCAGCCTACACTTGCACCGTGGACTGAAAGACACCCAGAAGAGACCTGGGGAATCGAAGATCCTCGAGTAACCTGGATAGAGGACCTTGGATTCTGGGTTGTCGCCTACACTGCCTATTCAGAGGCCGGACCTCTGGTCTCCCTTGCCACGACCGAGGATTTTCTCAACTTTCAGAGGCTTGGTCCTGTCATGCCTCCAGAGGACAAAGATGCCGCACTTTTTCCGGTCAAGTTTAGGGGCAGATATGCAATGCTCCATAGGCCTGTGCCGGCCTCAAGCTTTGGAAGGCACATCTGGATATCTTTTTCACCTGATCTGAAGCACTGGGGAGATCATCAAGTCCTAATACCTGCGAGGACCGGCGGCTGGTGGGATGCCAACAAAATTGGACTTTCGTCGCCGCCGCTTGAAACTTCTGAGGGCTGGCTGATCCTATATCATGGCGTTAGAGAGACTGTTGGCGGTTGTCTTTACCGACTTGGGCTTGCACTGTTGGATAAGGAAGATCCCACCCGTGTGCTAAGACGCTCCGATCAATGGATATTTGGCCCTGAAGAGCCCTATGAAAAAAGCGGCGACGTTGGAAACGTTGTCTTCCCTTGCGGCTGGATTCTCCAAGGCAATGAGCTGCGCCTGTATTACGGGGGTGCGGATAGTTGCGTAGCCGTAGCCATCGGGAGACTGAGTGATGTTATCGACTTTGTGAGGCGCTGCCCTGAAAGATAATGCTGTAAGTATACTTACACTAAAATGCAATTTATGTACATTTTCCTTTCATTCGGGTCGCTTGCTGCCCGTGTCGCCGCGTCCCTTTCATCGGCATCTCTAGCCCGGGGCGTGAGACCTGGGCAACTCAAATGGTCGTGTTACGGCAGCCCTAGCCAATAACAGGCGAGAGGTGCAGGGATCTTGATCAACTGTGTCCGTGTCTGTGCACCCTCCACGAACATGACGCCAAAGTCGGAGAATTCCCTGGTTATAACATATCCACGTTCGACGCGGTACTTAGCGCAAAACTCAACCATTCCTTTCAGCTCGCCAGGGCCAGTGTGCGCCCTTCCACGATATTTCACTTCGAACGGTGCAAGCCGACCGTCCATGTCAGCGATAATATCCACTTCCCTGTCCTTTTTCCCTCGCCAGTATGATAAGCCGATGCTTCGGCCATAGTAGCGTGTCAAGACATGCTTAAAGAACGCAGTCTCCACCGCTCGTGCGAGAGCATCCGGGTCTTCGAGCAGGGCCTTACCCTTCAGCAACACGCTGGGTGCAATGGCCGAGTCTGCCAGATAGACCTTAGCTCGAGCCCGTAACACCTGCTTGCCGTAGCCGAAGGGCATCAGCCGGTAAATCAGATGGGTTGCCTCCAGCAGATCAATGAAGCTGCTCACTGTAGGCCGCCTCAGTCCGAGGCTTTGGCAAAGCTGAGGCAGATCCAGCAGGCCGCCGTCATGCAGGCAAAGGTAAAGGAAGACCTGCTCGAGTTCCAGCACCCTCCGAACGCCGAAAAGGGCTGTCATATCTCGCTTGAGCACCTTGTCCACTATGTCTTCCCGTAGGAGCTTTTGCGCCAAGGAAATGCTCTCTACCATCACGCTTTGCGGGAAGCCGCCTCGCAGTATATACTCGTGAAACAACCCGACAAGAGGACGTGCCTCCTCGCCCGTGTGCAAGAACTGCTTTTCGTCCCAATCGCATACGTCGGACAAAGACGATACCTCAGGGAGCCTGGGCAAGGAAACCTTCTTCAATTGCAAGTATTCATAAAAAGACAGCGTCGCGAGACGAATGGTCTGCCAACGGCCAACACCCGATTCCAGACCCTCGGTAGCAAGAGGTGTGGCCGAACCGGTTACAGCAATCCGCCGACGCTTTTCAAAATCGACCTGATGCTTCAACCATGTCTGCCAGTCTTTGGCCATTTGGATCTCGTCAAGAAAAAGATACTCCGGTCCCTCTCGCACGGGTTCAAATTCCCGCCACAGTCGCAGCAAGTTGTCCAATCCAACGGGTTTCAGCAACGGATGGTCAAAAGTAGCGTAAAGGATGTTCGTCGGGGGCACCCCTTGGTCGAGCAACTCGTCAATGGCTTGCAGGTACAGCGTTGTC
>Ga0208495_1000480_pt1 | contig 13224 bp, 17 predicted proteins | sample CryBogmetaGMA14M_FD_184551 | JGI IMG/M metagenome (GOLD analysis project Ga0208495, IMG submission 184551) | Freshwater microbial communities from Crystal Bog, Wisconsin, USA - MA14M (SPAdes) | ecosystem: Environmental > Aquatic > Freshwater > Lake | place: Crystal Bog, Wisconsin, USA...
TATTTTATTGAAGAGGATGAGAATCCCGACCTGAATAACCGGATGATGGAGGCCTTTGACTTTATATCGGCGGTTAAGATGTCGGAAGATCTGACCCAATTTATCTATTTTGAAAAACGGAAGCCGCAAGGGACCCATCATTTCTATGGACTGTTACATGCTGTAAGGAACCGTTTGGTCATTGACCTGAGCCATCATAAGTTTGAATTTGATGAGCCCACAAGGAGATTGGTGGAGCCTTACGGGTTGAAAGAATCAAAAGGAAGATGGTATTTGTTAGCCAAAGAAGTTGGCAAGGACAAGGTAAAGACCTTCGGCCTGGACCGAATTGTTGATTTTGACATCACCCGAAAACATTTTTCGCCACCTGCAGCCTACAATGCCAATGAGGACTTCAAATACTGTTTCGGTGTGATCAATGATTCGGAAATTAAACCTCAGGAAATCATCCTGTCTTTTGACACGGACCAGGGTAAATACCTGAAAAGTTTTCCGCTTCACGAGAGCCAATCCATTCTAATCGACAACGAAGAAGAATTGAGGATCAGATTATTTATGCTGATCACACATGACCTGGTGATGGAGATCCTTTCGTATGCTGACAGCGTAACCGTTATTTCTCCAAAGAGTTTGATCAGGGAGGTACAGCAGCGTCACGAAAACGCATTCATGCAATATCCGAAAAAATGAGATTCTACTCACTCGATGTCGAAACTGCCAATCCGGATCAATCTACGATTTGTCAGATTGGGGTTGGGGTATTCGAAGATGGAAGGTTGGTTGATACCTGGAAGTCTTATATCGACCCACAGGATTATTTTCACTGGCGTTTCATCGAAATTCATGGAATTACCCCCAAGATGGTAAAAAGAAAGCCAACCTTCCCAAACGTATATCCTGTCCTCCGGGAGATGTTTGAACACAACATCGTTGTTCACCATTCGCCGTTTGACCGGGTAGCGTTTCGGAAAGCATTTGATAGATATGGGCTGGAGCCTTTTGACGTGCTTTGGTTGGATTCTGTTCGGGTGGCCCGGCATACCTGGGAGGAGTTTGCTGATGGCGGATACAACCTGGCCCATCTTGCCTATCAGCTGGATATTGAATTCCAGCACCATGATGCGTTGGAGGATGCAGTTGCATGCGGGAAGATTGTGGTAGCGGCCAGCAAGAAAACTTCACTTGATATAGTCGAATGGGTGCAAAAATTCAAATAAAAATTACTATTACGTTGCATTCCAAAGGGGAAATTCGAATTTTTACTACCTTTGTATTAAAGCATTGATTATGACAACCAAAGACCTTAGAAAAGAGATTAATCGTGTGATTCAAGAGGTTCCTGAAAATTTCCTGGAGGATATTTTATCGTATCTGAGGAATATTGAGAAGAGATCAAAACAGGACATTGAAGCTTTAAGTGACCTCAAGCGGATTTTCAAAGAGGACCAGGAATTACTTGAAAAACTTGCGAAATGATCAAGGTGGAGTTGGTCATTGCCATTCATGAATTGCTGATCGAAAAATACGGGGGCACTCAGGGAATCAGAGATTCTAAAGGACTTGAATCTGCGATTACAAGGCCATTTATGACATTTGATCAGCACGAACTCTATCCAACCCCTGTATTAAAAGCCGCAGCCCTGATCGAAAGCCTGATCAAAAACCATCCCTTCCTTGACGGGAATAAACGAATCGGGTATGTCATGATGCGGTTCTTCCTGCTGCAGCATAAAATGGATATCAAAGCCACCCAATCAGAAAAATACGTTTTTGTGATGAGCATTGCCAATGGACTAATTCAATTCGATCAGATATCAGAATGGCTCGAAGAAAAGGCAATTGGTATTTAGGTTAAGAAATTTGGTTAATCAGATAATTTGGTCGCATTCTGGATTATCAATGTCACATCAATCCACATATCCTCTATATCCACAATATCCTGGTATGAAAGAATAGTATGATCGATCAGATCATGAAAAAGCCAGCAATGACAAAAACTATTGAGTGGAAGTCCCTCACGGATGTGTTCCGTATGGTCGACATTAAAGATCCATTCTTTATGGAGAATAATTTCCGATTCTGATTTGCCTTCTGTTTTAGAAAACAATAACGGATCGTACTCGAAAAACGGATTGCCCTCCAGATCGGGGATATGGGCATACTTTTTTTCAGCAAAAAAGCTGATGTTAAATTCTATTTCATAGTCGGTAACAAACGGGTCATGATTCTGCTTCAGGTTCAACACATAATTTTCCAGCTTTTCAGACTCCTGATAAACTGACACCTCTTTTTCAGCTAACAAGCTGTTTATCTCGCTCAGCCGTTTGACATTGGCCTCAGAAAAAACAAACTTTTTGTTGAGTTGATGTTTCCGCCGAAATAAAGCATCATATTGTTCTTTCCAATTGTATTTCCTTGAAAAGTTTTTATAGCCCAACATGGCCTGTTCTAAAAATAGTTTGTCGGATTTGTTCATAAAATTGAAGCATTTGAATTATTTTTTGTTATAGGTCCAACCTTCATTAAGGATCGTGGCGTTTGCAATTAGAGAGACTAAATTTCCTTCAAGTTCTCTTATATCAGCATATTCTTTTGCTGCTAATTCAGTTAAAATTATTTCGGGGATATCAATTGCACACTGACGGGCCTTTTTTTTAAGAATTTCGAATATCGTTTGAGATTTTGGTGCGTTTAATTTCACAAGCAAGCCGTTTGATATTCGTGATAATAAAGCATTGTCCAGCCCCATAATGTCTTTCGGTAAAATTTTAGTGGAAAAAATCACTTGCTTTCCATTGTATAGATAGTGGTCCATTATCTCAATCAGTAATTGTTGAGTTTGACCCTTTGTTTCCAGGTAATGTAAATCATCGATTATTAAAGTATCCTGTTCATAGAGGTACTTTAAGAAATCAGGAGTCCTGTTATTTCTGATTGAATGGACGAATTGCAAACAAAAAGTTTCACATCGAAAATAAATAGCTTTATACTCTGGTTTGTTATGCCTTAGATCATTAAAAATTGATTGCAGTAAATGTGTCTTTCCTAAGCCATTAGCACCGCAGACGATGAATGGATTGAACATTGATTCTCCCGGTTTTTCAGCTACTGATATAGCACATAAACGTGCAAGTTTGTTACAATCTCCCTCTACGAAAGTATCAAATACGTAATTTGAATTGACATGTTCTTCTGTAACAAGGAATGACTGTTCTGTGGCAACGAAATAATTCGAAAGCTGGATAAGTTCATTGTCAATTCTCTCCAAATCTTTTATAACGTGATTAAATATTAGCGAGAGGTCCCGAATTTTATCGATTGTTGCCTGTATATTTATTTGATGGTTTTTTTCCATAGCTATTTACTCGAAAACAGTGGATGTCGTCAGTTGATTTTTTCAACATCGAAGTAGGATTGTGACACCAGGTTTTTGCAATCAATGCCATACTTGCGTAGTAAAGCCTGCCGCACGAGTTCCTTTCCCTGAGGATAGCCAAGTGGCGGATTAACGAAAGATACTTCGACACTCATCCCTTTTTCCAGTCTAATTCCGCCCCAGGAACCAGATCGTTTTGCTGTGATTTTATAAAGACCCATATTATCAATGTTGATGTTTTGCCTACTCTTTTCGGTTTTCGGCTTCCCCGGTTTATTGCAAATGTATATTGGCGATACGTCAGAATGTGTCGCGGGAATGATTAAATTCAGTTATCAATGAAAAAACAGGTAATCAAAATTTATTGAAAACCGTTTGTGCCAAGAAGTCTTGATTTTTAGGCTTACTTAAACATTAATATTAACCTCACCTTACCATGTAAACCTGGCACCAATTTCGCCAGCCGAAGCCGACTTTGAGTAATTCGTAATATCTTCCCCTGACTGTGCGAAGATGCCTAATTGATGGCTTCTTTTGTTTCCAGGATCAAAATCAAGGATTATGGTGAATGTCTTGTTTTGTGATTTATCTCTGTTACATTTGCCTTTGATATTGGTTCTCGTTCACAATAATTCTGAAACCATGAACATCTTGAAAATCAACAACGGCAAGGTAGAACTTCGCAAAGACAATGGATCTTTGGTGAGAACCATTGGGAATGGCGATGCCATTTCGGCCGACCTCAACAGCGATCAAACGTTGGTGGTCATCACGACCAATAAAGGAAAGGTTGAAATACGAAAGGAAAACGGTTCACTTGTGAGAACTATTGGGAACAATGATGCCACGAATGCCAAGTGGTATGGGAATGAAATTGCTGTAACCACCGTTAAAGGCAAAACCGAACTCAGGAAAGAAAACGGGAGTTTGATACGCACGATATAAGGCTAGTTTAGGAGAATTAAGAATGAAAAAAATTATCATTTTATCATTTTTTCTTTTGCTTTTCGTGTTTTCTTTTGCCCAACAGGAGGCTACCACCACCGATGGCAAGAAAATTCTCATTTACCCCGACGGAACCTGGCAGCCCGCCCGGATTGAAACAGTATCAGAAATTCACCCGTCATCCATTGAGCATCTTGAACTTCCCAGGCCCAATCCCTACGGCCAGATCATCATGCATACCGGTTACACCCTTTCATACAACCCCGCCTTTCGCATTGCCAACTGGGTTGCCTACGAACTCAAGGCTGAAGAGACCGTTGCGGTGGTTAAGCGCAATGACAAGTTTATTCCGGACCCTCTTCTTTCATCCGGTCCGGTTTCAAATTCCGACTACAAAGGATCAGGCTATGACCGGGGGCACTTGGCTCCATCGGCCGATATGTGCTATTCATACCAAACCATGGCCGAATCGTTCTACCTTTCAAATATGGCACCCCAGAATCCGGGTTTCAACCGGGGAATCTGGTCGAAACTTGAAGCACAGGTAAGGCAGTGGGCGGTCGATGATAAGGCGGTTTATGTGGTCACCGGGACGGTTTTGACAAAAGGGCTCCCCACCATTGGAAATAACAGGATAACCGTTCCTGCGCTTTTCTACAAGGTTATACTGGATTATACGGAGCCTGACATCAAGGGCATTGCGTTTATTATGCCCAACGAGGGTTCCCAGGAACCATTGCAGCATTATGTTGTAACCATTGACAGCGTGGAGCGGGTGACGGGCACCGATTTCTTTTACCAGTTGCCGGATGAGCAGGAAAAGATTATTGAACGTGCTGTGGATTTGAGCAAGTGGAGCTGGACAGCGACAAAAGCCCAATCAAAGAAAGATGGTTCCGGGTCAGTTCAATGCAAAGGGGAAACAAAGGCTGGGAAACAATGCAAGAATAAAACCACCAATCCCAATGGATATTGCTATCTTCATCAGAGTCAGGAGGGAGGAGTGCAGACGCAAGACAATCAAATCAAGCGTGCCAGCATCAAACTAACAACATCGGTTCAATGTTCTGCAACCACAAAAAAGGGTAAGCAATGTTCACGGATGACCTATAGTCCGAATGGGAAGTGCTGGCAGCACGGGGGAGATTGAAAATATAGAGCTGCTCATTTTATTCAGGCGTGTTGTGCAAACTTATAAATCTGCTGAACCTAACTTAAAAGCCAATGATTCGCTGCTTCATTATTCGAAAATACTTCAAGGGTATAGTTCGAATTTCCCAAATATAGTTTAACCATCATAACGTATGCCGTAACCGCTGGGTCACTGGTTACTATCGCGTGTTTTACGGAATCAAAATGCAATGTATTTTCAAGTAGCTTGTCCTTGAGTGTTTTTAGCCGATCAACATCCGAATTAATGAGGAACGCAGTTGCATGTTCAAGAATTTTGAGGTTTTGCGGTAATTTTTTTTCCTGAATGACCCTATACGATTCAAATGCTAAGTTCTGAAAGGAAATACCTCCAGTATTATCAATACATAATATTTGATCTGCTTCGTTAAAATGAAGTACAAGCATTGTTGATCAAAATTAATCCCAAGGTTTTAATAATCTATTTGTGTAAATGTAATGTTAAAGATCAATAAAATCACGTCCCTTATAATCTGATTTTCGAGAAGTACATAATTCCTGTCAGTTTCATGGATGATCTTACTCATAGAATGCAACTTTAAAACAAATCAAAGAGTCGAACATCGAAGATTTTATCCATATTTGCATGCCAAATATCTCCGTAACACCTGATTAACCAACTAACCCTCAATCAAAATGAAAAAAGCAGAAATTGTAGCAGAAATCGTCAAAGCCACAGGGCTGGAGAAAGTGGTTGTTGAAGCTACTGTTGAAGCCATCATGGCCACCATAAAGGAATCGATGGCGAACGGGGAGAACATATACCTCCGGGAATTTGGGACATTCCTGCTAAAAAAGCGGGCGGAAAAGACCGGCAGAAACATTACCAAGGGTACCAGCATGAAAATTCCTGCTCATTTTATTCCGGCGTTTAAGCCGGCAAAGGAGTTTGCCCGGGAGGTTAGTACAAAGGTGAATGTGAAATAACATCACTTTCGCAGGGCATACCGTAATCTGATCTCCCGCTCCCGGCTTTTATCTGAAATGTAAACTACCGTCCGGCCATCGTCAAGGAGTATGGGGAATTTATCTGCCACTGAACCGGATGAAAGTTTTGACTTGGGAACTTTAACCTGATGGTTTGAGATCTCCATCTTGTTGTCCAGAGCGTCACCTTTCGTTATATGTCGAATGTTCTTCATGATACCAAAGCATTAATTGCACCGATAAAAGTAATGGGCATTCATGGTCATGGGATGCAAGCGTGGTTTGATTTATGAACAATAACCGGTGATAAATATTTTTCTGGGTGAAATTGAAAAAAATGATATTCAAATAAGTGAAAAATTGTAAGGTGGAGAAGCCTGTAGAGTAAACCATCCCAGGCCTGACGTAATGGACCAGCTTAGATGTTTTATTATCAGATATTTAGCGTGGCAGGTTAAAATCGGCGCAAGGTGGTCAGATGCACCGGCTTTTCCACTTATTTCCCCAAATCCCACGAAATATATCTCTATCTCACTTCGTCAAGAAGACTTGCATGTTATCCAAATAAAAAACCTGTTTATCCGGATTCCAGACGTATATTTTTAGAACATCTTCAGGAGATTTAAATTCAGGCAACCGTGCACTAAGAAAAACCCTGTTCCATTCGTTATGCTTAAATTTCTGACCATTCAGATTTAATGAAATGTAGCTGTATGACTCATTGTTATGTTCAACTGACATAACCAATAAAGAATTTGAGGGCTTTATGGGCTTTAACAGATAAACATACAGAACTACTTCAATTCCTTTAGCCTCAATCACCTGTCCGGAAGAATCACGCTGCTTAATCTGCAGATCCTTTACCTGCTGGGAAAATCCGGGACTGAACGTCGTTTTCTCATCCATCCTGAATGAAAATTTGCCAGTATGTACCGTGTCTTTTGACAATAACAAGGGATTCCCGACATCTGTGGGCTGATCAAATGAGTTAACCAATAGTGTTTTTAGCTTGTGTTCAGCTACCAAAGCATCATTCAATGAATCCCGGATGGCATAATTATCATACCTGGGATTGCCACTACACGTAATAAATACCATACAGCAATATGATTTTTCACCAGAGGGAATGGCCATGTTGCTTGGATAAAAGGATTTTATCAGCTTCATGCGGGGATGGCTGAAAATGGAATCTAAAGGGATTTTGGATTCGTTGTTGCCAAAACGGGATTCCCACAGTACGACTGACCCTTCATCAATGATGTTGAGCCAGACACATTCGTATATCAGCTTCCCTTTTGGCGGATTATTGAAAAAGGGATTGATCCGCAGCACATAGGGTGTTGTTAAATCGGTAAAAAATTGTAGGTTATTGACATAGGGAGAATCTTTCACCCACCGGGAGGCACGAAAAATTGTCTCCTCCTCCGATGATTGCTGATAAGGAATTGGATAGAGACGGAAAGATGAATAAATAACCAGAAGGACAAACACCCCTGAGATAATATTTCGTAGAAGTTTCGATATTCTTAAATACTGGAATAATGCAGCCAAACCCTTAAGGGATATGATCACGGCCAACGGAGTCACACCAGCCATAACCCTTGTAAGGCCGACCGATGCTCCCAATGCCTGCCAGTAGAGAAACGAGTGCAGGGAAAGATAAAAAAGAAAAGGAAACAACGACAATAAGCATAGGATTACCGAACTATTCCTAAGCGTACGATCCCTTGAAAATATTTCTTTTAATACCTGCAGCGTACCTATTATAAACAATATGGCAAGCGGAAGTCCTATTATTTCATCATAATATTTTACAAAATGGAACAGTTCGCCATGTATGTTATACAACCCATGGTGAACCTGATAGGGGAATTGAGTAAAAACCCAAAAAAAGTCTTTATAATGATACCAGCCAACCAGGCTGAAAAAAAGTGTGCCCATTGCCAGCAATGGGATTGGTTTATATTTCTTTACATACAGCAGGGCCAGGAAATAAAAGAATAAAATGAAAAACCCTTCACTTCGGGCAAACGGGAGGAATGATATTACAATTGCTGAAGCATAATAATGGCCACTTAAGAACAAATAGCAGGAGAAAACCAGTACAAAGCTGAAAAGAATTTCTGTCAGCGCAGTGGGCATCATGATAAAATACATCGGAGTAAAACAGACAAAGACGATCACTGGCAGGGCTGGATGGATATTCAGGAGCTTTGCAATCCTATAACAATAATAGGCAGTTGCCATGCCAAGTAACACATTGAGCATTTGAACCCATTTGAATCCTAGTTGGGCAAATGGTGCACTCAGCGTGGTATATAGCGGTCTGGCCCAGGGATAAATGAAAAATTCGGGCATTTGAAAAGCCCATTTTGAGTACAGAAAATGAGTTATGTTTTCAGTGGAACCATAATAACCAGCAGAGAAAAAGTAGTATAGAACGACAAGGATAAAAATGATGCAAAGAACACCCCAGTGGGCATATTTGGTCGATAAATTCTTCATGGTAAGAGTGAATTAGTTATGCGCCAGGGGATAATAGAGATCAGTTATCCATTCGTGTGACCAAAGTTAAACAAATTTTGCAATGGTTTAAATCGGCGCAAGGTGGTCAGATGCACCGGCTTGTCCAACCGGAGCCGCCTACTCGATTAGCTGCCATTTATTATTAGTTTTTTGGTCACGTGTGAATTTTTCAATATAAATTGAACAAAGTAAATTCCTGTTGGTAAGGCACTTAAATCAATACTTGAAAAGGGAGGATTTTTATGCAACAGAATATTCCCCAAAATATCACGAACTGATATTCCTATGATTTCAGATCGTCCATTATTTTTTACCCATATTTTATCTTTTGCCGGATTAGGGAATATCGAAATTTCAGCATCATAATTCTCTTCAGTAATTCCAAATATTAAATCGTTATGTAGAATTGATTCCAAATAGTAATATTTCCAATTATTTATTTTACAGTGCATTAGGTTATTTGAGAAAGATAATACACCATAACTTGTATAACTCTGATGGTTCTCCACTTTAATTAATGAACTGCCGCTTTCACCCTGGATTCCATGGGTATGATTTATTCCTATTTGATTATTGGTGACAATATCAATTTTGCCATAATTGTAATACAATGTATCTCCATTATATTCAGCAGAATCAATAGGAAACATGGTACGGGCTGGATAGGAAAATTTATAATATATTCCATTTAGCAATGAACTGTCTGTATCATTAAAGCCGATACTTAGCCAGCCGGTTAAATCTCCAATAGATTCTTCTAATTGAAGAATTGCGAAATCCTCACCAGACAGGGACCAATTTTTAAATAGAAATATTTTCTGAACCCAACTACATGGGAAATTGACACTATTTTGCCCATTATCAAAAATGGGACAGACGTACAATGAATCAAACATCAAGGTGTCCGTATTCATCCATGAAACGCAATGAGCGGCTGTCAATACATGTCTTCTGCTTACCATACTGCCTGAGCAGTCACTTGATAATGTATCATTCCTTTCAAATGAAATTTTCACACTTGTTCTGATTGGGTATTTCGAAATATCGTAATCGACAGATGCTCTTCTTTTTCGTGTAAATTGGCTGTTAGGATAGAGATTGTATTCTGGTGGGATCTGTTCCAACACTTCAGTCAGCGTGTCAATTGTACCAAGGTAATAATTGGTTCGATCATAAAGCTTTGTGGAATCGTATTGAATATTTTTAACAGAATCAACCGTATGATTTTGCAAATCAAAGATTAACAATGTTTTTTGTTGAGCATAAGATTGTAATGTCAGAAATGCAAATAAGAAAATTGTGAATTGATTCATGTCTCTGACTTTGTTGTCCGCACCGAAACGCCAATTGACATGTAGTTTTTGTGTGCGTTTTTCTTTATGCAGTCATGGGATTTATTTGTATCTGTCCGCCTATTGCTCTTAATACTTTCATAATTGTCTCAAACTGAGGTTTAGATCCATCCGATAAGGCTTTGTATAAACTTGGTCTGCTTAATCCGGTTTCTTGAGCAATTTTTGTCATACCAATTGATTTTGCAATATGTCCGATTGCTGTAATTACATCGGAATCATTTCCTTCTGCTAAAACAGCATTAAGATATTCCGCAATCATTTCGTTACTATCTAAATAGTCTGCTATATCAAATTTTGAAGTTTCCATTTCTATACTATTTTAATTCGTTTTAAAATCTCTTTTGCCTTTTCAATGTCTCTCTGCTGGGTTGACTTATCTCCACCAATAAGTAGAATAATAATTTTTCCGTCTGATTCTTTAAAATATACTCTGTATCCTTTAGCGTAGTCAATTCTTAGTTCCCGAATCCCATTGCCAACAGGTTCACAATCACCAAAGTGCTCCTCGTTCTCAATCTTTTGAATGCGAAACAATATTTTGGCTTTAGCTCTTAAATCTTTTAGTTTTCTCAGCCATTTGTCAAAATCGTCTGTTTTCTCAATTTTGTACATTTATTCCGGTGTATTCATTTGGATACAAAATTACGCAATCTTTTCTATTCGTGAAAGGTTTAATTCAAAATTCTTCAGAATAATTCATGACACCTGAAGCGTTATGCCTGTGCTGTCAATTTTTATTATTGATCGTTTCCAAAACCTTTTCTTTATTCAAAATGTACATTCCTATTCTTTCATTCGTAACCCCATCTTTGATTTGATAATTATATTGAGGAATTCCTTCGATCAAATTAGCTTCAAAGTACTTAAAGAAGATAAATGAGTTTTCTTTTAGTTTATCTGCTACTTCGATAATATGAGTAGAAAGCGCAAAAACGCTTCTATTAAGGCTGGAGAATGCCTCAATAACAGCTAAAGAAGCCTCATACGCATCTTTAATATTTGTGCCACGGAATAGTTCGTCAAACACTATGAAAAAATTTCCGCCTTTATTAATTTGTTCAGCGACATACTTGACTCTTAGAACTTCGTTGTAATAATGACTATATCCATTACTTAAATTATCTGGTTCTTTATCACTTTGAGTGGGTAACATAGTAAGGATTGATTTTAGAGAAGTCGAGTTTACCGGTGAGCAGATAGATGATTGCTTTGATGGTATCAGGTCTTCGATAACCTCGTGCTTTCGCTTTAGCAGCCTGAAAAATTGAGTTGAATCCTTCCAGTATCCCGTTACTGATTTTGTAATCAAACCAACTGACAATTCCAGACCAATGCCGTTGAATGGTGTAAGCTGCCTGCTTGATAGGTTCAATACGGCTATGGGTAGCCCAGAAATACCATTTACGAAGCAGTTTGTCAAACATCTCAGAAGTAGGGGCCTGGTATATCTGTTGAAATGCCTCACGGATGTTCAATGCCTTCATTGTTTTAAGGTTAAGCCCACTAAGCTGAATGCCTTCAAGTCGGTTTTTTTGATATTCAGTAAGGTTTATATGGTTTTTCAGAAAGATATACTTGGTCCCCTTCAATATCGGATTATTCACCACATCGGCTTTTCTCACCTTATCAACCGCTTCATTAATCACCTTAGACACATGAAACCGGTCAAATACGATGGCAGCATTGGGCAGGTTATTTTCAACTCCTTTAATAAATGCAGGGGACATATCGCACGAAACCTGCTCGATGTTATCGGGTTGGCCTCCATGGGCAACAAGATCATTAACGAAAGCCTCAATAACCGTATTATCCTTACCTTCCGTAACGTAAATAGTCTTTTTTTCTTCCATATCAACGAATAGCGAAACATAGGCATGGCCTTTACGAACAGATGTTTCATCAAGTCCAACTACCGTTACCCCGGAATAATCTTCTTCTGCCCGGGCTTTGGTTGTGTAGACCCTGATCATCTTCCATAGTTTGTTGTCATCAAGATTAAACAGCTGACAAATATTATGAACCGGCATTACCTTTGCCAACTCAAGAATAAAGGCTTCGAAAAGCAATGTGAACCCCGGCGCATGACCTTCCCAGGGAGCCTGAACCTGACGAAACTTTCCATTGCCCAAATCAACCCGGGGAATCCAGGCATGCAGGTAACACTGGTACTGGAAAAAGTTCAAATGCCTCCAGGTTTTTTCAGTGGTGTCATAGGCTTTAAAATGCCCTTCTATGCCTGACTCTTTATCTTGGTAGTAGAATGTTGCACCCCGGTCAAAATTAATCCAAATCTCAAGTTTACCGGCATTCAGGTCGAACGTTATCTCATGAACAAACCATGGCTTATCTACCAACAGTGCTTTTGCGAATAAATCTTTCTGGGTTAACATACGATACCTGTTTAAAGTGTGTATAAATAATTGAGCAGGCAAGGTACGAATTGGGTTTAAAATCACCTTTAAGAATTAAAAACATCTTGAAATAGAAAAAATAAATGCAACATAATCAACTCAATATAGCATTCTGTCAATTGCTCTTAGTAGCTTTTTCTTTGTATGGACAAAGGATCTGTCAAGGGTGCCCATTGGGTGGTTGTTTTGTGCGTCAGGCCGGGCATTCACACGCCCTTGACAGGTTCCTGGTCATACAATAACTTTGCGAATAAGACAATTAATTGATGCCCGGGAAAATGTCAAATATTTTATTTTTTTTCATCATTTAATGTTGTTCGTTAATCAAATTCCAGTAAATTTACCCACTCAGATTGGCAAAGAGCCAAGTTTATGGATTATAAGATCGTTGATGGAAATCTTAATTGGAACGATTATGATTTGATTTTTCCAATAGAAGTCCTGTACGAAGGAAAACTGTAAAAACCAACTTGACACAGCTTCAGGACCTGTG
>Ga0208495_1000481_pt1 | contig 13151 bp, 7 predicted proteins | sample CryBogmetaGMA14M_FD_184551 | JGI IMG/M metagenome (GOLD analysis project Ga0208495, IMG submission 184551) | Freshwater microbial communities from Crystal Bog, Wisconsin, USA - MA14M (SPAdes) | ecosystem: Environmental > Aquatic > Freshwater > Lake | place: Crystal Bog, Wisconsin, USA | collected...
GCACGGCACGCCCTACAGAAAATAATGTCGCTTAATCAACGAAGGTCTCTATAACATCGATGCGAAAACATAAGACACAGCTCGCCGGACTTTACCGGTCAATCAGGAGTAATTAATTAATGAATATTCATGAGTATCAGGCCAAACAGTTATTTCAAATTTACGGAATACCTGTCCCCGATGGAAAGCCGGCGACATCACCGGATAGCGCCGAGCAGGTTGCCAAAGAATTAGGCGGCGAGGGTTGGGTGGTTAAGGCTCAGGTACATGCAGGTGGCCGAGGTAAAGTGGGCGGTGTAAAACTGGCTAAAAATCTGACTGAAGTCGTCGAATTTAGCCGTGATATGTTGGGAAAACGGCTGGTTACCATTCAAACCGATAGCGCAGGATTACCCGTCAACTCGCTGTTGATCGAGAAATTGTACCCCATTAAACGAGAATTATATCTGAGTATATTGGTTGACAGAGCCAGTGAGCGCGTTATCTTTATCGCCTCGGCAGCGGGCGGAATGGACATAGAAACGGTTGCCCATGAAGCGCCTGAACAAATCATCTCGGTACAGGTTCATCCTGCTGCGGGATTGCAAGGCTATCAATGTCGAAAAGTAGCCTACACGCTGGGACTTAAAGGCTCGCAAGTCAAAGCCTTGGAAAAAATAATGCAAGGTATGTATGACTTGTTTTTGGCAAAAGATGCCAGTCAAATTGAAATTAACCCGTTAATAGAAACCCACAGCGGCGACTTATTGGCCTTGGACGCTAAAATCAACTTTGATGATAACGCGGTAGCCATTCATCCCGATATTTTGGCGATGAAAGATCCTTCCCAAGAAGATGACAAAGAAAACCATGCCCAGCAATTTGGGCTCAATTACATTACCCTGGAAGGCAACATAGGCTGCATGGTCAATGGTGCCGGACTGGCAATGGCCACAATGGATCTGGTTAAATTAAAAGGTGGCCAGCCCGCAAACTTTCTTGATGTGGGCGGCGGCACCAATGTTGAAAAAGTCTGTGAAGCATTCAAACTGATTCTATCGGATAAAAGCGTAAAAGCCGTATTGGTAAATATTTTTGGAGGCATCGTCCAGTGTGACGTTATCGCAGCGGGTATTTTAGCGGCCATAGAACAGATTCACGTGACCGTGCCCGTGGTGGTACGTCTGGAAGGTACGAATGTCGAAGAAGGCAGGGCTTTGCTGAGTAACACCGGCCATAATATTTACGCAGCGGATGATTTGGCTCACGCTGCAGAACAAGTTGTTGCTTTAGTGGAGGCCGCATGAGCATTTTAATTAATAAAGACACTAAAGTTATTTGCCAAGGCTTTACCGGCAAACAAGGCACGTTTCATTCGCAACAAGCCTTGGACTACGGAACCCGATTAGTCGGCGGCGTGACTCCCGAGCGTGGCGGCGAAAACCATTTGGGATTACCCGTTTTTAATACCGTGCAAGACGCCGTTAACACCACCGGCGCTACAGCCAGCGTGATTTATGTACCGCCTTTTTACGCAGCCGATGCCATTTTGGAAGCCGTTGATGCCGGTATCAAATTGATCGTCTGCATCACCGAGGGTATTCCGATTTTACAAATGTTGCGCGTTAAAGCTGCAATGGCAGGCACAGGCGCCTTATTAATCGGCCCCAACTGTCCAGGCATCATCACCCCTGGCGAATGCAAAATTGGCATTATGCCGGGCAAGATTCACTTGCCTGGATCAATTGGCATTGTGTCACGCTCAGGCACCTTAACCTACGAATCCGTTCATCAAACCACCGCACAAGGCTTGGGACAAAGCACCTGCGTCGGTATCGGCGGCGATCCCATTCATGGGATGAACTTTGTCGATGTGCTCAGCCGTTTTCAAGCCGATGATCAAACCAAAGGTATCGTTATGGTCGGCGAAATCGGCGGTAGCGAAGAAGAAGATGCCGCTGAATACATTAGAGCTTATGTGACTAAACCCGTTGTCGCCTATATCGCAGGACAGACCGCACCGGCGGGAAAACGCATGGGCCATGCCGGCGCCATTGTAACGGGCGGCAAAGGCACTGCAAAAGGAAAAATTGCCGCACTAAAAGCGGCCGGTATTGAAGTGTGTGTGTCACCGACTGATATCGGCGTCGCAATGAAGGGTTGTTTGTAACAATTTTACTGCAAAAAACTTTAGGCGTAGGCCGGAATAAGACTTTTCGAGCGAAAGCGAGAATAAGCGTTTCCGGCATCCTCTATGAGTGTACCGGAAACGCCACCACGCGCTACGCTTGGGTGCTCTTATTCCGGCCTACGCCCATTGTTTGGCAGAATTTGGAATACAAACCCAGGTTTGCACTCCGGTCTTTAGGCAAATAAATCACTCAGGTTCTTGGCTGGCACGCCCTACAGCCGCCAGGACTTTTTGCAATAAATCCGTATCACCCGTCTCAAAACTCATCGCGTCAGTTTCCCTGCGCAACCAGGTAAACTGGCGCTTGGCCAATTGTCGGGTGGCAATAATACCTTTTTCTGTCATGCTTTCAAGATCATCCTCACCTTTTAAATAAGCCCAGACTTGTCGATAACCCACAGCACGAATGGCGGGTGTTTTTTCGGTTAAATCACCTCGTTGGTAGAGCGCTTCCACTTCATTGATAAAGCCTTGCTCCAACATACGTCGGAAACGTTGGGCGATAATAGCGTGCAGAATTTTCCGGTCTGGCGGAGCGATAATCAGTTTTATTTTTTGATACGGAAAGTCTTCGCCTTGCGCGGCATTAAAAAAAGAAGATAAGGGTTTGCCGCTGATTTCATAGACTTCCAAAGCACGCTGGACGCGTTGCGGATCATTCGGATGAATTCTTGCCGCCGCCAGTGGATCAACAGCCGCCAAGCGTTGATGCAGCGCCTCTTTACCCAAGTGCTCCAAATCCTGATCCAGTTTGGCCCTGATCTCCGGATGGGCTTCCGGCAATACGGCAAGTCCCCTTAATAGCGCATTAAAATAAAGCATCGTGCCGCCTACTAAAATCGGTATTTTTCCGCGCCGGCTTATAGTGGCCATTAAAGCGAATGCCTGTGTTCTAAACTGACCAGTCGAGAAAGCTTCTGATGGATCCAAAATATCTATCAGATGATGTGGAATGCCGCCTCTTTCTTCCAATGTAGGCTTGGCCGTGCCTATATCCATGCCTTTAAACACCAAAGCAGAATCGACGCTGATAATTTCTCCGCCCAAGGCCTGTGCCAGTTGTACAGAAAGAGCCGTCTTTCCTGAAGCTGTTGGCCCCATTAAGAAAATAGCTGGAGGAAGGAGTTGTTTTTGCATGGTAGCTATAAGATTTATGGTTGCGCACTAACAATCGTAAGATGCTAAAAGTATTTTTCAACTATTATTTAAAATGTCCTGATTAGAAAGTAACCTCAGCCAATGCCATCCATGGAACTGGCTGACGACACTAATTCTCCAAATAACAGGTAAATGTCGTAAAAGATTACACCACGAAGACACGAAGGCTCCTCCGATGAAATAAATCTTAACATCTTCGTGGTGAATAAAAGACTATTCTTTACCCGCATTTCGAACTTAGCCAACTGAACCCTGAATGTTGCCTGTAAATAAAAAACTACATATACATACATTATATGATTGATTTATAAGAAAAACTTAGCATCTTTAGAAATAGAGGATATTGGTACTAAGTATTTATACCAATAGTATTTATTGCATTATCCATGCTTAATAACCATGCCGTAAATTTATAGTCACTCTGGCCGTTTTATTAATGCTTCAAAGTCCTGTTAAACGTAAAAGCATTTTATTTTACCCGTCATTAAATAGCTGACTGAAAGCTGATTAAATTTTTGGAGGTGTATTCCCGATTGTTATTTTATTAAACTTAAATCCTGCAAAGCATTGCTAAAAAATAGCGTATATATTTGTAAAATATAATAATTGAGCTCATGGTTTTATGGAAAAAATAAATAATATTGCCGTATTTTGTAAAGAAAAATACATTTTAGCTCTTTTGAAAGGATATTTTTATGCAAACCATATTAATATGGCGGTGGCCGACCTCAATGTGCATGGGATCAATGAAGTGGCAAAACAAAAACCGGACTTAAACCTCGTACAACTCAATTGGGTAAATGCCCGGAGGATTGAAACTAATTTGTTAAGGCTGGTGGCCACCCGCGACCAGGCAAAAATCTGCTGTTTAAACACCAAGCTAAACCCGGTTATCCCATCCGAATTGCCCGTGTGGATTGATGGAATCATAAATAATCCGTTCGATATTGCCGAGATCGCCGAGTATATCAAAAAAAACTTTTTATCGAACACTTGCTTGAGTGAAAACCAAAATCTCCCGAAAAAGCATTCTCTTACAGAGAGAAGTCGTATCGTATTCAATAATAACGGCGACAATGAACATAATGAATACCAAGTGACCCGAAATACGAACTCCCAACAAGAAATTTGCGATCTGGAATTTACCCATTTCAAAATTGACCATAACAATAAGTGTTTGTTTTTAAATGGCGATAATGTCTATCTGACACCTAAGGAATTTGATCTGATTAAGTTGCTGTTCTCGGATATTAATCGAGTTTTTTTAAACGATGAAATCATAAATCGGCTTTGGCCTGAAAATCATCGGGCAACAAAATCGGATCTTTATCAATACATGCACTTATTAAGAAAAAAAATAGAAAAAGCCCCCAATAATCCGCAAATCATTATGACAGTCAGGGGATTTGGCTATAAGATGAATGTAGATTGCACTAAAAAAAATAATAACTTTAGTGTCTGAACGAAAAAGCCGATTTTGAAAAAACACGCAAATTCCGGAATTTTTTTCAGCCACGGGAAAACTCACTCATTTCCTGATTTATTATCCGTTTTTCAACATTATTCCTATAACTCGTTGTTCCAGTTTTTTTGCTTGACTGAGACAATCCAGGATAAATCAAGATGTTTTCGTTAGTCGCGACGTGGGCGTCGCTCCCACCGTGGGAGCGACGCCCACGTCGCGACTATAGCTCGTCATTAGGTCAGCTGCCTGGGCTCAGCTATGATTTGATAGACTCAATTTTCTAACCCGATCTACGCAGCAGCTTGGCGGTGGTCTGCTATCTTGGCGTGTTCTTAACGCAAGTCGCGATAAAAGAACTGCGGGCATCGCCTGAAAGCTGTTTCTGATCAGCTTCTTTTTTGCACATTCGAAATACAGCATCCCTCGACTTGTGAGGATCCTCTTGGGGTGCAGCCACCGCTCCATCTGGGGCCTCTCCGGCTTGCGGACAATTGATTACGGCAAGAAGCGCTGCAATTAACAAAGATTTTTTCAACATGTTGTTACTCCTTTGGGTTTGGTTCGAGTTTTTCAACCCGGTTATTAATACATAAATTCTAAATGCTTACGGCACGATCCATTGGGCATGGCTGCCATCAGAATCACTAACATCAGCTACGACTTTTCGAAGGTAAGCGCCTTTCGAGGCAAAGCGCTGCCCAATTCCCAGACTGAGGCGAGGATAAGCTGACGTCCCCTCCCGCTTCATCAACAAATTCATATCTGCTGTATGAACCGCTGGCGAAGCATCAGCCGAACTTTTGATTGCCTGCGGTCTGCGTCCGCCACCGCCCATCATCATCGCCTGCACTTCTTCCTGAACCTGCATCGCTTCACGTATTGACAGCGTGTCCTCTGCACGTTCGATCAGATAATCGGTATAAAGATTGTTCAGCATAGAAGCAACCACCCAGGAAAATGAATTCACGGCAAAGTAAACTTCCGACTGCATTTTCTCATCGACCATTGGCAGTTGCCGATATTTGCTCCAATCCTTAAACCGCACCAGATTGGCCGCACGCAGCTCAGTCATTTCAAGACGCTGCACCAGCCAGGCGTTTTTATTCCACTCAGCCGGCCAGTCGGGGGCAACCTCGCCAATCATTGTGGATGACACAAATACAGTCGACTCCGGTGCAGAAATGCCAGCAACAAAGTCCTTCAATTCAGCGGGTTGCAGCCAAACCAGCAGAGCATCGCGAGATTCCAGCGTGTTAAGTGGGTCTGCAAGCCGCGCTGGACTTGACGGACTCCACTCAATATCATGAACCGCGATACCAGCCTCAGCCAATAGCTTATGAGCGGCTTGCGCCGCACCACGCGCCGTCGGATTGGGGCCAACCACCTGAATAATCTTTTCCGGTTTTTTTTGCCCGGACAGCAACCGCTGGGCAATGACCTCGGCCTCCAACTGGACGCCACCGGAAAAATACAAGCTGTATGCGCCTTTATCAGCACCTTCCGGCACTAAATCAACACTAGGAAACCAGCAGACAACTTTACCCTGTTCGCAGAAGTCTTGCACCGGTTGCCATTCGTCCAGCGCCAGCCCCGACAAGATTGCGAACACCGGATTTTGCTGCTGATGTTGTTCCAGTTGCGTGCCCCAAGTCGAACTGGGCCCGGTCAGCTCCCAAATGTCGACCGCCCATTTACGCCTGGATTGCAGCCGTCGCTCAATCGGTGAAATCCGTTGCCGCTTACCTGAAGCCACATTGACGTTATGCTGGTTTACCATTGCATTGAGGGTATCCACAAAAGCCTTGCGACGTTCCGGGCTCACACCCGGAGCAATCACTGTGGCTAAGTGAATTTCTTTTGCCCCTGCTCCCGGCGACCTGGTCACCGACAGTGTCCGCAAATAAGCGGTCACCGCCTTCAACTGCCCATCCGTAAGCTCGTAACGAGGCATCAACTCACTCAGCTTGCCTCCCGACACGGGTCGACCTTCTCGCATGGCGGCCGCGAATGACTTATCGTCGTAAGGCTTAGGCGGAGTCGACAAGCTTTGGTTAAAAAGTTTGTCTATCTGGACGGTCACCGGATCACCGTCACCGAACAGCGCGTGACCATTAATCGGCGGGATGAACTCGTTGCCCTCTACTCCTCCCAGACCACTGCGGCGATGACATTGCACACAGGCAGCTTGGCTGCCACCAATTTTTATGCTGTCAGATCGGCTACCCATCAAAGGCTTGCGGTCAGCTAATTGACCATCCAGATAGATTCGGCGGCCCAATTCGATTTCTTGCATATCGGCTTGCTGCCCTTGGACGGGCAGCACCGGCAATATAACAATGAGCAAACAACAGTGAACAAATAGAATTCTTAGCATAAATAATGTTTAACAGATTAATGGCCCTGCAGTTGCCGTTGAGACCGGATAGGCATCTCAACGGCGCTACGTTTTAAAGGTTTATAAGGTCTTCGCCGAGTAAATAGCCGACCAGGCCGACACCGGTATCGGTAAATTGGTATTAACCAAGCCTTGCACTGGTTGCGCTCGTTCCACCATCCGTACCTCCTGAATAAGCGGCGTACAAACTAACCCGGCGCTACCTATTTGACCGGTGTCTTGGCAGATGCTGTTATCGGTACCGATGTAAACCCTGCCTTGGTAGCGGCAACACGGAATTGATAAACAATACCGGGCACCAGACCCTTCAAAATATATTTTATGCTATTTGCAGGAAGGCTTATGGATGTCCAACTTTTTCCGCCACCCACACTCGTTTCAACGGAGAAACCGTCTTCGTTAGTTGAATTGTCAGTCCAAGTCAACGTTACGCTTCTGGGCAGAATCGCGCTAACGGTCAAACCTGTGGCCGGTGCCGGCGCTTGGGCAAAGGTCACTGGTTTAGATTTAGCTTCGCCAAGCTGATTGACCGCGACAACCTGGTAAGCGTAATCCGTGTTGGCTTTTGGTATTACCGTATCCAAGCCGGTTGCGTTAGCCAAAGTATTAACCCCGAGTAAATTGCCGGGAACTTTGACAAATGGAGACACAGCACCCTTCGGTATAGCCGCTTTAAAAGCGCCTGTCTTTCTATTTATGATTTCAGCTTGCTCAACGCGAAAGCCGATTTCATTACCTGGATTGCCCTTGGTCGCCGAGTCCGTTGCCGGAGTGGCATCAGTCCAGGTCACCAAGCCATTTTTAACATTGGCAATACTCGGCTCCGAGGGTAACTTTTGTTTTGGATGGAATACCACAGGCCGCATCAAATCGTTTTCTTCATGACCCAAAATATGGCAATGGAAAACATATTCCCATCCGTAATCTTGTACTTGGTTGGAAACAAGTGATGGTGACTGCACACCTGTCACCAAATCATACTGCAGGAAAGCAAATGGTGGAGTGGTGCCTGCAGGATAAGTCAACGAGGTGTTGATGGTATCGCCTTGTGCCAAAGTAGGATCCATCAGGCGTTCGCTGTTCGGCAAGCCGAACGGCAATTGTGGCGTTTTAGGCTTAAGTGCCACAATCACATCTTGGCCAGGCCAGTTTTGTACGGTTTCCTTCCAACCCGCTTCATCGGGGGTCGGATTGGTCATATTACCGGTCAACTGGTCAACGCGACCGATGACTTGCACGTTGAACAAGTGGAAATGGATCGGATGGTTGTCGGCATCGTTGTTTTTGATATGCCAATACTGGATTTCACCCTCTCCAACAATGTCGGTTGGCATATCAATATAGGCCGCCGGTGCAGGTTTCAACACAGTGGGTAATTCCAGTCCGAAGTTGGCGATCAAGCGACCAAAGTTAACGTCAAAACCGCCTTCGATAGTTTTTACTTTGAGAGTGACTTTGGGATGAGCAGCCTTCCAAGCAGAGAAAGTACCATTAGGCTGTCCATCCGCGATGACAGTCCGGTCTATATGCGGAGCAGCTTTGGCGGCATAAGCTTTCGGCAGCACTTTAGCCAATAGACCGCCATTTCCAGAGGGATCATAAGCAGGTTCAGGCTTTGTGTTGGCTACAGTAATCTGCATCAGAGTCCGGGTATTCGGGCCGAAACCGGCCAGTGTCGTGGGCGCGCCACCGTTTGGGGTCTGATCGGGATCGTCGGTGAAATAATCGTAACGAGGATCGCCCGCCGGTATTGGAGCAGTGGAGTCGTTATACAAAATCAGTGTTTTGCCGGCATATTGCGAGAAGTCGATGACGGTATCGCCACGCTCGGCGTTACCAAGGTAGAAGCCGCCGCTAATTTCGTCGAAGGTAACCGGGTCGAGCTTCATAGGCGCTGGTTTATGAACGATGGGCTTGGGCAATAAGCCCGTTTCGTTGCCGAACTGGATAATGGCAGGACCTGCGGTTGTTGGATCGGGAACGCCGCCAGAACGACCATCGCTTGGAACGGTTACGGTGATTGGAGCGCCTTTTGCATTGACACCCACTTGATAGGCCGTACCATCGGCGGGCACCATCTTGACTTCGGTATTGGCACGACCATCGCTACTTTTCACCACCCCATCAGCCACCCATAACGACAGGTTGAAATAACGGTCGTTAGCACCGTTGAGGAAACGCACGCGATAAGCCTTAGGGTCGACGTTCAGCTTGGGATAAGCTACGCCATTCACCATGGCTGTATCCATGTAAGCCTCAGGCCCGGCGGAAACATGACCGTAAGAGCCGTCAGGCAGGGCTAAGAAGGGTATGGTCGGAGCAAGCGGATCGGTAGGGCCGAAATCCCAGCGTCCGGCCGGATTGTTGATGAAAGTTATTAGAGGCGCTCCCGTTGTGGGGTCATGATCAAGGATATTAGGTTCATAAACATGCGTATACCACAAGTCACCGGGTGCGCCCCAATGGGTTTGATCCCATTTGCTATCTTGCTTGGCAATATCATCAGGAACGAAGCTTTTATCCTGCAGAACCAGCGGAATCATGGTCATGGCGGGCGGAATCACCTTTGCATTTGCAAGGAAGGCATCTTCAGAGGCATCGGTTATCAAATAGGCCGCGGCTTCACCGGCATAGGCATTCTGCCTTGTCACTCCAAAGGCGTGGTCGTGATACCACATCAGGCGCGCGCTTTGGTCGTTCGGCCAGTAAATGGTGACACCGCCATCGCCCGGATCAGGCATGTCGGGCACGTTGGTCAGGCGGTCACCTTTCAATAAACTATTTCTTGGATCACCTGCCGCCGCAAACCATTGATGCGGTGTGCCATCACTGATCCACGGTGAATCGCCGCCATGTAAGTGGATCGCCACCCGGTTCTGCGGGAAGGTTTCGCCGACGGTCGTGGTATTACCGGCCCCGGGCAAGGTTTCGTCAACCGGCAGGAAGATGTCGCCGTTACGAGCAGTCGCTGTAGCCCGTCCTATGGGCAAAAAGTTCATGAATTTAATGCGGACCGGCGTGCCTTTTTCAGTGATGATGGTCGGCCCGAGGTAATGCGGATTGTCCCAACCGATAACTTGTTCAGTGGTGTTCGGCCAATAGATAGGCGTCAGCGAGGGGGAGCCATCCGGATTGGGATAAAACAGCGGCTTGTAAGTTGTCGGTAAGGCGAATCCAGTAGGACGCTCGCTGAGTTTGGGCACCAATTGCACGTAACTGCGCAGCATAGTTGCCTTCTGCAAATCGCTATGCATACGCTGGGCATGCTCGACGACACCGATAATGAAGTAGTTGGAGCCCGGATAAGTGGCGGTGTCTGGTACAGCAACCGGAATATATTGCCCCGCTTTGCCGTTGGCGAAGGTATTGGCACCTGCCGGCGTCAATCCAGGCAAAGTATCAACGAACTTTCTGAGATTCGTCGGGCTGTTAGCGTAGTAGGTTGGGATAACAGTTTTTGAATCTGGATCAGTAACACTTCCAGGGCCTGCATAAGTTGGAGGAATAATGACAAGAGCACCTAAAGCCAATAGCATGGCAGTATTTACTTTACTAAGTTGAAAAACCTCTTTTTTATTATTTTTCATGTTAACACCTCTCGATAAATCAGGGTTCTGAATCAAAGAGTTAACAAAAATGCCGTCAAATAAAACAGATTTCGTAAGAGTAGATACTTTGCTTTTACACCGGCGTCAGCAGTAAAACACAGGCTATATATAGCCGTATACACTGAAGCGGACGCAATGTCTTTTGTTGCTAAAGTGAGCTGCTCATTTTTTGGAGAGATTTGAAATTTGCCAAAATTAATTTAATCTTAATATTATCTTAATCTGTATTTAATAATCTTCCGGTATAGTCTTCCCAAGCTTAGGATCTGGTATTTTTTAGGCTTAGGTTGATACTTTATGCAACCGATTTAGTTGTCAATCCTTGCACGGGATTGGCAACTACTTTTTAGCATCACAAAAAAATTAAATCACTTACGTTTATTGTCTTTTATCCGATACTTTGTTAATTCTTGATTCAATTTAGGGAACGTCAATACTGAAATTGAAAATTTAATAAGCTAAATTTCAACCTGCAATATTTTGCCATCAATCAACCATGGTTTTTATTAGTAATGGGTCATTTCCCATCCATCAAATTACTTATTTTTTTTGACGCTTATATCTTCCTGAAATAAATCTCAATTTTCCATAAAAAGAATCTCAAAATTTGCTTAAAATTCACCGGTATGAAAGCCATGAAATAAATGGCTACCAACTTTAGACGGGACAAGCAAAAAGGCTTAACCGTCAATACGGTTAACTTAATGATAAAGCTTAGTAGGGTGCGCATCGCACACCACAACCATGCCAGAGTAGAAACCCGATAGAAAACAATAATAGATTTTGGTGCAAATAAAACCGTTTAGTGGATGCGATTTAACCTAAGGCAGCACGCAGAAAATATCTCCTCAGGATTCGCCTGGTTCCCACGCTCCGGCGCTCATCGTTATACACAAGTGCCTGCCGGAGTTTGGAAGCTTGTGCAACTCGTGGAGGTCAGGCTCTGCCTGACTGTCAGGCAAAGCCTGACCTCCATTGTAGGCGCACTCCCAATCCCTGCAGGAATAAGGAGCTTTGAGTGTCTTCATATACTTGTGTATAACGACGAGCGTGGGAACGATAGGGTGGGGGTTATTTATTGAGAGTTATCTGAGTTATTGACCGCGCATAAAAAATTTATCGAGATCATTCGTTGATAATTCTATCCAGGTGGGTCGGCCGTGATTACATTGCCCTATTCTTTCGGTTTGTTCCATATCCCGCAACAAGGCGTTCATCTCATCGATACCCAAGCGGCGACGTGCACGAACCGCCCCATGACAGGCAATAGTGGCCAACAACTGGTTGGATTGCTCCTGAATACGCTGACTCATACCGTGCTCGGTTATATCGGCCAGTACATCACGTATCAATTGTTCTTTATCGATAGTGCCCAATAAAGCCGGCGTTGAACGAAGAATGATAGTTTCCGGTCCGGATCGATTAAGCTCAAACCCCAAAGAACCAAAAAACTCATGTTCCTGCTCGGCCAAATCCGCTTCCGCTGAACTAACCTTTATCTTGATGGGCAGCAACAACGGTTGACGAGGTATCGCGCCTGATTGATATTGCTTTTTCAGGTGCTCGTAAGTCACCCGCTCATGGGCGGCATGCGCATCAACCAAAATAATGCCTTTGGGTGTTTCAGCCAGAATATAAATATTGTGTAAGTGTGCGATAGCATAGCCTAACGGTGGCGTATCTTGTGTTGGCGTTAGTGGTGGTTGCTGTTTTTGTACGGCCGACTCTTCCGGATACAAGGACGCATAAGCACTTATTGTTTCCGCTACCGTCGGCAGTGACGTTTGCTGAGGCGGCCTTGGGTTATAAACAGGTTGTTGGTCAAAATTTGGGCGTGCTTGCTCAGGTATTACGTCAGGCATTAAGGGTAAACTGACATGATCATCAAGACTCACTACGCTATGTTCGGGCCTTACATCAGCCAATGACCGATGCAGCGCGGTAAATAAAAAATCATGTACCAAACGACCTTCTCTAAACCGCACTTCCAGTTTTGCCGGATGCGCATTAACATCAACCAGCGTTGGATCAAGTGTCAAATACAAGACAAAAACAGAGTGCCGTCCATGAAACAAAACATCCTGATAAGCTTGCTTAACTGCATGAGAAACCAGCTTGTCTCTTATCAACCGACCGTTGACATAGAAAAATTGCATATCCTGTTGACTACGAGAAAAAGTCGGCAAACCGACCCAACCGGTTAATTGCAACCCTGAGGCGGCAAAGTCAATTTTTACAGAATTTTCAATAAAAGCTGAACCACAAATACCGGCAATCCGGTGCTCTTGTGCGCTATCCGTTGCTGCCGGTTTAAGATTAAGCACTTCTTTCTGATTATGTAACAGCGTAAAACCA
>Ga0208495_1000486_pt1 | contig 13039 bp, 12 predicted proteins | sample CryBogmetaGMA14M_FD_184551 | JGI IMG/M metagenome (GOLD analysis project Ga0208495, IMG submission 184551) | Freshwater microbial communities from Crystal Bog, Wisconsin, USA - MA14M (SPAdes) | ecosystem: Environmental > Aquatic > Freshwater > Lake | place: Crystal Bog, Wisconsin, USA...
GGGCTCGGGACCTGGGCCAGGATTGTAAAGGAAATCACCTGCAAAAACGAGAACAGGAAGCTCATGCGTCTCATAGGATGAGATTGGGATTGCGGAGAGACTGGGATTCGAACCCATAGTTTAAACCGCTAAGAAATAAAGGTATTTAACTTCGTTGGCCATTTCAGTCCACCGATTAATCCACCTCTTTGATTACACTTAAATTCTTTACAAAGAACTCTTTTGCTTAAGACAAAGATAGCACATTTGGCAACAGAATGGTGGTCTTTTTGCATTTTTTTCTGGACGGATGAAAAATAATGAGCCAGCTTATTCGCAACTATTAGGTTAGGTAGAGCCAAAGCCGATGACTATATGCGAAACCAACCACATACTGGTAATATGCGATCAGTAGATTTATAAGCTGATGAAATCGAAATTTGATGTGAGGGAGATTACCTGAAGAATTTTAAGGTAATGACAATTGCAAAGACAAGCAGGCCTATTAACCCGGATATTATCCAGGGAATTTTGGAGATAAATTGATCCAGCTTATCCGATTTTACAATTTTTATCTTTTCGACCGGGATAGAGCGATGAATGATGATCGTGTCTGCTTTGCATTTTCCGTGAAGATAAAGCGTGTCGTGAATTCTGTTAAGGATGATTTCGAGGCGGTCTTTTTGCAGGATTGTGGTATCATGAATGCTGTCAAGATAAAAAACAGTATCAGCTTCGACCTGGGGGATGGTCGTGGTGTCACTGATCACAATGGTATCGGGGATCATTAATTCGGGATGGTGGATCAATAAACGATTAAGTCTGGCCGAGGGAGAACATCCAGTTTGAGATGACAACACCAGGAGAAGAGATATTTTGAGGATCGTTTTCATGGGTGGGAATTTTGAATATTGATCAACGAATTTTGAATTTTGAACGGCTTATAAATATGCATTCAACCGGTTATACCAGCCTCGTTCGAATCGACTTTGGGATGGATCCTTTTTGATAATGTCCATTATGAAGGCAACCCGGGAGTTATAGATCTGGATCAGGAATTGATATGGGTTGGCATGATTAACTGCTTTCAAGGTTGCCGGTCCGACAATGCCATCGGCAGGAACCCTGAGAATCCTTTGCGGGATGATGATTCCCCATTTACCACTGCACCAGAGCCAGTCGACCAGAATATCGGCAACCTTCTGGTTTTTGATCTCATCGGCATGCCAGCGATCCCAGTAACATTTTTCGAGTACCAGCATGGCGTCAGCAAGTGTCAACAACCGGATATCGTCGATATCGATGTCAGAATCACCGTCTTTGTCATATCCGACTTTTCGCCAGGTTGAAAGGGTTATACCCCGGTTGGTGGGGCCTCCATGATCGATCGGATCGTTTGCAAACAGACCTTCACTGAGGAAGAGCTTTGTCGCAAGATGATTAATGGTTGCCATGAGATGAAATTATTGAAAGTGAAAAATGAACTATAATGGAGGTAATGATTAAAGCCTGGAAGTGATCTTCAAGACAGTGTCCCGGACGTAAAGGAGGCCGAGGATGGTGGGAAAAAAGGCTGAGAACTCACCCAGGGTGATGATTCTCATAAAAAGCAGAACTACCGCGAGGATCAATAGTATGATGCCAAGGGCGGTAGTTTTCCAGTTGTTAAAAATTCGCTCTTTCATGGTTACTTGTTATTTCTGAGGTAAATCTGAATTTCATCAATACGTTTCAGGATCTCTTTGGTGTCGGCTTTGATGTCGGACCTGATGATGTCGAAGTTGCGGGTGTTGTCTGTCTTATGCAGCAACAAGTCTTGTTTAAGGTTAGTGATCTCCACATTCAATTCTGCCAGGCGGATTTCCATATGAACCCAAATAGAGATGATGGCCAATAAGAAGGTAAACAGACTAATTGCCTGTGCGAGTGGCATTCCCAGTATGTTTGATTTCATTGTCATTTTTATGGAGTATTACTAAGTGGGCGAAGGGGAAAAAGGTGCCCCTGATCGATTGATCAGGGGCACCTTAAAAAATTATTGAACAACACTGGCTGCATTACCACCAGCTTTAAACTTGATGATCCCTTTCGGACCACCTGCGATGGTTTGCGAATAATCAAGGGTCAGCACATGAAGGGCTGTTTGGGCGCCCACCCAATCGGCCGGGACATTGATCTCGGCGGATCCGGCAGAACGGAGTTCAACATCGGGGAACAGAATCACCTTGTTGGTGGTGCAGTTGATCAGGATGAAGGTGAGCGGCGACGCCAGTTCATCGGGATTCACCGTGTTCGGACTCCAGCTGAAGTCGATCACCTGGTCGGGCAGTGAAGTCAATACGACGTTTGAGATCGTACTCCCTTCAAAATCACATAAAATGATCTTCGTGTGGTCGAGCACCGGGGGATCGCCGGTAAAGGCGTTCTTCACATTGATACTCACAATTTTGTTGAACGGGGACATTTTTTTCATCGTTCCGGCATATACCGAATTGATGAGGGGTAGAACCTGACGGATCAGGTACACAATGGTCGAAAACTTGGTCCGTTGGGTGGACTGGCCGATTGTGTTAGGATTCTTCACTCCTGCAGGTTTGGTGCGCATGGTATTCATACCAAACTGTTTGGAGAACACGGCAGTTCCGAACATTTTGCGGGTCCTGCCTGTGATGGGGTTTTGAACAATTGCCATGGTACAGCGTTTTAAAGGTTAATACTGAATTAGTGGACTTGGTACGGACTTGATACGGGTTTAGTACGGTCCGAATGGGCACAAAGATACCATCAGAAGAAGAGAATATTATTATAATACATTGATTATCTATGCATTATGAATGATTATACATTCCTTTGCTCTGGTTTACCTGATGAGAAAACATTGGCGGAACATAAGCAGACAGGAAGAAGATCAATGGTTTGATAAAGATCAGTTAAAACCGGAAGGTTAGTCCGGATACTTCAACTTGATAAAATTGAGTGGTAATGAGTTGCATTAAACAAAACTCCCCGCTGGATGGCGGGGAGGAAGCGCGGAAGAGATCAATACCTTTTCCGTTTGTGCCTGGTGGATTGCTTGTCTGTTTCCTTCACGGTCGTTGAAGGATGTCTTTCGGCAAATTTCCTGGTGGTATACTCACCATTGTCGGCACGACGGTACCGGTTTTTCTTTTTAATTGTTGTCATGGCTTTGAGTTTTAAAATGCATGAATAAATAAACAAGTCTGACAAAGATACTTGCGTTCAGATCGATCTATTCAAAATCACCTGATTGATAGATGTTTATGCATCCGGTTGCATTGGAATGATCCCCGGGATCATGGATACTCCGGTACGAAGTTAAAATCGAATGAATGATTTTTTTTTGGTGGAAATAGAAACCCGCAATAAATCAAAATCTTAGGCGCCCTATACCGTAGTAAAATTTGCAGCGCAAGGCTGCTGGTCATTTTTTTACCCCAAAAAAATAAATACTTAAAAAAATGACGGCACCCAACGGGCTTCGGCCTTGCGCTGCAATATTTTACGCAGGTACCTTTGAATAAGATTTGGATTTTTAACGCTTCCGACATGGCGAATGAATGACGGCATACTGCCCCCACTGCATGAACGCGAAGGATGAGCGTGAAATGCGGTGGGGAAAATGGCCAGATAACCGCGGAACTCAATAAACCAACCGGCGTTTTTTCAACGCGGGTTGGTGGTGGTGAATGACAGCATACCATGGGCACGCCATGAATGCGAGGAACGAGCATGAAATGGGGGGCCCAACAGGGCTGGCAAACGGGATTTGATTACAAGCCAACCGGTACCATTTCCGGTATGGGTTGGCGGTATTTTAGAATGACATTGAATGGCTTCTGGTGTGTCGTAAGTATTCCAATTTAATAAATGAAAAAGCCTATCCGATTTCGGGGTGGGCTTTTTCGTTTCAGAGAAGAACAATTATGCCTGCCTTGTTTCACTATATTTCAATTCAACACCTAAGGTTGGTGCCAAAGTCTTATCAGCAGCTACCTAAAATGATTGTTGACTGTTATTTATGCTTCATGGATGAACCATCTGTTCCTTCAAATCCAGATATTCCAGTACCACTCGAATGGCTAATGCCAGTGGCAACTGGAGGATTATCTAATTCGAAGTGAGCGCCCGTAATTATTTCTTTTATAATACCAAGGATATTGCCAAATATCCCATTTGTGATTTGCAAAATGCCATGATATGTTTCAACAAGATAATCACTACAATATTCAAAATCTGACTCTTTGATATCATCCCAAGATTTAGAGGTATGCCATAATCCAGAATGAGTTGGCTCTCCTTCGGGGATCGGAATTAATAAGATACCTTGCATTTCACCAAAAGGCAATTTTTTCCCATGCAAGACAGTATTTCTAATTTGATAGTAGTCTTCAAGTTGCTTCAACCATCTTGTTGCTGTCGTATTTAACTTTCTATCTTTATCCTTATCCTTACTGGCTTCGTCTAAACAATATAAAGTCAAAATATTCTTAATCGAATCATGAATTCTGCCAGAATTAGCGTGAAAGGCAAGGAAATGGTTTTGAATATCCAAATAATGGTTAAAATCTTGGTTCAAAATAAATTCTTTCTCTGTAATATGCTTAATAACTCAAGTTTCGCAGGTGAAAAAACAGTCAATTAACGTGTTAAAAAGTATTTGATAAATTGCAATAAAAAAGAGTGGTGTCAGTCTGATAAGTAGTTAAATTTAAGCTGCTTACACCAAATGTAACACCATTCGACATGACACCACCAACCAAATTTACAAAACATCTGGATGAATTGAAGAGCTTACTTGAAAATGATGATAAAAAATCCTTCAACCTGTACCAGATATATAATGTTTTCAAGAGTAAACGCATTGATAATCTATTTGTTGATTATAAATCTAAAGGATTAGCATTTGCCACATTATTTTATCAGTTGATCGAAATGACCATCCTCAATTTTACCGTCCATCAATATTCCACCAGAAATGATGACCTGTCGAAAGGCAAAAAGGATGTTTTTTATCGTTTGAAAAATGATCCCAGAATAGACTGGCGGCTGATTATCTATATGATTGTTAATCGGTTTCTGTTTATTGCCAAGACAAAACAGGAAGAGCCATCCGACAAACCAAGTTGTTTTATTGCCGATGATACTGTGTTGCCCAAGAGAGGCAAAACCATTGAGGGTATTGGAAAGGTTTTCGATCACAAAGACCATGGCTACAAACTCGGATTTAAAGGGTTATTCCTCTCATTCTGTGATGGAAAAAGTTTTCTTCCAATTGATTTTTCACTGCATAGCGAAAAAGGGAAACGGGAAGATATGCCATTCGGGCTAAAAAAATCAGAGCTAAAAAAGCAATCAAGAAAGACAAGAACGCTCGATATTGCTGGAGCAAGTCGTAAGGAGGAGTTAACCAAACCAAAAAACATTGTTCTTGTTGAAATGATCAAACGTGCCTGGAGAAAAGGACTTAGGGCGGAATATTTGCTGGTTGACAGTTGGTTCATCGATGAAGCGTTGATCAGTTTCGTTTTGAAAAGCAGGATGTTTTTATTGGGCATGTGCAAAATGGATAAACGGCTCTATGACTACAAGGGCAAAGAGTATAATGCACAAAGCCTTCTTACTCGTCTCAAACGCACCAAAGCCAGCAGATCCAGAAAACTGAATGCACGCTTTTATGAAGTTATTGTGGTTTATAAAGGCATTCAGGTAAAGTTGTTTTTCTCCAGATTTAACAACCAGCATGGCTGGAGTTTGCTCCTGACTGACAACTATCGGCTCCCTTTTGACAAAGCAGTTGAAATATATCAGATCAGATGGGGAATCGAAGTGTTTTTCAAGGAAGCAAAGCAATACCTTCATCTTGGTAAATGCCAATCGGAGGATTTTGATGCCCAGGTAGCAGGCATATCTGTGGTAATGTGTGCCTATCTTATGCTGAACCTGCGAAAACGGTTCCAGTCCTATGAGGGTCTTGGAAAGATATTTATTGACGTTCAGCATGAAATCATAGAATTTACGCTTTGGGAACGCATCTGGGGTTTATTTGTAGAATTGCAGACCTGTGTACTGAAAGCGTGGGGTATCGATCTGGAAAAGCTCATCAATGATGTCATTCTTGACGAATCGCAACTGAAAATCCTCAACTTCATTCTGGAACAACAATCGAAAGTGGTATCATCAGAATCAATTACTAAAGCGGCTTAAAACCCGTATCAATTATAGGATTAAAGAAGTGCGAAACTTGAGTTAATAAGGATAATACTTTCTAAACAGGTATAAAGGAGTTCTGAGAAGAATTTTCTTTGACGATTGAAAGATTCGGATGCTGAGGTTACTCCTCCTTCCGACTTTTTTAACATCTCTGCCATATGAGCAGTACCATCATTCCCAATGTATCGACACCAAATCTCTGAATAATTGGGAATATTTTCTAAAATAAAATCTGCAAATTCTCGCTCAATAAAGTCTCCGTGTTCTTTCAAATTCCAAGCCATAATTTTATATTTTAAAGGTAATTAATCCTCGTACCAACCTGAAAGTTGGCACTATCATCGTTTTTGTTGACGATTTATATTTGGAGACCACCTCGTGCTAAAGACACATGAATCAGTGTTCCTTTTCTAATTTTATCGATCACCTTTTTTATTCCAACGTATGGGAACGCAAATTATATCACCGTTTTTAAAATCATATATACTCTTGTATGGTACATTTGATAATGATGGTAGGAAAATGTAAAGTTAAGAGATTTTGGATATATTAACTCAATATGAATTTACTTAAAAAATTGGCGCAACTTCCATTATTTTGCAATTTAAGTGTGCATTATAATCGCACCCACGTTTCCGCCAAATATTCAGAATATCAGTTAGTAGAGAATTTCGTTTCTCAACCGGGCCAATCTTTAAGATGTTCATTTAGATCCTAATCGATACATTAGGCCGGGAAAGAAAAACCTCTTTAATATTCAACCATCCAACTTTATTTAGACTGCCAAGCCCATTCTTCATAAAATTTCCATCAAAAAATTCAAGAAAACGCAGGATTTTCCTGCAGAAATGATGCCCTTGACTAATTTGATCCGGCATTGTTAAAGGTTGGCAATGTTGGATAGAAACATGAACATTTTTATGAGGAAAACAATAACACAATAGAAGTTGGCATCGGAAATTTATACTCGGTGGAAATGCGTTTGAGTCCGACATGATTTTTTAATGAATTAGAAATGTAAGTTAGAATTGTAATGGTCGCACACTGATTGGACTCATGCCAAAACCAATTTGTGTTATGGTTGCAAATGGTGAATGATTGCTTACCATGGGCACGCCATGAATGCGAGGAACGAGCATGAAATGGGGTGCTCAACAGTGCTGGCAAGCGGGATTTGATAACAAGCCAACCGGTACCATTTATGGTACGGGTTGGCGTTGGTGAAGGCCTGCTGACCAACTGCCACTTTATGAGCCCGAGGGACGAGGGGGAAATAAGGTGGCAGGAGCTGGCCGGGTTTCCGAAAACCTTACTGACATTAACCGGCCACGCACTTTAGTGGCTGGTTAATGGTGATGGAGGCTTGCATTGCTGCTCAAAATTCTTAAAAGGCAAGGCATTTACCGGTGCCAGAATCAGGACAAGGGTTGGCAGTAACGCATTAAAGTAACTTTTATGGAGGGTGAGCGGAGCGCTCATGACATGCACCGCTGGTATTCAGTATTGAAATAGTTTAAGGGAAATTGGTGCATGGCAAGGGCGCGTAGTGAAGCCCGGAATAACAAGGTAGCTTTAATGGGTTACAAATCGAGGTAAAATTGCTTTGCCGTCACTCGTTGAACTGAACAACCACGATTGTTGGATTAGCAAACATGGGCAACTTGCGGTACCCGAATGGAGGTGGATGCCGCTTTTCAGGCATCCGCCGGAATGAGTGGTGCAGTATGTTGACCAAACAGGATTTACGTCCGGAAAAAGAAAACTGATGCCTGCCGTCGTTTTTTCTTCAACGGGGGCAGGCAGAGACGAACGTTGGCGTTCCCATGCTGCCGGTAATTTCAGGTCAAGGGCAATGAGCGGCGGGGATTGGGCTGCATGAGGTAATTATTGAAATGTATAACCCATCAGCAGCCCAAGACCGTGCAAGCCGTGAATGGTATAGACCGATAATGCAGGCAGCAATCCCTAAAAACTCGTTTTACTATTACCGGAAAAATGATGGCTAAGCACCCGCTCAAACCTCTCGTGCCACTAACGGGGATATTTAACATAATTTGGTTATAGGACAAGGCACACCCGGAAAAATAGATATGCAGTGCCTTGTACTATAACTACATGTTATGTTAAATTTAGACCAGTGCCCGTCCTACAGAGGGATGAAGTATGCTGGCTACCAGGGATGTGTCCATGCCGGAAGACGCTGGCAAACTGGAATGTGTCGATCTTCGAGATAGTTTGCAAACTGTTCTATCCGGCGTGCAATGCCAATTGTGGGTGGAAATATCCACACTTGTACAACTGACAGTCAATATCATTGCTTATTCTTCAAGGATTGGCCGTGGCTGGGTCGATGTACTGGATGCAGGGTTATAATTTTCCTTTATATATCTATCTTGTGGCGGCGTGGGTGGCGGTGGTACGGGTGTACTACCTTCTCTGATTTCCCTGTCTTGTGGCGGGGTCGGTGGTGGCGGGGGCAGAGTCGACGGGTTTGACGCAGGGGGTGGAGATTGCGGGGTCGGATTTTCCTGATTGTCTAACATATTCCTCAAGTTTTAATACTTTGTTATACACTGATTCGAGATTTTTAATTTCTATTTGATATGCTTTTTCCGGTTTTTGAAATAAGTTGATAACAAATGGAATGGAAGCCATTACAAGACTCAATATGGCGATGAAAAGAAATCCTTTCGATGAATGAATAGCTTTCGATTTGAGATCATTGTTATATGCGTTTTTGTCAATATACTCTGTCAGTTTTTTTATCAGGTATTCATCAAATTTTCCTTCACCTGTTATATTTGGGTAAAAAGCAGCGTTTTGTCGGTAATATTCAATCAACTCAATTCTATGATTTCGAAGTTTTGTTGCAAAGGGAAACGCTTTGTATGTATAACCCTTAAAAACGCTATGATAAGATTTAAAAAGATAGTATGTAGCAATGCAGGATGACAGGAATGATATGGTAACCAAACCAGTTAGGAATAAAGTGATATATACAGAAGAAAATTGAAAGTCATACTGGGAAAGTAAATAGAAATCTAACCCGAAGGTTATCGTTAAAATGCCAATAGGAATATTTAACGAATTTTCAAGAGCAGTCCTGCGTTCTGCTTCTTTATCATACCAATTAAGATAAAACTCAAGTTCATTCATTTAAGCAGGAGATAAATTTCGTCAAATGATATTACTCAGCTTTGTGATAATATTCAAAAACTTGGATGTAATTTAAAATCAATCAAATTTATAAAGAAACAATATATTTTTTAGATTTTTTTATCAACAAAGCTTACAGTAAAAATTGGTTTATATGAAGATATCTTTTATTTTATTAATATTGCCATATATCAAAACATTACCCATGAAAATTAACAGATAAATGGCTAAACAATCCAAGTCTTCTGCCAAAGCTGATATTCCATTTGAGGATAAACTATGGAACGCGGCGAATGAGTTGCGGGGAGCTGTGGCGGAAAATCAATACAAGGATTACGTTCTTTCGTTGCTGTTTGTAAAACATCTGTCGGAAAGATTTGAGAAGCGGTATGCGGAGTTGAAATTACAACTTCATGACCCAAAATCTGACTATTATACTTCCAATCCCAAGGAAATAAGTTATGTTCTGGAGGATCAGCTTGAGTATCAGTCGAAGAATGTGTACAAACTTCCCCGAGAAGCAACATGGTCGTACTTGCTGGAGAATGCCAATCAGGATGATATAAAGGTTAAGGTGGATAATACTTTCATTACAATCGACGATATCCTGGCGGAACGAGAGCCTGACCACAAGGGACTACTGCCGCCAATTTTTGTGAAGAGTCAGCTTTCGCCCGTTCAGGTTGCAGGGCTTATCAACCTGTTTTCATCGGATGAGTTTTCGGAATCAAAACATCCCGAAACCGACCTTTACGGCAGGATTTATGAATATTACCTTGGTCGGTTCGCGATGGCTGAAGGAAGCGGTGGCGGGCAATTCTTTACACCCAGCTCTATTGTACAGTTACTGGTGGCGATGATAGAACCGCTGAGTGGCCGGATAATGGATATAGCCATCGGGTCCGGGGGTATGATGGTACAATCGGTCAAGTTTATCAAAGCCCATAATGCCAATCCAAATTATATGGTTTACGGGCAGGAACGGTATGAAGGTACTCTTCGGTTATGCAAGATGAACCTCCTGTTGCGGAATATGAACTTTCAGGTAAAGCTGGGTGATTCGCTGCTGGATGACAAGTTTCCGGAAATCACAGGAAAAAACGGGGCTGATTACCTGCTGATGAACCCGCCCTTTAATATCAGCAAATGGCATCCGGAAATGCTTGCCGATAGTGATCCCCGTTTATTCGGTACGCGTGAACTGTTCAGTACCGATGGGAACGCCAATTATATGTGGTTCCAGACTATCTGGTATCACCTAAGCCCGCGTGGAACCGCCGGTGTGGTTATGGCAAATGGAGCAATGACCACGGGCAACGCAGGGGAAAAGAATGTTCGGGAGCATATGATTTCCAATGGAATGGTTGATTGCATCGTTCAACTTCCCGAAAAGTTGTTCCTGACTACTGGAATTCCGGCCTGTCTGTTTATACTGAGCAAAAACCGTGATGGAAAAGATGGTTTTCACCGAAAACGGAATAATGAAATACTGTTTATCGATTCGCGCAAACTGGGAACCATGGTAAGCCGGAAACTGCGTGCTTTCAGTGAAGAAGATATCGAGAAAATAGCAAACGCTTACCATCAGTGGCGGAACATCAGCGGAAATCATCAAGATGTTGATGGATTCTGCAAAAGCGCTACGCTGGAACAGGTTGGAGAACAGAAGTATGTCCTGACACCGGGTCGGTATGTTGGCAGTGAAGCAGAAGAGGATGACGGAATCCCGTTTGAGGAGAAGATGGCAACCCTGACATCAAAGCTCAACGAACAATTCATCCAAAGCAATGAGCTTCAACAATTGATAAGGAATAATTTAAAAAAACTTGGTTATGACTGAAACCCCTGAGCTTTCATACGTTGACATACTAAGTGATTTAAAGAATAAGATTCAAATTGCCCGTCAAAAGGCTGCTATTACGGTTAATTCCCAATTGCTTTCAATTTATTGGGAGATTGGCAATACTATCTTGAAACAGCAGCAACAAGAAGGATGGGGAACAAAGATAATCGAGCGGTTATCATCAGATTTGAAGAAGGAATTTCCGGACATCAAGGGTTTTTCTGTCAGGAACATTAAATATATGCGTTCATTCGCTGAAGCCTGGCCGTCTTTTCCATTTGTGCAACCGCCCGTTGCACAAATACAAAACACAGAGACACAGGATGGTATAATTGTGCAAGCGGCACTTGCACAAATTAGTTGGTACCATCATATTACGTTATTGGAAAAAATAAAGGATACCAATATCCGCGAGTTCTACATGCAGAAAACAATTCAAAACGGCTGGAGCCGGGATGTAATGGCTGCACAGATCAGGAGTAAGCTGCATCTAAGAGTTGGAAATGCAATTACCAATTTTGATAACACCATGCCTCCCTTTCGTTCAGACCTTGCCAGGCAAACGTTAAAGAACCCTTATCTCCTTGATTTCATTGACTTGCGGGAAGAAATTCGGGAAAGGGATCTGGAATGGGGACTGCTGCAACACCTTAAACAATTTCTTCTTGAGCTGGGGCGAGGGTTTGCTTATGTTGGGAACCAGTTTAACCTCACAGTGGAAAACGATGAATTTTTCCTCGACCTGCTCTTCTTTAACTTTCATCTGAACTGTTTTGTGGTCTTTGAACTGAAGGTGGGGGAATTCAAACCTGAATTCGCCGGGAAGCTGAATTTCTATATCAATTGCATTGATGAACAAATCAAAGGGAAGGATCATCAACCAACCATTGGGGTATTGCTCTGCAAAACACCCAATAAAACGGTTATCAAATACTCCTTGAAAAGTATTGCCACCCCCATTGGTGTTGCGGATTATGAACTACGGAAATCCCTTCCAAAGAAACTGGCACGACAGATGCCGACCATACAAGAATTGGAAGAGCAATTGGAAGCCACCAGTGTTATCTCATCAACTCAATCAAAACCACACGATACAAATAGATGAACGGCTTTCAAACAAAAAAATTAATTGACTTATGCTCCAAAATAGGTTCTGGCGCAACTCCAAGAGGGGGAAAGGAAACATATCTTAATCATGGTCATATCTTTTTGATCAGAAGTCAGAACGTTCTTGATTTCTTCTTTTCGCTTGACGGGGGTGTATTTATAAGTGAAGAGCAAGCCAGATTATTAAATAACGTTATAGTTCAAAAGGACGATGTGTTGATTAATATCACGGGCGATAGCGTTGCCCGTGTATGCTCAGTGCCAGGATATATCAATGAAGCTCGCGTGAATCAGCACGTCGCCATTCTTCGTTGCAATCCGTTAATACTTTCAAGTATGTTTCTGAAATATTATTTATTGCAACCTCAAGTAAAATCGTTGTTATTGACTTTGTCATCAGCAGGTGCAACAAGAAAAGCTCTTACAAAGGGTGTGTTGGAAAACTTTGAAATTGACCTACCTCCTCTCCACCTTCAGCAACGCATTGCAGCCATTCTAAGTGCCCTTGATGATAAAATCGAACTTAACCGCAAAATGAACTATACGCTGGAAGAAATTTTTCAGGCATGTTACAAGCATCATTTTGTGGATGATATGGACCTTGAAAATTTGCCAAAAGGGTGGGAAATCGCAACTTTAGGTAATCATATCGATACCATTTCAAAAACTCATAAATTTCCAAAGCCAAAAATAATCTTTTTAAATACATCTGATGTTCTGGAT
>Ga0208495_1000487_pt1 | contig 13017 bp, 19 predicted proteins | sample CryBogmetaGMA14M_FD_184551 | JGI IMG/M metagenome (GOLD analysis project Ga0208495, IMG submission 184551) | Freshwater microbial communities from Crystal Bog, Wisconsin, USA - MA14M (SPAdes) | ecosystem: Environmental > Aquatic > Freshwater > Lake | place: Crystal Bog, Wisconsin, USA...
GCGCGAAGAAGGGCGGTGGCCGGCGACTTTTTGTCTGGGTGATTAGCTATGGGCCGAAGTTTCGAGAGCGTGAGAATGGGCATAAAGGACGTCTCTGCCAGATGGCTCAAGGCCAGCCGGGCGCTTAAGAAGGAGGACCAGGTTTACGGGCAAAAGGTGGCACAGATGGCCCAGAAGCACTCCAGCGAGGCTTTCTATGCGCTGGATGACCCGCTGGAGGCGGCTGTATTCTCGGTGCTGGTGGAGCTGTTGAGGGAGCTGGAGAGGAGGCGAGAAGAATAGACATATGTGGATTTTCGACTCTTACTACAAGGGCTGTGTGGAGCTGTGGGGCCGGGAAAGAGGGCTCACCAAAGCCTGCGCCGCCTATCCTCCCTCGTTCTACATGCACCTCAAGGACCCTCCTGCCCACAGGGAGATGATCGAGGCCCTGGAGAACCGCTTCAAAGCAGAGGAGTGCAGCTTCAGAACCATCTTTGGCACCTTCCCGGGCCACAGGATCTACGCTGGCCGGAAAGTGGCCGAGAAGATCGAGATCCAGACCCGCCACCAGGCCGAACTCTACAATGTAGATATCCGGCAGGACCAACGCTACCTGGCAGAGCATGACCTCTTCCCCTGCGGAGACAGAGACGAATCCCGGTTCTCGCCAGATTTTGAGATCCCTTTAACCAGCCTGGAAATACAGGTGGCCGGAGATTTATGGTGATCCGAAAGAGGTAATGCAGTTACTTGGTGCCGATTCTGGGGAAAAGATCAATACTGCATATATCGAGCGGCTGAATCTCACGATTCGCAATTCATTGGCTCGATTCATACGCAAGAGCATGAATTGCAGCAAGATCTTGGGGAGGCATACTCATGTCCTAAATGGATGAAAAGAACTCCCGCGATGGCAGAAAGACTGACAGATCATGTATGGACTATCATGGAGCTAATGACATTCATGGTGCCAATTCAATGATTCACGTACACGACCCGATATTGGAAAGAATTATCCCTTCAGAGATAGAATAGATATTTGTGAGCCGTGATCTATCCGCCACTTGGTCCCTTCCTGCAGAGGAGCTGCTCAGATTGCTCGATGTAGCAGAGGAGGGGCTGGATGAAAAGGAGGCTCAAAAAAGGCTCAAGCAATACGGTGCTAACCTGCTTAAGCCCCGCAAGAAGTCCTATTCTATCCTTTTGCTGCTGGCTCAGTTCAATAGCCCCATAATTCTGCTGCTAGTATTTGCCGCTGGCCTTTCCTTCTATCTCCATCAAGTGACTGGCGCATCGATTATCCTGGCCATAGTTTTCATAAGCGGCCTGCTGGGCTTCTGGCAGGAGAGGAGCGCCGCAGATGCTGTAGCCGGTCTGCTGGCCATAATTCAGATTAAAGCCTCCGTTCTTAGGGGCGGAATACAGAAGGATGTCCTGATGGAGTATGTCGTACCCGGAGACATCATAGTTTTGAGCGCGGGAGATATCGTCCCAGGAGACTCCCGCATCCTCCAGTCCAAAGATCTCTTCGTCAACGAGGCGACACTCACCGGGGAGACTTATCCGGCTGAGAAAATGCCGGAAATTCTGGACCGGGACACGCCTCTAAGCAGGCGCATCAATTGCCTTTTTATGGGGACAAACGTGGTCAGTGGAACGGCCAGGGCGGTAGTTGTCCACACAGGAACCGATACTGAGTTCGGACGCGTATCTCAGCGGTTGAAGGTTCGGGAGCCTGAGACCGAGTTTGAACGAGGGGTGAAGCATTTCGGCTACCTGCTTCTAGAGATAACGATGGTACTGGTAGTGGCCATTTTTGCCATAAACGTCTACCTGGCCCGTCCCATTATAGACTCGTTTCTCTTTTCGTTGGCCCTTGCAGTTGGCCTGACACCTCAACTCCTTCCGGCCATTATCAGCATAAATCTGGCCCACGGAGCCAGGCAAATGGCTTCTCACAAAGTCATAGTCAAACGTCTGGCTTCGATAGAAAATTTTGGGAGCATGAACGTTCTGTGCACCGACAAGACAGGGACCCTGACGGAAGGGACGGTGAAGATGCACTCCGTTCTGGATCTTGAAGGTAAGGAGAGTGAAGAGGTTTTTCTCCTGGCTTATGTCAACGCCTTCTTCGAGACGGGGTTTTACAATCCCATCGACCAGGCCATTCTCAATCATCGCAAACTCGATGTTTCAGGCTTTAAAAAAATGGATGAGGTACCGTATGACTTTATTCGCAAGCGTCTAAGCATTCTGGCATCATTTGGCTCTGAGCATACTATCGTGACCAAGGGTGCACTGGTCAATGTCCTGGAGGTCTGTACATCCGCTATGGTGGCCCAGGAAGTTGTGGATATCTCTCTGGTCAAAGACCAGGTCCAGGCAAAATTCCAGGAGCTTAGCAGCAAGGGATTCCGAGTTTTAGGCCTGGCCAAAAAGACTGTTAAAACCGATGTCCTTCATGCCAGAGATGAAGAGGAGATGACGTTCTTGGGATTCCTGGTATTCTTTGATCCACTCAAGGAGGGCATCGCACAGACCATTCACGACCTGAACCAATTAGGAATTGGCCTCAAGATAATCACCGGCGACAACCGGCTCGTAGCGACCAATATCAGCAAACAGGTGGGCCTGCTCAGAGGTAGAATCCTGACGGGACCCGAAATTAGTCGGGAAAGCGACGAGGCCCTGCAAAAGCTGGTTCAGCAGGTTGATGTCTTTGCCGAGGTGGAGCCAAACCAGAAGGAGAGGCTTATCCTAGCCCTGCGGAAGAGTGGATGCGTCGTGGGTTATATGGGCGATGGTATCAACGACGCCTCAGCCCTTCACGCAGCGGATATCGGACTGTCTGTAGACAGCGCCGTAGATGTGGCCAAGGAGGCAGCAGACATAGTCCTCCTGGAAAAAGATCTCAGTGTACTAAAACAAGGCGTCATAGAAGGGAGAAAGACATTCTCCAACACTATGAAGTACGTCTTCATGGCTACATCTGCCAACTTCGGAAACATGTTCAGCATGGCCCTGCTTTCCCTGTTCCTCCCATTCCTTCCTCTTCTTCCCACACAGGTCCTGCTCACTAACCTCTTGACCGACCTTCCGGAGATGACCATTGCAGGGGATCGGGTAGACCCCGAACTGGTATCACACCCAAGGCGATGGTCAATTGGATTCATCAGGAACTTTATGGTGACCTTCGGCCTGCTGAGCTCTTTATTTGACTTTTTGACCTTTGGAGCGCTGTTATTCCTGCTGCACGCAAATGTGGATCAGTTCAGAACCGGCTGGTTCATCGAGTCGGTGGTTTCAGCCTCCTTTGTAGTGTTGATCATTCGCACCAGAAGACCATTTTTCTCATCCAGACCGAGCATTTCATTGATGGTTGTGACGCTTTTGGTTGGCATTTTTACTTTCATCTTGCCATTCAGCCCGCTATCTGAGCCCTTTGGCTTCACAAAAATATCAGCTTATTCTCTGGTCGTCGTTGCAGTTATTGTGGGGATATACATAGCATCTGCCGAGCTGGTCAAGAAGATTTTCTACCGCATGGAGATGTCTTGATAAATAGTTTGAGTAATATTGACTCCAAGTGCCGAATTGCGCCTGAGAATATCATCCTTCGCACGCAATTAGCCTACGTGGGCACAGTCCTCGATTTACGGGCCCTGCATCCCCAGTGCCTCCGCCTTCCTCTCCCTGGCCGTCTGGCGGGCTTCCGCGGCATCCATCTTCCTGCTGCTTCCCAGGTGCACATTGCGCGTCTTGCCGCCCTCGCGCCAGGTGGCCATCCAGTAGCTGTAGGTCTTCGAGCCCTTCCGGCTCTGCTTGACCTTCTCCATCTCCCACACAGTCAGATCCTCCAGCCTGGCCTGGAGCTTGAGGGCCTCGGCCTCTGCCAGGGCCTTCGCCGCCTTGCCTTGCAGCCTTTGCGCTTCCTGGCGGGCCGCGGGTGCACGGGCGGCCTTGTGCAGGGCCCGGGCATCGCGGGCCAGCTCCCGGGCTTCCTTCCGGAGGGCCTGGCAGCGATCGCCGGAGGGGGTGCGGTGCATAGGAGAATAGTTCTATGGCATTCTATTTAAGACTTAGGAAAATGCCATAGAACTTATTTGAGCCGACAGATTCCTGTCTCCACGGGAAATAGAATAAGAAAAAGGTAGATAAAAGCGGACTAATTCCCGCGCAAGGAAAGTCATCCCGGCAACGCCCGCGAACGTGCGACTCCTGGGGATCGTTGATATCCAGCCCGTACTTGCCCAGCATACCGATCTCGAGGGCGATCTCCTGGATCTCCGGCAGCGACTTCCCGCCAAGCAAGATCGCCAAGGAATTCGTTGGCTGGATGAAAAGCGGACCAAAAGACATTGACTGCCACATTTGAAACCTTGAGGATCTGAGAGAAGAGTATGAATTACTGAGATGGAGGGTTATCCTTCTGGAGGCAACGACCCGAACACGCCGCTAACGATCTCTCAATCGTTAAAGAAAAAGAGACCCACAGGAAAAGTAATAAATGGTTGCAACGCGAAAATCGTCGAAAAATGTCTGAGGATCTCTCAGGGAAAGGGTAATAGATGAGCATGTCGAAAAAATGGCCAATAGGAGAACTCGTATGACTCTGAAAGTAGAAATCAAGGATAACAAGCTCTTCATAGAAATTGACCTGGAAAAACCAACCCCATCGTCATCCGGTAAAACCCTTGTTGTTGCAAGTACACATGGGAATATCGTTACTACCGCTAAAGTTGATGATAGGCCGATCACCATCGGATTGAATGCCTATATTAAGCCTTGAGCAATCGCAGAGCTGCTCTATACCAGGTGGCTGGCTCAGGTCGAGATGAAGGTAGGGGTGGGTTATGTTTCTCGACCATCGGCCCTCGTTTGTGAGCTTTAAGAAGGGCCTCTACTTAACTCGTTCGAGCATATGCCTGAGGGCAGCTGCGCTCGGCCAGTCCGTCCCATGGGAGTCTTTCTTGGCCCTTGTGGCTTTTTTGCTGGCGTTTTCACTTGGAAGCGTGGCGGTTCTTAGAAAGCTCAGTGTGTAGAGAGACATAGGGTTTGATTCTTACTCGTAAACTCGTGCGGGGTTCCCGTCCCAATTGCGTTTAAAAATAAATGCTGCACGGCCTTCAATCTCCTCATCGCCAGCAATCCTGAGGGGGGCGCAGGCCAGGAAGACGAAAAACCAGCAGGGCGCTTTTCATCGCACCGCCCGGCCTTGACCCCAGGCCCGGCATCCCTTCATGTCTCTGAGCCCCTATCCACCTGCCCTCTCGCCAGCCTTATGGCCTCATGCAGTTTGGCCTCCAGCATCTCTCTAGGCGGCAGCTCCACCAGATACTCAGCCACCCTGATCTCGCCCCGGTCGAGCTGCAAAAGCTCTATCTGCTCCCGGTTCTTCTCGCCGCATAGAATCAGGCCAATGGGCATATCCTCGCCCGGCCGGCGCTCATATCTGTCCAGCCAGCGCAAATAGAGCTCCATCTGGCCCTTGTGGGCTGGATCGAAGCTGCCCAGCTTCAGCTCTATGGCCACCAGGCGGCGCAGGCTGCGGTGGTAGAAAAGCAGGTCGAGGTAAAAGTCCCGGTCGCCGATGGTCATGCGCTTCTGGCGGGCGATGAAGGAGAAGTCCGTGCCCAGCTCCAGCAGGAACCTCTCCAGCTCCCTCAGTATGGCTGCCTCCAGATCGCGCTCGCTGTAGGTGTCTTTCAGCCCCAGGAAGTCCAGCAGATAAGGGTCCCGGAAGACCAGATCGGGCGTCATGCGGTCTTCCTCCGACAAAGCCTCCAGCTCCTGCCTGGCCAGCTCCTCCGGCTTGCGGGAGATGGCGGTGCGCTCGTAAAGCATGCTCTGGATCTTCTGGCGCAGCGTTCGCACGCTCCAGCGTTCCACCCTGGCCATCTCGGCGTAGAACTGGCGCTGCAGAGGATCCTTCAGATAGATGATTTCGATGAAATGAGACCAGGACAACAGTCCAGACAGTGTCTGGACTATCCTGGCATCATCGAAGACCTCGGCAAAACGGATCATGTGGAAAACATTGCTGCGGCGAAAGCCCTTCCCGTACTCCGCAGTCAGCCTCTCGCTCACCAGCTCGACAACTTTCGCCCCGTACTCGGCCCGGTTATCGGCTGGCAAGTCCTCGCTGATGCGCTTTCCGATCTGCCAGTAGAGCAAAACCAGCTCGGAGTTTACCGACTGCGCCAGGCGGTGGCGTGAACTTTCGACCAGGCTGCTGATATCATCAAGGAGCCGCATAGAGTCTGGATGGCTCGCTAACTCGTTTATCTTGCCTGCAGAGGGCTGCTCGTCTTTCACCTTGAGTTCTTTCTTCATGCTTTCACCGCTTGGCCGGGTCTGGGGCCTCGGACTGCCTTTAGCTGGCTACTTCTTAAGCTCAATGACATACTCACAGTGGGGATCGCCGGTGCACATCCTCTTCGTGTACCTCATGGTGTACCGCGGGTTCAGGCTTTCGACTGAGTTTTGGCAAAAGGCCTGGCAGTGAGCAGGCGTTCCTGCAGTCGGCTCGTGCCCGATGTTCCTGTGAGCATTGAGCATCGGACAGCCAGTCATCTTGCCGATTACTCGTTCCTCATTGGCCTCTAAGATCTCGCCCATAAGCTCAGGCCCTAGAATTATGGTGGAGATGATGTCCAAAGTGCTTTCGATTTCTACAGCATTGCTCGCGGGAAGGCCCAGGGATTCCGCCACGGCCTTTGATTCCTTGCCGCCTTCAGTCATGATCACATTCCAGATCTCATCTCTAATGATTGGTGGCAAAAAGAACTCTGTAGAACTAATTTCTACATTAGAGCTATCCTTAAATTCCTTAACCTCTATTACATCTCTATAATATCCGAGAACCTAGAAGAATGCCGCATAGATGAGTTATCACAACCCTCGGAGCACATTCAATGAGCGATGACGAAAAGGAGCAGACCATCCAAGAAGAAGATGAGCATGGCAATATTCTCATCTATCCTGCCTGGTCAAAGAAGAATGCTCCAAAGGACAAGCAGGATAAGTGGGAAGTTCCGATTTATCTCTGAAATTATCTTAAATAAATTAAAGAAAGATATTTTTATAGTAATGTAATTGAAAGGAGTTGAAGAATGAGCAAAAACACGACCAATGTGCTTGTTCAGGAAATCATGCTGGACTTTGCCCATCTGACAGGGCTTACATCAGAAGATACTCATCCCCGACGCTATCTATGGACGGATGCGTTCGCAGTGTGCAACTACCTCGAACTCTTTAATCGAACCAATGACGAAACCTATCGGGATCTAAGCTTGCGCCTCGTCGACCAGGTGCATCACACCCTCGGACGGCACCGAGATAACGACCCAAGACATGGCTGGATCAGCGGCCTTGAAGAACAGGAGGGTGAGCGGCACCCGACCAGAGGGGGCCTTCGGATTGGAAAGCAGTTAAACGAACGCAAGCCCAATGAGCCACCCAATGAGCGTCTGGAATGGGATCAGGATGGGCAGTACTACCATTACCTGACGAAGTGGATGCATGCGCTTAACTGTGTGAGCCAAGTCACCGGAGATCCCTGCTATACCAGATGGGCTATAGAACTAGCAAAAGCTGCCCATGCTAGGTTTACTTACGCACCACCCTTCGGCGTCAGGAAGAGGATGTACTGGAAGATGAGCATAGATCTTACCTATCCCCTGGTTCCATCAATGGGTCAGCATGATCCACTCGATGGCTTCGTCACCTACAGCGAGCTCCGAGCAACAGCACCAAGATTTTTCGGGGAATCATCGCCGTTCGACCTCAAACCTGAGATTGCCGACATGGCTGAAATTTGTCGGGGCATTCGCCTGGCCACGGATGATCCACTCGGCATTGGGGGTCTTCTCTTCGATGCCTCCAGAATTGCACAATTGATGATAATGGGTGAATTAAAGAACTCAAGCCTGCTGGAAACCGTAGTGGATTCATCCTTACTCGGAATGGAGGCTTTTGCGAAAGGCGGCTCACTGGAGTATCCTGCCGAGTACCGTCTAGCCTTCCGCGAACTAGGGCTATCTATCGGGCTCTTTGCAGCCGAAAACCTGTTGAAAGGGATTGAGGAGAACCCGGACATATTCAGCCAGAATAGTTCCTTGCAGCGACGGATTGAAGACCTCAGGGGGTACGTGCAACTTGGAAAAGTGATCGAACAGTTCTGGATGGATGGCAAGAACAGGGAAGCTAAAACCTGGATCGAGCACTGTGAGATCAATATGGTGATGCTCGCAACCAGCCTGGCACCAAGCAGATTTCTGACGATCTGAGCTAGAATAGCTCCTGGGACACCAGTCCAATTCTATCAGACTAAAACTCCCCGAGCGTGAATTGATCCTGTAGCTGGATCTCCTTTGACTTGTGCTCTATCGAAAGCATATCCATCAACAGAAAGGCGTTCTTCACGGACTTTGATCGAGCATGGTTGTTGAAGTACACCCTCACCTTGGCGGCCTTCAGCTCTGCCTCCTTGATGCGAGGCACCCAGGACTCAAGCTGCTCCTTCTTGTAGAGATAATCGTATCTATTTAGCCGGTGGTCGTCCTCCTCCTCGCCCTTATACCAGATATCGTAGTTCCGGCCATGCAAGCGCACGTAGGCATGATCCGCAGTCTGCTCCATGCTCGCATGTTGCCCAGGGCCATCGATCAGGACGTTGGCGACATTCCTCTCCCTCAGAGCCTCCAGCGTTACAGGATCTATCTCCTTCCTGCTATCGTCCAGCCAGCTCCTGTGCCGAAACTCGACGGCATAGTTGTACTCTTCGTGAGAAACGGCATCCAGCACGCCTTTCAATATTGCGAGAGCTGAATCTTCATTCTTGAAGTAGGGGGAGAGCTGTAGCAGCACGCCGCCCAAAAGACCTGCCTCGGCCAGGGGCTTCACGCAGGTCTTCTCGAAGGAGGTAGCCCAGAAGATGGCCCTCTTTGGATCTCCATCCACGAGCGCCTTGTGAGTGACGAGCTGGGGCACTTTCACGGAGTACTCAAAGCCCTTCAAATCCCTGGCCTTCTTTATCCAGGACTGGACCTGCAGCTCGCCTGGCGGCCGGTAGAAGGTGCTGTTGATCTCTACTGTGTTGAAAAATTGGGCATAGTAAGAGAACCAATCGCCCTTCCTCTTGGCCAGATCCATTGGGTAGAATTTCCCCACCCAATCATCGTAAGACCAGCCGCTGCAGCCCACCAGGATTGTCATCGTGTATCTCTTAAATCCAGATCTTTGAACATGAAATTTGGATTAAAATATATATCCCAGCTCTTTCGCCTTAGTAAATGCCGATTCAGCTTCAGAGTCTCGATGAAGTTTCTGAAGGCCGATACCTTTGCCATACCAGGCTTCACCATCATTTTTGTCTATCTCAATCGCCTTATCAAAGTCTTTAATAGCCTCATCGTCTTTACCCAATAAACCAAAAGCAGAGCCTTTTCCTTTCCAGGCAAGGGCATTTTGTGGATTTATCCTAATGGCCTCTTCATAACACTTGATCGCTTCGTCGCGTTGGCCTAATCCACTGAGCGAAAGGCCTTTCATAGTCCATGTATTCGAATCGTGTGAATTTATCTTGATAGCGTTGTCATAACATTCGATTGCATCTTCGTATTTGCCTAATAAATTCAAAGCATGGCCCTTCCCCGTCCAAACTAATGCTCGTTTTGGGTCGATCTTGATAACTTTGTCATAGCACTTAATGGGCTCCCTATATCTGCCCGATAGAAAGTATGCATTGCCCTTATCGAACCATTCTCCTGTGGTATTCGCCATAGCAACTTATTGTCAATGTGATTTAAGAAAAAGCTTTTGAGGGATCGGAAGAATTTTGCACATCCTTCTTCAATCACTTTCGCCCCGCACCCGGCTCGCCCTCATATCCCCGCAGCTCCAGCCTTTAAGCATGGACTTCGAGCTTCTTCCCACTGTCTCCCTCCGGCCCCGGTCCTTCAATGCCCTGGCGGCTCCCAGGGAGATGTTCATTCAGGCCCTGAACCGCAACCTGAACCTGCAACGGTTCAAGGTGCTCTACGTCACCGGCAACTCCTCAGCCATCCTTTCCAGGCTGGACCGCAGGTTTGAGGCCCTGGAAATCCGCCGGGGATTTACCGTCTTCCAGCTCATGACCATCCTGGAGGAGGCCCACCATTCGTTGATTCTCATCGAGCATGACCCTCTCCTCTACGATGACGCCAAAGAGATGACCGAGTACATCTCCCATGCTCTCTGCGATGCCGCAAAAGAGGCCGCCGTGCTGCTCTACGCCTCAGGGATTGACCCTTTCTTCGAGGACCTGGTGCAAAATGCCGACCGTGTGTTCTACTTCGAGGAAGGCCCCCGTGAAATTCCAAGGCTGGCGACCAAAGCCCACCCGCGGGCGAGAGAGACCCAGAGAACTCTGAAGGCATACTCATGAGATGGCCCTGGAGGCAGAGGACGAAGCCGATCGAGCCCAGGCCGATGGTAAGCAGTGCCATGGAGCTGGAGACGGCCAAGGAGATACTGGCTGAGGTCTTCGGTGCTCGGCCCGGTGAGGTGGAGGAGATGATCCAGAGGCGACTGGAGGAGAGCGGGCCAGAGGAGAATATCTGGCCGGAGAAGCGCGGGGAAAAACTATGGCCGGCGACGTTCTGCCTGGGGTTATAACCCATAGATTTATCGCAAATTAATATGATAATTACGCCGAGGAGAGCTCCCCATGCAGGCCAATACCTTCGACGTGATAGAGAGACGCAAGCTCATCACATTTTTCAAGCTTGGCAAGCTTTGGGTCTTCAAGCAGTTCTTCGATAACCATGAGCTATTCAATGTGCTTCTGGACTACTACAACAAAGACCTATACCGCTTCGAGTTCAAGTCCATTGGCGCTAGGAACAACGCCCTCAAGCTCCTGGAGAAGAACGGCTTTGACTACGACCTGGTGGAGGACCTGAAGGGCTACGTGGTCCTGCTCCCCAAGCACGCCAAGTATGCGCAAATCCTGAAGAACTCCGTGGCCTTCAAGGAGGCTGTGAACGAGCGGATATTCCTGATGAAGGACCTGGCGGCAGTCGAGGAGGCGGTGGGCCTGGGCGCGAAAATAGTTGAAGCGGAGGTTGCCTTCTGATCAAGTAGTTGTCAATTCCCTAAGTCTTTGAATGGACTCCATCGCCCTGGCCGATTCGCGATTTCTCTCTTCTTCATAGTGCTGTATGATCATATTGAGGGTTACACTGAGCATGTAGACTTTCACGGGCCGACCTTTTCCCTCTGCGTTGATATCGCCTTCCTCTACCCAGTTATTTTGACGCAATGTACGCATAGCTATGCTCACTTCAGGCTGTCTCATGCGTGTTGCCGTTTCGATTTCTCTGGAGTTTGCTTCGCTCACGCTTGCCAGAAAGGTGATCAACATGGCTACGTTTCTTGGCACATCCAAGCTTCGCAGTGCTTCGACGAATTCCAGATCCTTTTCGTCCAGCACTTTGACAGAAGTTTGTTTTATTATAATCCCTCAAGATTTATACATATATTAGTCGCATATAAATATTTTCTTTAAAAAAATGATCATTGTCTTGTGGCTCAGACTCCACCAAGGAAATCTGCACCCTGGGTTTTTCCTTGTGTCGATGTCGCATATTTTGCTATGGCTGCGTCCGACATGAGGTTGACATCGTTGGTAGTATATTTCGCTCCCTCACCATTTATCTCATGGGTTATGCCCTTGCTTGTTGTATTGTTTCCGGTAGCGATATAGGGCTTTTGTAAATTGACTGGTACGGTCATCTTTGCCATGAGCAAAGTAGTGTCATTTCCAAAGTTCTTGACGACCCATGCATTCCACTGATCGACTAGGGCATTGAAAACTGGGACATCTTGACCCTGGGTGGCTTTGTCGTATGATTGACCGAGTTGGAAGGACAGGCGCACGCCATCCACTGTGGCTTGTTGTTCTGGGGTATACGCAGCAGCCAGAGAAACGGCTGCTAAGAAGCTTACAAGAATTATAATTGTCTTCATGATAATGGATCCTCTTTCGAGATTATTAATACCTCTTGGTCCGCCAATGAGCATAAGTAGAGCAGAGCAAGAGGTGCTTAGGTAGCTTTGTTATGGGTGGCCAGAAATCACTTTCGCGGCGCGTGGATGAGTCTTTTCTACTATTACTACTACTTGTTAATTGGAGACAGCTATCCCCTCGTGCTACTCCCTTTAGGCTGCCTCCAGCTATCCCTTTTAGAGGTGATTACACTGGACAAGTTCGTGATCTCACCAGACCCGTTTATTCAGAAGTGTAAGAGCCAGCAAGGTGCAGGACAAAAAACAAGCTGATATTGTTAAGGATCGGGCGATGGCATTCAAGGAGGCCGCGAACGAGAGGATATTCCTGATGAAGGACCTGGCAGCAGTCGAGGAGGCAGTGGGCCTGGGCGCGAAAATCTACGAAGGGGAAAACCCCTTCTGAGCTTATGCCGAGCTCAGTTCCTTCAGCTTCTGGATGGCCTCAGATATCCTGGCCAACTCCCTGCTTTTCTCGGCTTCGCAATAATTTATGATTTCATCAATGGTCGCTCGCAAAGCATAGATTTTCAATGGTCTGCCTTTTCCGCTGCTCTTGATCTCATGCTCAGTAATCCAGCCTTTTTCTCGCAGGATTCGCATGGAAATGCTGACTTCCGGTTGGTTCAGGCCGGTGGCTACCTCGATTTCCCTGGAAGATCTCTCTTTCAGATCCTTGAGAAATGTTATGACGCAGGCCACGGTTCTTTTCATGCCCAGGCTCTCCAGGCCCTGCACAAACTCCAAGTCATTTTCGTCTGCGACCTTGATAGTGACGTTTCTGATGATGATTCCTCCTACGCTTCTGACAAATAGCATAATCATATAAATAATTTCTTTAAAACCATATTATCGTTAAACGGAACAGAAAACCAAGTACCAAACCAGTAGATTTATATAATATTAACATAATGCGAGTGTATAGCTCTGAATTCACATGCAGAAATCAAATTAGAGTATATTATCTCGGCAGGGATGAATATGGGG
>Ga0208495_1000490_pt1 | contig 12971 bp, 11 predicted proteins | sample CryBogmetaGMA14M_FD_184551 | JGI IMG/M metagenome (GOLD analysis project Ga0208495, IMG submission 184551) | Freshwater microbial communities from Crystal Bog, Wisconsin, USA - MA14M (SPAdes) | ecosystem: Environmental > Aquatic > Freshwater > Lake | place: Crystal Bog, Wisconsin, USA...
TGTTCCGGATATCAGCCTGGCGGTGGCAGAGAATTTCGCTCTGGAGGGAAAACGGGTTCTGGTACTATTGACGGATATGAGCAATTTCTGCGATGCGTTAAAAGAGATTGCCATCACCATGCAACAAATTCCTTCTAACCGGGGATATCCGGGCGACCTTTACAGCCGGCTGGCAGCACGCTATGAAAAGGCGGTTGATTTTGACACCGCAGGGTCGATTACTATTCTCGCAGTAACCACGATGCCTGGAGATGACGTAACTCATCCGATTCCGGACAATACCGGCTATATTACCGAGGGGCAATTTTATCTTAAGAACGGTGTGATCGAACCATTCGGTTCCTTAAGCCGTTTGAAGCAGCTGGTCAACAGCAAAACCCGCGATGACCACCGTACGATTATGGATACGATGATTCAGCTTTTTGCCGATTACCGCGAAACACAGGAAAAGCAAGCCATGGGATTTCAGATGAGTACCTGGGATATGAAACTTCTTAAATACGGAAAACTCTTTGAAGATAAAATGATGTCGCTCGCGGTAAATATCCCCCTGGAGAAAGCGCTGGATCTGGGCTGGGAGATTTTGAACGATTGTTTCTCTCCCGAGGAAACCGGGATTAAGAAATCCATGACAGATAAGTATTGGCCAGACAAGCATGAAAATAAAATTTACTCAAGGTGAACTTAAAAGACAAAGAGATGCCCTGCGGCAGTACGAGAGGTATCTGCCCACTCTGCAGCTTAAAAAGCAGCAGCTGCATCTTGAAATTTTACACCGGCAGAGCGCTCTTATGGGGAGAAAGAATTCCTTATCCGAAAAGGAGAAATCGGCGGAAAACTGGTTAGGGCTTTTGGTTGAAGTTCAAAAAATCAGGCAATGGCTTATTCCTGAAAAAATCATTACCGCAAAGAAAAACATTACCGGGGTTGATGTACCGGTTTTTGAACGCGTAGATTTTGAGCCGGCGGAGTATGATTTATTCTTAACACCTCTCTGGGTAGATGCAGGCTTAGAAACATTAAGGGAGATGGTCTCTTTACAAGAAGAGATACGGGTCATTGAAAAAGGATTATCTATCCTGAAGCATGAATTGCGCATTACCACGCAGCGCGTCAATCTGTTCGAAAAGGTAAAAATCCCCGAGGCAAAAGAGGCAATCCGCAAAATTAAAATCTATATCAGCGACCAGATGACCAATGCCGTTGGTCGCAGCAAAATTGCCAAAAATAAAATCGAAGAAGCTAATTTTGAGGAGGTGGCGGTGTGATTGTTCCGATGAAAAAAGCCACCATCCTTTTCGAGACCGGAGACGCAGAAGCAACGGTAAAATATTTGCGTACATTAGGGGTTTTGCACGTTGAGCACCAGAATCTGCCTGAGGGCAGAGATATATCCGCGCTCCAGGAAAAAGTGGTCGTAATTAATTCCTCGTTTGATGTCTTAAACCAGGTGATGGTATCAGAGAAAAATATTCAACCGCAGAATAAAATCAGCGGTGACTGGATGGCAGTTGCAAACCATATCATCGAACTCGGCAAGCGCCAGGAACAACTGGAGTCCTCATCCAGAAATATAATAAGTCAAATCAATGAATGGGAGCACTGGGGTGATGTTGATCTGGACCAGATTTTGCACCTTCGTCAAAACGGCATTTACCTTAAGCTCTACCAGGTACCGGTAAAAGAAATAAGAAATTTCCCCGATGACGTGATAGTGAAATCGATATTTACCGCTGGCGACATCGCCCATTGCGTAGCGATATCCCGCAGGCAGTTCGAATGCGCTTTTTTAGAAATTCTTCCGCCAAAGCAAAGCTTGTCTTTGCTAAAAAATCTGCTCGCCGAAAATAACACGGTTATGGAGATGATTAGAGGCGAGATTATTGAATCTGCTAGTTTTTATGAGGACCTTTTAAGAATAAAGAAAAAACTGGAGAAAGAGATCGAAATCCAGCAGGTATTGAACGGTATGGGGAAGGAAGGGGCAATCAGTTATGTAACTGGATACGTCCCTTCTGACAGGGAAGGGCATCTGATTGCCGAAGCCAAAAGCAGTAAATGGGGAATCGTGATCAATGAGCCTTCAGCCGATGATAATGTCCCGACGCTCTTGCGCAATCCCCAATGGGTCGGTATGATCAAACCTGTGCTTGGGCTTCTGGGGCTCACGCCCGGATATCGTGAACTTGACGTAAGTATGCTGTTTCTGATTTTTTTTGCCATCTTTTTCGGCATTCTTATTGGTGATGCCGGTTACGGGCTGGTCTATATCTTACTCACGGTCCTGCTCACAATCTGGTTACAGAAAAAGATGCTGCTGAGTATGGAGATGAAAACAACTGTTTCACTCTTTTACCTCTTAGGCTCCTGCGCAATCATTTGGGGTATTCTTACTGGTACCTTCTTTGGTCAGGAATGGTTACTTCCCTTCGGATTTAAGCCCCTCATTCCGCAGTTAAACGATGCCAACGTTATGGGAACGTTCTGCTTCTTTTTAGGAGCGTTGCATTTATCCATTGCCCATTCCTGGCGGGCATTTTTAAAATTTCCATCGGTGACAGCGATTGCTGATGTCGGCTATATCTGCATACTCTGGACTGCATTTTTCCTGGCGAGGACGTTAATCCTGGGAGAAGCTTTTCCACCCTTTGGTATATGGCTGGTTGCTACAGGAATTATCCTCGTGGTTGTATTTACCAACCCACAGGCTAATGTGCTTAGGGGCATTGGCGAAGGGCTTGGGACAATAGCATTGAGCTTTATGAATAACATTACCGATGTGATCTCGTATATTCGTCTTTTTGCGGTCAGCATGGCAGGTCTTGCGGTAGCAGAGACTACAAACTATTTAGCTTCCGGATTTGGCAGTGGTATCGTCGCATTAGCGGCAGGTGTCGTAATTGTTTTATTTGGCCATAGCCTAAATATTGTCTTAGGACTAATGTCAGTGCTCGTGCACGGCGTCAGGCTTAATGTGCTGGAATTTTCGGGGCATGCGAACGTAACATGGAGTGGGTTTGAATTCGAGCCGCTCAAAGAATGAAGAGGAGACTATCATGACTGGAGATTTGGGATTAGGCCTGGTACTTGGCTTATCGGCATTGGGATCTGCCGCCGGAGCAGGTGTCGCCGGAATGGCTGCGATAGGGGCATGGAAGAAGAATTACAGCCAGAATAAGCCGGCAGCATTTATGCTTGTTGCTTTTGCTGCTGCTCCGCTCACTCAGACGATTTATGGCTTTATCGTAATGAACAGGATGGTTGAACTCGCCGTACAAGGGAATGACCTTTGGGGTATCGGCGCCTTTTGCGGCGCGGCTATAGGTCTTTCTGCATACTTTCAGGGTACATGTGCTGCATGCGCCTGCGATGCCATGGGAGAAACCGGTAAGGGATTTGGCAATTACATGATCATATTGGGTTTGACCGAAACCGTGGCTCTGCTTGTAATGGCGTTTACCCTGGGTATCCTGGGCAAGTTCGGCTAGGTATAAACTCGCATCGTTATCGCGAGTCTTTCATACCTTTCCAGTATTTTGGCCCGGTAAAAAACCCGATTATTTTTTTTTAGGAGAAGAGAACGCCAGATGATGAGATCTCAGGTACAACCTCTCCTCAAACGTACTATGTGAAAAAATGTAAGGGTGTAAACGTAGTACCGGCACGTCAGCCTTATTCGTTCCCCTTCATTCCGGCTTACGGATGATGATCACCGGTCGTTTTGCGTTCATAGCCACCGTATGCGCTGTGCTGCCGAGCAGAAGTTCACGGAACCAGCCTTTTCCATGGGAGCTCATCCAGATGACAGATGCGTCTTCTTCATCGGCAATTCTCGTGATCTCGGTGGTGGGATTCCCTGTCCTTACGATTGTCCTGACTTTGATACCCTTTGTAGCAAGGATGTCGCGGGTTGCATCTATCTGACCCTTCGCCTTTTGGACAGCATCCTCGATCTCAGCTTCAGTCTCGCCCTGAGAAACCACATGGAGGAGGATAACCTCACCTATCCCTGTTGTCGCGCCGGCAAGCGCTATTGAACGGTTTGAGTACATGGAGAAATCAACCGGACAGAGGATCCGGAAGAGTATCATCGGGCAGAACAGTTCATAGGTTTTCGCCTTCATCTCCTCGATAATTTTATGGCGCATGATCAGCACATTGGTCCTGCTGCGGCGGAGGACCGCCATCGATACACTGCCAAGGGGGATCCCTTCAACGCGGCTTTTCCCCCGTGCACCGACAACGATCAGGGAAACGCCTCTTTCCTCGGCTGTTTCGATGATTGCTCCGGCGGTGTCGGATGATGTCTTTACCGCCGTTGTCACCCTGAGGTTCTGGCTGAGGCTTTCAAGGTAGTGTTTCTCTTCCTTGAGGAAATTTTCGCCGGTCCGGTAGAATGTATCGCCTATCTCACCACCACCTCTCGGAGATCTGGCCGCTTCGACAACGTGGAACAGGATGACATCGCGGGCTCCGGGAAAACCGGCTATGCAGTCAAGCGTTTTCTTTGTGCACTCAGAAAAATCCGTTGGGAACAGAATTTTTTCGAACATGGTTCACCACCCGGAGAATCCCATCCTGCTCCGCCAGCAGAGAGCGTGAAACGGAAGAAATCCTCATTCAAACAATACGTACTGGTTGCAATATAAAATGGTATCCTGATGCACTGCACTCTCTCAGCCTGATAGTCTTCATTGCACAAAATACGACGTTTCAGGATGTATTTCAGAGGGGAGTATCGCTTCGGAAGACTGGCATAATGGATAATGCCGGTGGAGATGCCAGCCCCTGCATGTCTTCACGATTGACAGGAAGGCCCGGGCAGATCCGGGTTTCTACTTGACGGGAACACGGGATGAGACCATCAGCGTCCCCTTCTCCCGGTTTGCCACATCCCCCGTGTAGACCTCCATTGCAACCTTGCGATCAGGGAGCAGTTGCGTCCCGGTCTTTTTAAATGTGGGGAGCATCCGGTGGACCGTGCCGAAGATCATGCAGGTGCCGTCCTTCATGTTGCCGCACGGGCGTGTAGCACCTCCACCGATCACCAGTTGTCCGCCTTTCATTTCGACGCCTGCCATGTCCCCGCAGCTGCCGTGGATGTACACTTCACCTCCGGTCAGGTATTCGGCGCAGAAATCTCCGGCATTGCCCATGACCTCGACACGCCCGCCTTTCATGCCGTGCTTCTCCCCGCGGTAGCCCGAGGCGCAGTAGTGACCGGCATTCCCCCGGCAGATGATACTGCCGTCCAGCATCTCACGTCCAAGCCATGCGTCTGCATTGCCGCCGATCTCAATCAGCCCGCCGCTCATGAAGTTGCCGCAGTGCATCCCGATATCGCCCACAATCCGGATCGTGCCCGTGTCCATGTATTCGCCGACACGCTTCACCCGCTCTCCGGTAGTTTGAAAATAAGATCCACGATTATGAAGTTGAGCCAGCAGATGGCAGCGGCAATAAGAATCCGGATGGGCTCATCAAGCATGGGATGCACCGTAAAACTCTGGCTAACACGGTAGATTAGATGGGAAACGGATAAAGGTTCTGATGTTGTACAGTCCCAAAAGTATTTCCTATATCAAACATTGAGTTGAAAACAAACTCAATGATGAAGTTGACAAAGAAGAAGATTGAGTGGATAATACGTCAGAAGGAAGCACAGGAGTCATCAAGGGAAATAGCAAAGGTCCAGCACATAACCCCAAAGACGAGTGGATCAGCTCTGGAAACAGTATCGGGATACCGGAACAATTCCGATAATCGGGCAGAAGATGGGACGACCGAAGAAGCCGATCACGGGGCATTCATCTCAACAAAAGACAGCGGTTCGTCAACCATCCCGTGCAGGAACATGCCTGCCCGGTTGAGATGGTGCCCCGCCGGGAAAGGGAATCGCGGGGATTTCATATGCCGGGGAATCACCGTTTGCATCCGGATAAAACCGTCCGGTATCACCGGTTTCCCGGCATCCTTGTGGCTTAAAAAAAAGACAGGATGCCACCGTGTGACGAACAACCTTATGAAAAATGATGATGGATCTTTCCAGATCAGATCATCTCCGCGTTCTTCATGAGAGGCGCATGACCCCAGCTGGTCTAAAATGGGGTAAGCGTTACAGGGTGAGGCAATAAGAATTTCTCCCGGCTACACTCTCATAATATGAAAACATCTTCGAGCCGTTTTCATGCTGCTGTATGCATGTGTCACGGAGGGAATCATGTACGTTTTTTTCTGCCACGGGTGATCGGCGGCTTCGAAACAACAGCAGGCACTTCCTCCGGCTCCGATTCCAACCGTCGGAGCTCCCCCAGCACATACTCGCGGGCGTGTGAATAGACCGGCGCCAGCAGATCGGCAATATCCTTATTGTTGATACGGAACAATGACGGTCCGAGCCGTTTTAACGCGGCAGCTTCCAGCTCGGGTTTTTTGTACAGGTGGATCGGGAAGGAATCGAGGGTTTCCGCGGCATCCCAGAATGAGTCCACACATTCAGAGAGCGGAGCCAGCACACACCCATCCGTTTCCTGCACCGCGGGACTCTCCGGCTCAGGTGCTTCTGCTTCCGTTTCAACCGGCGCACTTGTGCTTCTCAGCTTCCGGAGATTTTCAAGGACTGCATCACGGTCACGTCCCCGCAGGGAGAAGATGAGAAATGGATCCCGGTCAAACTGTTCTGCAAGGATGTAATACACTGCTGCGATATGCTTGCAGGGATTTGCAAAGTCGGGGCAGTCACAATCAGTCTTGATATCCTTCGCGCTCGTTGGCAGGAGCGAGAGGTTCACTCTCGTAAAGACTGTCTCGATCTCCTGTGGGATCTCCCCTCCCAAAAGCATCGCGGTGAAGAGCGCCTGCGACGAGAGGGCATCGAAAATCTGCGCCCATTGCAGATCGTTGAACAGTGTGAAGGAGATGGTGATGTTATATGGTCTCGGCATGGTTCCCTGTACCTGGGCATAGACGGTGGCGTCGCGGATGTTGATGCTGACAACCTGCCCTTTGCGTGCATACGCTCTCCCCCGCTCCAGACGTGAACCGATCCCGATACGCTCAAGCGCGGAAATGAACCGTTTTGACCACCAGGTCTCACCGATATTCCCTTTCTTGCTCCGTGTTTGTATCCCGTTCTTCACCGCGATCGGGCGTGCGGGTGGGTACCACTGCCCCCATCGTGACATCTCACGCACCCCCCAGCGCTTCTTTTCTCAACGTCAGGAGTTCACGGAGTTCCTGTGTCGAAAGGTTCGTGATCCAGTCTTCACTGGTGCCGATGATGCTCCCCGCAAGAGCCCGTTTATCCTCAAGGACGGCATCGATCTTCTCTTCGAGTGTGCCTGCTGATATCATCAGGTGTACCTCCACATTCTTTGACTGCCCGATCCGGAACGCACGGTCAGTTGCCTGATCTTCGACAGCGGGGTTCCACCAGCGATCGATATGGAAGACATGGTTTGCCGCGGTCAGGTTCAGTCCGGTCCCGCCGGCTTTTAGCGAGAGCACAAAGATCTTCGGTCCCTTCTTATCCGCAAACCGTTCCACCATCTCGTCCCGCACCTCCCGTTTGGTCTTCCCGTGCAGGAACAGAACTTCGGTTGAGAAGACCTTCTCCAGGTACGGTTTGAGTATCTCGCCAAACGTCGCATACTGGGTGAAGATAAGCGCACGGTCGTTGTTTGCGAGCACCTCTTCGAGCACTTCACAGAGCCGGTCCACTTTACCGGACCGGAGCGCAAGATCGCTCCCATCGTTTAAGAAGAGCGCCGGATGATCGCAGATCTGCTTCAACCGCATCAGGGTGACAAGCACGGCACCTTTTCGCGCGATGCCTTCGAGGGTATCGAGCTTCTCGAGCATGTCCTGGACTGCCGCTTCATAGAGGGATGCCTGTTCCTTTGTGAGCGGACAGAACTCCTTTGCGATCATCTTCTCCGGGAGATCGGTGATGATTGTCTTATCGGTCTTCAACCGGCGCAACAGAAACGGTCGGACAATCTGTTTTAAGACCTGCGCCCTTTCGGTATCATGGTGCTTTTCGATCGGGATGGAGAACTGTTTCTGGAACGACGTGGCAGATCCAAGGTAGCCGGGGTTTAAGAATTCCATGATCGACCAGAGTTCAAAGAGCCGGTTCTCGACCGGTGTACCGGTGAGGACGATCCTGCTCGCGGCAGGGAGTTTTCTGACCGCCCGCGCCTGTTTGGTCGTGTGGTTCTTGATGTTCTGGGCTTCGTCAAGGACGACACAGTCCCACTGGCAGGAGGTGAGAAGTTCCGCGTCGCGCTGGACTGTCTGGTACGAAGTGATCACGAGGTCGGCACCTTCCTGAGCACGGGAGAACTGTTCACCGGAACAGCGCTTGATCCCGTGATGGACATAGGGACGGAGGGTAGGTGCAAACCGCTGGAGTTCCCGCAACCAGTTGCCGATGATCGACATCGGGCAGACAAGGAGCGTCTTTTTCTTCTCCTTCCCATTCTTTGCCTGGAGGGTCAGGTGTGCGATCACCTGCACGGTCTTCCCGAGCCCCATGTCATCGGCAAGACATGCACCCATTCCGGATTCCGTGAGCATCGAGAGCCACGCGGTCCCGTTCTTCTGGTACGGTCTCAGGGTACCGGTGAATGTCTTGGGGATCGTGACAGGTTTCGGCGTCTTCACCGAGAGCAGGCGGTCCATAAACTCCTTGAGGTGCCCATCGGGAGTCAGCCCGGAAATGGAGAGATCTTCATTCACACCGCCTCCAAGCGAAAGTGCCAGTGCATTCGAGAGGGTCATCTCGTCACCCGGGTACTCTTTTTTGAATGCGGAAATGACATGCCGGGCTTCAATGGGATCAAAGATGATCCACCGCCCCCGCACCTTCATGAGCGGAATCTTTCGCTCTGCAAGCTGTTCAAATTCTTCAGGAGATATTTCATCATCCCCGATCGCAACCTTCCAGTTAAAGGAGAGGATCGAATCGAGCGAGAAATGCCCTGTGCCACTACCCTTTTTTACCGGTTCCCCATCCAGTTCCATTCGTATGGACGGGCGTTGCCGACCCTGCTTCCACCATGAGGGTAAAAGAACTGCGCACCCCATCTCCTGGAGAAGTGGTGCGGTCTCGGAAAGGAATTTGTACACTGCTTCCGGGGGAAGAGTGATCCCCTGAGGGCGTGCCGTCTTCAACGCTTCCCGGATCGGCGGGTAGACCTTCGCTGCGGTACCGAGATCGTAGAGCATCCGCTCCTGTGGGTGCCCGGTCTCGGCACTGATCAGTTGCGCTACTGCCGGAGATCTCCCTTCCCAGACTTCTCCGGCGGGCACAAGGAGGGTGGGGTCGTCCTTTGACTGAAGGAAGAACCCGACGCTCCATGCACTCTCGTCGTGTGCAGGTTCCCGCACGGTAAAACAGGTCGTGCAGCGCGATCCGTTCTTCGCAAGAAGGGGACCCGCGAGCCATTTTTTGAGATCCTTTGTGACGGGGGACTGCTCTGGCAGGGCGTGATCTTCACCGGTGAGAGAGAGGTAAAAGAGCTCTTCTGCGGGGAGAACAGATGCCTGTTGTCGTGTTATGGATCCCGGTTTCGAACTCCATGCAACCTGCCGGACGATTGCCTGCATCGCAGCATCGATAAATATCCTCACGAGCCCGAAGAGGGTGTCCTCCTTTTTTTCGGGATCAAGGTGTGCCCGTACCACCGGGGGCATGGCAGCGACGAGATCACTCATCCGTGTTTTATCTTCATCCCGTAGTTCAGGGCGCCACACGCCTTTTGTTGTGCCTGCTCCTTGTGGCGCGATGCCCGGGGCAAATGAGCCGCTGGTGACAAGTTCACACGTAAAGAGTGCGACAACCGACCACGCCGAGAGGGATCTCCCGTACCGGGCGTCTTTGTTGTAGTCGGCACCGGAGAGCAAAAGCGGCAGGGCGTACGAGATCGGGACTGATATAACCGGAACCGTCCAGGGTGCAAGGAGGGTGTTTCTCGTGGAAGGGAGATCCCACTGGCGAGCCAACTCGGGGGACGGTGCCGGTCCAGCATCCGTGGTAGGGAGCGTGAGGCAGAGTGAACCCTCTGTGATCGCAAGATGCTTGGGCAGGACTTTTGTTAGTGCTGTTTTGAGTTCAGCTGCCGGCAGGGCGTACGGGTGGGGGTTGGGTTTTGGTTGTGCAGGTTTTCGCCCGCGCTTTTTTGTCGTCGGCATGACCTGCCCTTCTCCCCAGAAGAAGAACGTGCCATCCTGGTTGACCGATCCGTGAATGACCGGTAGCGGTTTTTTTGATACTGTCATGGTCTGCGGGACTGGTTTTGTCTCATTCACTGGCGGCTTCATGGTCTTGTTATTCTCTTTTATCTATTCATGGGAGATAAATCGTGATTATGTGATGTTGGGAGGCGGCGGAGGCGAAAGGGAGTGCCTGCGAGGGCGGCATGGTGTCCCGCCATCCAAAACATTCATCGATTGCCACGTTGATACAACAGGTATGCCTCGCGGGTACGCAGGGATCTCAGAAGTTGCCGGGCTCACCAATGCGGGGAGGTATGATGAAGCGGTTGTGTTGCTCCGCAGGGAGATCAAGGCAGCACCCAACAATGCCAATGCGTGGTATAACCTTGGGGTGATCGCGTATAAACGCGGAAATTACCGGGATGCGACGAACGCGTTTGCACAGGCATCCGATATCGACCCGGCGTTTGTCGATGCCTGGTACAACAAGGGCAGGGCGCTTGCCATGCTTGGGAAGTATTTTCTTACGCTCCGTGCATTTGAGAAAGTGCTTGTTCTTGATTCGCATGACACAGATGCAATCGCCCAACGGGATCTGATGCTCGAAAAGATCTCCCATCCCCCGAAAGGGCAGGGGTCTTCTGGCACCCGCACCCAGCAGACGCAACTGCATGAGTGAGTGAACTATCTGGGCAGTCCCGGCACTCTCTGTGCAAGATGAGTGCTCACGTCCGGGCTCCAGTTTGGCGATATGCAACTTCAGCATGAAAGTCAGCAAACCGACTTCAATTCGGCTTACTTGAACCTGCACGGTTCATCCCGAAATTTTTCGAATGACCTGTTGCGTGACAAGTGAAACCATGCGATCGTGACGATTGGTTTCAGAGAGATTTGAGAGGTTGAAGACGTGGAAGAGGCATCACTTCTTCAACCCCATCTCATCGAGTGCCTTCTGCACTCTTTTTATAAAACGTTCGGCATCATCGATAATGATTCACGCTTCTTCGGGAGTCATCTCTGCTTCGATATTGTAATCAACGGTCTCCCTTCGCTCTTTGGCATGGGAAAGCACCCGTCCATACGTTTCTTCGATAAATCCCGTTTTGACAAATTCAAGCCCGAATTGGAGAATGAGACCTTTCAGGCTGGGTCACAACTAAAAATAAAGCAAGTCATTTATAAACGGCACACGAAAATCTCTGCAATTTGAAGGTATTTTATCTCACGTGAGAGGTTTTGACCCAGCCTGCTTTGTGACCTTTCGGGTGGAGATTGTGGCTTGCAAGGAGTGCCCGTGCTGCATAAAACATCGCGTAATATGCCCGACTGACTGCATCGTTGGAATAACCGCCAAAGAACAGGTATTCAGCAGCAGAAGAGGGTTTCTGCTGCAAGAACGAGATCCGTTTTAGGCAACCGTGATCCCCTCTTTTGTAACATTCCGGAAAAACGGGGATGCAGGATTGAATGTATGTGCATTCACAACCTTGACCGACAGTATTCACCTGATTCAACCATGACATCAAATGCCAGTCCGGTCATTGCATGCCAGCCTTCGTTTTCATCACCATTCCAGAGCACCAGAAGATCGATATCCGAGTCTGCGCCGGCGTCATCCCTTGCTACAGATCCATAGAGAATGATCTTTTCGATATGGCGGGCATAACGCTCCTGCGCCAGCCGGGCAAATTTCCGGATGACGGTTTTGTAGCGTTCGTGAATGGGCATGACTCTCGTATATGATCCTTCCCCGATTGACCATAAATACTTGCCCGGGATAATCGAATTTTAGCAGAAGTTGCGAGCACTTCATGACAACGGCTTTTTTTGCGCTCCCATCGCTTCCGCACATTATATTTCGGTTTACACCAACCGGATTCATCATGAAGCATGCACAGCCGGGTGCCAGCATAAAAACACCAGCACCTGCCCGTTCAGATTTTTTCTCCACCCATCCTTCACGCGCCGATCATTTTACTGAATCGGTAATCCGGGAGATGACCCGGCTCTCCATCGCACACAATGCGATAAACCTTGCACAGGGTTTTCCCGATTTCCCCTGCCCCATCGAACTTAAAGCAGCTGCCTGCGCCGCGCTGCATGCAGATCTCAACCAGTACGCGATCACGTGGGGTGCAAAGGATCTCCGCGAGGCGATCGCTGGACGGGTAGCGCACTACAACGGTATGCACTTCAATCCCGAAACCGGAATCACTGTCACCTGCGGTTCAACGGAAGCGATGATGGCATCGATGCTTGCCCTCATCCATCCGGGCGATGAAGTGATCGTGCCGGAACCGTTCTACGAGAACTATGGTCCGGACGCTCAGATCTCCGGCGCGGTGCCCCGGTATGTCCCGCTCGGTGACGATCTCGCCATCGATGAAGAAGCATGGAAGGCTGCGTTCACAAAGAAGAGCCGGGCTATCATCTTAAACACACCCAACAACCCGACGGGCAAGGTCTTTACCAAAGACGAACTTGCATTTGTTGCTGACCTCTGCATCGATAAGGACGTAATCGCGATAACAGACGAGATCTACGAACACATCCTCTACGATGGAAGATCTCACATCTCCATCGGGTCGCTTGATGGGATGGACGACCGGACCATCACCATCGGGAGTTTCTCGAAGACCTACAGCGTCACCGGCTGGCGTGTCGGGTATGCACTGGCGGATGAGCACCTGACCGCACGGATCCGGAAGATCCACGATTTCCTTACGGTGGGTGCACCAGCTCCGCTCCAGCGT
>Ga0208495_1000491_pt1 | contig 12968 bp, 16 predicted proteins | sample CryBogmetaGMA14M_FD_184551 | JGI IMG/M metagenome (GOLD analysis project Ga0208495, IMG submission 184551) | Freshwater microbial communities from Crystal Bog, Wisconsin, USA - MA14M (SPAdes) | ecosystem: Environmental > Aquatic > Freshwater > Lake | place: Crystal Bog, Wisconsin, USA...
ATTTTCTTGTCCACCACGATGAAGCTCCGTAAGGTAAAAAAAATTGCTTCTAAGTTTATTCCAGTAATCCGGATGGTTAGCTGCAAGACATTAAATTACTTTCATAAATCCCTTTCCGGCAAGCACGCTTTCAGGAGATACCATGTGCTTGTCAAACCATTGCGAAGCACGTGAATCATTGAATGCCAAGCCCATAAGCTCAGTCAAATAAAGTATGGGAACCTGATAAACTTTGCCGGTCTCTCGGGAAATATCCGCCTGGCGGGTGTCCAGGTTGGCCTGGCACATGGGGCACAGAGTCACTATTGCATCGGCCTTTACCAGTAGCGCCATATCCAATATCTTACGTGACAACTTCAGGACGAGATCCGTGCGTGTTAAAGCAAGTGAGCCGCCGCAGCAATCTGTCTTATAGGGCCAGCTCAACACTTCCGCACCAATGGCTTCCAGAAGGTGATCCATCTGAACAGGGTTTTCAGGGTCTTCCGGCTCCACAACCTCGACAGGACGAACGGCAAGGCACCCGTAATATGGCACCACCCGTAAACCTTCCAAAGGCTTGACCATACTGTCCTTGATGCGTGATCGGAGTTCAGTCAAGTGCAACATGTCCATCCCGGACATGATCTTAATCTGACCCTTGAAGGGAAATCTATCTCGAAGCTCTTTTTCCTCCATAATTCGCTTGGAGGTGGCCTTCATCCTCACATGACAGCCCGCGCAGGGTGCTACAACATCATTGCCGATTCTTTCCGCAGTCATGAGGTCCCGAGCAGGGAGAGCTACTTCAAGGAAAGCGTCAACCATGTGAGCCGAGGAAGCCCCACAACAAGTCCAGTCAGGAATCTCGCTGAGCGACACCCCTATCTTCTCGCAAACGCTTCGGAAAGACTCATCGAGTTCCTGGGCGGAACCTTTCAGTGTGCATCCGGGGTAGTAGCTGAATTTCATAGTAAATCCTCTGAGGTTATTTTAGGTTCGCTTATTTCTTTTGGATAGCCTGAGCCAGGAGCAGGTCAGGTTCAGCCCCCTTGTCAAAGACAGCGGTCGACTGGAAGTCCAAGAAATAGGCGTTGGTATTTATCTTGAATATCGACAAGAGTAAGCCCTCGGACTCACCCGATCTCAAGGTGACTGTCCCTTAAACACCTGATACGAGCACAAGTCCCGGCTATATCGCGCAATACTAGACTTGAGACGAATTCCTGTCAAGGGAAGATTCATTGGGAAGATTCGACTCGTGACAGGGGATTTCATACACGCCGTAAAGAGCAAGACAACATGGTGGAAATGTCTGCCGATGACGATACCCATGAATCTTGAACTCATGATGAATTCGAACAAATTGCTTGACAGATTACCGGGGGATATTTAGAAGCAGTGTGAGCAGGATCTTGATTCCGTTGCCGTGACGCCTGATACCATTTCGTCCTGAAAGAAGTAACATGGCTTGACGACGTTTCCGGCGACGTCCTTCAGTTTTCTCACCAGCCTCGTGTCTCTCAGGTCAAGGAGAATCATATTAATGGCATCAATAGCCGATCTGTGTTGGGCAAACTCACAAGATCTATTACGGGAAGTCGATCTTCATGCCCTCTATGTGCTACAGTTCAAAGCCATTGGCGCAGCACATTATCGTAACTATCCCTACCATCTCCTTGTTCATACCGGAAAAATTACTATCGGAATCAATTTGGGCCAAAAATCCGATGTACCACTTGAACAAACTTTTTTTCAAAAGCGTAACAAGGGAACATTCGATAATCTTTTCTCGGAGTATAGTTCCCTGAAGGAGCCGCTGGATTGAAAACCTTTGACTTGATGCAACTGGCCACCAGTCAGGGTGGAGAATATGTTCTGGGAATGAAGGATCTGCACACCCACGCGTGCTATCTTATCTTTGGAACTCTCCAGCCCGGAGAAACAGGGCGATTAGTAAAACCAGGGGAGGGCCACGAGGAAATCTTGTGTGCCGTTAACGGGCCGCTGGCAATAAGCAGTCAAAGTGGAAACGAGATACTAGAGGGTGGCCATGCGGTCCATGTCAAGGAACAGGAATCTTTCTTTATATCCAATCAATCAGACCGACCGGTTGTCTATATAATGGCTGGAGGCCATTCACGCTCCCACCACTAACCGGAAATAGAAATCTTACAGGTTAGAGGTTGAAAGTAGGGAGGTGTATTGCTATGGTAGGACACATTATTGTCCACCCTCGTCTGGCTGCCTGAGTGGTGGAATTGGTAGACACAAGGGACTTAAAATCCCTTGGGGCTTGCCCCGTGACGGTTCGACTCCGTCCTCAGGCACCATCATTCATCTGGTTTTCCAACCAATCGTAGAGACGTTTATATCTGTACATCCATTTCTGAAGAAAGAGCGAGTTTAAAGGCAGCCTAGACCCGCATCTCCCAAAAGCGGACAATTAACTTGCTACAAAACAGGACAATTCTATTTGTTGCTACATACTTTTTCCCATAACCACTTCTCACTCACCAATGTCTAATCTTCAAAAGATTTGATAAAACCGCCTTCAGCAGACTCCTCTCTCCATGGTCCACCACGCAATCCTTGATGATCCTTCATCTTTTCGTAATGATCCATCTCCTCCTGGCATCTTACGCAGAGCCTGGCTGCAGGGAACAGGCGGAGGCGCTGTTCGGGTATGGGCTCTCCGCAATCCTCGCAACTGCCGTAATCTCCGAGTTTCAATCTTTCGAGGGCGTCCTCGATTTCTTTGAGTTGCCTGTGTTGTCTCATGGAAATCTTTGCGTCCAGTTCCCGGGAAATTTCTCCCGTGGCCAGATCTATCTCGTCTCCCTTTTCAATCGCGGCGATGTTTCGATCCACTTTAATGGAAGCTAATTGACCCAGGAGGACCTCCTTTGGGTTAAAGGCGCGGGGTCGCTCGGTCTGAATCTTTTTAGCCTCTTGGACATGCGCGTTGAGTCGGGGGGCCTGGGAAGGTGCGACAATAGGTTGAGCAATCTCATCGACGGAATCAGCGAGCCGGTAGAAGTTCTTTCCACCTTCGACTTTTCTTTCGATCTGGCCTTTCTGTACTTTGCCCCTGACGCTATTAGGCACTATGCCTAGCGTCGATGATATCTCCTCGCGGGTCATCCACATTACTACGTACTCCTTATTCAACGCTTTCGTACGCGTAGGTAATCATTCAAAGGCTTGCGCGCAATGCTATTAAAATGCAAGAAGCGCCGTTTGTGCGCAAAAGGCCATAGAATTTCGCAAAGGCCCGCCAACCGATTTTATTTCAGAATGTTTCCGGCTTCACCGAGGCGAAAGCCAACCGGTGTGATGATTCCAATATGATTTCAAAGTACTCTGATGTTTCTCCCCTAAGGCTGATTAAGGGGTCTTCTATGGAGGCGTAAGTCTACACACTTTAAGTAACCATGTCAAATCTTTTCGGTGGATCTCATGAAGCTCTCGTCATATCTCATAAACGTCTCTCTTGGCCCGGTAGTGGACGAAAATGCTTTGACCGAATTTACTATATAGTTCTATTTGGTTACACGAATCTTTTCTTCATCTCCTGAATGTATTGTGCGATACCACCCGGCAATTCCGCATCGATTTCCAGCTTTGCGGCTTCCAGGCGGGTCCGTGTCACAGGTTCCAGCAAATCGTCCAGATCTCTAATTGCGCCTCCTCTACGTCCCAACTGGAACAGTAGCCTCTCTTCTTCGGGCATGTTTAGATAGCGGTCAATTACGGCAAGCATGGAGGGCTTATCTCCCGGGAGTGTCCCGTTAACTTCCTCAAGCAGGTTCAGGATGTGGTCGCTGATAATGGTGGATGATATCCCATCGAGTTTCTCGATGATGGTCCTTATCTCTCGGACCATCGAATCCTCGTCAGGAGGATGAAAGGTGCCGGCTTTGACCATCTCCATCAGAGGCGTATCGCGCCTGACGTGTAGTGACCTCAACCTGACAAAACCAGGGTTGATTGCGTTGATAACTCTTGCCGTCTCGTTAGTGTGTTCATAGGAGAGTTCGATTCCGCCTATCCCAGGGATGATATACAAACAGAGGGAGATACCTGCCTCAACAACGCGTGTTCCCCCTTCGATGGCCTGCTGGGCGCGGGAGCCCTTGTTTATCATTTTTAGGACCCTGTCGGACCCTGATTCCATGCCGACGTGGAGCCTTGATAGCCCTGCTTCCCTCAAACGAATGAATTCCTCTACCGATTTGCTTTTCAGACTCGATGCGCGGGCATAAGATGTGACCCTTTCGACCTGAGGAAATGTTTTCCGGATGTGATTCAAAATAGTTACCAGCGATTCCGTAGAAAGGATCATGGAGTTCGCGTCCTGCAGGAATACTGTGTTGCCGCCCGAGGCGATCCAATAGGCTACGGAACGAAAAGAATCCGGAAGAGATGAATCACTAAGGACATGTGCCAGGACACGCCTGGTGAGATGTCCTCCCTCACCTTGTTTCCATGAAATCTCGGCTATTTTGTCGAATACAGCCTTGGCTGCATCAACATCACCTTCAATTTCCTCTACGGTCCTTCTGGAAAAAGTTTTTCCTTTGTAGGTACTGCAAAAGGCACATCGGTTCCAAGGGCAGTTCCTCGTTGCCCTTATCAGCAGGCTGCCGGCCTCACTAGGGGGCCGGATGGGCCCTTGTTCGAAATCCAGAGCTGTGTTCATATCCAGTGTTAACCCCATTGATGTGTAATATCAGGATACAAATCCTTGATTTGACCGGCCCAGTGTAACCCACTTTGAGCCGATATTTATAGAGATGTGAATGGTTGTGAAAAAATGTAAGGGATGAGAGGCGAGACTATCCCCATCATAACGCACGGGCTTGATTATAAAATCGGTTGGAATTACGGTTGCACGGCATTGTTGCATCGGGCGAGATCTGCATGAAATATTCCAGGTTCTCACAATGCTCGCAAGGGTTATAGGCGGATTGGTAATGCATTACCTTGCCACTGGACCTAGAAGACATGTTAATTTTCAAGTCCTTAATGTCACTGTAAATTCTCATGCAATGGCGTATGCTCCAACGTCCTCTGAACACTCTACATGTCACCGCATGATGATCGAGCCATTGGTCCTGGTCACTCTCCATGGCGACCCCTCATTCAGCACAACGACCTAATTGCTGCGGCTGCACTTGACAATTATGAAACTGTTTAGATTTGCCTCTGAACGTTTTGTAGCTTGAGACATCTTGTGGGCAAAAATGTTCCTCGATTGGAAAGGGCCTTCAGAGGTGTTCCTACACCCCTCGTCCAATTAACCATTGACTGAGGTCTCGATTAATGCTAGGTATTTGTAATTAGAGGTTTTGATAGAGGACCGTGAGACCAGAGAAGCACTACATGAGTCGAAAGCCTGGGTTCAGGTATGAATTGCCTCCAACAATGGCCATTACTGCCATACTTGCTATCCTTGGTGTTGCCGGCGTAGGTTACCTCTATTTTGCACCAAAATTTTCCATCCAATTTCCATTCTCCTGTAGTCTACCCTCAGCGACCCTTGAATCAAACCCGGCGGCATCATCTGCGATCTCTGACCCTGTCACTGACAGAACAGCGGGGCCTGTGAACGGTTTTCAGGAAATTGATGAAGTTACCGGTTATGGTGAGACACTCCTCTCTTTGTTGAACGACAACCTCACCGATGGGTCGGTGGCTGAAGAAATTTCCTCCAGTTTGGCTTCGGTCATCCAGAATTCTCTAAATACGCCTATTGACCCTCGTAGCCCACTTAAACCAGGCAAGAGATACAGCATAACCGTTGACCGTGAAGGTCAATTTGTGAAGGCGACCCTCGAATTAGAACCTGCGCAGGTTTTCCACTCATCGGTCCAGGACGGTGTCATAAGGTCGTGGAGGGAAGAGGTAGTTCTGGATTTCAAAACCGAAACAGTCAGTTTCCCGTTACTGGGAGACGTAACCGAGTCTCTCCTTAACGCAGGAGAGGGAATTGAGTTGGCACTCAAACTGACCACGATTTTCAGGTGGGACATAGATTTCCGGTCTGAGTCCATGCGGGGAGACATCTGCAAGATTCTGTTTGAGAGAAGATATGCAGATGATCGGCCTTCAGGTTACGGGCGCATCCTGTGCGCAGTATATGAAGGGAAGAAAACCGGCAAGAAGACAGCCATCCTTTTCAATAATGAGTACTATGACGAAAACGGTCTTGAATTGAAAAAGAATTTTCTCCGGTCCCCTTTGAGCGTGGTGCGAGTTACTTCAAAGTACGGTAGCCGTTTTCATCCGGTCCTGAGAGTGTGGCGTAAACATAGCGGAGTGGATTACGGAGCCCCTCAAGGAACTCCGGTTTGGGCTATTTCGAACGGAGTAGTGACTTCTGCAGGCTGGAACAATGGATATGGCAACTACGTGTGTGTCAAGCACGAAAACGGTTATGAAAGCCGTTACGGTCACTTGCAAAGGTTCTTCGTCCAAAAAGGACAACGAATTAAGCAAAGGCAAAGAATCGGTGTAGTTGGTATGACCGGAATAGCAACCGGCCCTCACTTAGATTTTCAATTACTTGCGGGCGGAAAGCACGTGAATCCCCTTGGAGTAAGGATGGTCAAAGACCTTCGGACCGTTCCCGACCCCCTCAAGACCAGATTTACTTCGGTGGCCGAACAGGGACTCTTTTGCCTCGGCGGCTTAGTATTAAGTCAGCGATCAGATCAAACGAGGCAATCAAGAATTCGCTGAGACCATCCCTTTTCTGCTTATTTGCCTTATCCAGCCACCCCCTGTCACACCCGAATTCTTGACTGATTGCTTTAATTGAGGTATTATGAATATATCGGCAGACGTACAAGTAATTTTAGGCGGAGGAACTGCCCATGAAGAAATTAATAATCCTTTTGACTCTTGCATTTATCCCGTGGTTGGCTGTTCCAGGCGACTGCTTTATTGACTACTTGTTTGGGGGCTCGGCCACCAGCGATGCAATAGGCAATAACGTAGTTGGCGATTTGCGATCATGGTGGTCAGGTAACCCGGTCTATAACTTCAATCCTTATTACAGTGGAGGCAATCAGCCAGGCCAGAACAATCAGGGCACAGCGGGTGGACAAAACACGAACCCCATGGGCTCATACCAGGGTGCTCCACCCCAAGCTTATAACCAGCAGAATCAGCAACCCAGTGTGACGTATTATCCTCCCCAGGGGCAGCAGTACAACTACAATCAGGGCCAGATGCAGCAGCCTGTGCAGCAGCAGTACCAGGCTGCACCTCAACCCTACCAGATGCAGCAACAGGCCCCGCCTCAAGCTTACTATCAGCAGGGTACTCAGCAGCAATATCAAGGGCCGCCCCAAGGTTACGAACAGGGTCCTCAGCAGCAATATCAGGGGCCGCCCCAAGGTTACGAACAAGCTCCTCAGCAGTATCAGCAGGCACCACGTGGTGGGGGATACCAGTCATATCAATATGAACAAGAGACTCCCCAGAACGAGTAATGTGTGGGAACTGTCAGTGCCTTTTGGGCCTTGAAGGATGGACTTGTAATTGTGAGGGATCGAATTAGCTGGACCGATTAGACGCTATTCATTGAGGCGGTATTGCTTTTAACCGGCTGCCGGCAATTCGGGCCTGGGCAGTGTGAGGGGAGTCACTCAATATTTTTTGAAAAATAATTTTCGCTGAGCGGGCATCTCCCATCTTTTCAAAAGCCTGCCCCTGTCGAAGTAAGCAGCTTAACTCCTTCTTTGACCCAGGAAATTCTTTGATTACCCGATCGAATTGAAGAACTGCATCGTCAAAGCGGCCCTGCCCGAAACGGGCTTCACCCATCCAGTAAATTGCACTCGATGCGAACTCACTTTTGGGGTGTTTAACCAAGAATTCATCGAAAAGTTGTAGCGATTGATCAAAAGAACCGTTCTTGTACGCAGAATATGCTTCCCTATATGCTTTTTCCTCAGGTGGGAGAGGCATGCTGAGGATGTCTACCGGCGATGCCCGGCCTACAACTCCTTGCGGGGCGGGCACTCCTCTATCGGGTGAGATATTGTCGGACCTTGTTTCAGGCTGGGCTTGGGGGTGACCTTGCTGTACGGAGGCGCCTTTTCCGGCTCCCTGCGGAAGAGGTTCGATTCCGAGCTGCTTCTCAATGAAAGCTACACGGTCCTGAAGGCTTCTGATATCTTTTTCTTCTCCTCCCGAAGCCTGAAGGCGTTCGATCTGATCCCTCAGGCGCTGGATCTCACCTTCCATTTCCTGCATGCGAGCTGCCAGGTGAATGGGTGCCTGATCCACCTGCACGACTGAGTTTGCGGGTCTCACATAAGGCAGTGAAGGTCCGGCCTGTCTGGTCAAACATCCTGACAGGGCCATCACCCCTACAAGCAACGTACCCGCAATCGGCCACTTTATTGCCAATTTCATTATCTTGATGGTGAAAGGTAGGGCTACCGACATCAGAATATCCATCACCTGGAAACCCTAAGGAATACACGCCTATTCTTTGCCCAAGCAGCCTCATTGTGGGCCGGGTCCACAGGACATTCTGACCCGTAAGATACCGTGGTCATTCGATTTGGTACGATTCCCAACCCGACAAGATAGTCTACCACCGACCTGGCACGCCGTTCACCAAGAGCAAGGTTGTACTCTGATGTTCCACGCTCATCGCAATGTCCTTCCGAAACAACATTGACGTTGGGAACTCTCTTGAGAAGTTCTGCATTATATTGCAACGCTGTCTGGGCTTCCGGCGAAAGTGAGTATTTGTCATAGTCGAAATATACGATTCTTAGTTCGGCCTGAACTCCCTGGAGTTCCTGTTCTGAAATCTGTCCCGCTCCAAAAGGAGCAACCGGCCCCTGAGGAACTTGATTAGGCCTCACAATCTTCCTTGAACAGCCCGACACGAGAGCTAGCGTGGCTAGCAAAACAATCATGCCATGCATCAGGTAGCGGGATAACATGGAGGTATTCTCCTTTCAACTCAGCTCGGTACGGCCTTCATTGAGAAGTCCGTGACCAAGCAGGGCCTTTGCCCGTCAAGCTTGATACAGGTACCTGGATCTGTCCTTTGGCGTCCATGATGTATATGAGCGTCTTGCCATCTCGGTTCGAGGAGAAAGCCATCATCCTTCCGTCGGGAGACCAAGCCGGATCCTGGTTTGAGCCTTTGTCCGTCAAAACTCTGAAGTCCGTCCCATCGGTTCGGATGGTGCATACTTGAAACCGCCCATCGATTCGTGCGCTGAAAGCCAATAGATCGCCCAGTGGGGACCAATCCGGATCTGTATTGTAGTTACTCTGGAACGTCAGTCGCCTCGGCTGCCCACCACTGACGGGTACTGTGTAAATCTGGGGGCTGCCGGCCTGATCGGAAACGTAGGCGATGGTCGATCCATCGGGCGACCACGTGGGAGAGATATCATTTCCTCTACCAGCAGTCAACCTTTTTATTATCTGTCCTTGAGTACTTATCATATATATCTTAGGTATTCCTTCAAAGCTCATAGATAACCCTATCAAGCTTCCATCGGGAGAATAGCGCCCGGATGCGTTAATACCAGTCCGTGTCGACAATGGAAATAGGCGCTGGGTAGTTAGATCCATCAACCAGAGATCCGGTTTCTTGTTCATGTAAGATGTAAATATTATGCTACGGCCGTCAGGAGACCACTCGGGAGAAAGATTAATGGTTCCATTTCTGGTCATCTGTTTCAGGCCGTATCCATCAAAGTCCATACTATAGACTTCCCTGGATTGAGAATCTCCGACAAAAGCTATTCGAGTTGAGAAGCCTCCGGGTACGGAGGTCAGTCTTTCCATGACCAGGTCTCCGAACCGGTGAATCATCCGTCTGTGATCTCCTATCTGGCCAGTAAAACGTTTGCCAAGTTCCAGTTTACGTAGCGGAACATCATATAGCCTTGCCTCAAGGACTAGTTCATCGCCTCGGACATGAAAATTTCCCAATATTAAGGCCTGAATTCCCTGGCGTGACCAGACCTCGAAGTCCGGCTCGCTTGTAGAGTTTGGCGTGACCGGAGCATGAACTTCGACGATTTGAAAAAGTCCGGTAAGATAGAGATCGTTTTTTAGTATTGCGGCGAGATCACTGCCGTTCAATGGACTTGCAGCGTCAGCGACAAAATCCTGTATCGAGATGGGCATCTTGGCGAGGTTGGGATTTTCAACATCTATAACGAGTTTGCCCTCACATGGAAATGTCCCAAGAACGAGGAACAGGAGAAAACCGAAGAGGGTCCGAGTGAGAAAGGGAAAGTGCAATAGCCATAAACGAGGTTTATAGTGGATTGAACGTATTGGGACCAGGTCAGACAAAATGTTATCGTTGTTCATGTCTTTTTATTGGGGCTTTACAACAATGAGTCTGCATGCACTGAGGCGCAGGCTTCAAAGGTCCTGGTGCTCATTGGAGCCCACTGGGGGTGAATCTGAGTGCTAAGCCGCCGGCTTTTCGTATTTTTTCGCTCACTTCGGGGGGCATGGGTGGAAATGGTGAAGCCTGGAAAATGGCTCTGATTGCCGATCTGTCAAAGACAGGGTCTCCAGAGCTTTCATCTACGGAAGCATCCACCAGTCTGCCATCCTCAGCTATCTTCACCCCAATGATGGTAAATCGCTCTAATTTGATGGTGTCCCTGAATACCGACCAGTTCGAATTGATGCGTGTCCTCACTCCATCAAACCACCGGGCCGAATCCTCAGAGGTAGATTGGGCACCGTGTTTGGAACCATGATTTCCCAATGCCGGGGATGTGGCAGGGTCCCGGGATGGAGCCGATGAAGACGTATCCGTCTTCCTGCTTTCCACTTCCTTTCGGATTGAGGCCAGTCGTTTTTCCAGGAATTCCTGAGGGTCGGGCTTTTTCTTGACTGCTTCGACTTCCGGATTCTTTTTTGGAAGAGGTTTGAGAGCATCAACTCGCTCAAGAGGTTTTTTCCGTTTTTGAAAAGGTATGACATCGGTTGAGTGAGAGTTGGTGACTTTGAGTTCCAGTGTGTCTCTCAGGGTATCAGAAACCTCGTTTTGCACATCCGAATTCGTATATGGTTCTGCCGGTTCCAGGTCACCCGTCTTGACCGGACCACGTTGGACTTTTTCCAAAACGACGGCACCTTCGAATTCCACAAGCTTTACATGGCTCACACCGTCTTCAATGGACTTGGGGCGACTAGACAGTAACGAGGCCAATACTATCGCTAGGATCAGGAAACCGTGCAGTGATACTGAAAGAATCAGCATCGAGGGTGAGGAGGCGTCAAGGGACCTTGGAAGGGAAATCGTCATTGTGCCGGAGCAGATTCCTGTTGAGGAGTGGTAATCATCCCAAGGTTTGCCACGCCCGCGCTCTTCAACGCACCCATAATACGGACTACTGTCCCGTATGGTACGGATTTGTCCGCACGCAGGTAAACCTCTTTAGAAGCGCGATCCTTCGTTGCCTCAAGAATTTTTTCCGGCAGGCTTGCCTCTGACACAGGGGCTTCGTCAACGTAGATGTTGCCTTTGTCGGACACGGCAATAACAATGGGCGCGGTTTCCTGTTCCTTGGCCAAGGAATTCCCTTTGGCCTGTGGGAGTTCAACCGTTACACCCTCCTGCATCATTGGGGCGGTGACCATGAAGATGATCAGCAACACGAGCATGACGTCCACCAGAGGGGTGACATTGATCTCCGACATGGCCGTCTTCCTAGGTGAATTCATACTGAAAGCCATTAATTGCTCCTCGTGCAAATACCGGGTTAGGTAATCCTCAATGACCCCTGGTCCTATTTTCTCTTCCAGTATATTCGCTCAATAATGTTAATTAGTTCCGAGGAAAAATTATCCATTTCTGTGGCGATGGTATTGATGCGTCCAAGAAAATAGTTATAGAAGATTACCGCCGGGATCGCAGCCAGCAAGCCCGCCGCAGTAGCGACCAGCGCCTCGGCGATACCTGGTGCAACCACAGCAAGGGATGCACTCTTCATGACCCCGATACGCCGAAACGACTCCATGATACCCCATACAGTTCCGAACAAACCTATGAAAGGGGCGGAAGATCCTGTTGTGGCGAGAAAATTTACGCCCCTCTCCAACCGTGTGCGTTCAGCCGTGACCGCCTGCTGAAGAGAACGGGTGACATTGTCCATCCCTGTTCGTTCATATTCAGGCTCCTGAGTTGTTTCGGCCGAACTCTTTTGGCTGGAGGATTGAATTCGAGATATCCTGTTTAGTTCAGCATATCCTGCCTTAAAAACGTGTGCCAGAGGGCTGTACGTAAACTGCTTCGCCTCGGCATATAAGAGAGAAAATTTGCGGGATTCCCGGAAGGCGTCGAAGAAAAGTTGTGTATCTTTCCTGGCCTTCGAAAGAGTGATAGCTTTGGTAAGGATAATACCCCAACAAATTATGGAGAAAATCAGGAGCATCAGCATTACGCTTTTGACAACCCATCCTGCTCCCATAATGATCATCCAAAGGCTCTGATCGTCAACTGCTTGAATCGGCAAAGCCGCGGCAAAAGCCTCGGGCATGGACACTATCTCCTTTCTTTAAGTCAGGCACTTTTTAATCCAGAATAACAATTTAGTCAAGTTATTACTTTATTTACCAATCTTTATAGAGCTTATATCATGTAAATTATTAATACAAGGCCAAGCGCAACCCTTTTGCTGTAAACATCGTTGCTGAGAATCCTCACTGACTTTCTTCTCGAATAATGATCCGGTTCTTCTCTCCCGAGTATCTCCCAGCCTCATCAAGCAAGGAATGTTCACTTTTGAAGCCGCTGATTGCACAGCCACACAATCTTTGAAGCGCTTCTTCATACCGCATGGTGTGCCTATCTCTATATCATCATGATACCATATTGTTATCTTTTGAAATATAGACAAAAGATAAAGTTAATTGTTCCTAAATTACGAAACTCCACGGAAAAGTCTCTCATTCGTAACCTTGAAACAGCTTGACATCTG
>Ga0208495_1000492_pt1 | contig 12945 bp, 7 predicted proteins | sample CryBogmetaGMA14M_FD_184551 | JGI IMG/M metagenome (GOLD analysis project Ga0208495, IMG submission 184551) | Freshwater microbial communities from Crystal Bog, Wisconsin, USA - MA14M (SPAdes) | ecosystem: Environmental > Aquatic > Freshwater > Lake | place: Crystal Bog, Wisconsin, USA | collected...
CCCCCCCCTCTTGCGCATACCTCCGGGATCTGGTCTATCCTTACGGAAACTACTCCGCTTTGCTTAATCCAGGAGGTTTCCTAAATACTGCTAATACAAGCGCGAACAATAGTCTGCTTCAGCACGCTTTTGATACCGTCATTGGCCAGTTCTGGGAGGCTCCCGGCAAAACGATTAAGATTAATAATGGCATCCCGACCGCTGGATATCAACCGGGTTGCCTTGATGATTGCGCTCTTGGTGAAACCTTCACAGGTACATTCACACCATCAATGACTTATCCTTGCAATTCCACTGGAACTGGTTGCCCACAGACCACGGCAATTAAGTTTGTTGATAATGATCCAAACGGTGGCGCTTATGGGTATACCTTCTACATTTTTAATCCCATCGCCTATGAAGCTGGATGTGTTGCCGGTACTATCACCCATTGCGGAGCGGGTAGCATTTACAGCAGAGGCGCCCAAGTATTCGGCGGCTCAGGTGTTTTCATAAGAGACGAGTATGATAAATTAACGGCAATGCAAGGATTACCTCCGGCCACCACTAGTCAAGGGAAGGGCCAATACACTACTATGGTTAAAAGAATGGGAGTGATCCTAACCCAAGCCATGAATCGTGGGGTTGCCTCAATGGACTGCCCCGACGCGGATACTTGGAAGTGCTGGAATCTTCAAACTAATTGGTATCCTAACGATCCTAATATCAATCAAAATCTGTTTGCCCGGTTTTTGCACACAGCTACGAATATGCTTGGCACTCCTTTCTTCCTTCAGCCGCCCGATGCCGTTCAAAGTGCTGCCGATATCAAGATGGGAATGGCTTATGGTTTCAGCAATGATGAGAATTCAACCCCGGTAGTTCCCCCACCCTCCCTCAATATAAGCCCTGAGGTGCCTTCGAAAATGGATGGAACTGTTGTATATGGCGGCGCTGGCCCATATACCATCACTTTGGGCCCCTGGTCGTCATTTGAGGACTGTGTGTTCAACTGGTTCGAGGCAAAGTACCCGCAATACTTAACCCCTACTGATCCGCCTACTTATCCGCCTACACAGTATGGGGTCATCAACGACATTTATTATGCTTACCGTTCTTATGGCTCCGGATGGAGTCTAGGCTATTATACTCTCGATGGCCATATGTATTACAAGACCACCTCCACCGGCCCCTGGGTAGATGGTGGTGGTTATGGAACCACATGGGGTTACCCCTGTAAATAGCCAAGTCGAGTGGACAGCGTTTTCTCATAACTCCAGCGTGGGACAATGCTTACAATCCCACGCCATACACTTGACGTTAGCGCCATGCTTAATAAACGCGGACCGGGTTACATAGATAAAACCAATATTTTGTGGTAACCCAATTATTCCCAAGCTCCAGCTTGGGAATTCGGTACTGGAAGCTCTAGCTTCCTGTCTCGCGAAGCCAGAGCTTCGCCATCTTGGTTCCCAAGCTGGAGCTTGGGAACCAGTGCAACAATACAAACCATTGCACCTTTAACCTTGCACCTTGCACCTTTCACCTTTAACCTCTAATCAATATCCTTAATCAAGGCCATCATATCTTCAACGGACATTTTGCCACTCACTTCGCCGCCTTCCAGCAAGCTATTGGCCAAGTCGCGTTTATGTTTATGCAGGTCAACAATTTTGTCTTCTATGGTGTCTTTTGCAACCAGGCGATAAATCGTAACCGGACGTTTTTGGCCCATGCGGTGCGCACGATCAGAGGCCTGATCTTCAACGGCCGGATTCCACCACGGGTCCATGTGAATCACATAATCTGCGGCGGTTAAATTTAAACCGGTGCCACCGGCTTTTAAACTGATTAAAAACAAATCACCCTCCCCCGCCTGAAATGAATTAACGGCTTTTTTACGTTGCGGAACCGGAGTAGAACCATCCAGATAATGATAAGAAATGCCTTTTTTATCCAATAATTCACGGATAAGCTTCAAGTGTCCGACAAATTGACTAAACACCAAGGCTTTATGGCGATTGTCCAGTAATTCATCGACCAATTCTTCAAAGGCTTGCAGCTTGGAACTGCCCAGCGTACTTTCTTCCATCACCAAACGTGGATGACAACAGGCGCGGCGCAATTTCATGATCTCCGCCAATATCTTCAGCTGTTTGTGTCCGGGTTGCGCGGTGTCTTCCATCATGGTTTGCATGGCGTTACGACGCAACGCCTCGTAGAAGGCTCGCTCTCCGGGACTTAATTCAACATGCAAAGTCACTTCAGTCCGTGACGGCAGTTCGGTTAATACATCATTTTTAAGACGCCGCAAGATAAACGGCCTCAACAACTTTCTCAGCCGTTGTTGAACCTCATGATCCTGTTGATTTTCGATAGCTTGCGCGTAGCGTTCATTAAACTTTTGCAATGAACCCAGCAAGCCCGGATTAATAAAATTAAATAAATTCCATAATTCGCCCAGATGATTTTCTATCGGCGTGCCGGTGGTAATCAATTTAAAATCTGCCTGCAAAGCCATCGCCGCTTTAGAGCGTTTGGTCAGTGCATTTTTAATCGCCTGCGCTTCATCAGCAACCAGCGTATGCCAGTTTTTTTGCGTTAATCGATCCGCCTCTGTTTGTAATAATCCGTAACTGCAAACAATTAAATCAAAGGGGCCGGCGGCGTCCAGCATCTCCTGCCTGTCACCGGTTCCAAATTGATAAATATTAAGCGTCGGCGCAAAACGCTGCGCTTCTTCCAGCCAGTTAATACAGACAGAAGTCGGTGCCAAAATCAGGGTCGGCCCTTGAGAGGCGCGGGCTAAAATAAGGGCTAAAGCCTGCACGGTTTTACCCAAGCCCATATCATCAGCCAAACACGCACCCGCTCCCCAATGCGCCAAACGCATCATCCACTGAAAGCCTTCGCGCTGATAATCGCGTAATTCACCTTGCAAGGTTGACGGCAATTTAGGGTTTAAATCGCCCATTTCATTGAGTCGCAGTAATTGATCTTTCCAAGGCTTACTGGCGGTGATGGTCATGCCGCTGGTAATTTCATCCAGCGCCAGCGCCGCTAACGGATGAAAGCGCACTTTGTCTTTTTGCACATCCCCCAAACCGGATAAATCATCCAGACGCTGGCGTAATTCTTGGGTTAAGGCAATAATCTGCCCGTCTTCCAGCTTAAGAAAGCGGCCTGAGGAACTGCTTAACAGGTTCATTAATCGCTGCATATCCAAAACCTGTTCAGCATCAACCTGTACACTACCTTCAACACTAAACCAGTCTTTTTCCTTACGTACCGAAAACTGCACCTGTGCTAATCCTGCCTCACGACTCAGTTGAATTTTTTTGCCTTTAGGCCATTCAAGCACCGCAAAATCACCCAATTCCTGCAAGTGCAATAACGCTTCCAGTGCCGATTCGGCATCGTCCAAAAGCCATTTAGGCTCTTTAACGGCATACAATTCCGGACATTCACTCAAGGCCTTCTTTAAGTTACGATTTTCCAGTTTAAAATCGCGGGTAGTCTGTAATTGTTTGCCATCAATTTCCGCCAATACCGTTGTTCCACCGACACCCGGCTTATAAAGCGGCCCACCATCGCTAAACGGTTGCGCAAACATTTCTATTTGTATGCCCTGCCCTACCGGTTGCAAATGAATATGTAAGCGACTGTCCGCATTCACAACTTCAGCATGACTGGAGGAGCCGCCAATATCGGATTGCACCGTCAACATTGAGGAAATAGAAGCGATGGAATCTATCACTTGTTGGCGTGCCGTAGCCGGTACAGTTAAACCTTTGACACCCAAAATCTCGGCCACCTGACGATGCGACTCGTTAATGACATACACTATCAAGCCGTGACTCGCCGTTTTTTGAGTAATAACCTGTTGTGAGGTGATTTGCGGTATTAATGAAATATGTAAATTTTCTTGTTGTTCTTTAACCAATAATTGCGGCTCTGCCAGACTGATATCAACAGGAACATTTAACGCTTCCTGATTTAGCCAATAAACGTGGGGATGCCCTGCCGCCTCGATAATAGCTTTACTCGACAACCTATAAACCTCTTTAGCGCTATAGCCGTAATAGGCGGGTTCTTTTTCAAGCTCAATGTGTGCACAAATACGACGGTCTTGCTCGGACAGATAATCAAAGTCAGCCATATCATGGTAAAGCCTTTTTAATGCGATTGGCTTGCCTTTGTTCCAACGACCACTTTTACCCAAGCTCTGTTCTTTAGGTGCCATTGTCACTACATTATTATTCAGACTGAGTGACCAAATCAGGCGCAAATCTTTTTGGAGGACCGCCAACGGCTCCGCTGTCAATTGCGTTAAGGCATCCAAAGCTCTTTGCCATTTTGAAACTTGTGGCAATAAATCGATAATGTTATTAAACGGCGACTGTAAATACAGTTGTGCTATTTTCCGGCAAGGCTCATTTTTATAATCCAGGCGTTGCAGTAACGATGAACTAACCCCCGCATACCAGCCATAACCCAAGCTCTGTGCCTGTTGACAATACTCGGCTAAGTCCGCCAAAAAACTGCTGTTTTGGACATTACCCCCTATAACTTCAATTTCACCTATCCAATATAAAAGCAATGCATGAAACAAGCGCTCGTAAGCCAATTTGTTGGCCTTGAGTAAATGTGAGCTATGTTCGGCAGTGGCTTTACCCTGATAAATCTCAACGGCGTCCAGCAGGATTAAATTTAGTAAATAAAGCCCCTGATTTTGCCAGCCCAGCTTAAGGGTAATCTGTGTCTGTTGTTTAAGTAACAGCAGATTTTTTAAGTTACGACTCTTCAACAAGGCCAAATTGAAAAAATAACCGTGCAGGCCGTCAATGCTGATATTACGTTTTCCGGTTTCTTTTTTGAGTGCCTTGAGTGCCGCATTAAACAACTCAAGCGCTTCCTCATTACGGTTTTGCAGGAATCGTAGGGTGGCCAGTAATTTGATTCCCTCTGCTGATAAATCATCGGCTAGCCAAAGCTCGGCATCATTCACGTTACCGCGTAGCAAGCGCTGCTCAATAACCGTGTGAACGATATCCGGATTATCAGACTTAGCCGCACCAAAAAACTGCTCCACTAATTGATAGTACACTGACACATCAGTTAGATAGGCACGACTATCCAGTAAAAAATACTTTAAGAGCTGAAATTTAATGTTATCCGACAAGGATAAAAACCAATCGGCATCATAATCATTGAAGAAAATCCTATTGATATTAGCAGTAAACTGTTGCGGATATTCGGTATGAAAACGCTGCATATTGGCTGCAAACGCGGATTCATTGCCTTGATACAAAAAAATGCGCAATTGTTTTATGGCATGGAACGCACTGATTCTGGCTGCATAATAATTAGGTTCCGCAATAAGCAACTGTGCCAACTTGTTAAACCAGGGTTCTTCAAGGGCACGCCGCATCAACAGTTCGGCAATATCATCATTACAGCGCCAACCTTCCTGAGTGATATCCATCAAGTTGGATTTTTGTAATTTTTCCCGCAAGGGCCTGTCAATCAAAGCTATTATTTTTTTATCAAAACAAGCGGTTGTCCTTAATAAAACTTGTAGACTGGTTTGCGTTATCGGTGCATAAATAACGGATAAAGCGAGCACAATACTTTGCTCATCATTAGATAGAGCATTAAAAAGAGCGAGTAATTTATTTTTCATTGATGTTTTGTTGCAAAGAGAGGGCAATTCAAATTTAAGCAGTTCATCCGTAACTTCTTATTAATCCACAAAAAATAGTAAAAGACTGTCACCACGAAAACACGAAGAACACGAAGATTTTGCTTTGGTTTTTCTTCGTGAACTTCGTGTCTTCGTGGTGAATTAATATCTTTAAATAGAGTCATCCAATAGAGTAGATACTCAATTTAAGTTCGCCATGGGTGTGCAGGCAAATCAGTAACACCGATTACTTCAACGCCTGCCTTGGCAACTTGATGATCGTTTTCTACCGAACTACCGCTCACCCCGACTGCGCCAATCAGAACACCGTCTTCGTTAACGACAGGGATGCCACCCGGAAAAGTTATCAAACCATCGTTAGAGTGCTCTATCCCGTAAAGTGGGCCGCCCGGTTGCGATAGCTCACCAATTTGTCCCGTATTCATGGCGAAAAAACAGGCGGTCTTGGCTTTTTTGATGGCAATATCAACACTTCCAACCCAGGCACCGTCCATCCGCACGAAGGCCTTTAAATCAGCGCCCGAATCAACCACCGCAACACACATTTGGGTGCCGATCTTTCTTGATTCAAGAATTGCCGCTGCTATTGCCTTTTCTGCTTGCTCAAATGTTACATGCATAATCTGATCCTCTTTATTCTATCTAAGTTGATAAGCTGAGCTGTCAACGTCCACCGGTTTTTGAACAGCACAACTGTTTGATTGAACAATCCTATAATTCCATTCATTATCGCAGCCTACCCGTTTAATCCTGGGACACCTCACAACAATTGATGAGCGACCCAATGCCGTTAAGTTAAGCGCCTCTTGGCAAGATAAACCGTTGGCTGAGTAGAGCCGTGCTGGCTGAGCGGAGTCGAAGCCGGCAAAATCGCTTCGACTTCGCTCAGCCAACGGCTTAACTTAATGAAATTGACGGGCGCCCCCTCTGTTTTGCGTGGCATTATACCACTCAAAACACCTTAAAACTTGATTCTGTCGGACTTGTAACCCTCACAAAATATTCGCGTAATCCTGCTCCAGTTGCCGGAAATTTAACGATGACATGAAGCGGCTAAAACTTAACCACGATGATAATCCACTCATATCCCTAAACTGCGGCGGCAAGAAGCGAGGCGCTATAACGGTGCCCTCTTCGACCAAATCAACCAGTACTTTCATGTCCTCAATCATGGTCTTACCGCAAAACAACAAGGGAATACGATCCGGTTTTCCTTTGCTGACAGCCAGACGCATAAAATTATAAGTCAGCACAAATCCCTTGATATAGGTCAGGTCTTTGGTAAACGGCTGTCCATCCGTGCTGCTACCTCTAAATACCCGACTACTCAGCGTATAGCTTTCGTCCTCATCAAGGCCTTTGTCCAAAAAGAAAGTAAATATATCCATAAAATCGGCACCTTCTTCCGCCAAGGTAATGGCGCGTACACGGTTAATCAGGCGCATAATCCGATTCGGTGTAGAGCTAAACGTTAATATCTCCATCAATACCGCCAAGCCTTCTTGTGTGACGGTCGCAGAAGGCGGCCCTTTGCCAAGAAAGGTGCAGTAAGGCTGGGCCAGACCATTTAAGGTAGTCCCCAAATGCACCCAGACCTCATGAACCTCAAGTACGCGCAGATCACGCATATTGAAACAGGCATCCGCGCGTAATTTGATGTAATCAGTACCCGCTGCGGCATCGGCAATAATACCATCACTCAGCATGGCGCGTAAGCCGTCACCAGGAAACATAGTCTGGATTTTTTCATTAAGAATGCCTACTGCATCGGTTGCATTAATGGTCTTGGGCTCTTCGGTTAAACAATCCAGTTGCAAGAGTTGTGACAACGTTTCTTCCATCATGCTGCCAAGACTGGCAATGGTGGGGTCGCCGACATGAAAAACATCTTGGGAAGAACCGTATAACTCCTGAGAAATATTTGAAAAAACCGGCGTTCCTCTGGCCTCAAGCATCCGTACAACATCTTGGTATTCGCGGCACATCCTGCGCATAATAACGCTAAGCGGATTAAGTTGGCCGAGTTTACGCACCAGATCACGCTCAATCTGATAAAACTCTTGTTTTTTTTCGGCAGGGTCAAAGCCTAACGAGCGATTTTGATAATAATCAGTGGTTATTGCGGGGGGTTGTTGACAATGACCTTTAAAAAACTCCTGTTTGATAGCGTCATCCCACTTGATCGCATCAAGAATACGAATGGGTTGTTGCGCTTTTACGATTCTATCAGACAGTGCTTTGACTTCGATTAGATAAGTTGATGGTTTAGCGATTTTTTTATTCATATCGTGGTTATCCCTTAGCTTTGCATCGTCGACAGGACAATAATTTATAAGGATCAGCTGTACATAAGTAAAACCAGACCCAGTATATCAACAGATTGATAAAGCCCAAGGAAATTCTGACGCGGGAAAAGTCAAAAAAACCGGTATAGCCGTTCGCTGAGCGGAGTCGAAGCGATTTTGCTGGCTTCGGCTCCGCTCAGCCAACGCAGCTCCGCTCATAAAACGGTTTATCTTCCCAAGAGGCACTTAACTTAACGACATTGGGTATAGTCCCAATTTTCCTTATTTTGAATAACAATGACATGACAGTCGGCACCTGGAATTACGATTTTGCCATCGCCAGCCTCCACTGATAAACAGAACTCAATCCGCATTGACCGGATAAATAGTCAGATTTAACGCCACCCAATTACATGACTATTTAACATTTTTCAAGACCTCTTAAGATTAATTTAAGACTTGGCAGTGCAAAATAGGATATAAAGCGTTACCTGAGATTAAACCATGAACAAGCAACCATTAAAAAACGCGACAATTGATGAAGACATTACGATTGCCTCAAGACGACAATTTCTAAAGCATCTGGCTTGTGGATCTTTGCTGGCAGTGGGCGGATCGAGTGTTGCTACTGCGGCCGTTAGAGAAGTTATCTATCCCGGTCAATATGGCCATGGGCGCATTCATTTACAAACACAAGCTGTCGACACTCTCACGCGACCTGTTCGCTCACGCCTTTTTACACGGCAACCTGAAGTATCTGACTCCCGTTTCTTTGGCCCTGCCAACAAAATGCTCTCCTTTGAACATGAGCATACCGGCGATAAATTAAAGTTAACTTATTTTGAGCGTGGACGTTATGTTCAGGGCGCACTGCAAGAAATAAATTATCTGCTTCGCGATTACCATACCGACGATATTCACCCCATTGATACCGCTTTACTGGATCAGTTGTTTGATCTAAAGCAAACACTGGGCGTTACCAAACCTTTTCATATCGTCTCCGGTTATCGCTCGCCGTTTACCAATGCCCAGTTACGCAAACATAGCCATGGCGTTGCCGAACATAGTTTTCACATGCAAGGCAGAGCTATTGACATACGACTTGAAGGCGTAGCAACCAGCACCATTAAAAATGCTGCACTGGCAATGGCCAAAGGTGGCGTTGGTTATTATCCACAAAATAATTTTGTCCACTTGGATACCGGTGATTTCAGAACCTGGTAAAAAACAGCCCATCAAAGAAAAATCCGTTGAAATCCGTCTGATCCGTGTCATCCGTGTTCTATAGCATGTAGGTCGGGTTAGCGATTGCGTAACCCGACATTTTGATTATTCATAGCCAATATCATCAGTCATGTAACGAATGTGTCGGGTTACGGCTTTCGCCTAACCCGACCTACTGGACTAAATTAATTAAGTACGTAGGGCGTGCCGTGCGCGCCTTATTTTTCAAGACGCGCACGGCACGCCCTACAGAAAATAATATCGCTTAATCAACGAAGGTCTCTATATCATTGTATAACCGGTGCGACAGGCTCTACATTTCCACTCACAAAAATTGACTGATCAGACAGGTCTTCCGGATTCCGGAGCACACCCAGCAAAATAGAGTCATGGCCGTAAATATCCGGGTAAAATACCAAATTGTTATTTTGATCGAAGAAAGACGTGATATAAAAAAACAGCACCGGTATTGATTTTTTCAAGACAACGCGTTGTGTTTTAGGATTATTCAGTGCTTGCTGTATAGTGTCTTTGCTCCATTGATTTTTAAGGGCAAATTCAGCCAAACCTTCCGGATTTGCAACCCGTACACAGCCATGACTAAAATCTCTTCGTGATTTGCTAAACAGGGTTTGAGAAGGGGTATCATGTAAATAAACATCTTCCTTGTTAGGGAAAATAAATTTAACCCTGCCCAGTGCATTCTTTTTACCCGGACGTTGCCTGATTCTTAAGGTGCCCTGCTTAAGGCCGTCAATGGATGAACCCGTAAAAGCGACCGCCTTGGTCTCATTGCCAAAGGTAGCAACCAGTTCCATATTTTCCCCTGCCAAATAATTGGGATTATTTATTAACTTGGGCAGTATTTCTTTTTTTACAATATTGTAAGGCACATTCCAATAGGGCATAAAATCAAGAAAACGCATTTCTGCCATCAGCACGGGGGTTTCGTTTTTCAATGCCTTACCCACCACCACTCTCATGTTGGCAATCTCGGCATTGAACTGATCTATGTCATCAAATGCCCATAATTGAAAAGCCGGAATATTAACAATAATATAAGGCCCTGGATTAAGCTCGGGTAACCACCGTAACCGCTCCATGGCCAGTTCAATTTGCGTCACTCTTTCACTTAAGGGGATATTCATGGCCGCAACCGTTCCCTTGCCAATCACCCCATCTGCATTGATGCCATGCCGAAGCTGAAATTTTTTCACGCCTGCCACAACTTTTCCGGTGTAACGAATTGATTTCTTTGCGCTACTACCCGTTTCTACCGGCATATCCCCTACCGACTCTAAAAATCGCTGTAACTCATCAGTTTGACGAAGATTGTCACCCGGATTTATAGGCTTTTCAGAATGTAGCTGAAAAACCGGCGATTTTTGCGCAAGCAAGCGATAAGTTGTTAATGCTGACTTTAGCTTTTGATACTGTTGTAGTTTAGGCTCTACCAATAACGGTAATTGCTTAATACTGCCATTGGCCAAACTGTCTTTAATCAGCATCGGCAAATCCATCAGCTTTTTTTCCCTTAACTTCAGCTTATAATTTAAGCCCTGTGGATTTACCCGACCATAATGTAAATCATGAAGAAAACGTAACAAAGACAAGCTGATAGCCGTATCATAGACCGCTAATTGATTGTAATTATCGGCTGCCAGCGTTAAGGCCGCAGGCAATTTTTGCCGTAATGTCTGAGTGTCATAGTTTGCTGCATTTAAACCGTTGGTCGAAGCGCTATCCAATAAATCAAGGACTTCAAGAATATTTTTTTCAGCATCTGCATTGCCTAGCCACAACAACTGGTCACCGGCAATTTTATAAAGCGCTTCAAGATCTTTCGTACGGTTAACAAAATTGGACAACATCAAATAAGGATGCCGCCCTGTCGTAATAATGGCGTTAATTTCAGTTGCCACACTTTTGTTTTCGCTGCCTATAACCTCGGCAGGCACCGTTTCTGTCTCGGGTTTTTGGTGGGTATTTTCTTCAGTAACCGTACCCGTTATCTGATTGATTATGCTTTCAGCCACTACAGCTTGACTTGGCAATCCCAGCAAAAAAAGCACAGCTAAACCAGTCAAGGCAATAGCCCCAGGCTTTTTTAAACAGGCTTTTTGTTCATTGTGCCCCAGCTGTTTTTTAAAATTAATTTTTTGCAAAAAAAATAATTTTCTCCAATCAAACATACTCACCCGATTTGCCAATATACTTACCTGCATACAACTTATATCCATCATAAAATAATCAGTTTTTACCCTAACCGCTGCCTAATACTACAATACTACCACCAGACGCTTGTTTTGCCAGAAATAAACAACGAATAGTTGTCCAGAAAAATTTTGCTCTCCAACGCTTTCAGAGCAAAAAACGCCCTCGATGCAGACTTGGACAAAACTTATCAAAACAGCGCTATCCCGATTCAACCCGTAAGGTCTTGTTTGATCCTTTACGTAGAAAAAGTTTTCATTTTACACTACCTTATCAAGGATAAGCAGATGGCAAAAAAAACCTTAATACCCAGCGAAAGTCCTTTTCCCTCAGCAAAACAGGATGCTGCCAGCGTCTCTTATGATTACGGCACACCACAGAGTCATTCGCCGTCTTATCGACTGGCTTATGATGACTTTGATTTTATCATGCGTGATGAACTGCGCCCCGTCCGCCTGCAACTTGAACTGCTTAAACCTGAATTGGTTCAAATGGAACAAAACATTCAGTCTACGGTAGTTATTTTCGGCAGTGCAAGGGTTTATGATAATGAAGCGGCACTTCAAGCACTCCATAATGCAGAACATAACCTTGATACAAACCCAAGTAACCCTGACCTTGAAAATGAGGTTGCCATTGCCTGCCGCATGCTGAATAAAAGCCGTTATTACGATGAAGCCCGTAAACTGGGAGCCTTGATAACAGTGGGTGAAAAAAGCCTTAATAAACCATTAACTGTAGTAACCGGTGGCGGTCCAGGCATTATGGAGGCTGCTAATCGGGGCGCTGCCGATGTGGGCGGCAAAAGTATGGGGCTTAATATCGTGCTGCCGGGTGAGCAAAAACCTAACCCTTACATCACACCCGAACTGTGTTTTCAGTTTCATTATTTCGCGATTCGTAAAATGCACTTTTTAATGCGGGCCGCCGCACTGGTCGCGTTTCCGGGCGGCTTTGGAACCATGGACGAGCTTTTTGAAGCACTTACCCTGATTCAAACCAAAAAAGTCAGACGCATTCCCGTCATCCTGTTTGGAAAGGATTACTGGAACAAGCTCATTAACTTTGAAATGCTGGTTGAAGAAGGCGTTATCACACAAAGTGACCGCAACCTTATTCAATACGCTGAAACGGCTGAACAGGCTTGGCATCTCATCCTGGAAAGCTACACCATAAACGGTGACAACCACCCTGCTAAATAGGGGAGTCATTTTAAAGCCCCCAAACCCCGACTTTATCTGGTTCATGGTGAAAAAACCAAGATAAAAACTTCGTGTTCCCTAACGCCGGTCGGGGTTTGCAACCCCGACCGAAACGTTTAAAGACTTCATAATTTTCGTGGACACTCTATAGCCTAAGCTTTTAAGCAAGTTATCTTAACAAATACGCGGCAAAGGATCTTCTTCCAGCTCTTGTAAAATACGCTCTCCACCCAGCACGGTTTCAATCAGGGCGTGTGGATAACCAGCTTCTATCCTGCCTATTATTGCAGCGTCCAAATAACCTGCGTTATGCAGATTCTGTATCGCCGTTTCAGCA
>Ga0208495_1000494_pt1 | contig 12894 bp, 9 predicted proteins | sample CryBogmetaGMA14M_FD_184551 | JGI IMG/M metagenome (GOLD analysis project Ga0208495, IMG submission 184551) | Freshwater microbial communities from Crystal Bog, Wisconsin, USA - MA14M (SPAdes) | ecosystem: Environmental > Aquatic > Freshwater > Lake | place: Crystal Bog, Wisconsin, USA | collected...
AAATGCTGAAATATAATGAGGTTTATAGTTAAATGAGTAGACAAAACAGATTGCCACGGATTGTGATAGTATCTGCGGCTATAAATTACCCCTTCCTGATAATGGAAAGGGTTCATCCGAGACTTCGGTTCTACCTACTGAGACCTTTGGTGGGCGGTACTGTTCGAAAGACAGAACTAGAACTTTCGAACTAGTATTTAGTCTTAACACCTAAATAAGTTCGAAACCCCCTCGGCATTTTTACAAATTGCTTTACTGTACTGTTGAAGTGTACTTGAAATTAACATCACGTTGTTCAGCAGGAAGCTGGTAACCGTCACATTCAAAAGGATACGCAAGTACTCCGCTGGGAAACGCTGTAGCGAGACTGAAACTTTTCCAATAAAAAAACAAGCCTGGGTGAACCCAATGCAGATGTCGATTTCCTTTTGTAACGGTCGGATTTTCTGATATGTCTGATACTTTGAAGCAACAGTCAACAAAAGTGTGGGTACCAACACCCCCAACGAATCCAATTAATTCCCCGCGTTTTACTTTGTATCCGATTAGAGCCTCGCATGCACCCGCAGTACCCTTTAGAGGATTCACAGAATCTTCAAATGGACCGAAAAGGTGCCCCTTGGACTGGTTAACAGTTCCCCATTCTTTAACTTCAGAGCCATCTGGATTTTGATTGTGCCCAACCAACAATGGAGAGCTGTATAAATGATAGGGATTTATTATCATACCTGGCCAATCAGGACTTGTAGACTCGAAGAATAAGCTCAGATCGTAGTAAGGGGTTTGTATTTGTCCATCTTGAATTCGATACTCAGCAGTTGAATCACTAAAACCCACCAGAACCATATCAATAGGCGCAAGTATGGGTGCGAATCTTTTTAGTTCGAAGACCATGCCATGATGTGTGGCGTAGGCTGGCGTTGCTGGAGGTGGAATAGTGATTTTAGGACCAAGCGTAATCATATCAGGGTCTGGTCCAGTACTGTATAACTCCGTGTGGGTATTGATACCTATCAAACTCGATGGCGGTGAAGTAATCGCAGATGCACTCGTAGCGGGCACAGCATAAATGGGTGTTGGTATGGGCGTGACTGTATACTGGCCGCTTTTGTCGTTAACATTGACAAAAACTGTGCCCTCATAATCTTGGGAAGTGATGAACGTTACTGTCTTGGTTTCACCTGGCTTAAGGGTTACTTCTACATTATCCGAACCGATGGACCCTGCTGTGCTCTTATAGTTGAAGACCAATGTGTAGCTGCCTTCAGTGCCCCCAGTATTGCTCACCTGGATTGAATAGGTTACCTGTCCACCAACCATAACTGCCGTCGGTGTGATAGTCAGGTTGCCCAGGACGAAGCTAGCAGGCTTTACGGGTCCCGATGCCGTTGGTGTGGTGGTAGGAGTCTTGCTCGGTGTCGGCACAGTGGTTGTTGGAGTCGCACTCTGTTTAAAGGTGAATGAAGATGATGGTGCAGACGTGGACGTAGGTCCCTCAGTTGTACCCGGTTGAAACGTGTTCGTTGTTGACGGTTCTTTGATTGTTTCAGTTTCTGTCTGAGTGACAATTATTCCAGGTGCTTTACACGATATTAAAAACGCTATTGAGCCTATAGCAGCACCGCTTACCATGAGTCCGGCATCTGCCAGAAACTGTCTCCTGGATATGTTTTTGGCCCTCTTTTTCCTCTCCGCCATGATCTACCTCCAACTTCGGCATGTAAGCTCGGCTTTCATCCCAAAGCCTGCGGGCTAGAGTGAAGAAGCAATCTCTTTCTACAGCCTGCTAACGATGCAAGTATAATCTAGGTCAGTTCGGGTGGCAACCTTCAAATAATGGTTTGTTTTAAGGCAAGGGAATTTTAAGATATCTTGGAATGTCACAAGAACACTGTGCAAAAAACATCTGCTTGTCTCCAAGCCAGTCCCACACATTTATACACTCTGCTCAGAGTGCATCGTCAGAAAGTGTTTATTAGGGGGACAGATTAATAGCAAACTTAACGAGTTTTTCCTTGCTAAACTGATTTAATAGTACGGAGTGTACGCCCGTACACTCCGTACACTTAGGCATAAAATGGTTATAAATTAAGGGAAAATAATGAAAAAAGAAACCAAAGATGTCCAAATAACCATTCATGAGGTTCATTCCCTGTTTGATAGCAAAGTTTTGGCTCGATTATGGGCAGAAAGTCACTGCATCCACGAAGATAGGAAGGCTAAACGCCGTCTTTTATCGACTCGTGACCGATTCTCCTAGCCAAGCAAATATTTTCCCGGCTGAATTTCCCACTCATTCGTCAAAATGTTTACTATGTCACTTTCCCCGTGAACGGTTACGGTATCATTTGCTTTATGTTTATAATTGCTATGCCACTGTTTAAAGGTGTGTCTATCTGCCCGGCAGCTGATGCCAATTGAGTCCTTTATCTTGTATAAATACTTCCATTTATGCATGTCAACACGCTACGATTATTGTATGTTGAGTATGGTTTTTAATAAACGGATTAAAAAATATTTAAATTTAGGAGGGGGTATGCGTGATCCAGATACTTTGAAGGAACTGAAGGGCCACATTGACACAGTTAATAAAGAGCTTGAGACACTGCCACCACACTATCCTGATAGCCATATAGTGATACCTGGAAAGCTACATTTGGCAATTAAAATGCTGGCGCGCAGAAGAGCAGAGCCTACCAGGATTATGAACTCGTTGCACCGTTATACAGCTACCATTTCTATATCAGATGGATGGTTAATACCAATCATCATCTGAAACTACCTCAACCAATACAAAAACTGAGGAAACGATTCCAGCTGAGATATCTCAAACCCTTCCAAAATCACCATGATGGGGATGTAGAGGAAAGAAACCGTAAAAGACACTCTACCCCTTCAGGATTGAAGTGAATGGTCTTTCAAATGCATCACTCGGCCAGTCTGGATGGCTCCAAAGCCATACCTATCTCTAATCTTATCAATGGCTCTGTTCAGATTCTCTAACTTCTGAGAGAAGGGAGCGAATAGCATGGCCGGACAACTTCCTTCCACCAGGTTCGATACACCGATGCCGATCAACCGTACCGCCTGTTTCTCCACTGCCAGTGTCCATGGGTTCGATGAACGGGGAGAAGTCATTAAGTATAGCCATAAACTTCCTTGAGTATTCGTAATACCTGCTAAAATCCCCTTCGAGAAAGATGGCTTGGGGGCATAATCTGGCGGAAGTTACTATTGGCATGCCGGAGTGAAGCCCAAAGGCTCGCGCTTCATAGGAAGCTGTCGCAACGACCCCTCTTCGGCCAGGCTTACCGCCTACGACCACAGGTTTGCCTTTGAGTTCGGGGTTGAGCACCTGCTCCACCGAAACAAAGAAGGAGTCTAAGTAAATATGAATGATGGTCCTGTTTTCCATACGGATTCCCTTGGCTATCTGAGACTGGTTTTATTTTAACACAGTCACCTCATCTGGCCATGATAATACATAAAGGCTTGGCGGATAATGTGTGCAGGCCGTCGCAGGCACCAATAATATGGACTTTGTGCATATTTTATAGGTAAAATATAGATATGAACGCACGGACATCGGTTAAGGAAATAGAATGGAGGTAGATATGCGAAAACAATGGCTTATGGCAACAGGGGTGACACTGCTTACAATGGCTTTTGGATGCAGCAGTTCAGTGGTTACCGAGACCGTTACCACGACTCTCAGCGAGACAGTGGTAATCGACGAGGTAATCTCTGTTGAGTCCGGGCAGGAGTTCACTATTCCACTGTCGTCCAATCCATCCACCGGATACACCTGGCGAGAAACGCACGATACAAGCTTGTTGGCCTTTGTAGACGAGGTATATCAGCCCAAACAGCCTCCGTCAACAGGCGGTCCCATTATCGTGGGTGGCGGTGGAACGGATAACTTCCGCTTCAAGGCACTGGTGAAGGGTAAGGGCATTATCATATTTGAATATTATGGCCCCGGGGCAGTTCCAGGTGGTTCCCAACTAGCACAACGGAAAGTGATAGAGGTCGAGGCTAAATAAAGATAACTGTGCCAATATTGCACCGATGCTCAGTTATGCCGCTAACAGGCGGCGCATAGGGAATATTAGGGTGATGGATGAATAATTTCGTCACTCCAATAATTCAAAATGTATCCCGGATAATCTGCGGATAATCAGCGCATCAGATAGGAATTAACAAAAATGGTAACATTTAGGAGGGAGATATGTTAGGACTAGGCAGGATGAAAAAGAAGCAGGAATTCAAAGCGACTTTAAACATAGTAACCGAATACATGGATTCCTTCTCCGCCAAAGCATAAAAGGGTTGTTCGTATCGATGATGGGGTATATATGTCGCTTAAAGCCGTATGCCACAGACGCGGCTGGACTCTAACCCACGGGGCTAACACGATATTGCGCGATTGGCTTATCAAGCAATATGAAAAAACCCCGCAAAAGATGAATTGATATTGACCCAGGAAAACATGCAATGGTTAACGTCTGGATTCTCGCTTGCGCCGGGATGACATAGAGAAGAGCGCGGGAGCCTTAACATCTGCCTGAGCTGACTTCAGTTCTGTCACAATCCAATGGTGAGATTGCCATATCTTGCGCCCAGGCGGACTCTTGGCAAAGACATAAAAAAAGCCCCGAACGGTAGCCGCCCGGGGCTTTCAGTGTAACTATTTGCTGTTGTTTATTAGCGCTGCAAGGCTAGCCGGGAAGTAGCGGAATCGGAATTCCGGCCCATACATCAGGGGTACCGGAACCATCAACATCGATGCTGGCTTCAACATCCGTACTGCCAGCATTGGCATAGGTGATGCCGATTATCTTGTCTGGAGTGGGAACGAAGAGGAAAGCAAAAGCGTAACTATCCCCGCTCACATAATAATCCCAGTAGAAGCCCGTAGCCGGCGTTTCATCCGAGGTATCGATTTCTGTGGTTGCATAGGCATCTCCGCCCGTTGAATTGGCGTAAGCGTAGGCGGTGTTATTGGCATTAGCATCACCAATATAGACCTCGGCGTCTGCGTAAGCCTCACCGTCATTGGTGGCGCTGGCGCTGGCTGTACTGCTGGCCGTGCCGGTAGCACCGTCGTAAAGCTCGGAGTAGGCATACGCGTCAGAATAGCTGCCGTTATCGTCGGCCGTAGAATTGGCGAGGCTGGTAGCCGTACCTGAAGAGCCCTCAATAACCCGGGATTGGGCTTCTGCATCCGCATCGGCGTCATTGGAAGCCGTGGCATTAGCTATAGAGTTTGAAGTGCCCGAAGCATCATCAACCTTGGCGAGGGCATCGGCATATGAATCCCCTCCGCTGGTGGCGATAGAGTTGGAGGTAGCCGTAGCCGTGCCTGTTGCGTCATTCGCGACTTTAGCCGTGGCATACGATGCGACATCGCTCCCCACGCCATTCGCAGTTCCATTGGCTGTGGCTGTGGCTATACCATTAGTAGAGTCGTGATGGACTTCCGCTAACGACTCAGCTCTAACATCGCCGCCATTGGTGGCCAAGGCATTTGTCACGCTGGTGGCTATACCAGAAGAATAGTGGTCGAGATATGATTCTGCCGAGGCATCAACATTGCTGGGAGTGCCGGCAGCCGTAGCGTTAGAAGTGGAGGAAACTGAGCCTGAAGAATGTCCAGCGATCTCAGCTTCGGCCCAGCTATCGGCCGTAGAGCCCTGGCTGTTAACAGCATCTGCGGTGGCGGTTACGCTGCCGGAATTTCCTGATTCCATATCAGCGTCTATCGTTGCATGAGAGCCACCATCAGGTACAGGAGTATACACACTACCCGGAGATGTGAAATGGGTGTAGGCATGTGCAATGCCTGCATTCATTATTGGTGTACCATAAACGGACCCGCCCGTAGCGAGAATGGCACTGATGGCCGACAGTACGGCCAAAATCCCCAGCATTTTTCGTCTCTTCAACTTTTCACCCCTTTAGCCGCTCATTTTCCAACGGCCGTGCGTGGTTTGCCATTGAGAATAATCCCAAAAGAGCTTGATGTCAAGCCATAAGAGTCTCACTATAAATGGTACAAAAACGGGGGCATCTCCAAAGGTTTACGGAAACTACTCAATAAGTGGTATCGTTATTGGGGGCAGGCCAAGGGCTGGCCTCGGATAAATATTTTGGATATCAAGCAGCCTGCTATTTAATATTCAAGATTCACTCAAGAGGAGGTTCCACATGGTTGATGTCACACAAGCCAATGACAACCTCGACGAGTTAATCCCATCAGCCAAAGTCGCTTTAAAGCGAGCACTGGTGCCCAATGAAGTTGTGAAAGTCATTATCACGGGGGCCTGGGACCAGGCTATCATAGGGACCGATTCACGCCTGTTCATTTTTAAAAAGGGGTTAATGGGCGGAGTGACCTTCGGAACGAAAATGACCTCATGGCACTACCACAATTTAACCGGGATTAAATTGGAAACCGAGAAACAGACCGGGTTTGTGGCGATTCAGGGGATGGATATCCCCATTCAAGATTTGAGCTTCTGGAGTTCGGGTAAGAACAGCCCGGAAACCAGCCTCCACGCGATCCCAATCGTTGGCACAACCTCAATGAAAAAAGCCCAACTTGGTGTGGAGATAATACGTGATTTGATGAAGAAGGAGAAAACGGACCGGTTAAAATCGTTGCAGGCTCCAAGCGTAAATAGAAAGATTGGCAAGTTAGCCGCACTCCAGAAACAGGGGTTAATATCGCAGGAAGAGTTTGAATCGCAACAAAACGCGCATCTGTCTCGCAAGAGGGGGCTTTAATCCAGAGGTCCACAAGGTTGTCTGCAAACTTGTTTGTCATATAATTTAATTTACTATATTATTAATATGTTCTTAATACCAGCATCGATATAATATGGGTTAATCCGACTATACCAAAATCAAAGGAGAAAACACATGGCTATCGATATCGAGAGCGAACGTCAATCCAACAGCCGGGGCATGTCACGGCGGCAGTTCCTGAAACGAGCAGGCATAACAATAGGGGGCGTGGCTTTGGCCTCTATGGTGATTCCGGGTATCCTTGACTCAATCACAACCGAAGTTAGCGCAGCCAGTTCAACTCTGCATTACAAAGGAACACCCACAAACGCGGAAAGAAACGAGGCTGCCATCCGGGCCATGGTGGCACGATTACAAAATGGCGGTATAAAACCGGCACTGGCCCCGACACCCGGCGGCCCGCCGGATTATTTTGGCATCTATCCTAACTACGCTAACAGCCCGTTACCTACCATCGATGGTAATGGTAACGTGGTGGCCGGAACCGGCATCAGGAAATTCGTCGATACCTTGCCGGGCCTTGGTGCCTCCGCAGCTAATGATCTCGGACAGTACATCCCCATGGCCAATCCCGATACCATCAGCTATCCTGGTTCCGATTACTATGAAATCGCTGCGGTGCAATACACGGAAAAAATGCATTCAGACCTGGTTCCAACGACACTTCGGGGATATATTCAGCTCAATAACGGTACCACTTCGGGGGTCAATACGGTGCCTCCCGCTCCGGTGCACTATTTAGGTCCTCTAATCTCCGCTACGCGGGATCGCCCGGTAAGGATAAAATTCACAAATCTCCTTCCAATCACATCGGCAAGCGGTCATTTGTTCCTGCCCGTTGACACGACCCTTATGGGAGCCGGCACGGGTCCGAATGGAGGAACAGAAAACTACACCGATAACCGCGCTGTTATCCACCTCCACGGGGGTGTCACCCCCTGGATCAGCGACGGTACACCTCATCAGTGGGTAGCTCCTTCTTTGCAGACAGGCAGCTATCTTCAAGGGGTGAGCACCCAGAATGTTCCGGATATGCCGGTGCCTATGCCGGTGCCGATACCGGTGCCGGTACCTATGCCGATGCCTGGTGGATCCGTCACCATGTATTACACCAACCAGCAAAGCGCGCGCTTGATGTTTTACCATGACCATGCCGTTGGATTGACACGGTTGAACGTCTATGACGGCTTGGCTGCCGGCTATCTGGTCAGTGACCCAGTGGAACAGGCGTTGATTGCCGGCGGGACCATTCCAGGGACAAGCCCCGCAGTTACCGTCACTGCAGGTACAATCCCTGCAACGCAGATCCCGCTGATTATTCAGGATAAAACCTGGGTACCTCAGCCCGGGCAGCTGGCAGCCGAAGATCCGACATGGGACAGCACACATTGGGGAGGCTTCGGGTCGCTCTGGTTCCCGCATGTATACATGACAAATCAGAATCCATATGATCCTGCCGGCGTAAATGGAATGGGCAGATGGGATTATGGCCCCTGGTTCTTCCCGCCTTTTACCGGATTGCAGTATGGCCCAATCCCTAATCCCTACTATACCGTCACCGGTACCGAACCACCGGTAGTTCCCGGGATACTGAACCCCTCTACCACGCCAGAAGCATTTATGGATACACCCGTGGTCAACGGTACAGCCTATCCCAGTCTGACAGTTCAGCCGCAGGCTTACCGGTTACGTATCCTGAATGCGTGCAATGATCGCATGCTAAATCTGCAACTCTACAAAGCAGCTCCCATTACCACGGGTGTTACCAAACAGGGCAGCGGGTACACGTCTGTGCCAACGGTGACGCTCACAGGCGGCAGCGTGAGCGGCGCTGTAGCTACGGCTTCTTTAGGTATTGTCGGATTCACGATTGTTGGTGGATCCGGTTATGTAACCGCCCCAATTGTCGCAATTACTGGAGGCGGCGGGTTAGGCGCACTCGCTACCGCCGTCGTAGTAGGCGGTATTGTTACCGACATAGTCGTCGGGGCATCCGGTTCCGGTTTCATATCTGTTCCAGCGGTAGGCATAGACGCTCCTCCCGCGGGTGGAACTCCGGCGACAGCCGTGGCAGTACTCGGGGTTGTCAGTGTAACAGTCACCGGTGGGACGTTCAGTCCGACCGGGCCAATCGTCAGTCCCACTGTCACGATCTCTGGAGGCGGAGGAATAGGCGCAGTAGCCATTTCAAGTATCAACACCGATGTCGCTATGGTGCCGGCAGTTAACAATCCCGCTATTCCCTTCCCGTTAGACTGGATCCTTCCCACAGATGGCGGAGCAGTGCCTTCAGATATCCTAAACGCCAGAGTAGGCGGTGTTCCCGACCCGCGGAATATGGGTCCGAGCTGGATTCAGATAGGCACAGAAGGCGGTTTCCTGCCAGCTCCTGTGGTCATCCCACCCAAACCTGTTGGTTTTCAGTATAATCCCAGGAATATTGTTATCGGGAACGTCACGAAGCATTCCCTGTTCCTCGCTCCAGCTGAGCGCGCTGACGTTATCGTAGACTTCGCTGCCTTCGCGGGACAAACGCTTATTCTGTACAATGACTCACCCGCTCCTGTCCCCGCACCAGATTCCCGCATCGACTATTTCACCGGAGACCTCGACCAGACCGTCTCCGGAGGAGCGCCCACCACCCTGCCAGGATACGGTCCCAATACCCGCACCATAATGCAAATCAAAGTTGCCGCAGGCACGGGGGTATCCTATGCCAACATGACAGCCTTGACCACAGGCTTGGCGGCCGCTTTCAAGGTATCTCAGCCCCCGATTATTGTCCCGGAAGCCGCATACAATGGTGTTTACGCAGCGAGCTATCCTAACAACTATTCTAAAATCCAGGATACTGTCTTTGCCGGACCGGCCAGCGGCCAAAGCATTACAGGCATTACAATCACAAGCGGGGGAAGCGGTTATACTTCCCCTCCCACCATCCTCATTTCGGGAGGCGGGGGCAGCGGAGCTACAGCCACAGCCGTTTTGGCCCCGGCAGGTTCGGTCACCGGTTTCACAATAACTTCAATCGGCTCGAATTACGACAGCAATCCGACGATAAACATCACCGGAGGAGGAGGGTCTGGTGCGACTGCCCAGACCTATGTTCTCAACGGTATCCTGGCAGCCGTCAGGGTAACTGCAGGTGGATCAGGATACACTTCGGCACCCACCGTCACATTGACAGGCGGAGGAGGAACCGGGGCTGCAGCAACTGCAACCCTGAGCACTGGAATAGTGGCTGCCATAAATCTTACTGCGGCTGGCTCAAACTACACATCTGCACCGGCAATAACTATCAGCGGGGGTGTGGGCACCGGTGCTGCAGCTTATGCGAACCTATCCAATACCATAACTTATCAAATGCAACCCAAGGCCATTCAGGAATTATTTACGGCTGATTACGGGCGCATGAATGCCACTCTCGGAGTCGAGTTGCCGTATACCAACCAAACAACCCAGACCACCATTCCTTTGGGTTACATAGACCCGCCAACCGAATACATAGATGACTCGATATTACAAGGCGCGCCTGTCGCCGGAGATGGAACTCAAATCTGGAAAATAACACATAACGGCGTTGATTCTCATGTTGTACACTTCCATTTGTTCAATGTGCAGGTACTCAACCGCGTTGGCTGGGATGGGGCAATCAGACCGACAGAAGCCAATGAACTGGGGTGGAAAGAAAGCGTACGCATGAACCCTCTCGAAGACTGCATCGTGGCCCTACGGGCGATCGCGCCCAAGTTGCCCTTTGGCGTTCCCTATAGTGTGCGTCCGCTTAATCCCGCTCAACCTATCGGCTCTAGCATGGGATTTGCCAATATCGCGCCCAATGGCAGTCCGGTAACTACCACGAATCAACTGACATCATTCGGCTGGGAATACGTCTGGCATTGCCATATCCTTGGTCACGAAGAAAATGACATGATGCGCCCGATCAAGTTCGTCTTCGTTTCTACACTCCCGGTTGCACCCGTATTGACAGTCTCACTTGCCGGTGGCAATGCCTTGTCCTGGACAGATGCCACCCCGCCAACTTCAGGCAACCTGGGTAATCCGGCCAACGAGGTGGGTTTCAAGATTCAACGGGCACCTGTGAACGGCGGCACAATCGGGGCATACGTAAACATAGCAAATGTTCCTGCAAATACAACAACATTCCTTGATGGGACAGCCGTGGTCGGCCAACGATACAGTTATTTCGTCACCGCGTTCAACCAGGCTGGCAATGTCAATTCCAACGTGTCGCAAGGTACTACTTTGGTTGCAGTTTCCTTGACTGCCGCGCCGGTGTTAACAACCCCGACCAACGGAAGTTCTGTAGTCGCATCCGCCCCCATCGCTCTAGCATGGAGTTTAGTTACAGGGGCAACATCCTATCGTTTACAAATACTGAGCGGGGCAACTATCGTGGTTGATATGCCCGGCTTGGTGACTAATTCCTGGAACATCCCAAATGGCTTGCTGGCGGGCGGGACATATACCTGGAAAGTAAATGCGACAGGGCCGGCTAATACATCGGCCTTTTCGACCGCTTTTACATTCATCCTCCCTGCTGCTGCCGGCGTTCCAACGCTGGTGTCGCCTGCCACCGGAAGTAGTTTAGCGATTTCAGCGCCTATCGTGCTCACTTGGGCTGCCGTTACAGGAGCAACCTCCTATAACGTTCAGGTAACTGCTGCAGGGGCATCCTCGCCCATTGTGAACCAAATTGTGACAGCACCTGCGGTTACTTATACAATACCAGCAGGTACCCTTTCCCTCGGCACAACTTATTATTCATGGGTGGTTAACGCAACGAGCCCCGGCGGAACTTCGGGTTGGTCGACGGCATTTACCTTTACGGTTCCGTCCATTACGTCTCTAGCCATCACAACCACTTCACCTTTGCCATCTGGGACTGTCGGCTTTGCTTACTCCCAAACCCTGGCAGTCACCGCAGGCACTGCCCCCTACACCTGGTCCATAATTTCAGGCACTCTGCCAGCCGGACTAGCCCTTGCTGCAGGAACCGGGATCATCAGCGGCATCCCAACTACAGCCGGAGGGCCAACCTACATCACTTTCCAGGTTATCGACAGTCTTGGCGGGAGTGCTACAGCTATACTAGCAATAACCGTCTCGGGATCACCGTTGGCGCAGAAGCTGGTGGGCGCGAACAGCGCTGACAGCCTGAATGCCAGCAACTGGAGCAACTACTTCATGCTGGACAGGTTTACGCCGGACCAGTCGGGTACCATCAGCGAACTGAGGGTGAAGTGCTCCGGTTCTGGGAACGTCAAACTGGCTATCTACGGGGATAACGGCGCCGGGGAGCCGGGCGCGCTGCTTGCCTCCTCCACCGGTACCCCGGTCGTGGCCGGCTGGAACGCCATCTCCTTCTCTGCCACCACCGTCTCCGTGGGCACCAACTACTGGCTGGCCTTCTGCGCGGACAGTCAAATTGTGGGAGCCAAAGCCACCACCGGCGCGGTCAGGCGCTACAAGGCGGCCGCCTATGCCGGTTTCACCTTCCCCGGCACGGCGGGCACCGGCTTCACCAATACCACTGACTACTACGACCTCATCGCGGGCTGGGGCGTCCCGGGCTCCTCGGCCACCAAGCTCGCCTTCAGCACCCAGCCCAGCGCCAGCACTGCCGCGGGTTTAGCCTTCGCCACTCAGCCCGTGGTCACGGTGCAGGATGCCAGCGGCAATACGGTAACCGGCTCCACCGCCTCGGTCACCCTGGCCATCACCGCCGGCACGGGCACGGCCGGGGCCATCCTCTCCGGCACCGCGACGGTGAGCGCCGTAAGCGGCGTGGCCACCTTCAGCGGCCTCTCTATCAACCTGGCCGGCAGTGGCTATACCCTCACCGCCACCTCCGGCTCGCTCACCGGGGCCGTGAGCAGCAGCTTCAATATCGTGGCAGGGTCGGCCACCAAGCTGGTGGGCGCTAACAGCGCTGACAACCTGAATGCCAGCAACTGGAGCAACTACTTCATGCTGGACAGGTTTACGCCGGACCAGTCGGGTACCATCAGCGAACTGAGGGTGAAGTGCTCCGGTTCTGGGAACGTCAAACTGGCTATCTACGGG
>Ga0208495_1000496_pt1 | contig 12866 bp, 9 predicted proteins | sample CryBogmetaGMA14M_FD_184551 | JGI IMG/M metagenome (GOLD analysis project Ga0208495, IMG submission 184551) | Freshwater microbial communities from Crystal Bog, Wisconsin, USA - MA14M (SPAdes) | ecosystem: Environmental > Aquatic > Freshwater > Lake | place: Crystal Bog, Wisconsin, USA | collected...
AAAGGGCTCCCTATTCTGGCCCCTTCTGAGTTTGCGAGCTACTTCACCCGGCAACAAACAACCCCCATGACTTTGGAAGATATAATTAGAGTGCAGGAGGATTTTGTTCAGGCCACGCGAAGAGCAAAGGAAGCAGGGTTTGATGCTGTAGAGGTTTTGGCTTCTGCCGGATATTTGATCTGCCAGTTTCTTTCACCCAAAACAAACAAGCGTGAGGACGAGTACGGCGGCCCTTTGGAAAACAGGATGCGGTTCGGTCTGGAAACCATACGCCGCGTCCGGGAACAAACCGGCCCTGATTTGGCCCTCATCGTACGAGTAGCGGGAAATGACTTTGTGCCCGGCAGCCATACGAACCAGGAAGCTCGAATATTTGCCGCCGCGTGTGAGCAAGCAGGAGCGGACTGCATCAATGTCACCGGGGGCTGGCACGAGAGCCGCGTTCCACAGATAACCATGGATCTTCCGCAGGCTGGGTATGTGTATCTGGCCGGAGGGATTAAAGAGGTTGTCGAGGTTCCGGTTGTAGCCTGTAACAGAATCAACGACCCATTCATCGCTGAAGAAGTACTCAAAGAAGGTGTAGCCGACCTGATCGGCGTGGCCCGAGGACTCATAGCCGATCCGGAATTCGTAAACAAAGCCAAGGCGGGAAGATATGACGAGATCCGGCGCTGCGTGGCATGTAATCAGCGTTGTTTCGACCACGTCTTCCAGCTCATGCCTGTGGGATGCCTGGTAAATCCCAGGGCCGGAAAAGAGACGGAAACGGTGTTCGGACCGGCTGAGCGATCGAAGAAGATCCTGGTGGCCGGAGCCGGGCCGGCTGGATGCGAATTCGCAATTACTGCGTCCCAACGAGGACACAAGGTCATACTTTGTGACAAAGAGAGCTTCATAGGGGGCCAGGTTCCCTGGTCTGCTGAAGCTACTTATAAGCCGGATTTCCATTATATCTGCGACTATTATCGGGCTGTGCTGCCGAAGAGTAGGGTAGAAGTCCGAACTGGAGTCGAGGTCACCCCCGCCCTTGTGGCTGCGGAGCAACCCGACCTTGTAGTCGTCGCCACTGGAGCAGCTCCATTCAAACCACCCATACAAGCGGTGGAAGCCCCAAATGTTTACCAGGCATGGGATGTGTTGAAAGGCAAGGTTCAGACCGGCGCGAATGTAGTGGTTGTAGGAGGCGGTTCTGTAGGTCTCGAAACCGCCGTTTTCCTCGCATCCAAAGGGACAATCTCCGCTGAACAACTCTATTTTCTGACTCTGCACGAGGCTGAATCCCCAGTGGTACTGAGGGAACTCATGCTCAAAGGAGTCAAAAAGGTCACGGTAATCGAAATGATCCGACGCATGGCTCAGGACGTTGGGCCGTCCACCCGCTGGGTGTTGCTCAAAGAATTGAAAATGCGAGGTGTCAAACTAATCACTGAAGCGAAAATGAAGGACATTTCGACCGACCATATTGTATACACTGATTCCAAAGGTAACGATGTCACGCTGGAGGCGGACTCGGTAGTTCTGGCCATGGGTTCGCGACCGGAGAATTCCCTTGCTCAACTGCTGGAAGGCTCGGGTGTGGCAATCCGAGTCATCGGCGATGCCAAGAAATGCGGCCGCATCGGAGAAGCCATAGACGATGGATTCGCCCTTGGATGCGAAGTGTAACTCGAGGGAGAACGAGCAATTTACTCGGGATTGTTGACCTGGTATGCTTGGATACCACTGTCGAAGTTTTTGTTCAGTTGGACCTTTTTTGTGTGTAATGTATTTCAGCTTTAGTCGAGTAAAGGAAGAGGTTACATGATTGACCAATCAATAAACCTTGTAATCGGAGGAGAAGCCGGACAGGGATTAGTAACTCTCGGCCAAATCTTGACCAAAACCCTCGTCCGTGAGGGCTATTCAATTGTTGTCACACAAAGCTACCAGTCGAGAATTCGCGGCGGCCACAATACCTACACCATACGTGTGTCTCCTGAAGAAATCCGCGCTCCCAAAGAACGGATAGAAGTGCTTGTAGCTCTCAATGAAGAGACGGTTCTCCTGCATGAAAAGGAACTCTCTCCAGAGGGCATTATTATAGTGGACGAAGCCTCGAAAATGTCTAGTGGCTCACGTTTGCAAATTCCCTTAAGGAAACTGGGGTCCGGAAAATTCTATAATGTAGCGGCTCTGGGAGTCATTGGCGGTTTGCTTGGCATTGAGCAGGAATGCATCGGCCGCACGTTGGATGACTTTTTTGGCCAACATGACAAGACCCTGATCGACAATAACCGAATTGCCTTGGCCAAAGGTTTCGAATGGATGTCCGCCCACCCTGAGGCTGTCCGCAAATTGCCTCCCGTCCGGATTTCGAGGCCACACCTTGCCATGGACGGCAATGAAGCCATCGCCTTGGGAGCCATGTCTGCCGGTTTGAAATTCTTCGCATTTTACCCTATGACACCTGCCACATCCATCGCAGTTAATCTTGCTGCATGTGCTGAAAGAATGGGACTCATCGTCGAACAGGCAGAAGACGAGATAGCAGCCGTCAACATGGCCATAGGGGCTTCTTTTGCAGGAGCGCCGAGCATGGTGGCCACGTCAGGGGGCGGTTTCGCCCTGATGACCGAAGCGGTAAGCCTTGCCGGAATGACCGAAACACCTGTGGTAATCGTTGTTTCTCAACGGCCTGGTCCTTCTACCGGACTCCCGAGCCGAACGGAACAGGCGGATCTCGAGTTTGTTCTCCATGCCGGGCACGGGGAGTTCCCAAGGGCCATTTTTGCTCCCGGCTCCGTCGAGGAATGCTTCCATCTCACCCGCAAAGCCTTTGAGATTGCCGAAGAGTCGCACGGACCGGTATTTATCCTCACAGATCAATTCCTCGCGGATTCCTACCGCTCCGTAGAGCCGTTCAAACTTGAAGAATTGTCACCGGTTAATACTTGTACCGCTTCAGTTATACCTGAAGGCATATATAAGACCTATGCCATTACGAACAGTGGTGTGTCTCCAAGACTTTTTCCGGGTATTTCAAGCGGCTGCGTCCAGGCGAGATCAGAGCAGCTTGTCGTCGCTGACAGCGACGAACACTCAGAAGACGGACATTTGACGGAAGATCTTGCCATGAGAAAGATTATGGTGGAGAAACGGCTCAGAAAACTGGAAGTCATCAGGAAACAGGTCGTGCCTCCGGAACTCACGGGGGATGATCAAGCTGATCTCATGCTTGTTTGCTGGGGTTCTACCAAAGGGGCCGTCCTGGAAGCAGCATCCAGATTTCAGGCCCAGGGGGCAAACGTTGCTACGCTGCACCTGTCCCAGGTTTGGCCCCTTGTTCCGGAACTGCTGCTGAAACATCTGGAGACTGCCCGCCGAGTGGTGTGCGTAGAGAGTAATGCAACCGGTCAATTCGCTCGATTAATCCGCCGGGAAACAGGATTCAGCATCGAAAGGCGAGTACTTCGATATGACGGATTGCCGATAACACCTGAGTTTATTTTGAGAGAACTCGAGGTATCTTGAGGAAATGATATGACATGGTAGCTATCGAAGACTACGGGAATTACGAGACCGCCTGGTGTCCCGGCTGTGGAAACCATTCCATTCTGGTCGCTGTAAAGAATGCGCTTGTGTCACTCGAACTGGAACCTTCTCAGGTCTTGTTCGTATCCGGGATCGGGCAGGCGGCAAAAACTCCACACTATTTGAACGCAAACGTTTTCAGCGGCCTGCATGGGCGAGCCTTGCCCGTGGCCACTGGGGCCAAATTGTCCAACACAAACCTCACTGTAATTGTGGAAAGCGGAGAGGGATGTTCGTACGGTGAAGGGGGAAATCATTTCCTCGCTGCCATCCGCCGGAATATTGATATTACTATGATTGTTCATGACAATCAGGTGTATGGCCTGACAAAGGGACAGTCCAGTCCCACGTCAATGGAAGGTTTTGTCACCAAGACCCAACCGACAGGTGTTGTTTCTTCTCCATTCAATCCGATTGCTATAGCAGTAACCATGAAAGCAGGGTTTGTGGCAAGAGGATTTTCGGGCCGTATTGATCATTTGTCAGGGTTGATCCAGAAAGGGATCAGTCACAAGGGTTTCTCGCTCATAGACGTGCTTCAGCCCTGCGTATCCTTCAACAAAGTCAACACCTTTGCATGGTACAATCAGCGCTGCTACGAACTACCTCCCGACTACAATCCATTCGACTGGGCTGAGGCCATTTCAGTTTCTCAAGAGTTCGGAGAGAGGATTCCAATAGGTGTTATCTACCGGAATGATCGCTTACCCTTCGAGGACCACTTTGCGGTATTGGGAAAAGGCCCTTTAGCCATGCAGGATGTGAATCTGGGAGCGCTCAAAGACATCATGAATTCCTACTATTAGTCGTGCCTTTAGAGTTAGCCTAGAGAAGACCGATTGTCAGAAAATGAAAAGGAGCGGAGAAATGGACAGAGCACAGGCTAGTGAACTCCTGAGCAACCACCTCAGACTCAAGACACAACCCGTCGCGATTAAATTCCTCAAAGATAGCTCGGACATCCCTAATGGGGCCAAGCAGCCGTCAAAGCTCCTGGGAAAGCGGATCACTATCTGCCAGGCAGTCACCATGGCCCGTATCTACCAGTGGACCATGGCGATTGCCAAAGAAGACTTGATCTGTGTCCCCGCCATGATCGCTTTTGGTTTTACCCGCGCATCCAACCAGAAGAATACTTTGGGAAAGCTGTTCTGCAACGTGACCTTCTCCCGTAACCAGGAGGCAGGCACTATCGAAACCCAGTCTATGATTTTTCTGCAAAATGAAGAGTATAAGGCCATCGTAATGGGCCCTTTGATGAAGGTGGGGTTTGATCCTGACACGATCGCAGTTTATGGGAATCCGGCTCAAGTGATGCGAATGATTCAGGGCTGGACTTATCATTCAGGGGAAAGGGTCGCGGGAAATTTTGGGGGCAAAGTGGAGTGCACCGAATACCTGATTGCTCCCTTCAAGAGTTCCGCAGCAAGGATCGCCATTCCCGGCGCGGGGGACAGGATTTTCTCCATGACTCAGGACGACGAAATGGTCTTTGCCCTTCCAGGATCCCGTCTCAGCCAACTGGTCGAGGGGCTTTCAGAGGCTGGAAAGAAGATAGGCGCACGCTATCCGATAACCTTTTACCAGAATTTTCAACCTGAGTTTCCCGGACAGTACAAAGAGATGGCCAAGGAACTCGAAATCTTCTGAAGTCTTAGAGAATTCTGTTCTCAAGAATCCTAAGTACCGTCCCTGATGGTACTTCGCGGAGGTGTATATTGAACGACGTGTATAATAGACTGGCAACCAAACTGGATCAACTTCCCAATGGTTATCCCGCGACAGAGAGCGGAGTCGAACTGAAGATTCTGCAGAAAATATTCACTCCTGAAGAAGCCGAAATGACCTTGAAGATCAGGCCCATCCCAGAACCCGCAGAAGCTATTGCCGAGCGCCTTGGCAAACCTCTCGATGAAATGCAGGGAATCCTGGACGACATGGTACATAAAGGTCAGATTGGATCAGCCAACATGAGGGGACAACAGGTTTACATGCTTGTGCCTTTCATTGTGGGCATATTCGAGTTCCAGTTGAACAGGCTGGACAAAGAACTTGCAGACCTGGTGGATGAATACGCCCCTTCGTTAATGACCACGGTGGGGAAATTCCCCCCGGCGGTGATGCGTGTCGTACCTATCAACGCCCAGATTGAAGCCCAGCATGAAGTACACCGGTACGAGGACTTGAAGAAGACAATTGAGGGTTCTCAATCATTCCAGCTTATGGAATGCATTTGCCGTAAGGAACGGGCACTCCAGGGGCATCCCTGCAAGAAGCACTCGACCGAGGTCTGCATGTCTTTCGCCAAGCACGAAGGAGCTTTCGACAAGTACCGCATGGGCAGAATTATTTCCAAGGATGAGGCGCTCCGGGTTCTGGACCTGTCGGAAGAAGAGGGTCTTGTCCACAGCACGTACAATGTCCAATCGGGTCAGATGTTCGTCTGCAACTGCTGCTCGTGCTGCTGCGGCATCCTTCGAGGAATAAAACATTTCAATGCACCGCACCTCATGGCCAAAAGCAATTTCGTAGCATTCATCGACCAGGACACCTGCGCTGCATGCGGCACCTGCGCTGATGAACGTTGCCCAATGAGCGCTATTGTAGAGGAGGACGGTTCCTATAGGGTTCTGCCGGAACGTTGCATAGGCTGCGGGGTGTGTACGAATACCTGTCCCACGAGCGCCATTGCCCTCGTCCGAAAACCTGAATCCGATCAGGATCAACCCCCGGACAACATTGTGGACTGGTATTTCAAGAGGGCGAACAGCCGGGGTATTCAGATCGCCGTTGATTAGAGGAACAGTGTAATTCCCGGGTAACGCGGTGTTAAAAATAGAACCAAGAGGATAAAGCATATGATTTTACGCTGGAAAATGCTTAGGAGTGGGTTTTGTCTGCCTGTTGCCCTGGCTGTACTGGTCTCCGTGATGCTTGCGAGCATCCCGGCATCGAGCAAAGCCGGTATCAGTGAACAGGAGGCTCACGCCATAGGCGTCGATGCCTATCTCTATTTCTACCCGATCATCACCATGGACGTGACCCGTAAACAATCCACCAACATCGAGCCTGGCAAAGCAATTCTCGGGGGGCCGATGAACATGTTTGTCAATATTTCCGAGTACCCCCCTGCAGACTTGAGGATTGTCGTTCGACCTAATTTTGACACTCTCTACTCTGTCGCGTGGCTCGATCTCACCAAGGAACCCGTAATCGTGTCGGTCCCCGATACGGGCGGCCGCTACTACCTGCTTCAAATGCTCGACATGTGGACAGACGTGTTCGCGTCGCCGGGTTGGCGTACGACCGGCACTCAGGCAGGCAATTTCATCGTCGTTCCGCCACACTGGAAGCCCGACTTGAAAGATCGGCTCATCGAAGAGTTCAGACTCCCGAAAGACACCCGACGCATTGATGCGTCAACTCCCTATGTGTGGGTCATCGGACGCACGAAGACAGACGGCCCTCAGGACTACGACGCGGTTCATAAGATCCAGGCGGGCTTCAAGGTCACACCGCTTTCACGGTTTGGCAAGGATCCCGAGCCGGTTCAGGTCAAGATCGATCCGACCGTAGACATGAAGACGCCGCCGAAGAAGCAGGTTGATACCATGCCTGCCGGCAAATTCTTCGCCTACGCGGCCGAAGTCCTGAAGCTACATCCTCCGCACATTACTGATCAGCCGATTATTACCATTATGAAGCGGATAGGTATCGAGCCCGGCAAGAGTTTCGACATGGACAAGGTTGACCCTGCCATTAAGAAGGCTCTCGAAAGTGTTCCCGAAGAAGCTCAGAAGCTCATGGACTGGAAGGTACCCAGCCTCGCTCGGGTTGTGAACGGCTGGTCAATGAACACTGATACCATGGGAGTGTATGGGAACTACTACCTCAAGCGAGCCATCATTGCCAAGCAAGGCCTTGGCGCTAACGTGCCGGAAGATGCTGTTTACCCGATGAATCTCGCCGACGATACAGGGAAACCGCTCGACGGTGTGAACAAGTACACCATCCACTTCGAAAAGAGTGCCCTGCCGCCCGTGGACGCATTCTGGTCCATCACCCTCTATGATCAGGATGGTTTCCAGGTTGCAAACAGCCTCAATCGCTTCGCGGTCAGCAACTGGATGCCGTTCAAGTATAACCAGGACGGTTCGCTAGACCTCTATTTCCAGAATGAGAATCCGGGCACAGGCAAGGAGTGGAACTGGCTGCCCTCTCCCAAAGGGTCCTTCAATCTTACCATGCGCCTGTATGCGCCGAAGCGTGAAGTGCTCGTGGGCAAGTGGAATCCGCCGCCGGTGGTAAGGGGCCAGTAGTTCACGAATTTTGGCGACACGCTGTCGCCAAACAGGTAAAACACAAGTCTTAGGTTCCTAGGTATTTCTGCAGCAACTTGCTGCAGAAATTGAGTGACATCATTAATCAGGATTCTTAAACAATACAGATGGATGCCCGACGAAGCTGCTGAAATGAAATATTATGAAAACCATCAAGGACATGCCGGAACATAACAATAAGGGAAATCTCTGGAATCGTGGATCTGGCAAGCCGCCTGTTCCATCCGAGGGGCCCAGCATGCTATTGTTTGCTCCAACTGCTGCTGAATCAATATGTAAATCCAAAGAGCAGAGACCATTATGAAAAAAGTCGAACCATTTTTTTACAAGGATGACGGAACTCTGGTTATCAATATGGATTCCACTGAACTTGATGCGGATTGGTTAAGAGCAGCACGTTTACAAGAGAAAGCAGACCGGGGGGATGTCGAAGCTGCACGAGAACTTGAGCGTATGGCTAATACTCCGATGTATGAAATGACAGGACTTGTTGATGCATTTAACGAATTGGTGGAAAAGGAGAAGGAAGAACTTCATAAACAGTCCTTATTGAATTTCGAAAAATTAGATTGGTCCGATACAAGGATGACTTGGGAAGATAGCTGGTCCGGAAAAATTGGACAATGGCATAAGTCGGTGAAGTAATCTGAACAGTGGACCAAGACGATTCTCACAATGGGTTTTGACTGGTGGTGAGGGATCCGATAAACAATAAAGAAGGCACCTCAAAACAAGTGCCCAGCCGGGTTGTGCATCAGAGAAATATTGGATAATCAACTGGTTATTTCATTGTTTGAGTTAACAAGCTTCCCCTGAACAAACAATGGAATGAACGTAGGCGTTGCCTTGTTGCGGCAATCCTTCGTATGAACGCCTCACCAAACAATTACCGTAACTTTTTTTGGGCCATGCATTCCTATGATGAGAGTCTTCTCTATATCTGCGGTTCGGCTTGGGCCTGTAATAAGAGTTATGTTGGTGGGCATTTCTGCCAATGATGCGAAGAATTCCGAAAAAGTGGGGAATATCTTCTCTCTCGGCACTATTGCCACCTGGTGTTCAGGCAAAAGGCTTGCTTGCAGGAACTTGCCTGAGGCGCTGGAGCAAATGACGGTTCCCGTTTCCGCGACACCCGCGAATGACTCTTCAATGGTTATCGATGCGGACTCATAAGCTGGCTGCCGACGGTCCGTAGGAATCGGCACGGCCCTCTCTTTGTCGGTCATGCAGGGACAGTATACCGATCCATGTTCCCATAATACTTCGGAGAAGATTCTTTGTAATTCCTGGGCACTGTTTACTGTGGCAGTCGCCGCCCCTGCCTCTGCCGCTTTCTCAAGAAACAGGTTGACCATGTTGTTCTCATTCATTTCAATCTCCGGTGAAGCGGTACCTGATGGGACTTTGGAATCCTCGCAAGCGGTCCTTTTCCCGCCACTCTCTCAAGCACAGACCACAACATTCCAAGCGACCATTGCCCTAAGCCATACAAGATGGGTGTTTCTGAAGCCAGACCGAAGGCGAGCATACCGGACCGTTCCAGCAGCGTAGAAAAATTCTCACGGACCTTACGTTCGCGCAACTTGGAAATGAGTTTTACCAGTGGCACCTGTACCGGACACACTTCTACGCAAGCCCCGCAGAGAGTCGATGCATCTGCCAAAGTGTGGGCGTGTTCCATCCCCTCGAGCAAAATTGTCAGAACAATCCCCATAGGACCAGCATATGTGGAATCATAACAATGCCCGCCCACAAGTCCATAAACCGGGCAAACATTCATGCACGCGCCGCACCGGATGCATTTCAGGATCTCTCTGTAGTCGCTCGCAGCAATCTTTGAACGTCCGTTATCAAGGAGAACTATGTGCAGTTCTTCTGCTCCGCTTACTTCACCACACTTCCTGGTGCCCGATATTATGGAGACATAAGAAGTAATGGGTTGCCCAGTGGCGGAACGGGGGAGAAGCTCCAAAAAAATGGGGAGCTGAACAAGTGAAGGTATTATTTTTTCCAGAGACATCACAGCTATATGTAAGGGCGGGACGGTTGTAACCATCCGACCGTTCCCTTCGTTGGTGAATAGTACAAGGCTTCCCGATTCGGCTAGGGCAAAATTTGCACCGGTGATCCCGGCCTGGGCTGTGAGAAATTCTTTTCTTAACGCCTTCTGAGCAAAAGATGTCAGAACCTCGGGATCGTCCGTGTAGTCTACGCCGAGCTTCTCAGAAAAAAGCCTTCCTATTTGTTGCCGGCTCTTATGAATTGCCGGAGCAGTGATGTGCGAGGGTCTTTCCCCAGCCATCTGCACAATGTATTCCCCCAGATCCGTTTCAAACGAGCGGATACCTCGTCTTTCAAGATGTATATTCAGCTCGATTTCTTCGGTAATCATGGATTTGGCTTTCACCACTTTCTGAACGCCACGATCCTGAAGAATGTCACCGATAATGGTTCGTGCAGATTCAGCGTCGTGAGCCCTGTGAACAATCGCGCCGGCCTTGGTAGCGTTACACGAAAATTTATCAACGTATGCAGCAAGATTTTCAATTACTTCCATGCGAATGGATGAAGCCATGTCGCGTCGTATTTGAAAATTGGGAACCACGGCAAAAGCTTCAATTCGTTTGGTATTGGTGGTATCCGTGGCCTTGCGCAGAGCTTTCCGCAACGTAGGATTATTCAGAGCGGTAATAGATCTGTTGCGAAAGTTCAGAACTGTTTTCACGTGGCACATACTATTTAGCCCGGACAGAAATTTTGGCAACGAGTATAAACAGAAACTTGGTCGCCGAAAACAAGAAGCCCCCGTTTCAAAAGAAACGAGGGCTGAAATATGAATCCCGGCAGCGACCTACTCTCCCACGCAGTCACCCACGCAGTACCATCAGCGCTGGAGGGCTTAACTTCTGTGTTCGGAATGGGAACAGGTGTTTCCCCTCCGCTATGGCCACCGGGAAGACTTAAAAATGTATAATAAATGCTCATGCACGAGGCAAAAAGCCTCGTGCACGTATATCAACCAAATAGGGGATCGAGGATACAAATCATATGAAGGAATCAAGCCGCACGACCTATTAGTACCGGTAAGCTCCATGCGTTACCGCACTTCCACACCCGGCCTATCAACCTCGTAATCTTCGAGGGGTCTTTAGGGGCCGTAGCCCTGGGATATCTAATCTTGAGGTCGACTTCCCGCTTAGATGCTTTCAGCGGTTATCCGATCCGGACGTAGCTACCCGGCTATGCCGCTGGCGCGACAACCGGAACACCAGGGGTCCGTCCATCCCGGTCCTCTCGTACTAGGGACAGAGCCTCTCAGATATCCTGCGCCCGTGGAAGATAGGGACCGAACTGTCTCACGACGTTCTAAACCCAGCTCGCGTACCGCTTTAATTGGCGAACAGCCAAACCCTTGGGACCTGCTTCAGCCCCAGGATGCGATGAGCCGACATCGAGGTGCCAAACCTCCCCGTCGATGTGAACTCTTGGGGGAGATCAGCCTGTTATCCCCGGGGTACCTTTTATCCGTTGAGCGATGGCCCTTCCACACGGAACCACCGGATCACTAAGACCTGGTTTCCCACCTGCTCGACATGTCTGTCTCGCAGTCAAGCTCCCTTCTGCCTTTACACTCTACGGCTGGTTTCCAATCAGCCTGAGGGAACCTTCGCGCGCCTCCGTTACTCTTTAGGAGGCGACCGCCCCAGTCAAACTACCCACCAGACAATGTCCTCGACCCGGATAACGGGCCTGAGTTAGTATCTCGTGATATTCAGGGTGGTATTTCAAGGATGGCTCCACCGAAACTAGCGTCCCGGATTCATAGCCTCCCACCTATCCTACACAAAATAGCCCAAAATACACTGTCAAGTTGTAGTAAAGGTCCACGGGGTCTTTCCGTCTTTCCACGGGTAGACGGTATCTTCACCGCCACTTCAATTTCGCCGAGGCCACCGTTGAGACACCGCCGCAATCGTTACGCCATTCGTGCAGGTCGGAACTTACCCGACAAGGAATTTCGCTACCTTAGGACCGTTATAGTTACGGCCGCCGTTTACCGGGGCTTCAGTTGACCGCTTCGCTTGCGCTAACAGCTCCCCTTAACCTTCCGGCACCGGGCAGGCGTCAGACCCTATACTTCATCTTACGATTTTGCAGAGTCCTGTGTTTTTAGTAAACAGTCGCCACGGCCATTTCACTGCAACCCCCTGGGGCTCCACGAGCAAGTCGCATCACCCTACCGGGGCACACCTTCTCCCGAAGTTACGGTGTCAAGTTGCCGAGTTCCTTAACGATGGTTACCTCGAGCGCCTTAGGATACTCACCTCACCCACCTGTGTCGGTTTACGGTACGGTCACGTGTTCGGCTCGCTTAGAAGCTTTTCTTGGCGGCATGGAATCAACCAGTTTATGAGACAAGTCTCTCCTCACACTCCTCGGAGTAATGATGCTTCGGATTTGCCTGAAGCATCCTCCTACAAGTGCAAACCGGGACGTCCAACACCCGGATGGCATATCCTTCCGCGTCCCTCCATCGCTCAAACGCCTCGCACGTGGTGCAGGAATATTAACCTGCTTCCCATCACCTACGCCTTTCGGCCTCAGCTTAGGAACCGACTAACCCTGAGCGGATTAACCTTCCCCAGGAAACCTTAGGTTTTCGGCGAACAGGTTTTTCACCTGTTTTGTCGCTACTCATGTCAGCATGCGCACTTCCACTACGTCCACCGCTCCTTCCGGTACGGCTTCAACCGTTTGTGGAACGCTCCCCTACCGATGTGCAAGCACATCCCGCAGCTTCGGTAGCATGCTTGAGCCCCGTTATATTTTCGGCGCAGACCCACTTGACCAGTGAGCTATTACGCTTTCTTTAAAGGATGGCTGCTTCTAAGCCAACCTCCTGGTTGTCTGTGCGTTTCCACATCCTTTTCCACTTAGCATGCTTTTGGGACC
>Ga0208495_1000498_pt1 | contig 12840 bp, 11 predicted proteins | sample CryBogmetaGMA14M_FD_184551 | JGI IMG/M metagenome (GOLD analysis project Ga0208495, IMG submission 184551) | Freshwater microbial communities from Crystal Bog, Wisconsin, USA - MA14M (SPAdes) | ecosystem: Environmental > Aquatic > Freshwater > Lake | place: Crystal Bog, Wisconsin, USA...
CTTTCAAAGCGATATGTGGCTCATCTCCAGCTACTGCCGCAACATTTGCCACTATCGCAGTCCCGGAAATGGACAGATATGGTTACGACAAACGGCTGTCATGCGGAACGGTCGCCACAGTAGGAACTCTTGGCATACTCATACCGCCGAGCGTGGTCCTCATCATCTACGGAATTCTTACGGAAACCTCAATTGGAAAACTGTTCCTCGCCGGAATAATTCCGGGCTTGATGGTGGCTTTTTCATTCGTGGTCACGCTTGTGGGTTGGAACATGGTCAATCCGACCCTTAGCCCCCGCGGTCAGAAATCAACGTGGAAAGAGCGTTTTAGTTCATTGCCTCCTGTCCTGGGAACCCTTGTAATATTTCTGATTGTAGTAGGCGGCCTTATGCAGGGGTTTTTCACCCCAACAGAAGCAGGGAGTGTGGGAACGGTCGCAGTTTTGGTTCTTACCTTAGTAAAAAAGGACATGAATCCAAAGAAATTCATAAAGGCGATTTCAGAAACACTGAGAATCGCCTGCATGGTTATGATGCTGATTGCCGGTGCGACTATTCTCGGTCACTTTTTCGCTGTGACCCGTACGCCCTACATTGTGGCGCAATGGTTGGGAAGTCTTGATGTCGACCCGTTCGTGGTGATTCTCATTATTATAGCTGTTTACCTGATTGGAGGATCTTTTATAGAGGATTTGGCATTTCTGATTTTGGCCACCCCCATTTTTCTCCCTGTAGTTCTCAATCTAGGGTATGATCCTATATGGTTTGGGATAATCATTAGTGTCGTTACTATGATAGGTGTTATACTCCCTCCCATGGCCATAAACGCTTTCGTGGTAGCCGGTGTGTGCAAAGTTCCAGTTGCCACTGTTTATTCTGGCATTTATCCCTATCTTATTGGAATGAGCGTTTGTCTTCTCATTCTCGTGTTTTTTCCGCAAATCTCGCTCTGGCTCCCCAACCTTTTGATGAAATAGGGCTGTATTGACTATGCGCCGACTGACCGAACGCGAAACCCACCATAGACTGTTAGCCTTTGCAGCAAGTATACATATCCCTCCTCTTAGAAACAGACAATCCATCAGATTCTGCAATTTGAAGCCGCGAACCGAACTCAGTCCTGTCACGATTGTATTTAGAGGTTCCTGAAGTAAGACCATCATGAATGAACACATCCCCTACTGGAATCCCTATTTGGAAACACTCCCAAGGGATAGTCTTAAAAAACTTCAACTGAGTAAATTCAGGCGCATCTTTCAATGGGCTTATGACAATTCACGATTTCACCGATCTCTCTATGAAACGGCAGGCATCCATCCAGAGGATATCGTAAGCATGGAGGACGTTCGTCGTGTCCCCAAGGTAGAGAAGGCTATGATGCTCTCAGTCCAGTCCAAGGAACCGTTTCCCTACGGTGACGCCCTGTGCGTTCCCCTGGATGAGGTAACCGAGTTCCGGCAGACCAGCGGCACTACGGGCAAACCGGTTTATCAACCTGACACCTGGCAGGACTGGGAGTGGTGGTCTGAGTGCTGGGCCACGTTGCTTTGGGCTCAGGGTTATCGCCCTCGTGATAGGGTATTTCTTCCGTTCGGATACAATGTTTTTGTGGCTTTTTGGGCAGGTCACTATGCCTGTGAGAAAATTGGATGCGAGGTCGTTCCAGGTGGAGTTCTGGACACTCAATCCAGGATATTGAAGATGAAGGAGATCAGGGCAAGCGCCATGATGGCGACGCCTACTTATGTGCTCGGCATGGCTGATGTCGCTGTCAGGAAACTGAATCTCGATCCGTCCATCGATTTGGATATTAAGAAAATCACCTGTGCAGGCGAACCGGGTGCGTTAATCCCTGCTACCAAGAGACGGATGGAACAAGCATGGGGAGCCAAGGTGTTTGACCATGCCGGGGCAACGGAAATAGGGGCCTGGGGATTTGAGTGCGAGGCCCAGCCTGGAGCGCTTCATGTTAACGAGGCCATGTTCCTTGCCGAAATTGAGGATCTTGACTCTGGACAGCCCGTCACCGAACCGGGTCAATGCGGCAAATTGGTGATCACAGCCCTCGATAGAATTGCTCAGCCGTGCATCCGTTTCGATTCGAAGGATATTGTGGAACTGTGCAGTGAGAGATGTGATTGTGGTCGAACCTATAGCCTTCTTCGTGGAGGAGTTCTCGGTAGGGCTGATGACATAACGAAAGTTAAGGGTGTACTTCTGGCTCCTGCTGCAATTGAAGACGTTGTTCGATCCATTCCAGGTCTGGGAGACGAATACGAGGTAGTAGTGGAAAAGAAGGGAGACGTTGATCACATTACCCTTAAAGTGGAAATAGCCGAAGACTCTCCTGTTACGCCAGAACAGTTAGAAGCCCATCTCAAGACTGAACTCCGGTTGAAAACCAACTTGGGGTATGATTTGCAATTACATAGCTATGGTGTGCTCCCTCGGTATGAAGTCAAGGCAAAGAGGTTCAAAGATTTAAGGAAAAAGAGTGATAATTAGAGCATGAACCAATTGGATTCCCTTAAACAGATGGCTTCTGAAGTGGAAGAACTACGAAGAATTGCTCAAAATCTCTACGACACTTCCGATGATTTTCCAGCGGTAAATAGGAACGCAAAAAGAATACTGGCTTCCATCCAGATGCTTAGGATTAATCTGGAAATCAGTTCCTTTTGAAACCTTCGCGATCCATGAGCGGATTGTCGCCATGTCTCGTTGAGAATCAGGTCATTGAGTGTTTGTTGTGTCTCATCAACGACTGATACGATTTCGTTTTTCAACGAATAACCTAGCTGAACACCGGGTACAATGAAAACACCCATTTATTTGGACTACAACGGAACCAGCCCCCTTGATCCTGAAGTCATAGCCGCCATGCGGCCATTCCTCGAAGAAGAATTTGGGAATCCTTCCAGCAGCCATTGGTTCGGAATCGCCCCGAAAAAGGCAGTGGAGCTTTCAAGACACCGAGTTGCGTCTCTCCTGAATTGCGACCCACAGGAGATCATTTTTACCAGCGGAGGAACTGAATCTAACAACTATGCCCTTCTCGGAATCGCTCATGCAAAGCGTGACAAGGGCAACCATATCATTACAAGCCGGATCGAACACCCTGCAGTCCTGGAGGTTTGCAGAGATTTAGAAAAGCACGGCTTCGATGTGACGTATCTACCGGTTGACGAATATGGCCTCGTATCCCCTTTCCTCGTAGAAAAGGCCATTACACCACAAACCATCCTCTTGACAATAATGCACGCCAATAATGAAGTCGGCTCCATTCAACCGATTGAAGAGATATCACCTCTGGCACGAAACAGGGGAATAACATTTCATACGGACGCTGCCCAAACCGTCGGCAAAATTCCTGCCGTTGTCGATGTACTGGGCGTTGATCTCTTGTCGGTTGCCGGTCACAAATTATATGCTCCTAAAGGAATTGGGGCGCTCTATGTTCGTGCTGGAACAGAGCCCCGGCAATTGATGTTCGGTTCCGGCCAGGAAAAGGGAAGAAGGCCCGGCACAGAAAATGTTCTGGAAATCGTCGGACTCGGCAAAGCATGTGAGATTGCTCAGAGGGATCTTGACGTGAATGCCTCGCATTTGAAAAAAATGCGGGACCTGCTTCATGACGGATTACGCGCTCGCATCCAGCATGTGAGGCTTAACGGACACTTCGATAAGCGATTGCCCAACACGCTCAATCTTTCTTTCAAAAATGTGGACTCTACCAGGATACTTGAGGAAATTGGACTGGAGGTTGCCGTTTCCGCTGGAGCTGCTTGCCATTCTGATCATATTACTGTTTCGCACGTGTTGGAAGCGATGGCGGTCCCCCTGGAATGGGCTAAAGGTACTTTGAGGTTTAGCGTTGGGAAATTCACTACTGAGGCTGAAATAGTTAGAACAATTGATATAGTATCCGATACGGTCAAACGACTCTCTCACATTTAGCTTTGCAAGATTCCGAGCACCCCGGTCTTCAGCCGGGCACAGGACTTGGGCTTTCCATAGTAAGAAAGATAGTGGAAAGCCTTGGAGGAAAAATATGGCTTGAATCGGAGTAAGACAAAGGTGCGCCGAGGTCTTTTTCACAATTTCTAAGGCGGACTACCGATGACAAGCCGAGTCTGACCAATACTCCTTCTTTCGAAAACAGTGACACATGAATTCAAAATGATTAAACTCCGTTGACCTAAGAAGAGTGTCGGTATAATACAGATGTCATCTCTACGCGATTGCTGTCGCGTCTCGGCGGTCAGAGTCTAGGGTACTGGACAACAATTTTTGTTAGGAGTTTTCCCTTATGATCAACGACTTTACCTTTGCATACGGCTCTAACATGAACAGGTCGGATCTGCGCTCCTGGCTTGAATCAAATGGATACGACTCCTCTCTCATTGTAAATGCCATTCCCGCGACCTTGCAAGACTACGATTTTGTTTGGAATTACTACTCCCAAAAGCGAGCCGGCGGTGCCGCCAACCTTGAGCACATGGAGAATGCTTTAGTATGGGGACTGCTGATAGAGTTCGACGAGTCTCTTTTGAAAGCTTTCGATCGCAAGGAAGGTCATCCTTATTTTTATTCACGAGGTGTACAGCGTGTGCCCGTTCTCCGGATGGATGACGGTAAAGTGGTGTTCGCTTGGATTTACTTTGCACGGCCCAACAAAGGGGGCCGACGGGATGTTTGGCCTACCCGTGACTACAAGAGAATCATTCTGGAAGCAGCGGACTTCTGGAAATTTCCCGAGGATTATATCCAGCAAATACGGAATTGGGAAACACAGTAGATTGTTATTTGCGGAATGCGTTCCAATCGGCATAAAGGTTTTTGAACTTTTCGTAACTATATTTTCTTTTCAACCCAAAGGAGGCGGCAATTATGAAGAATGTTTTGTGGCTGTTGTTTTGCGTGGCCATAGTGTGTACGGCTTCAGCAGGTAAGTGTTTTGCAGATGATGAAAACAAGGTGTCGGGTGATGAACTCAGGAAGCAGGCCGTAGGTACTCTCGAAACGGCAAAGAAGTTCACTGAGCAGCAAAAAGGCGAGTATCAGAAAAAGATAGAATCGGAACTCACTGATCTAGGGAAACGGATAGGTGAGCTAAAAGATCGCGCCGAGACAGCCAAGAGCGAAACCCTCGCCGCATTACAGGTCAAAATTGCAGATCTGAGAGAGAGACAAAAGACAGCGGAGAACAAGTTGGGGGAACTCAAGTCAGCCACAGCCCAGGCATGGACCGAGATAAAAGACGGTTTGGATAGGGCAGTGACGGACTTGAGAAAGTCTTATGAAAGCGCGGCAGGATTGTTCAAGTAATTCGGGGCAGTACAGGTTATTGATTACAGTAGGCCGGATGTTTCACGTGAAACATCCGGCCTATTCTTTTAATGATTCTGACCTATTACTCTTGCCTATTCTAATCCTTGGATACTTCGCCGCCGCTCTTGGCTGGTAAAGCAGGGCCTTTTTCGCCACCGCCCACTGGGGCGGTTCCTGCTGAATCAGGTAAAGGAGGTTGAGCGGGAACCGCGGTGGAAGAATCAGGGACTGATCGCTCTGTCACAATTGAGCGTTCTATGGAGGAAACCCCCTTACCGGAAAAATATGTGAGGACAATTGAAGTAACCATGAATACAACTGCTGCACCAATAGTAACTTTACTCAAGAAAGTCGTAGCCCCCCCACTCCCAAATACCGTTTGGCTTGAACCTCCGCCGAAAGCCGCTCCTATATCAGCACCTTTACCAGTTTGCAGGAGAATAATTAAAATCAAAGCAATGCATACTATAACATGGATGATCAGCACCAAAGTGGTAAACATGTCAACAGTCTCCTTAGTCCTTTTCAGTTCCCTCTTTAATTATTCCGAGAAAATCCGACGCCTTTAGGGAAGCCCCTCCTACCAAGCCGCCGTCTATATCTTCGCAATTCATCAAGCTGCAGACATTGTCAGGCTTGACGCTCCCACCGTACAAGATTCTGACGGAGTCGGAAAATTCACTCCCCCTTAGAAGTCTAAGCTCATTTCGAAGGAAAGCGTGAATCTCCTGGGCCTGTTCAGGAGAAGCTGTCTTACCAGTTCCTATTGCCCATACCGGTTCATATGCAATAATAAATGATTCCGAGGCACTGATGCTGATTGCCCCGAGCCCCACAGTTAATTGTCTGCTGACTACTTCAAAGGTAATACCGGCTTCTCGCTCTTGAAGTGTTTCGCCTAAACAGAAAATTGGAATTAAATCATTCCGTAGAGCTGCATCAATTTTCAGGTTAATTGTTTCGTCCGTATCCCCAAAGAACTGTCTACGTTCTGAATGCCCTATGATTACGTGCGAGCAACCGGCTTCCTTTAACATCGGTCCGGAAACCTCTCCCGTGAAAGCGCCGTGATCTTCCCAATGAAGATTTTGCCCCGCAATACCAATTGACGTTCCCGCTGTGCCAATAACAGCCGAGTGGATAGAAGTAAAAGGCGGCGCAAGGACCACCTCACATTTCAGCGTCCTATTCGAAAGCATTCCGGTAAATTCACTCACGAAAGCTCTCGTCTCGACCGCAGTCTTGTACATTTTCCAGTTACCAGCAATAATCGGCTTTCGCCACTTCATATCATACTCCTCATTTAGTTGAAACCTAATCCCAGAGCTGCAGGAACTCGGATCGGATAGCGGATTTAAACATCCAAAGCCGCTACACCCGGAAGAACCTTACCTTCCATGAACTCCATAAATGCACCGCCGCCTGTGGAAATATAAGAAATCTTGTCAGTTATTCCTGCCTGACGGACTGCCCTCAGCGTATCACCACCACCAACAACGGAAAATCCCTCCGAATCAGCTACGGCTTTTGCAATCTCCATGGTGCCAAGTTTAAAAGCATCAACTTCAAATACGCCCATAGGCCCATTCCAAACGATGGTCCCCGCGTCTAATATTACCCTACGAAACTGTTCAACCGTCCTCGGTCCAATATCTAGAGCCATCTTGTCTGCCGGAATGGTTGATACATCAACTATCTTGCATCCTGTAACATCGTCAATGCCATCAGCTACAACAACATCCGAGGGAAGAACTATTTTGCACCCCGTACGGCCTGCTGTCTCAAGTATTTCAACTGCGACGGCCAACATATCTTCCTCAATTTTGGACGAGCCCACATTTATCCCCTGGGCGATGAGAAATGTATTTGCCATGCCTCCGCCGATAAGAACCGAATTCATATTCTGAATTATATTCCTGAGTATGGCAATCTTATCCGACACCTTTGCGCCCCCGAACACTGCCACCAAGGGGCGTCTGGGATTTGACAATGCCCTGTCAAGGTTTTCCAGTTCTTCCTTGAGCAACAAGCCTGCGGCCTTCACTTTTAACAGATCTGGCACACCTACCGTTGAAGCATGGGCTCTATGGGCCGTTCCAAAAGCATCATTCACATAGACATCCGCAAGCGAGGCCAACTCTGCTGCAAATTTTGGGTCATTCTTCGTCTCCCCGGCATGGAAACGCAGGTTCTCCAATAGCAGGACACCACCGTCCTGAAGTTTATCAACAGCTTCCTTGACGCTCTCGCCCAAACAATCATCAACAAATTGAACTTCTTTTCCTAAAAGCTCTGAAAGTCTTAACGCAACCGGCCGAAGACTCATTTCAGGAATCTTCTCACCTTTCGGTCGTCCCAAATGGGAAGCCAGAATACATTTGGCTCCCTGTCTCATTGCGTATTCTATTGTGGGGAGCGCCCTTCGTATCCTCGTATCGTCTTTGATTATTCCTTGTGCGTCCAGTGGAACATTGAAATCAAACCGAAAAAAAACTTTCTTGCTTTTTATATCGATTTCCCGAATGCTCTTTACAGCCATTAGCCTCCTCCACTAAATTTAGTCTGCACGGCTTGAGGCATTGTTTCGCATTTCAGCGAAGACCCAACAGAGTCGAAAAGAACGTGTTTGGCTACCTGTCGCGCCTACCGGCTCAGCCAAGTTTTTCTCCTACAAAAACGGCTAGATCCACCATACGGGCTGAATAACCTGATTCATTGTCATACCAAGAGAGCACCTTTACCATGTTCTCGCCGATTGAGAATGTTGAAAGTGAGTCAAAGATAGAAGAATAAGTACTGTTTACAAAATCAATACTGACGAGAGGCTCGTCCATATAAGACAGTATACCTTTCATACGACCTTCCGCGGCATTTTTCATAGCGGAGTTGACTTCTTCTACCGTGGCACTGATCTTGAGTGTTGCAGTAAGATCTACCAGAGATACATTTGGAGTTGGTACTCGGATCGCCAAGCCGTCAAGTTTGCCTGCAAGTTCGGGTATTACCAGACCGACTGCTGAGGCAGCACCGGTAGTAGTCGGTATCATGTTCATACCGGCAGCCCTGGCTCGACGAAAATCGTTATGAACCGTGTCGAGTAAGCTCTGATCCATTGTGTAGGAATGGATCGTGGTCATAAGGCCCTTCTCAATACCAAACTCGTCAAAGAGTACTTTAGCTAACGGTGCCAAACAGTTGGTTGTACATGACGCGTTCGATATTACGTGATGATTCAACGGGTCGTAATTATCCTCGTTGACGCCCAATACAAATGTCCCGTCCACCTTCTTGCCCGGAGCCGATATTACAACTTTCTTGGCGCCTGCTTGGATATGCTTGCCTGCCTTTTCCCGATCTCTAAAGAGGCCGGTACATTCCATCACCACGTCCACTTTCAAATCCGCCCACGGGAGATTCAACAAATCGTCAGTAATTCTCAGAGCGCGTATATCCATTCCATTAACGTTCAGGAAATCCTGGCCCCAGACCACTTCTCCCGGATAGACACCGTGAACCGAGTCGTGTTTAAACAAAAAGGCCATCAACTTCGAGTCCATTCTGTCGTTGATTGCTGCTACTTCCACATGGGGATTGGAAAGGGCATTTCGCATCACCGTACGTCCGATACGACCAAAACCATTAATAGCTATTCTTACGGCCATAGTGAGCCTCCTAAGTTATAAAAAAAACACTGTCATTCTAATTGATTTCCATTTGTCCGTCAACGACGAAAAAATTCTCCTCTTGTATTTCCAAAGGATTTCGGATATACGATAAACAATTTTCTAGCCCACGGAAACACGGGGGCTGTATTGTTGAACTACAAGAAGCCAGTCAATTCTGCGAAAAAAAACCTCAGGTGATTGTTTTCGGTGAATGGCCGGCCTCCAGGGATTGGGACATGACCAGATCCGCATATCTTGCCGCATTGGCAATAATAATCGCGGTATCCCTACTTGTTTGTTCTGCCTCTCTTGCTGCGGACTCCACACAAACATCGGGCCGGTGGAAAATTACCAGTGCAAAGATCTGCCGTACCTCAGGTGGTGTCGTAATTTCAACTATTGAGGTTATCGGAAATTATCCTGTCTATTCCTTTTTTATTCCCAGACCTGTGTGGACTGTAAACGGCAATGTCGTCGAGGCCAGCCCTGTATATGCCCAAGGGAGGCTCATTGCTTTTCAGCTTCTCAATGCTTCTCCTTATCTTGATCACGGCAAGAAAAACATCGTAAAATTCGCTCTGCCTGACCACAATGGCTCCCGAGTTTTTCTCTACGATCATTCGAGGATCCCGGACGGCCAATGCTATGAATTCTTTTGAGTCTTCCTCTCAAGGCGGGCATTTAGCGCAAATTGATTTAAACAGAGTGGTGCTCAAGTATCTGTCGCCACGATCCGGAAGTATGCAGACCACCGTTCCAGAAGTGAAATCTTTGGCAGCCTGGATGGCTCCGTAAACTGCCGCCCCCGAACTCATGCCTACAAAAATTCCTTGGGTGAGAGCAAGCCACCGGCACGTATCGTAGGCCTTGTCGTCGTTCACCTGGATAATCATGTCGATTCGTTTAGGATCGTATATTTTGGGAACTATCGCCTCTTTCATATTCTTTAGCCCTTGGATGGTATGACCCTCAACCGGTTCTACGCCAACAACCTTAATGGCCGGGTTATATTCCTTCAAACGCCTTGATACTCCCATAAGGGTACCCGTAGTCCCCATACCTGCCACGAAAACATCTATCTCACCACCGGTTTGATTGATTATCTCTACACCGGTACCCATATAATGGGCATTTACATTATTAAGATTTTCAAACTGGTTAGGCATGAAATATTTGTCCGGATTGGACTCATATATCTGGTGTGCCCTTCGAATAGCTCCATCGGTGGCTTCACAGCCCGGGGTAACCTCCAATTCTGCACCGAAAGCCTTCAGTGTATTTCGCCTCTCAAGACTCACACATTCGGGCAGGGTAAGCAAACAACGGTAGCCCTTGGTTGCCGCAACCATTGAGAGCCCTATTCCTGTGTTGCCGGACGTGGGTTCCAGGATGATTTTATCCCAGGTGAGGAGACCCATTTCTTCGGCCTTCTGAATCATGTAAAACGCTATTCGGTCCTTAATTGAACCCCCTGGATTGTTTCCTTCCAGCTTACCCAATATTCGGACCCCGTTAGCTCCCTCCGGGTAGTTGATTCTTACCAGGGGGGTGTTTCCTATAAGATCTAGGATTCCCATTTATCAGCCTCTCCGATTCTTGCCAAATTATTCAGCGGTCCGGGCGAACAGGTTCAGTTATTTTAAAGCACTCCGCAACAAGTGTGCCTAAGTATAACGATTAAAACTCTTGATTGAATACATAACTCCAGCTACTGATATTCCATTTCCAAATATTTTATATTATCATTATTCATGAATGCAGGCAAAATAAAACCTTAATATCGTTTCGCAATTATTCCAGTAAGGCAAGCGGTATGATGTAATCCCCTACGGACGGTAAGACCTTCGCTCCAGAACCAAACCGCCCGCTCCGCATAGTTTCCATTTTTATAGTATGGGAAGATAGTTTTCTCTTCCCGGACGATCTTCAATATACGATCTCACTAAGTTCTTTCCGCTAAAGTGCCCAAGTGTATAATAAGCGATCGGCATTTCAATACCAAAAAGCTTCCGGCGGATTCTGCGTCGGCTCCACCCCTTCTGTTCCAGTTCGAAGATCTTTTCTCCCATTTCCTCCAGGTAACTGATCTTGAGAATCAGGTCACCCAGCGGCTCTCTCCTGATACTTCCGCTTCCTGGAAAAAGTACCTTCGGTTTTAACGAAGCCATCCTTTTGAGCGACGAGATAATGAGCCAAATATTATAGTCCAGTCGAAGCGCACGATCCCGTCCGCCCACGTATGCGTCACCGGAAAAGAGCCAGCCCTTGTGAGGTTCGAATAAACAGATGTGATCTTGGCTATGCCCTGGGGTGTGTATGATTTCAAACCTGTGATTATTCGTCTCGATCACGTCCCCTATGGCGGTCCCATTCGATGGTGGGGGGTTGCCCCACATTATCCTTTGATAAGGCCGTAAACGGTGATCCCTGGGGGAGGATAATACCGGCAAAGCGGCGGAGTGAGCGAAGACCTTCACTTTGAATTTAGACTGCAGGGCCGCATTGCCGGCTACATGATCTTCGTGGCTGTGGGTGTTGATTATGAGGTCTATGCTCAGATCATTTACGGCATTAACAAGTTCTCGTACAGTATATGCACATCCGGTGTCGACCATCAGCCCATCCACCCAATAAGCCGCAGTAAAATAAACAGCGTGACCCGCGAAAGTACGAGCCATTCGAAACTTGCGGACACCACCTATTTGTTCTGCTTCAACCATAAGCGCCAACACCCCATAGCCAATGCCACAATTAATGTCGCATTCGGCAATCCCTATAGATATGGTGCTTCCCTTCCATGAGAACGTAATGGCAATAAACGCTGTCGTTTTTCATTGAGAGGAGCTTTAGAGCCCCATGAATTTGGCTGCAATGACTTTCATGATCTCGTTGGTGCCTGCAAAAATCTGCATCACCCTCATATCCCTCCACGCGCGAGCGATAGGATATTCCTCGCAATAGCCGTAGCCGCCATGAAGCTGGAGACACCCGTCGGCTACCCGCATGGCCATCTCGGTAGTCCAATATTTTGCCATGGAAACTTCTACAATAATGCTCTTGCCCTCCATGTGATCCACGACAAGTTTATCCACGAAGGTCCGGCCCAGTTTGCTCTCCGTAGCCATCTCCACAATCCTAAACTGTGAGTTCTGGAACTTGGAAATCGGGCGTCCGAACACAGTGCGTTCTTTACAGTATTTTATGGTCATCTCCAGCATGAACTCGGCTGCAGCGACAGCGGAGATACAGACCATAAGGCGCTCTTGCTGAAGTTTTTGCATCAGCATGATGAAACCCGCACCCTTCTCACCCAGGCGGTTGGATTTGGGTATACGACAATCATTGAAATAAAGCTCTGCGGTGTCCTGACTGTGCCAACCTATTTTCTTGAGTTTTCTGCCTTTCTCAAAGCCTGGCGTCCCGGCTTCGACGAGGTAGAGGCTTATTGCCTGATGAGGATTGGCCTCCGTGGGATCCTTTGCTGCCAGCACGATGAGGTCACAGACAATCCCATTGCTTATAAAAGTCTTTTGCCCATTGATAATGACGTGGTCGCCATCCTCCCTGGCAGTGGTGCGGATTGAGGCAAGGTCGCTGCCGGTGTTCGGTTCGGTCATCCCCACTGCGGTTATTATCTCCCCAGCAATACATCCCGGTAGGTACTTATGTTTCAGTTCCTCAGATCCGTATGCTGTTATATAGGGAACGACTACATCGCTGTGCAAAGGAGCGGCCAGCCCTGCATGTCGAGTACGGATGAGTTCCTCGGACAGGATCACGGAATACAGGAAATCAGCCCCCAGCCCTCCGTACTTTTCCGGCACATCCATACAAAGGAAGCCCT
>Ga0208495_1000499_pt1 | contig 12825 bp, 16 predicted proteins | sample CryBogmetaGMA14M_FD_184551 | JGI IMG/M metagenome (GOLD analysis project Ga0208495, IMG submission 184551) | Freshwater microbial communities from Crystal Bog, Wisconsin, USA - MA14M (SPAdes) | ecosystem: Environmental > Aquatic > Freshwater > Lake | place: Crystal Bog, Wisconsin, USA...
CACCAACCCGGGTACGATTGAAGAATCATTGGATCTTGTATGCTATTAATTATGGGGGGAGTATGTTTAACTGCCCTTATAGATCAACAATTCCATCCATATGTGATGTTATCCGGGACCAAATCTTTCTGCAGCGTCGACTTCCCCGCCCCATTCCTTCCAATAATCCCCACAACCCCAGCGCTGCTCCACATCAAACGACACATCCTTCGAGCACTCAAGAACTCTTCAGAAGGAGGAGCACGATGAAATCGCACAAACGGCGCCTTCACCGGATTGACGTTTCGCATCGCGGAGCGTGAGATATTGTTCCTGCGGTCCACCGATATGGTATTTCTTGCCCCGGGATTGTGATTGGGGATGTATCGCTGGTTTAGTGTGCCCGATGCCGGGTTGTGTGGGGGAGAGGTAGCAGTTCTGGGAGAGAAAATGGCGATCAAGAGAAATTATTTCGATGATTTCGATCAGAGTGAACCCAAATCCGTGCACCTGATAATGGCGATGAAGTTATTGTCAGTAGTTGAGAAATGGGATAAGTAAAAACACAGAATACGAATCGGTTTGCGATTATACCGGAGTAATAAAAAAAGGATTAGAATTGTTTATCTAAAAGGATTTGAGTGGAGCCATCAGTGAACTTGCCAATAATGATCATCCGTTTTCCAGTAACCGAGGCCAGATTTGTAACTACTTTGCCCGCGGTAAGAGGATACGTAGGAACAGGGTTGAATAGAACTTCTGCACCACCATCCAAAGTATAGGTCATATTCGAAAGTTCCGGCAGACTTGTTCCACCTTGAACAGTAACCACAGCGCCTCCGGTAGCGTTCTGTGTCAATGTCAGTCCAATGGTTTTTGAGCTCTGGATATTCCCAGCCATTCCAAACACAAACGCAGCGATGATCGCTGCGAGGATCACCGTGACGGCGACCATCAGTATAACGCCGATAACCGGTGATACTGCTTCTTCATTCTTCTTTGTAGATACCATAATTTCAAACACCCTGTTTACATGCCAGCATTCAGGCAAGACAATGTATGATTCGTAATTGCCCATCATGATATATAAAATCTGGCGTACTTTCCAAAATTTGAGGCTCAGGGGGCGATGACTCCCTCCACTGCGTTGCAGTGCGACAAATCAACTCCGTGACAATGATGCGAAAATAGTCTGATCATTGTGCGACTCCCTGCGCAATATTTGGCTCATCGCTGTTTTGAATGGGCGAATCTGATCCCTGTTCTACAATCGGGCTGCCGCCCCCAAACCCCTGCATTGTGAGGATCCCATCCCCCTGATTGGGGTCGGTGCGAAGTCTCGTCGGGTCGCACCCGGGCAAGGCGGTTTTCGTGACCGCATGAGAGAGCAAAATTAAATCTCCAGATTATCCATACAGTTTGACGTAGAGGCATATTTACTCAGTTTGGATTTCATTGCAACCGAATTTTCTCAAACGGAGACCAATCGTTCCTTTTGGTTAATTTCAGACGATCCTAATTTAGGAGAAGAACCCCCAAAAAAATATGTTTTAGATAAACAGCGGCGCGAGCACGAGCGAGAGCGTAGCGAGCAGCTTGATAAGCACGTGCAGTGATGGTCCTGCAGTGTCCTTGAATGGATCGCCGACAGTGTCACCGACAACTGCTGCCTTGTGGGTATCGCTTCCCTTGCCGCCGCCCTCACCAGTCTCAATGTACTTCTTTGCATTGTCCCATGCCCCGCCAGCATTGTTCAGGACGAGTGCCATCAGGACACCGGTAATGGTGGCAGTCATAAGAAACGCTGCCATGGCTTCATATTTTAGGAAATACCCAACTAAGACCGGGAGTGCGACAGCGATCACACCGGGGATGACCATGTTCTTTAATGCACCTTTCGTGGTGATGTCAACACAACTGGCGTAGTCAGGCTTAACGGTGCCCGCCAGGATCCCCGGGTTTTTGAACTGCCTGCGTACGTCCATAATCACGTACTGGGCAGTCTGTCCTACTGCACGGATCGCAAAGGCAGAGAAGAGGAAGACAAGCATGGCTCCCAGCATGGCGCCGCAGAATACCGATACAGTCGCAAGGTTTACGACCGTAAACGCTTTCCCGGTGAGGGCGGTCACCTCGTCCATGTACGCGGAGAAGAGCAGGAATGCAGAAGAGTGCAGCACTGCCAACTGCGTAACCCTTGGTCAGCGCCTTTGTGGTGTTTCCGGCTGATGTTCTTTGGCACCTATCACTGCGCAGGACCGATCTGGTACTCGCTTGCCGTTTTCATACTCTCGGTGATGGGTGCAGGGTGCATCCTCGAATGGCTCCGGCTTGCGGCAGGGAGTGTCTGGGTCGCTGTTCTCTTCCACGGGTTCTGGAACTATTTCATCCAGCAGTTCTATCCCGCCCTTACCATGACCACGTCTGCGGGAGAGATGATGTTAGGCGAATTCGGGGGGTTTGTTGCAGTATTCTACGTCGCACTTGCGCTGGTCTTCTGGCACTTCCGCGACCGGCTGCCGAAACTGCCGGCGGAGGGGGTCTAAGATGGCAGTTCAAAAGAAGGGGGGGTTGCCTTCCGGTTCCCGGAAAACTCAAAGGATACGGTTATGGCAGTGCATGCTCGCGGAGCCGTGCCCCGAGCCAGGGGAGGAAATCTTTTTTCCGTGACATGACGCCTTCAAGCCTGACGGGCAGGGGTTTGTCGAAAAGTTCATTCATGAGTGCAGGGTCTGCTACCCCGGAGAGGTCGCTTGCATTTTCCTTCACGTTTGTAAAGAGTGCGAGGACCATATCTGATCCTGATTTTGTCCGGATCCGGGCAAGCTCTGCTTGGATCGCTGCATCCCGCTCCCGGTTCCAGGAAAATGACGGTACCATTACCTGCGCGATCACGACCTTTTTTCCGGAAAGTTCAAATTCCTTGGTGTCACGGGCGAGGATTATATCGAGGGTTGCCCCCGAAAGATCCATTCCCTGTTCAAGGAGGGCAATACCGAGCTGTTCCGGATCTTCTTCTGCAATCGGGGCAAGGTATTTCACCGCTTTTTTGTCCCGGTGAGAGGTGGTGGACATCTTAAGGGCAAGGGTATCTGAAAGAATACCGCAGAGAAGTGCCCCGGCAACGGCACGGGAAGGTGTCAGGTCAGATTCCATAAATTTCATGGTAATGATGGTCGAGGTTGCTCCCACCGGGTCGTTTAAGAATCGTATCGGTTTTAAGGTGGTGATCGCCCTAAGCCGGTGGTGGTCGATGATCTCGACAACATCCGCCTCTTCGATCCCGTTCACCGCCTGTGACGCTTCGTTGTGGTCGAGGAGAATCACGGATCTCCGCACATCACCCAGAAGGGTGGTCCTCGTCAGGACTCCGGTAAGTGTCCCGTCACCGGTAACAACACATGCCGCCCGGAATTTTGTTGAGGAGACAACCTGCCGGGCATGAGCGATCGTGTCAGCAACTGAGAGGACCGGGACATTGATCTCCATCACTTCACGGGCGGGCAGGGATAGATTGATCATCTTGCCAACCCCGAACGCGTCAAGCCCGGTCGAGAACACCGTTACTCCGCGTTCTGCTGCTGCCGCCGCGACGTGTTCCCCGACCGGCGCCCCTTCGGCAATGATCAGGCAGGCAATCCCGGCATAGACGAGCGCAAGCTGGGCGGGTTCGTTGTCGCCCACCACCGCAATGTCCTTTAAGGTCATCTTGGAAAGCGTGACATTGAGGGCATCGATGGCGATGTAGACCCGCCCTTCAAGCATCCTGTGGGCTGATACGAGGATAGTTGCATTCAGGATATGGGCAAGTGTTTCGACCGGAATCGGGGTGACGGCAAGTTCGGCAAGGTAAATTCTCTGGATATATGCACCGGCGAGGGCATGCTCCCCCACCATCCCGACCGGCTTTCCTGCCGCGTCAGTTATGACGACGTTCCGGATCCCTTCCTTTGCCATCAGGGTCGCAACATCAACGATCGGGACATCCTGCGGCAGCGAAAAGACCGGCTTGTAGATAATATCCGAGAGCTTCGGTTCGACTGACGCGATAAACACGGGTTCATCGATACCGAACCGTTCGAGCATGTACCGGGATTCCGAATTCAGCTCACCGCATCGTACCGGGACATACCTGCCTGGCTCGGACCGGTTTAAAAATTCTGCATACCCGATGACACTTGCGATGCTGTCCGTGTCGGGCTTGCGGTGACCGAAAAGATAAATCTGATTCATGGGTGCCCTCATGGTGTAATTCTTGCGTCTCTTTATAAATTAACCATTGAAGCTCATAAGGTACGGCAGGCAAAAGACCGGTTTTCCCCACTCCCTGCCAGTACCGGGTCAAGGGTAAAAAGTACCGACGAGTGACAGCCCGTTAGAGTGAACCCCCGGTCCCTGAATTGTCAGGGCATGAGTAACGCTTTGCAGCCTTTTTTGGTCATCGATCCTCTATCCGTATCTCCAGATTAAAAAATGTGGGGGTGTCAATGATCACATGGGCATGAAGGTTCCGGAGGGGATTTATCGAGGGCTCACGGAGGATCTCTTGCCAGAAACGTAAGATTCCCCGTTACCCCATGCTCACCGGGAGATACTCGTGCCCTTCGGATTGCCAGAGAAATAAGAAAAAATATGAATTTCAGATAAACAGCGGGGCAAAGACCACTGCTACAATCGCCATCAGTTTGATTAAGATGTTGAGTGCCGGGCCCGCGGTATCCTTGAACGGGTCCCCGACCGTGTCACCGGTGACTGCCGCCTTGTGTGCAGCCGAGCCCTTTCCGCCGAGGTGACCCTGTTCGATGTATTTCTTCGTGTTGTCCCATGCACCGCCGGCGTTTGCCATCATGACGGCAACGATAAAGCCGCTGGCGATTGAACCCACGAGGAGTCCGGCAAGCGCTGCCGTCCCGAGGAGAAGCCCGCAGGCCACCGGTGCAAAGATTGCCATGAGCCCCGGGATCACCATTTGTTTGAGCGCGGCGTTGGTGGATATCGTGATGCATGCTTCATAGTCGGGTTCCGCCTTCCCCTCCATGAGCCCCGGGATTTCCTTGAACTGCCTGCGTACCTCCTGCACGATGTCGCCCGCTGCCTTAGCGACAGCGGTCATGGCAAACGAGCAGAAGAGGAAGGGGAGCATTGCACCGATAATGATCCCGACAAAGACGATCGGGCTGAGGAGGTCGACAAGCGGGAGACCGACTGCCTGAGTATACGCGATGACGAGCCCGAGGGCAGTAAGGGCGGCACCCCCAATGGCAAAGCCCTTGCCAATCGCCGCGGTCGTGTTACCGACAGAATCAAGGGTGTCCGTGATCTCCCGGACGCTCTTATCCTGGTGGGACATTTCGGCAATACCGCCGGCATTGTCCGCGACCGGGCCGTAAGCGTCAACAGAGAGGGTGATCCCCAGTGTGGCGAGCATCCCCACGCCGGCTATTGCCACCCCGTACAGCCCTGCCTGCTGAGCGGCTAAGAGGATTGCAGCCGCGACAATGAGTACAGGAAATACCGTGCTCTCAAATCCCACGGCAAGACCGGTGATGATGCCGGTTGCTGCCCCCGTCTCAGTGGATTTTACAATCCGCTGGGTTGGCGGGCGGTCATAGGACGTGTAGTACTCGGTCACAAGCCCGATCAGGAAACCTCCGACCAGTCCTGCAACGGTGGCGATAAATACCCCGACATAGAGCTGTCCGAGAAGTGTCACTACCAGGAAATAGGTGACAATCGCGGTGATGACCAGGCTGGCAAACGTGCCAGCGTTGAATGCCTTGTGGATCGCGCTGCTGTCGTTTTTTGAACTCCTGACAAAGAACGAACCGATCGCGGAGGCAACAATTCCTACAGCAGCAACCAGCAGCGGGAGGAGAACGAGGTTCATGACACCTGCTGCGTCCGGAACGACATTGATTGCGGTACCGAGCGTCAGGTGGATAGTACTCATCAGGTTCTCGGTCTTTGCTGATGCAATCATGACCGCGACAGAACCCCCGATCAGCATGGTGGCAATAATTGATCCGACATAGGATTCATAGAGGTCGGCACCCATGCCTGCGATATCGCCCACATTATCCCCGACAAGGTCGGCAATGACTGCAGGGTTACGGGGGTCATCTTCCGGGATCCCCGCTTCAACCTTCCCCACAAGGTCGGCACCGACATCAGCGGCTTTCGTGAAGATCCCGCCGCCAACACGGGCGAAGAGCGCAATCGAACTTGCACCAAGGGAGAATCCCGAAAGGATATTGATCACTTCATAAATACCGACAGTCGTGAAGGTACCAACGACATAATAAGTAACTGACAAGCCCAGCAGACCGAGCCCGACAACGGTCATCCCCATGACTGTGCCGCTGGAGAACGAGACCTGGAAGGCTTTCGCCATCCCCTCTTTTGCGGCATGGGTTGTACGGACATTTGCCAATGTTGCCGCGGTCATACCGATATAGCCTGCGGCTGCGGAAAGAGCTGCTCCCACGACAAAACACCCGGCAGTCAGGGGGCTAATCGCGATGGCGAGAATAATTGCCATCGCCACGACAAAGATTGCAATCGCGGTGTACTGGCGTTTCAGGTAAACCATCGCTCCCAAATGAATCGCCGCAGCAATCTTCTGCATCAGTTCAGTACCGGTACCCTCTTTTTTCATGTTGAAAAAAGAAAAAGCTGCAAAAAGCAACCCAATAATGGCACATACAGGTGCAATTATCAACAAATCCATTTTTCTCAGACCCTCCCGTTGAAATCCTGATTAATGGTCGAAAATTTTAACATCAATATTTTTAATGTCAAGCCTTAAAAACCAGTAGCACTATGCTGGATTTACTGGATAATGTACCCATTATGGGGTAACCGGAATTGAGTGTTCTGGGACATCTTACGTTCCCTCACGGGCATGTCGAATGTGTCCCATGCCCTTATGATACACCGGTATGTTTCATATCAGACGAAATCAATGGAATCTCTATGCATTTTTATATGTGCAGGTTGCAGTACGAACCGGTACTATGCCCAGTACAGGATCTGCTACCGGTCTTTTTTCACCGGCATCTCTATCATTAAATCAGGAATTTCCCTCTCTTTTTTTATCCAAAGAATGTGGTAAAACAAACACGTTTTTTAGATTGAACATCATAAATCATGAACAATTATGGTGACGTTATCGTGTTCCTGAACAATGTTTACCGTAAAAGTATCAAAAAATCAAGTGAACGGTTCTGGCTTGGCAAAAGTGAAACCCCATTTTCTGAACAAAGAAAGGGACAGCAGTAAGGTGTTTGTGTGTGATTGCGTTTCTTGTAACTGCGGGTGCGGCATTTTTGATGTACCTGATACTGACTGCCGGCTCAGGCACTATCGGGTTCTGGTCGTTATCTGAACTTGTCATGGGGGTTCTGCTTGCAATCCTGACTGGACTTATTGCACGAAACTTCCTGTGCAGATCGAAGAGTTACCGCCTGCTCGATCCGCGCCGGTTGTTGCTTCTGCTGGTCTACGTGCCGGGTCCCTTCTTTGTGGAACTCACAAAAGCCAACCTTGATGTCGCATACCGGGTCATCACGATGAAGATCAGGCCCGGTATCGTACGGGTGCATTCGGGACTGAAGACCGATCTGGGCATCTTCATGCTGGCAAACTCGATCACCCTGACACCGGGCACCCTTTCTGTCGGGATTGACGAAGAGACAAACGATCTCTTCATCCACAATATTAATGTCGGTACGGGGGATGAGAAACGAGAGGTGATTGAAAGCACCGAGCTCTTCGGGCTTGCAAACCTACCCGCATGGATACGGAGGATTGCCGAATGATCGATGCCTGGATTCTTACTGTGCTCTGGCTGACGGTTCTCATGGCTTTTGCTGCTGTCAGGCTGGTGATCGGACCGACAGCCCCCGACCGTGCCATAGCACTCGATACGGTGAATACCCTTGTAATTGCAGCGATGATCATCCTGGGAGTGGTGTATAAGGAGATCATCTTCATTGACGTTGCGATCGTATACGGGCTGCTGTCGTTTGTCAGCACGCTGTACATTGCCAAGTATATCGGGGGGGAGCTCTGACATGACAGCCGTGGAAATACTTATTTACGCATGCCTTGCCATCGGTGTGGTCTTCAACACGCTCGGCGTGATCGGGCTCCTGCGTTTCCCTGACGTGTACACCCGTATGCATGCGACAACGAAGGCAACGACGTTTGGCTCGATCTTCACGTCGCTTGCGGTAATCGTTTACGGTTTGTACCTGTTTTTCACCATCAATGACAGCCAGTATCTCACCCTTGCCATCCATGCATTCCTCGCGGCTGCGTGTCTCGCATTCACGAATGCGGTCAGCGCCCATGCGATTGCGCGTGCCACCCACAGGAGCGGGATTATGCCAACACCTGCAGTTGTCGACCGGCTGGCGGAGGCAAAACTATGATCGAACAGATTCCCCAGATCCTGGTACTGCTTGGGCTGATTGCCTCGGCAATCCTGACCTGTTATTTCAAGGACCTGCTGGCAGCAACCCTTGCAGCGGGTCTTTTTAGTTTCCTGATATCGCTGGAATTCTATATCCTGCAGGCACCGGATGTTGCGATATCGCAGGCAGCTATCGGCGCCGGACTGACGACTGCAATATTTATCATTGCGATCCGGGCGACCGGGCGGTTTGAGGAGGGGAGTTCATGAAAAAGATGCTCATTGTGGCGGCGTCCCTCCTCATCCTTGCCGCATTTTTCGGGGTAATGGCAATGACATTCTCGTTTGGCTCACCGAAGATGACGGACATGGATGACTACTTCCTCAGGCACGGGCAGGAACAGACCGGGACAAACAACCAGTGCACCTCGGTCACCTTTGATTTCAGGGGTTTTGATACTCTCGGGGAATCGACCGTGCTGTTCTGCGCCATCATTGGCGTGGCGCTGATGTTCCGAAAGATGCAGGCAGGTGATGAACATGAGAATGAGTAGGATTGTGCGGACAGCGGCAGATATCCTCTACCCGACAATCCTGATCTTCGGGCTGTATATTATAGCGCACGGTCACCTGACCCCGGGCGGAGGGTTCCAGGGCGGCGCTGTGATTGCTACGGCGGGTGCACTGGTCATCGTGGCTTACAGTTATGCGGAAGTCAGGGAATGGCTCAGTGGAAAGGTGCTGATGGGTCAGGAAGTGATCGGGCTCGTAGGGTTTATAGGGGTTGCCCTTATTGCCTTTGCATTCGGGCAGGTGTTCTTCTTCAATTACCTGAATGCAAGTGGTTCGCTGTTTGGAATACCCGTGCCGTACGGGATTAATGCCGGGGAATTGAACACCGGCGGATTTGTCCCGCTCATGAACTTTGCCGTCGGGATCGAAGTGTGGGGAGGACTCACGCTCGTGCTCATTTACATGCTCTCCGGGCTGGAAAAGGAGGTGTGCTAACATGCTCTGGAACCTGCCGCTCATTACCGTGGTCGTCCTGACCCTCATCGGGCTTGTGACGGTTCTGTTAAAAAAGAATATCATCAAGATCCTCCTTGGTATCAACATCCTCGAATCCGCGGTAAATCTGTTCCTTGTGTCGCTTGGCTACCGTGAGGGGGGTGTCGCCCCGATCTTCACGCTTGCGCCTTCGGAACTGATGGTGCTTCCCACACCGCAGGCACTGGTGCTGACCTCGATCGTGATCGGGGTGGCGACGAGTGCGCTGGTCCTCTCGTTTGCCATGGTGCTGAAGAAAAAATACGGTACGGTGGATATTAATGAGATACGGAGGCTCCACGGATGACATTTGCTGATTTCATCGTCACCAATGCCCCGGCGCTTTTGGTAGCCATCCCGCTGTTTGCGGCATTCCTCTGTCCGGTCATGGGAAAAATTTCCTCAACGGTCAGGAACTGCTGGGTGATGGGGATGATGCTCATCACCGCAGCCATTGCATTCATCCTGGCGTACCGGGTGTTCGCAACCGGCCCTGTCCTCTACGTGTTCGGTGCCGCTGCTGCGAATCTCGCAATTCCCCTGGACTCCGGGGGTATCCCGATCAGGATCATCTTCACCGTGGATGCGATGAGCGCATTCATGGAGATCATCTGTGCGATTGTCGGGCTAACTGTCCTGTTGTATTCGCTGTCGTCTGAGTCCCGCAACAGCAGTCTTGAGGGATATTACACGCTCTTCTTTTTGATGATCACCGGCGTCTTCGGTATGGTTTCCACGGGAGATCTCTTCAACTTCTTCGTATTCTTAGAGATCCTCTCCCTTGCATCAGCCGGCATGATCGCGTACCGTATCGACGGGGGGATTGCTGTTGAAGCAGCTCTTAAATATTTCATACTCTCTACGCTCGGCGCGATCTTCATCCTGTTTGCCATCGGCATCTTCTACGGAGAATACAATGCGCTCAATATGGCGATGATTGCCCAGCGGATGCAATACACGATGCTGGACAAGATCGCACTCGTCCTCATCATCGCAGCGCTTGCGATGAAGTGCGGCGCCGTGCCCCTGCACTTCTGGACACCGGATGCCTACTCCATGGCACCGGCATCGGTAACCGCATTTTTAGTGGTCGCGAGTCAGGCAAGCCTGTATGGGCTCTTCAGGGTACTTTTCACGATGTACAACATTACCATGAATTGCGTCACCGTGGGCTGGATCATCATCATCCTCGGTGTGCTCTCCATGGTCGTCGGGGTCACGATGGCAATTCCCCAGAAAGATATCAAGCGCCTGATGGCATACCACGCGGTCTCCCAGACCGGATATATGCTTCTTGGTGTCGGTGTAGGGCTCGCTGTACTCGGCAATGCCGCACTCACCAGTGCCTTCGGGTCTATGGCAATGGAGGGGGGCATCTTCCACATCTTCAACCATGCGATGTACAAGGGGCTCCTCTTCCTGACTGCAGGAGTAATAGTCTACCGGATAGGTACCCGAGACCTGAACAAAATGGGCGGACTCGGGCACACCATGAAGTACACCATGATCTTCTTTATTATCGGTGCACTCGCCATCGCAGGAATCCCGCCCCTCAACGGTTTCGCCTCAAAACAGATGATCTACGAGTCCGTCTACCTCTTCAACCCGATCCTTGCGATCATCGCGATGGTGGTTTCCATCCTCACCCTCGCCTCGTTTGTCAAGGTCTTTCATTCGGTATTCATGGGACCACAGCTTCCGGAGTATGCAGGGGTTAAGGAAGCCCCGCTTCCGATGCTGATTGGTATGGGCATTCTTGCTGCCATCTGCATCCTCTTCGGCTTGTTCCCGCAGCCGGTGGTGGACATGCTCGTTGCCCCTGCCGTCCATGCGCTTGCAGACCAGAGCGGGTATATTGCATCAGTGCTGGGAGGTGCCTGAAATGGATCTGTTTGCACCGGTGCTGACCGGATATGGCATGTGGGCTCCTGTTATCTGGCTGGTTGCATTTGCGGCTGCGGTTGTCATTGTGTACCTGATCTGGAAAACGGGAGAATCATCGTACAAGAAAGGAACCGAGCAGGGACGCCCCTATCTCTCCGGCAATGCGGAACCGGAGAAGGGAGCAGTCCATATCCGGGCCAGTAACCTGTACTGGGGATTTTTGCAGGCACTGAAAGGCTATTATGATGTTCTTGTGCCTGTACATACGGGTGTCCTGACCGATTATATGATCTGGTTTGTTGCAGTAACCGCGCTGCTTCTCGTAATCGTGGGAGTGCTCTCATGAAACTGACAAAATCCTTCAACCGTTCGCTCTGGGTGTTCCACCTCAACACCGGCTCCTGCAATGGCTGCGATATCGAGATTGTGGCGACAATAACCCCGCGCTACGACCCTGAACGCTTCGGCATAAAGCTGGTGGGCTCGCCAAAGCATGCCGATGTACTTTTGGTGACCGGGCCAGTGACAAAAAAGATGGCGCCGAAAGCCCGTAGGGTGTACGAGCAGGTGCCCGATCCCAAGCTGGTCATGTGCATCGGGTCATGCGGCCAGTCAGGAGGTGTCTTTTATGACTCGTACAACCTTGACGGACCGATCGACCAGGTGATTCCCGTGGACGTGTATGTGCCCGGGTGCCCACCCCGTCCGGAGGCAATTATCTACGGGGTCGTTAAAGCGTGGGAGAAACTGGAGCGCCTGGAGGCGGCACAATGAACGAAACACCGCATCTCTCCCCCCAGGAGATTATCGATCTCTACAAGGCTGAATTCGGGGCAGGCATTCACGAAGCCAGGATCACCGAGCGCGGGGAAGGGGTAAAAAAGACGAAGAGCTACAATATCTGGATCCGTATCGACCGGGAACTCCTGAAACCCGCAATCAAAAAACTCATGGATATCAGGTTCCCGCACTTCGCGGTAATCGCAGGAAATGATCTTGGCGATGAGATTGAACTCCTCTATATCATGTCCGTCTTCTATGGCACGAAATTCGGCGAGTACATGGTAACCTTTGGCATACGGCTCCCAAAAACAGATCTGACCGTTCCCACTATTACCGATCTTATACCCGGTGCCCTGTTATCGGAACGCGAAAAGCAGGAGTTCTTCGGCATTACGGTGACAGATATACCGGACGGGCGGAGGCTCTTCCTTCCCGATGATTTCCCGCAGGGCGTGTACCCCTGGAGAAAGGACGAAACAGGGATAAAACCCGAGATGGTCAGGGAACTGTGGGCTATAGACCGACCAAAGGATCGCCCGGTACCACCGGTTCCGGAAAAGAAACCCGTCGTGGAAGTACCTGCGGCTGAAGGAATGGAGAAAAAGACGGGAGGCGCAGCAGAATGAACGGCGATACAACGAAAAAATCAACCCCCTATACGGTCCCGATCGGACCTGTGCATCCCGCCTTAAAAGAGCCGGTCATGTTTACCTTCCAGA